>Ga0075421_100006069_pt1 | contig 14686 bp, 10 predicted proteins | sample SoiMetdeltSBSDD5_FD_75292 | JGI IMG/M metagenome (GOLD analysis project Ga0075421, IMG submission 75292) | Bulk soil microbial communities from a Populus tree surrounding site in Tennessee, USA - Soil MetaG P. deltoides SBSDD5 | ecosystem: Environmental > Terrestrial > Soil > Tree plantation...
GGTCTACCGGCACCTGGGCACGTACGACCCGCGCCAGGATTTCTCCGGCTGGCTCTATCGCATCACGGTCAACGTCTGCCGCGACCTCAGGCGCAAGCGTGGGCGGCCCGGGCAAGCCGCCTCCCTGGACGCCGAGCCGGATCGCCCCGCACCCGATGACACCGAGGCCGGGGCGATCCGAGCGCAGCAGCAGGCGATCCTCGCCCGAGCCCTGGCGACGCTCTCGGAGAAGGAGCGCGCCGCGATCGTCCTGCGCGACCTGGAGGGGCTGCCGACCGAGGAGGTCGCCCGCCTGCTCGGCTCGACTCAGGGCACCGTCAGGTCGCAAGTCTGCTCGGCGCGCGCCAAAATCAAACTTTACCGCGACCGACTGCTCGGCCGCGCGCAGTAAAAGAGAGAAGAGATGAACTGCACACACACCGCACGACTGCTCCCGCTCTACGCCGGCGACGACCTCGACGGCCGGCGGGCCTTGGCGGTCAAGTCCCACCTCCGGTCCTGCCCGGCTTGCCGCGAACTGGCCGAAGAGTACGCGGCGAGCGGACGCTGGCTGCGCGCCCGCGCCGCCCCCGCGTTCGACGACGAGTTCTTCGCCGACCTGCGCGCGTCGGTGAGGCGCGAGATCGCCCGCGGCGATGCTCCGGCGGGATTCTGGCAGCGCCTGGCGCTGCGCCGGGGGTGGCGGCCCGCGCCGGCCCTCGTGGCTGCCCTGTTGCTCATCGTCGGCGGGCTGCTCGCCAGTTCACGGCTCCTTCGGACCCTGGACCCGCCGCCGCCGCCGGCCCTCGCTGAAGCACCGCCGCCGACGGCCGATGAAGGCGAGGGTGTCGGGGGACGGGAAATCAAGCCGGGCAGGGCGCCGCGGCGGAGGCCGCGCGCCGCCGTCTCGTTCGCCGTGGCTTTAAGGGAGAGCCCGCCCGAGCAAGAGCCGGCGGCCGAGCCGGAGATGCTCCGGGTCGAGATTCAGACCGCGGACCCGAGTATCCGCATCATCTGGCTGATCCCGCAGGACAAGGCTCTGACCGAGAGCGACTAGCGGATCGGCCGCATCTTTCCGAGGACGACCAATGAAAACGATGATTCAGACCGCCAGACTCGCCCTGCTCGTGCTGCTGCTCGCCGCCCCGGCCCCGATGCTCGCCCAGTCGGCCGGCGAGCCGAAAAAAGAGGGGCAGGTCGAGGCCGCGAAGAGTGCCCTCAAAGTCAAGATTTTTGACATCAAGTACCGGGACCCCGAGATGCTGGTCGCGGCGGTCTCCGCTCTGGGCAGCGGCGACCCGAATTCGAAGCTGAACTGGAGCAAGTCCCTCAAGACGATCACCGCGCGCGACTACCCCGAGAATCTGGCCGCGATCGAGGAGGCGCTCAAGCGGCTCGACGTGCCCGAGCCAAAATCGACGGCGCCGGTGCCGGCCAGTATCGAATTCCAGGTTCATCTGATCGCGGCCGGGAACACTGCCGCCGAGAAATCATCTTTTCCGACGGCCCTGGAACCGGTGATCAAGCAGCTTCAGGGAACCCTCAAATATTCTCATTACCGCCTGATCACGACCCTCCTCAGCCGCGGCAACGAGTCCGCGAACGTCCAGGGCAGCGGCGTCACGGATCCGCTCTTCCCGGTGGCGCGTGATCTGGGTAAGGCCTATTATAATTACCGCCTCAATGGCGTCAGGCTAGCCTCGGACGCGGCCGGCAAAGAGATCATTCAGATTCAAACATTTTCGTTCAATGTCAGCACGCCGGTCCTCACCAAGGGATCCGGGGCGACGGCCGAGTATCAGTACCGCGACAACGGCATCCAAACTTCGCTCAATTTACGCGAAGGGGAGATGGCCGTCGTCGGCACGGCCAACCTCGGCAGCTCGGACGAGGCGATGATCGTCGTCGTCTCGGCCCGCAAAATCAAATAACCGATCCGCCCGATCCGTGTCATCCGCGGGCCATTTCTGGTATAACCGCGGCATGACCAAAACCCTTCTCACGCTGCTCGGCATGGTCTTTCTCATGCAAGACGCCGCGCGCCCGACCCCGGCGCCCCTCTGGCCCGGGGCCGCGCCCGGCGCCAAGGGGACACAGCCCGAAGACGTCCCGACGCTCGCCCTCTACCGCGCTCCGGCCGGCAAGGCGAGCGGGGCGGCGATCGTCGTCTGCCCGGGAGGCGGCTACCGCGCCCACGCCGACCACGAGGGCCACGCCATCGCCGTCTGGCTCAACAGCATCGGCGTCACGGCCGCGGTGCTCAAATACCGCCTCGGCCCGCGCTACAACCACCCCGCGCCGCTGCTCGACGCCCAGCGCGCGATCCGTACCGTCCGCGCCCGCGCCGCCGAGTGGCAACTCGACCCCAACCGGGTCGGGATCATGGGCTTCTCCGCGGGCGGTCACCTCGCCTCGACCGCCGCGACCCACTTCGATGACGGCAACGCCGGCGCCTCCGACCCCGTAGAGCGCGCGGCGAGCCGTCCCGACCTCACGATCCTCTGTTACCCGGTGATCACCATGACCGAAGGCGTCGGCCACGCCGGGTCGCGCCGGAATCTGCTCGGGGAGAGCCCGGCGCCCGAGCTCGTCGAGCTGCTCTCGAACGAGAAGCAGGTCACGCCGCGGACGCCGCCGACCTTCTGCTTCCACACCGAGGACGACGCCGGCGTGCTGGTGGAGAACAGCCTGCTCTTCGCCGCCGCGCTGCGCCGGGCGAAGGTGCCCTACGAGCTGCACGTTTATGAGAAGGGCCGCCACGGGGTCGGCCTGGCGCAGGACAACCCCGCGCTCCGGACATGGCCCGGGCTGCTCGAGAACTGGCTGCGCGCGCATGGCTTCGTCAAGTGATCAGTGCGAGTCCCGGCTGACTTCGACGCCGCTGCCGCCGACGAGGAAATCCAGGTCCGCACCCAGGTCCGCCTGCATGACGTGGTCGGTGTAGAGTTTGTAATAACCGCGCCCGGCATGCGGCGGCGGCGGTTGCCACCGTGACCGGCGCTCTGCCAGGACGGCCTCCGGCACGTCCAGGTGGAGGCGGCGCGCCGCGACATCGAGCTCGATCTGATCGCCATTCTCGACGAGCGCGAGCGGCCCGCCCGCCGCCGCTTCGGGCGCGACGTGGAGGACGACCGTGCCGTAAGCCGTGCCGCTCATGCGCGCGTCGCTGATCCGCACCAGATCCTTGACGCCGCGGCGGAGCAACTTCGGAGGCAGCGGCATGTTCCCGACTTCGGGCATCCCCGGGTAGCCCTTTGGCCCACAGCCTTTGAGCACGAGCACGCTCGTCTCGTCGACGTCCAGGTTCTCGTCGTCGATCCGCGCGCGGAAGTCCTCGATGTTTTCAAAGACGACCGCGCGCCCGCGGTGCTGCATCAGTTCGGGCGTCGCCGCGGAAGGCTTGAGGACCGCGCCCTGCGGGCAGAGGTTGCCGCGCAACACGGCGATGCCGCCCTGCGGCTTGAACGGCTCGGCGAGCGTGCGAATCACGTCGCGGTTGTAGCAGACGGCGCGCGCCACGTTTTCACCGATCGTCCGGCCGTTGACGGTCAGGGCCTCGCCATGCATGAGGTCCCCGAGCTCGCGCAAGACCACGGGCAGCCCGCCCGCGTAATAGAAATCTTCCATGAGGTACTGCCCGGAGGGCGCCAGGTTGACGAGGCACGGCACGTCGCGCCCGAGCCGGTCGATGTCCTCGAGCGTCAACGTGACGCCGAGACGCCCGGCGATCGCGAGCAGGTGAATGACCGCGTTCGTCGAGCCGCCGATCGCGCTCAGAGCCCGCACGGCGTTCTCGAAGGCCTCGCGCGTGAGAATCCGCGACATCCGCACATCCTCCTTGGCCAGCTCGACGATTCGTCGCCCCGCCAGGTGCGCGAGCGTCGAGCGGCGCGCGTCAACGGCGGGGATGGCAGCGTTCATCGGCATCCCGATGCCCATGGCTTCCACCAGACAGGCCATGGTCGAGGCCGTCCCCATGGTCATGCAGTGACCGGCGGAACGGCTCATGCCGCCCTCGGCTTCGAAGAAATCGCTGAGAGTCATCTCCTCGCACCGGACCATCTCGCTGAATTTCCAGACCGAGGTGCCCGAACCGATCTCCTCGCCGCGGAACTTCCCGTTGAGCATTGGCCCGCCCGAGACGAGCAGCGTCGGCAGATCGCAGCTGGCCGCGCCCATGAGCACGGCGGGCGTCGTCTTGTCGCAGCCCGCGAGGAGGACGATGCCGTCCAGCGGGTTGCCGCGGATCGACTCTTCGACGTCCATGCTCGCGAGGTTGCGAAAAAGCATTGCCGTCGGCCTGAGCAGCGTCTCGCCGAGCGACATGACCGGGAATTCGAGGGGGAAGCCGCCCGCCTCATAGACGCCGCGCTTGACGTGGTCGGCGACCTGGCGCAGGTGCGCGTTGCAGGGCGTCAGCTCCGACCACGTGTTGCAGATGCCGATCACCGGGCGCCCGTCAAAGAGGTGGTCCGGGTGGCCCTGGTTCTTCATCCAACTGCGGTAAATGAAGCCCGCCTTGTCGAGCTTGCCAAACCAATCCGCGCTCCGAAACTTGCGAGTGTCTGACATAGATCATGCTCTCCGGAAAAGACCAAGAATTGATTGCTTGTTCAGCGGCCGGCGGCCTGCGGGTCAATCAGGTCCGGCAGGTTATCGTTGTCACGATCAAAAGGGAGCGGGTCATCGAGGTCAGGCAGGCCGTCGCCGTCTGCGTCGTGACCCGGTTTGAGGAAATCCGTGGCGTCGGGGAATCGCTCGGGCAGAGACTTGATCGCCGCCCAGAGGTGATTGGCCAGCTCGTGACGCACGAGCGACAACTTCGCTCCCCGGGTGCGGCCCGCGCCCGTCAGCAAGCCGGGGCTCGGCCGCAGCCCGAGCCGGTTCAACACGTCGTGGAACTCGACCCAGTTAGTCGCCCGGTCGGGATTGAAGTTTCCGCCGGCGTCGACTGCCCCCCAGCGCGCGAGGCTGCCGATGTAAGCGAAGTCGGGGTCGGTCGCCGGAACGTCGGCGAAAGGCGGATTCGGGGCCTGATACTCACGACTGAGTCGGACACTGACGACGGCGCGGGCGACGGCACGCGCCAGCTCCCGGCGCGTCACCGGCTGCCAGGCTTTGAAATCCTGCGCGCCCGCTTCGCCCGGCATAATCTGCCGCACGGCGAGCATGTTCGCCGCCTCAAAGTGGCGGTCGTCGACCTTGACATCGAAGTAGGGCCAGAGCGAGAGGCCGAGGCCCTCGCGCCGCGGCGCCACGAGCGCGAGCTGCAGCTCGCGGACACGCCCGAGGCTGCGCGCGATCTCTCGCGGCTCGACGTCGTCGCGCAAACAGATCACGGCCGCCGCGCCCGCCGCCTGACCGACGTGCATCATCTGACCGTGCAGCCTGAGCGCCGAACTGACGATGCTCGAATACCCGATGTTTTTGCTCGCGCCGAGCAATCCGTCGATCTTCACCGGGACCAATCCGCGGAACGGAAAGCCCGCGCAGTCGGTGTGCGTCGACCAGTTGCGGTTCGCCGTCTGCACGTTCATCCAGGGGCCGCTCCGGTCCTCGCGCAAAAAGACGCGGCGCGTCGGGTGGAAGTCGATATTGAACTGGAAGCCGAGGACGTTGTCGGGGACCATCCGCGCCGCCCAGGTTGGGTCGGGGTACGTGCCGTCGGCATTCTTCTGCTGCTTGATGTCCTGCTCGCGCAGCATGTAGAGCGCTTCGAGGCGCATCCCTTCGCGCACGTACGGCTTGAACGGCAGCCTGTCCGGCGTGCCGAACTCGTCGGTCAGCTCGAAGTATTTGAAGCTCTGCGGGAAGTCGCCCGCCTTTTCATGCGCCTTGGTTTGCAGGTAGTAGAGCATGCCGAGGGCGTGCTGCTTCGCGTCTTCGAAGACGATCCGGCGCTGCGCCGGGGTCATGTCCACGATGTTCTTCTGCGACGCGCCGCGCTCGGCCGTCTCGAGAGCTGCGGCCACGCGCGCGGGGAAATTATAGATCGGGTAATCCTGCGTCGGCCAGTTGAGCAGAATCTTCTCGGAGCCCGGGGGCAGGTTGTTGTGCCGGCGGTCGACCAGGCGGCGGTGCGTGTAAGGGTTGCTCACGCCGCCGTAAATCCCTTCGACGTGCGCCGTCTCGACGAAGGCCGGGGCGTTGCTGCGCCACACGCCCGGAGGCCAGCCGGCCTGCTCGAACTCCCGCGCCGTCAACCCGGTCGTGCCGTAAAACGCGCGCTCGTCGTAATGCGGCGGGCGCGGGATGGTCGAGTCTCGGCCCGTCTCGCGAATGACCAGGCAGTACGAGATCGGATTCATCTCGTTGCGGGCCTCGTCACTCAAAGGGCCGGCCGGGGCGTCTGCCTCGCCGAACCGCGATTTCAAATCAACCCCGGCAGCATAGGCCGCGCCGGAGAGTCGAATCACGTCGCCCCAGTCCGAGGCGTCAATCGTCATCCTCGCGTTGACCGTCAGTTGCCCGGCCGGCTGGTCCGTCCGCTCAAACGTGACGCTGCGAATCCGCCTCCCCGGCTCGTCGCCGGCGACGTCGACTTTGACCGGCTGATGGTCGCGAATGACTTGAATCTGCTCGCGGTAGGGCGCGATCACTTCCTCGAAGATCTGCGCCGCCGCCGCCGGCTCGATCGTTTCGGAGGCGCAAAAGGCATTGCCGGGGCTGGCGAGCCCGTACTTCTTCAAGTTGTGTTGGCGGACGCGCTGGAGCACTTCGAGAAAGAGGCCGGAACGCGGGAAGTTGGTCCGTTTGCCCTGGTAGACGGTCCACTCGTCGATCGCACCCACCGCCTCGGCGCTGAACTCCCCGCCGAGCCACGCGATGTCGTTGACGAGCACGATGCGCCGCTGCCCCATGCGCGCGGCCTGCACCGCGGCGGCAACCGCGCTCTCGCCCCCCCCGACGACGAGCAGGTCGGCTTCCACCACCGTCGCGGATGGGCCCGTGACTCTGACCGGCATGGCGACGGGCGCGATGAGGAGCCAAAGGGTCATGACGCCGATTGACCGTTTGATGAAGCAATGAAGCTGCGGTTGAAGCGATGACTCTCTTTTCATGGTCGTGGCCACGATGAACATTTCTCGCCTCTATTTTGATAATACAATACTCAAGCCCGATTCATCAGGCTTGCCCGGAGGGCAAGCAGCCTGGAAGGCGGCCCAGGGAGGCCCAGGACTCTCGGCCGCTTCAGAAAATGTACTTCAGCGCGATCTGAATGACGCGCGGGCTGCCCGCGCTCGTGATGCGTCCGAACAGAGTGGAACTGACGTTGGCGTTCGGGCCCCCCAGATTAGTGCGATTCGGGACGTTGAAGAATTCGCCGCGCAGTTGCAGCGCATGCTCTTCCCAGAGCGGGATGTTCTTGAAGACCGACATGTCAATGTTAATGCTGCCCGGAGCGCGCAAAATATTGCGCCCCGCGGTCCCGAACGTGCCTTCGCGGTTGAGGGCGAAGGCGGCGGTGTTGAAGTAGGCTGCGATCTTGTCCGCCTTCGACCTGCCCGAATCCAGGCTAGGGCTGCCGATCAGGTCGGCGCGATCCTGATTGACGCCGGACAGAGAATTATCAACCCCGCTGATAATCGAGAACGGCGTGCCGGAGTAGAGCGCGACGATGCCGTTGTGCTGCCAGCCGCCGAGCAGGTACCGGATCGGCAAAGGCGCGCTCTCGAAACGCGGCAGGTTCCAGACGTACGACGCGACGAAGGCATGCGGGCGATCGGCGTCCGCCAGCCCTTTATCGTTGAGCGGATTGTAGGGGTTGTTGGCCGAAGCCACGTTGGCGCTGTTGACGGTCATGCCGGTGTCAATGTTTCTCGAGAACGTGTAAGAGGCCGTCACCGCGAGGTCGCTCGTGAAGCGCCGCTCGCCGCTCACCACCAGCCCGTGATACCAGGACTTGCCGAAGCTATCCACCACCAGCACGGAAGCGAAATCGGGGTTGAACGGTCGCCGCTGCTGAGTGTTGGCGCGCGTGGATGACCCCGCAGTGTAGGCCGCGGGGTTGGCTTCATAGGCGATCGGCAGGCGATTGGCCTGCGAGCCCTGATAAGTCACGCGGACCATGGTGTCTTTGAGCACCTGACGCTCGAGCGTCAGGTTCCATTGCTGCGTGTAGGCGCTCGTATAGCCGGGCGCGTTGAAGCGCACGGCGGTGTTCACCGGTTTCGGAAACACATAATCGCGGGCGCGCGGCAACGGGACGAGGAAGGTGGGCGTCGCGCCGCCGTAGGGATTCGCCAGGCTCTGCGGCCTGATTATCGCCGTGCTGGCGGTGAAGACCGGAAGTTGGCTGGCATACTGCTGCGCCTGCTCGGTCGGGATGAGCGTGTCCCAGAACAACCCGTACCCGGCGCGGATGCTTGACCTCCCGTCTCCGAACGGATCGATCGCGACGCCGACGCGCGGCGCCCAATGATTGAGCGCGCGCCTCGCCATCCCTCGCGGCACGCCCTCGTCGCCGAAAAAGAGCAATCCCGGCGGCGCGTTCGGGTAGACGCCCGATTGTCTTCCGGGGGCGAACTGCGCGGTCTGCGGCAATTCGTTCCAGTGGTCGACCCAGGGCGTGAACGGTTCGTAGCGCACACCCAGACTGAGCGTCACGCGGCGGTTGAATTTCCATTCATCCTCGACAAAACCCGCCCAGTCGGTCTGCCGCAGGGCGACTTTGAACCCGGTGTCCTGATTAAAGGTGCTCGCGCGCCCGATGAGGGCGTCGGTGAGGTTGCGCCCCGTGACCGCGTCGTTGAAACCGAAGTTCCCGTGGAACTGCACGTTGACCGTCGGGATGTTGAATTGGCGGCGGACGATGTTCGCGCCGAAGCGCAGGTTGTGCGCGCCGAACTGATAGGAAAAAGTCGGCTTGAGTTGAAAATTGTTGCGCGCCAGGGGCGTGTCGCCGAAGAGCACAATGCTGAAGAAACCGGGGAATTGCACGACCAGGTCCCGGCTCGACCCCGCCGGGATGACATTCGCCCCGAGCTCCTTCCACGTCGTCGGCGTGGATTCGCCGCGCAGGCCCGCCGAGCGGTTGAAGGCGAACAGAAATTCCCCGAAGAAGCGCGGCGAGAAGATTTTGTTGTAGGTCAGGACGACGTTGGTCGCGCGCTGTGTCTGCCGGTTGGCGTAGGTCAGGATGTTGTCCGGGTCCCCGACGCCCGGCTGCTCGAAGTTGTCCTTGAAGACGCGCACCGAGAAGCGGTCGGCGGCGGAGAAATTGTGATCCACTCGGACGTTGTATTGCAGCGCGTCGTTGATCGTTCTGCTGCTGTAACGGATCAAGCCCGTCGGGTCGGTCGCCGTCGGGATGAAGCTGAGCAGATTCTGAAAGACCGGATCGAGGCGCGCCACCGGGATGACGTTGCCGGGGAAAGGCTGATTGGTGAGCGGGTCGCGGATCGGGATGAGCGCCCCCTGCGCCGTCCTGAAATTGCTGAAATCACCGCGCCGCTGTTCCGCCGTGAGCACCGTTGCCGTCAGATTGGCCGGCGTCTGCCTGACGGTGGTCATCTGCATCCCGAAAAAGAAGAACGTCTTGTCGCGGCCCCGGTAGACCGCGCTCCCGCCTTCGCCGAAGCGCGGCAAATAGACGGGCCCGCCGATCGTGCCGCCGAACTGATGCCGCTTGAGCCCGTCGTCGACCGCCTGGCCGTTGACGATGGGCGCGAAGAAATTCCGGGCGTTGAGCGCGCTGTTGCGCGCGAATTCATAAGCCGTGCCGTGAAATCGATTCGTCCCCGACTTGGTCACCGCGTTGACCACACCGCCGGCGCGCCCGCCGAACTCCGCCGAATAGCTGTTGGTCTGGAAACTGAACTCCTGCAGGATGTCGGGGTTCGGGAATGAATTGGCGACGCTGCGGTAGGTATCCATGTTGTCGCCGCCGTCGAGCACATAATTAATGCTGTTGGCCTTGCTCCCGCTCGACGCCACGAACTGCTGCCCGCCGGGCTGGAAGCTGCCCCCGATGCCGGTCCCGGGCGAAGGCACGACGCCCGGGACGAGGAGCATCAACTGGAGCGGGCTGCGCCCGTTGAGCGGCAGGTCGGCCATGCGCTTGGCGTCGATGACACCGCGCACCGTGGCGTCCTGCGTATTGATGAGCGACTGCTCGCTCGTCACGTTGACCGTCTCCTCCACCCCGCCGACTTCGAGGTCGGGATCCACCGTCAGCCGTTCGTCGACCTGGAGCGTCAGGTTTTCCCGCAAGTACTGCTTGAAGCCGCCGGCCCGCACCGCCAGCCGATACCGGCCCGGATTGAGCGGGAAGAACAGATAGCCGCCGTCCGAGTCGGTCCGCGCCGCACGGCTCTCGCTCGTGGCCGGATTGATCAGTTCTACGTCAGCCCCCGCGACAGCCGCCCCGGATTGATCCGCGACCCGGCCCGATATGCCCGCCCGCCCTTGCCCGAAGCCGGGCGTCACGGCCGCGAGCCAGAAGGCGAGGAGGAGCCACCCGCGCCAACCCCGGTGCGACGGCGCGGACCGCCGGCCCTGCTGCCCGCCTGTGTGTCTCAACATAGTACTTGCCTCCTTGAATGTCAGCTCGGTCGTACGGTGGTCTGACCACATTTCTGAGAAAGGTGCGGCAGTCCTTATCATGGCTGCTCGAGGCAGCGCCGGCCCGTCAGAATCCGGCGGGGATCGATGGTTTGATGATCGGGTCCGATGCGGGCCGTTGATGAGCCGGCAAGAGGGACCTCTTTAAGACACGGGCGAATTGATCCAAATGGGATCTCATTGCCCGACGCGACAGTTCTTCATCCCCGGCGCGGACGCAGTCGAGAATTTCGCGATGATGCGAGATGGCCTCTTCGGTCGCGTGGTCGACGTTATAGACCTGGGTCATGGCCTTGAGCAGCAGGCCGCGCACCGGTTCGAGCAGGATGCGATAGAGTTCATTTTGCGTCGCCTCGGCGAGGGCGAGGTGAAAATTCAAGTCGGCCTCGTTGCAGACGGCTTGATTCTCCTTGTTGGCGACCATGGTCTCGACCGTCTGCTCCAGGGTCTCGAGGTCCGAGGCCCGTCGGCGGGCCGCGGCCAGGCCGGCGATCTCAACTTCGAGCGTGCGCCTGACTTCAACCAGGCGGTTGATCGAATCGCCTTTGATAAAACTCAGGTGGAGGGTGAGCATTTCCCCGATGACGCTGGCGCTCGGCTTGGTGACGAGCGCCCCCTTCCCCGGGCGAATGTCGAGCAGCCCTTTCTGCGAGAGAATCTTGAAGGACTCGCGGACCACCGTGCGGCTGACCCCGAGAAGCTCCGTCAACCGTCTCTCAGTCGGCAGCAGATCACCTTCTTTGTAGTGGTTCTCGACGATGAACTGCTGAATCCGGTCGGCGACCTCTTCATACCGCCGGCGCTGGGGTTCTAGTCGCGTGTATAATTCGTCGGATGCCATCTCATACCCTTCAAATAAGTCCCATCAAGTCTGGTGGTCGGACCACCGTACCTCTAACATGAGAGGGTGTGGGAGTCAAGGAAAGTGGCGCGGGTGAGGGGTCGGATCTCGAATTTGAAATTTGAGATTCAGTGTGATGAAATATGCGCGCTCTCCGTGAGGTCTTTTATGCTGATCGAGAAAGGGGTTGCCGGTCAGGGGGCAAGCATCTTTCCGGCGACTTCGGCCGAGCTTGTCTCCACAGTCGCCCATTATTATCGGGGCGAGATGTCGCGCATGATCAGTTGGCGCGACCGGATCGACCGGACGACCAACTGGGCGATCACCATGGTCGCGGGCATGCTCTCGCTCTCGCTCTCGGCGCGGGACGCTCACCACGGCGTCCTGCTCTTCGCCATCCTGATTGTCTTCCTGCTGCTGACGATCGAGTCGCGGCGCTACCGCTTCTTCCACGTCTACCGCGGCCGCGTGCGGCTCATCGAGCGCAACTACTACGCGCGCATCTTCGCCGCGCAGGAGCCGGTGGACCCGGCCCTCTGGATGGCTCAACTGGCCGAGGACCTGCGCTTCCCGCGCTTCACGATCTCGCTCAACCAGGCCATGGCGCGGCGGCTGCGCCGCAACTACGGCTGGATTTTCCTGATCTTGCTCTTCGCCTGGCTGCTCAAGACGACCTCGGCGCGGCTCCAGCCGTCGGCGGCGAGCGAGATACTGCACAACGCGGCGGTCGGGTCGGTGCCGGGCGCCGTCGTCATCGTCTGCCTGACCGCCTTCTATAGCTGGCTGCTGTATCTCATGCTGAGCCACCGCGAGGCCGAGGGCGAGTTGGCCTACGGCGAGGTCCACGTCTGACTTTAACCTGTCACCCACGAGAGGAAAACTGCAAAGATGAATGATGAATTCAAGAGTCTCTTTCCTTCGGCCGAAGCGACGCGCCGCAGCTTCATCGTGACCTCGCTGGCCGGGGGCTTCGCGCTTGCCGCCCAGCCGATCTCGGCGCAGACGATCACCACCGACACCCAGGGGCTGACCGCGGGCGAGGTCAAGATTCCGGTCAAGGGTGGCGAGATTCCGGCCTACCGGGCCATGCCGGCCTCGGGCAGCTCCTTCCCCGTGGTCCTCGTCGTGCAGGAGATTTTCGGCGTCCACGAGCACATCAAGGACGTCTGCCGCCGCTTCGCCAAGCTCGGCCACCTGGCGGTCGCGCCCGAACTCTACGCGCGCCAGGGCGACGTCTCGAAGCTCGAGAACATGCAGGAGATCTTTAAGATCGTCAACACGGTCCCGGACGCGCAGGTTATGTCGGATCTGGACGCCGCAGTCGATTGGGCGAAGAAGACGGGCAAGGGCAACACCGGCAAGCTTGGGATCACCGGCTTCTGCTGGGGCGGGCGGATCGTCTGGCTCTACGCGGCGCACAACTCTAACTTGAAGGCCGGGGTCGCCTGGTACGGCCGGCTGGTGGGTGAGGCCGATGAACTCAGGCCGAAGCACCCGGTCGATGTCGCAGCCTCGCTCAAGGCGCCGGTGCTTGGCCTCTACGCCGGCAAGGACCAGGGCATCCCGCTCGACTCGGTCGAGAAGATGCGCGCCGCGCTCAAGGCGGCGGGCAGCAAGTCGGAGATTGTCGTCTATCCCGACGCGCAGCACGGATTTCACGCCGACTACCGGCCGAGCTACAGTAAAGAGGCGGCGCAGGAGGCGTGGAAGAAAACGAACGACTGGTTCAAGAAGCACGGGGCGGCCTGAAATGGAGATTGGAACACGGATGAACACGGGAACAGACGGATTTTCACTGATCTGATCCGTGCCAAGCCGTCGCATCCGTGTCATCCGTGTTCCCTCTTAATGGAGTGGTGAGATGACGCCTGAACCGTGGCCGGCCTTGCCGCTGGCAGAGTGGCAGGAGACGAAGGACACGCTGCAGATGTGGACGCAGGTCGTCGGCAAGGTGCGCCTCGCGCTGACGCCGCTGGTCAACCACTGGTGGAACGTGCCGCTTTACGTCACGGCGCGCGGCCTGACGACCTCGGACATGCATTACCAGGGCGAGTCGTTCGAAGTCGATTTCGATTTCATCGACCACCAGCTCATCGTCAGGTGCAGCGACGGCGCGACCCGGAGCCTGCCGCTGGCGCCGAGGACGGTGGCCGACTTCTACGGGGAGTTCATGGCGCTGCTCGCGGGCCTCGGGATCGAGGTCAAGATCTGGTCCACCCCGGTCGAGGTCCCGGACCCGATACCCTTCGAGCAGGACGTGCGGCACGCCTCCTACAACCCCGAATACGCCCACCGCTTCTGGCGCATCCTGTCGCGGGCGGAGAAAGTCTTTGAGGAGTTCCGCGCAGGCTTCATCGGGAAGGTTAGCCCGGTCCATTTTTTCTGGGGGAGTTTTGACCTGGCGGTGACGCGCTTTTCGGGGCGGCGCGCGCCTGAGCGCGAGGGCGCCGACCGGATCACACGCGAGGCGTACTCGCACGAAGTCATCAGCCACGGGTTCTGGCCCGGTGGAGGCCCGGTTGCGGACGCGGCCTTCTACGCCTACGCCGCGCCCGAGCCGCCGGGCCTGAAGGAGGCGCCCGTCCGCCCGGCGGCGGCCAGCTACAGCCGCGAGGCCTCGGAGTCCATCCTCATGTACGACGACGTCAGGCAGGACAGGGCCCCCGAGGCGGCCCTCATGGAGTTTCTCCAGAGCACCTATGAGGCGGGGGCCAACCTCGCTCAGTGGGATCGCGCCGTGCTGGAAAGGGCGGGACCTTCGCCCAAGTCATAGGAGATTCTTCGGCCGATGAAATTCAAGACGTTTTTCAAGCAGCACCTGGTCTGGCTCGGTCTCCTGGTCGTGCTCCTCCCGCTGCTGATCATCCTGTATGTGCAGTACCACTCGCTCGCCAAGCTCGGCGAGACGCTCCCGGCGGCGCGCAAGGTGGCCTTTGACAGGCGGCTCAAGACGGTCGCCTCCGAGGTCTCCGCCTACTACCGCGAGACCGCGCTCCGCTCCCTCGCGGTGCCGGCCGAGGTCTTCGACCCGAAGATGGCCAAGGACTGGCCGGCGCTCGATGCGGCGGTCAAGCGCCATTATGAGCAGCAGCCGGCCGAAGGAGTGAGGTACTACTTCGCGACTGTCGTCTCGGAGAACGGTAAGGAGCGCGTCCTCTCGATGTACGACACGCGGGACGGGGCGATGCTCGAAGGCATGATCACGGACAAGGGCTGGGCCGCGTTCGCCGCGTCCGCGCCCTGGATCACCCTCATGCGCAAAGGCAAGCACTTCCCGCTCGCCCCGGACGCGCTGTTCCTGGC
>Ga0075421_100006071_pt1 | contig 14684 bp, 12 predicted proteins | sample SoiMetdeltSBSDD5_FD_75292 | JGI IMG/M metagenome (GOLD analysis project Ga0075421, IMG submission 75292) | Bulk soil microbial communities from a Populus tree surrounding site in Tennessee, USA - Soil MetaG P. deltoides SBSDD5 | ecosystem: Environmental > Terrestrial > Soil > Tree plantation...
GGTGGGCGGGAACATCTGGGCGCTGTTCGGGCTGCTCGGTGTCATCAACCTCATCGTGGCGCTGTTCAACATGATCCCGCTGCCGCCGTTCGACGGCGGCCATGCCGCCGTCGCCATCTACGAGCAGATCGCCTCGAAGGTCCGCCGCCGAAGGGTGAGGGTCGACTACCGCAAGCTCATCCCGGTGACCGCAATCGTTCTCATCGTGTTCCTCACGCTGGGCTTGTCGGCGATGTTCCTCGACGTGCGCAGGATCTTTACCGGATCCTGACGACGCACGCCCGCGCGCGCTTCGCCCGTTCTCCTGGCCCCCCGTAGGCTGGCCGAGATGTACGAGCGCCGCGTGACCAGGCAGATCAACGTCGGCACGGTGCCCGTCGGGGGCGGCGCCCCCGTCTCGGTGCAGTCGATGACGACCACCAAGACCGCCGACGTCGACGGCACGCTGTCGCAGATCTACGCGCTCGCCGCCGCCGGCGCCGACATCGTGCGCTGCACCTGCAACGAGGAGGAGGCGGCGGAGGGGCTCGCGCAGATCGTTCCCCGCGCGCCGGTGCCCCTCGTCGCCGACATCCACTTCCAGTACCGCCTGGCACTGGCGGCGATGGAGGCGGGCGTGCAGGCGCTCCGTCTCAATCCCGGCAACATTCGCAAGCCCGAGCAGATCAAGACCGTGGCGCGCGAAGCGAAGGACCGCGGGCTGCCCATCCGCATCGGCGTGAACGCGGGCAGCCTCGATCCCGACATCGCACAGCAGCATGGTGGCGCGACGCCCGAGGCGCTGGTGGCGTCGGCGCAGCGCGAGCTCGCATACTTCGCCGAGGTCGGCTTCGAGGACGTCAAGATCTCGGTGAAGTCGTCCAACGTGCCCGTGATGATCGACGCGTACCGCCTGCTCTCCGAGACCGTCGACGCTCCGCTGCACCTGGGCGTCACCGAGGCCGGTCCGCTGCCGGGCGGACTGGTCAAGTCGACCGTCGGCATCGGCACGCTGCTCGCCGAAGGGATCGGCGACACGATCCGGTTCTCGCTCACCGCCGACCCGGTCGAGGAGGCGCGCGCCGGCCGCCAGCTGCTCGAGGCGCTCGGGCTCCGCGAGCGCAAGGGTCTCGACCTGATCGCGTGCCCGTCCTGCGGGCGAGCCGAGGTCGACGTCATCCGCGTCGCCAACGACGCGCAGGGCGCGCTCGCCGAGCGCAACATCCCGCTCCAGGTCGCGGTCATGGGATGCGTCGTGAACGGGCCCGGGGAGGCGCGTGAAGCCGACCTCGGTATCGCGGCCGGACGGGGCAAGGGTCACCTGTTCGTCAAGGGCAAGGTGGTGCGCGTCGTCCCCGAGGCCGAGATGGTCGACGCGCTCGTCGAAGAGGCGGAGCGCATCATGGAAGACGGGATCGAGGCTCGCCTCGCCGCCGCCGACGAGGGCGCCGAGGCCGAGGCGGAGCGCACACGCGAGCAACTGCTCCAGATCCAGGGCACCGACGCGAACCAATCGGACGAGAAGATCGAGAAGATCCGCGAGATCGCGGACTAACTCCTCAACCGATTCAGCCCCGCGCCAGCGCGCGCTCCTGCCACCACTTCCGCAGTCCGCGCGCCGACCCTGCGTGGAGCCGCGCGTCGCGCAGCTGCTCCTCGCGCGTGGAGTCGAGCGGTTCGAGTTCGCCCACGATCCACGAGAGGATGTGATCGGCAAGCGCGGGGTTGCGGGGCAGCACCGGTCCGTGCATGTACGTGCCGATCAGGCGCTCGCCGAGGACGCCGTCGCCGCCGTCGCCGTTGCCGCCGCCGGCGAGCACGCGGCCGAGGGGCCGCTCGCTCGGTCCCAGCGTCGTGCGCCCACCGTGGTTCTCGAAGCCCGTGAGCGTGGGCAGCGGCGCGTCGGGCTCGACCACCAGCTCGCCGATGAGGCGGTTGGGCCCGGCGCGGGTGACCGCGTCGACGAGCCCGAGGCCGTCGAGGATCTCGCCGTCGGCGGCCTCGTAGCTGTGCCCGATGAGCTGGAAGCCCGCGCACACGGCGAGCACCGCTGCACCACCCGCACGGGCGCGGGCGATCGCGTCGCGCGAGGCGCGCATTCCCGCCGACGCCATGACCTGTGGGTCGTCCTCCCCGCCGCCGAAGAGATAGACGTCGAGCGACTCTGGGATCGGCTCGCCCGCTCCGACCTCGACGAGCTCGGCGTCGCAGCCGCGCCAGTGCAGCCGCTGCACGAGCACGACGGCGTTGCCCCGGTCGCCGTAGGTGCCGAGCAGCTCCGGGTACACGAGCCCGACCCGGACGGCGGAGTCACGTGCTGCCGTCATCCGAACCTCCGGTACAGGGCCGAGAAGGGCGTGTACGACGACACGATGTTCACGTCGTCGCCGGGCAGTTTGGCCGCTGCCTCCAGCGGGTCCGGCTCCACGATGTGGTCGACTTCCGCGTACCGGAGCCGCACCGCCACGTCGAGGGCACGTTCGCCCGCCGCGGCGACAGGGTGCCCGCGCAGCAGCTCGTATGGCACGTCCCACAGCCACGAAGGGTCCTTGCCGTCGGCGACGCGGGCGTTCACGGCGATGACGACGGAGCTGTCGCCGTCGGCGAGGTGATGCAGGACTTCCGACCACCCTGCAGGATTCTTCGCCAGCAGCACGCGGGCTTCACGGCCGTCAGGGAGCGCGACCGCCATGTAGCGCCCGGCAACGGTCGTGATGGTGGCCGCCGCCGCTGCGGCGTCTTCGGGATCGACGCCGAAGTGCGTCGTGGCCGCCGTGACGGCGAGCGCGGCGTTGGCGAGATTCCAGCGGCCGGGGAGCGCGAGCCGGAGCGCAACGCGGGAGCCGTCGAGCACGAGCGTGTCACCCTCCAGACGGTTCGGCGTCGCAGGCTGCCCGAACCCGCACGACGGGCAGTCGAACCGATCCGCGCTCCAGCGCAGGAGCGCCGCGCAGTTGGGGCACGTGGCGGCGTCGTTGCGCCAGCCGAGGCCGAGCTCCACCCAGGTGGTCTTGGCCGGAGTCGCCGCCCACACGACGTGCGGGTCCGATGCGTTGGCGACTACCCGCAGGTCAGGATGAGTCTCGGCGACATGGCGCCACATGTCTCCGACTGCGTGCACCTCGCCGTAGCGGTCCAGCTGGTCGCGGCTGAGGTTGCCGAGGACGAGCAGCTCGACGCCGAGTGGGTCCACCACTCGAGGCAACACCCGCTCGTCGACTTCGAGCACGGCGATGCCGGGGGACTCCGCCTTGGCGAGGATCGGCGCGATGCCCGACGTGAGGTTGGCGCCGGTGGCATTGCTGATCACGTGCTCGCCGGTTCGCGCGACGGCTGCCGTGAGCAGCCGCGTGGTGGTCGTCTTGCCGTTGGTGGCGGACACCAGGGCCACGCGCTGGCCTCCCGCCAGCTCCGGGAGCGCATTCGGTGCCAGCGCGTTCATGACCCGACCGCTGATCGTTGAACCTTGTCCCCGCGTCGTGACGCGCGACAGCCAACCGGCCATGCGGCCGGCGGCAACGGCTGCACGCGTCCGCAGCGACCGCCGGCTCATCGCCGCTCACACCAATAGGTGTCGACGCGGTAAGGGATGCGCACGTCGGTGCGCCCCCGTGTCTCCGGATGCGAAGCAAGCAGCGAACGGACCTCGCCGAGTACCTGCTCGCGCTTGGCTTCCGGCAGGACGGCCACGTGGCTGACCGACTCGATGCGATCGACGACGCCCTCCGGAGTGATCGATTGCTCGTGGCGGAACGTCTCGGTGTGGAGCGGTCCGAAGCCGTGCCGGGTGCCCAGCGCGGAGTCACGCCATTGCTCGTGGTCGCGCCACGGCGCCCGCTTCTCGACGCGGTCCATGATCGACCACACCTCGTTCACCCAGTCCGACGACCGGTCACGCGCGTTCCAGATCAGACCGACCCGACCACCCTGTCGCAACACGCGGCGGAACTCCTCGAACGCGCGCTCGGCATCGAACCAATGGAACGCCTGTGCCACCGTGACCGTGTCGATCGACCCACCGGCGACGGGCAGCGCCTCGGCGACCGCGGCGATCAACGGCACTCCCGGGACCGCCGACACGAAGCTCCGGCGCATGCCTTCCACCGGCTCGGCCGCGACCAATGTGGCGCCGAACGGTACGAGCAGGCGGGTGAACTTGCCCGTCCCGGCGGCCACGTCGATGACGATGCGGCCGGGCCCGAGCTCGAGATTGCGGGCGAGCCATGCCACCGCGTCTGGTGGGTACGACGGGCGGACGCGCTCGTACGTCGCGGCTTCCTTGCCGAACCCCTCCTGGGCGACCTCGTGGACGGCCATGGCCGCCATCTTCGCAGGGCCGCTACGCCGGCTCGATGCGAAAAGCCACCGCGTCAGTCGGGCTCACCGAGGATCATGCCGGCACCGACGGTGTTGTTCGTCGTCTCGTCGATCAGGATGAAGCTGCCGGTCGTGCGGTTGCGCCGGTACTCGTCGAAGAACAGCGGCGCCGTGGTGCGCAGCGTGACCCGCCCGATCTCGTTGAGCGTGAGCGTCTCGGCGGCCTCGTCGCGATGCAGCTCGTTGACGTCGAGCCGGTACAGCAGCTCGCGGACCAGGACCCGGGCCGAACGCGTGGTGTGCTTGATCGCCAGCTTGGCGCCGGCGCGCAGCTCCGACCGATCGGTGAGCCAGCACAGCATGGCGTCGAGGTCCTGGCCGTACGTGGCGTGGTTGTGCGGGCGGCAGATCATGTCGCCCCGGCTGACGTCGACGTCGTCGTCGAGGGTCATCGTGACCGACATGGGCGGGAACGCTTCGTCGACGGGCCCCTCTGCGGTGTCGATCGACTGGATCGTGGAGGTGAACCCCGACGGCAGCACCACGACGTCGTCGCCGGGCTTGAACACGCCGCCGGCGATCATGCCGGCGTAGCCCCGGTAGTCGTGGTGCGCATTGCTCTTGGGCCGGATGACGTACTGGACCGGGAACCGGCAGTCGATGAGGTTGCGGTCCGACGCGATGTACACCTCCTCGAGGTGGTGGAGGAGCGAAGGCCCGTCATACCAAGCCATGTTCACGGAGCGGTCGACGACGTTGTCGCCGTGCAGCGCCGAGATGGGGATGAACGTCAGGTCGGTGATGTCGAGGCGGCTCGCCCAGTCCGTGAACTCCTCCTTGATCTCCTCGAACACCGAACGCTCGTAGTCCACGAGGTCCATCTTGTTCACGCACAGCACGAGGTGCGGGATCCGGAGCAGCGACGCGATGAACGCGTGCCGCTTCGACTGCTCGAGGATTCCCTTCCGGGCGTCGACGAGGATCAGCGCCAGGTTCGCGGTCGACGCGCCGGTGACCATGTTGCGCGTGTACTGAATATGGCCGGGCGTGTCGGCAATGATGAACTTCCGCGTCGGCGTGGCGAAGTACCGGTACGCGACGTCGATCGTGATGCCCTGCTCGCGCTCGGCCCGGAGGCCGTCCGTGAGCAAGGCGAGATCGGTGTACTCGTCGCCGCGCTCGCGGCTCGTGCGTTCGACCGCCTCGAGCTGATCCTCGAGGATCTGCTTCGAGTCGTACAGCAGGCGCCCGATGAGCGTGCTCTTGCCGTCGTCGACGGAGCCGGCGGTCGCCAACCGCAGCATCTCCATCAGAAGTACCCCTCGCGCTTTCGGTCCTCCATCGCGGCTTCGGAGAAGCGATCGTCGGCGCGGGTGGCGCCGCGTTCCGTGATGCGCGACGCCGCGATCTCGACGACGATCTCCTCCGGGCTCGCCGCCCGGGACTCGATGGCGGCGGTGCAGCTCATGTCGCCGACGGTCCGGAACCGGACCATCGTCTCGAACGCCTCCTCGCCGTCCTGCATGGGGAGGTAGGGGCCGACGGCCATGATCATCCCGTCGCGGCGGAACACCTCGCGGCGGTGCGCGTAGTAGATCTCGGGCAGGTCGACGCCGTCGGTGGCGATGTACTGCCACACGTCGAGCTCGGTCCAGTTCGACAGCGGGAACACGCGAAGGTGCTCGCCGGCGCGGTGCCTGCCGTTGTACAGATTCCAAAGCTCGGGCCGCTGGTTCTTGGGGTCCCACTGGCCGAACTCGTCGCGGTGCGAGAACACGCGCTCCTTGGCGCGTGCCTTCTCTTCGTCGCGGCGGCCTCCGCCGAAGACGGCGTCGAAGCCGTGCTCCGCGATGGCCTCGAGGAGCACGGTCGTCTGGAGCCGGTTGCGCGACGCCCCCGTACGGTCCTCCGCCACCCGCCCTGCCGCGATCGCGTCGGGCACCGAGGCGACGACCAACCGCACACCGAGCTCGGCGACGCGCCGGTCACGAAAATCGAGCGCCTCGGGGAAGTTGTGGCCCGTGTCGACGTGCATGACCGGGAACGGGATCGGGGCGGGAGCGAACGCCTTCTCCGCCAACCGCAGCATGACGGCGGAGTCCTTGCCGCCCGAGAACAGCAGCACCGGGTGCTCGAACTCGGCCGCGACCTCACGGATGATGTGAATCGACTCGGACTCGAGAGCCTCGAGGTGCGAAAGCTGCCGGTGCACACGCCGAGTGTGGGGAATCGCGGCGTCGCGCGCCACCGGGTTGAGACTGCCTGAGGTCACGTGAGCCCGCTTTAGGTGTGCAGGCCGCACTCGATCTTGTCGGTGCCCGCCCAGCGGCCGTCGCGAGCGTGCTCGCCGTTGCCGACGGGGCGGCTGCACGGCCAGCAGCCGATCGACCGGTAGCCGCGGTCGGCCAGCGGGTGCGCGGGAAGGCCGCGGTCGGCGACGTACCCCTCGACGTCGAGGTCGGTCCACGTGGCGAGGGGGTTCACCTTCACCAGCCCGCGCCCGACGTCGTAGGAGACGATCGGTGCATTCGTGCGGGTGGGCGCCTCGGCCCGGCGCAGGCCCGTCATCCAGGCGGCCTTGCCATCGAGGGCGCGTCCGAGCGGCTCCACCTTGCGCAGCGCGCAGCACCCGTCGGGGTCCTGCTGCCACCGGTTGTCCTGCGAGATCTCGGGCTGCATGACCCGCAGGTTGAGGCCGTACCGCTTGCGGACCTCCTCGACGTACCACAGCGTCTCGGCGAAGTGGTACTGGGTGTCGAGGAAGACGACTTCGATCTCGGGCGCGACCTGCACGGCGAGGTCGATGAGCACGCAATCCTGGAACGACGCCGCGAGCACGAGGTCGTCGCCGTAGCGGTCCCACGCCCAGCCGACGATCGCCGAGGCCGGCGCGGTCTCGAGCGAAGCCGAGACGTCGGCGAGCTCCCCGAGATCGGGGACCGGCGCTGCGGTCGTCGTCATGTCGCGCACTCGCTGTCGCCGACGTCCTTCTCATAGGGACCGGTCTCGTCGAAGTCGACGTAGAAGTCCGGCGCCTCCTCGGGCGTCGGGAACACGTCGAGCTCCTTCACCGTCGTGCCAACGGCGGCCGCGCCACCCGAACGCTCGAGCCAGTCGCCGAAGGTCTCGCCGGCCGAGCGCTCGTTGGCGAACTTGCCGACGACCTTCACGACCGCCTCGGCGGCCCGCTTGGCCGGGAGCTTGACCGCCTTCTCGCCGAACGCCACCTCCATGTGCCCGACCTTGCCGCCGAGCAGCATCTGGTACCCCGGCGCGGCGCGCCCGTGGGCCCGGCGCTCGATTCCGACGAAGCCGATATCGGAGATGTGGTGCTGGCCGCAGGAGTTCGTGCAGCCCGAGATGTTGACGCGCACGCCACCGACGTCGGCGAGGCCGGCGTCGTCGAGCGCCGTGCCGATGTCGTCGGCGAGGCCTCGCGACTGGGTGACGGCCAGGTTGCAGGTGTCGGCGCCGGGGCACGCCACGACGTCACGGGCGAGCTCGGCGCCGGGCTCGGCCATGTCGATGGCGGCGAGCCGCGCGTGCAGATCGGTGAGCTGGTCCTCGCGGAGGCCGCGCAGTGCGAAGTTCTGCCGGTTGGTGATGCGGACCTCGAGGCCGAATTCGCGCTGGATCTCGGCGAGCTCCCGGAACTGCCGGGTGGTGATGTCCCCCAACCGGGCGTACGCGTACGCGCTGACCGTCCCGTTGGCGCGTCCCCGGACCACGTTGGCGCTCTCCCAGCGCTGGTACGGATTCAGCCCGAGGAACTCGACCGGCGCCTGGCCGACCTGCGTCACCGGGCCCTCACCCGTGCCGGCAGGGGCGTCGCCACTCTCCTGCACGGCGTCGGGGATGCCGCCGGGGTAGGAGCTCGCGGCGGGGAGGAACTTGCGCTCCTTGAAGATGCGTTCCCGCAGCTCGTCCATGCCCATCGTGTCGACGAGCCACTTCATGCGGGCCCGGAGCTTGTTGTCGCGGTTGCCGTAGTGGTCGAACACGCGCACGATCGCCTCGAGCGTGGGCATGAGCTGGTCCCGCGCCGTGAAGTCCTCGAGCGCCTGGGCGGGGTGCGGGTTGGCGCCGAGACCCCCGGCCACGAACACCTTGAAGCCGGGCTCGAGGGTGCCGTCGGGCTTCGGGCGGTTCACGGCGATCACGCCGACGTCGTTGAACATGGCCTGGCCGCAGTCGGTGACGCAGCCCGAGAAGTTGATCTTGAACTTGCGCGGCAGGCGCTGCGCGTACGGGTTGCGCAGGAAGAAGTCGGTGGTGGCCTTGGCCCACGGGCTGATGTCGAGCACCTCGAACGGGCACGCGCCCGCCAGGTGGCAACCCGTGACGTTGCGGACGGTGTCACCGCACGCCTCGCGCGACGTCAGGTCGACCGAGGCGAGCAGCCGCAGGACCTCGGGAACCTGCTCCAGCTGCACGAAGTGCATCTGCACGTTCTGCCGGGTCGTGAGGTGGGCCCAACCTCGCGAGTACGCCTCGGCGAGGTGGCCGAGCATCTCGAGCTGCTCGGGCTGGAGTGAACCGTGCGGCACCTTGACCCGCACCATCTGGTTGTGGCCGCCCTGGCGCTGGCCGTAGATGCCCTGGTTCAGACGGAAGACGCGGAACACGTCCTCCTCGATCTCGCCGGCGAGATACTGCCGGACGCCTTCTTCGAACTTGTCGAGCTCCTCGGCAACGTCGGAGTCGAGGGGCCGGGTCGACAGCTCTCCTACGTCGATGGCCATGTCGTCCTCCCGAGGGGGTGGATCGAGGAAATCCGAGTGCGGCGGTCGGATTTAGGCTAGCTGGTCCGGGTTCCAAATACCAGCGGGCAGGTCAGGAATATTTTCCGATGCCGGGGTCCGGTATTCGTCAACGAGCGTCGAGGACGGGCTCGATACTCTCCGGACGTGAGGATGTCGCAGCTGTTCCTGCGCACGTTACGGGACGACCCGGCCGACGCCGAAGTCGACAGCCACCGGCTCCTCGTCCGGGGCGGCTATGTCCGCCGGGTCGCGAGCGGGCTCTACTCGTGGCTGCCCCTCGGCTACCGCGTCGTGCGCAAGGTGGCCCAGATCGTCCGGGAGGAGATGGACGCCGCCGGGGCGCAGGAGCTGTGGCTGCCGATCCTCCAGCCGCTCGAGCTGTGGGAGCGCAGCGGCCGCAACGCCACCTACGGCCCGGAGCTGTTCCGTCTGAAGGATCGCAAGGAGACCGAGTTCTGTCTCTCGCCGACGGCAGAGGAGGTCATCACTTCGACCGTCGCGGGCGAGTACTCGAGCTACCGCGACCTGCCGGTCAACCTCTACCAGATCAACTGGAAATACCGCGACGAGCTCCGGCCGCGCTTCGGGCTGCTGCGGGGGCGTGAGTTCCTCATGAAGGACGCGTACTCGTTCGACGCCGACGAGGAGGGCCTCAAGCGGAGCTATCAGCAGATGTTCGACGCGTACACGCGCGTGTTCACCCGGTGCGGCCTGACCTTCCGGCCGGTGGAAGGGGAAGCCGGGCAGATGGGCGGCGACGTGAACCATGAGTTCATGGCCGTCGCCGCGGTCGGTGAAGATGAGTTCGTGTGGTGCAAGAACTGCGAGTACGCCGCCAACACGCAGGTCGCGACGCGCGGTGCGCCTGCCAAGGGGGACACGGAATCAGGCGACGTCGCGGCGATGGAGAAGGTCCACACTCCCCACCTGGCCGGCATCGCGGGCGTAGCGGAGTTCCTCGGCGTCGCGCACGACGAGATGCTCAAGTCCATCGCATTCGACGTCGACGGCGAGCTCGGGCTCGCGCTCGTCCCCGGCGATCGCGAAGTGAACGCGTACGCGCTCGGCAAGGCGCTCGCGCCGCGCACGGTTCGGCTGTTCGACGACGAGGACTTCGAGCGGCATCCCGAGATCCCCAAGGGCTACATCGGACCCCATTTTCCCGACGTCGCACTCGTCGTGGCCGACCGGTCCGTTCGGTCGCGCGCCGAGTGGGTCACCGGCGCCAACGAGCCCGACTACCACGTCCGCCGGGCGATGCTGGACCGCGACTTCCGCGTCGACGTCTGGTCCGACATCGCCCAGGTCAAGACGGGCGATCCTTGTCCGCGCTGCGGTGCGCCACTGTCGGTCGACCGCGGCATCGAGGTCGGGCAGGTGTTCCAGCTCGGCACGAAGTACACCGAGGCGCTCGACTGCAAGTACACCGACGAAGCCGGCGAGCAGCATCCGATGGTGATGGGCTGTTACGGGATCGGCGTGACGCGCATTGTCGCTGCCATTGCCGAGGAGCATCACGACGACCTCGGGCTGGCGTGGCCGGCCGTCGTGGCACCTTTCAAGGTGCACCTGCTCGTGCTGCCCGGGAAGGGTGACCAAGCGGCTGAAGTGGTGGGCGCGGCCGAGCGCCTGTACGACGCGCTCACCGCGGCCGGTGTCGACGTGCTCTACGACGATCGCGACGTGAGCCCCGGGGTCAAGTTCGCCGACGCCGACCTGCTCGGCATGCCCACGCGCCTGACCGTCGGAGCGCGGGGACTTGCGCGTGGTGTGATCGAGCGCCGCGAACGCGCGACGGGCGTCGAGGACGAGCTCGCGGTCGCCAACGTCGCGGCTGCAGTCGTGGCGGGTCTGGGATGAAGCTCCCTGTCCAGCCGCCGGTCTCGCCGATGTTGGCGAAGCTCGTCCGCGAGCTTCCGACGAACGACGGGTTGCTCTACGAGCCGAAGTGGGACGGCTTCCGCTGCGTCGTATTCCGTGATGGCGACGAGATCGAGCTCGGCAGCCGCAACGAGCGGCCCCTGAACCGGTACTTCCCCGAGCTGGTCGAATCGCTGCGGGAGGCGCTTCCCGAACGCGCAGTCGTCGACGGCGAGATCGTGATCGCCACGGAGAACGGACTCGACTTCGACCTGCTCCAGATGCGGGTCCATCCTGCCGCCAGCCGCGTCAAGAAGCTCGCCCAGGAGACCCCCTCGAGCTTCGTCGCGTTCGACCTTCTCGCCGAGGACAACCACGATCTCCGCCAACGCCCGTTCTCGGAGAGGCGCAAGCAGCTCGAACGGGTGTTGCGCCGGGCCAAGCCGCCGATCCACATCACGCCGGTGACCAGCGACCCCGTCGTCGCCGGCCAGTGGTTCGAGCAGTTCGAGGGTGCCGGCCTCGACGGGGTGATCGCCAAGCCGGGAGCGGGGGAGTACCGGGAGAACGAGCGCGGCTGGCTCAAGGTCAAGCACCAGCGCACCGCCGACTGCGTCGTGGCCGGCTTCCGCACGCACAAGGACGGCGACGGCGTCGGCTCCCTGCTGCTCGGGCTCTACGACGACGGGGGGACCCTGCACCACGTCGGCGTGGCCAGCAGCTTTGCGGCACCGCTCCGGAAGAAGCTCGCCAAGGAGCTCCAGCCCTACCGCAAGAACGCGCTGGCCGGTCATCCCTGGAAGGAGTGGGCCGACGCGCAGGCGCACGAGTCCGGACGCATGCCCGGCGCCCAGAGCCGCTGGAACGCCAAGAAGGACCTCCGGTGGGAGCCGGTGCGCATCGAGCTCGTCGCCGAGGTGGCGTACGAGCACCTCCAGGGCGACCGCTTCCGGCACACGGCACGGTTCCTCCACTGGCGCCCGGACCGCGACCCGAGCTCGTGCACGTACGACCAGCTCGAGGCGCCCGTCCCTCACGAGCTGGCCGAGATCTTCGGTCTGTAGGGTCCTTCCGCAGGCCCAAGAGCAGGCAAAACCCGTTATACTTACGTGGTTCGGTCGTGACTGACGACCACCCACTGGCAAGGCGGGACGTGGGCGCAAGCCCACGTTTTTTCTTGGCCGGAGCCGACGGCTCCGACGGGTGGCAACGGAGGGCGGATCGAGACGGGGATACAGGATTGCGGCGAGGCGGGGAGGTGAACGCAAGTGCCGGAACAAGAGACCATCGCGGCGGCGATCGAGCCGGTACTGGCGGACATGGGCCTCGAGCTCTACGACATCGAGCTCAGCGCGTCCGGCCGCGCCCGTACCCTGCGTGTGCTCGTCGATCGTGAAGGCGGCGTCGACCTCGACGCGATCACCGACGCGACACAGCGCATCTCACCCCTCATCGACGCTCACGAAGGGCTGAAGGGCCCGTTCACGCTCGAGGTCAGCAGCCCGGGCCTCGAGCGGCCCCTCCGCCGGCCCGACCATTTCCGGCGCGCCGTCGGCGACACCGTCACGGTCAAGACCCGAGACGCCGCGGGCGGGGTGCGCAGGCTCCACGGGCGGCTGCTCGACGCCGACGACGACGGGATCACCCTCGAGACGGACGACGGCACCGAACGAGTCGGTGACGACCAGATCACCCAGGCTCGCACGGTCTTCGAGTTCGGCCCTGCGCCGAAGGGCGGCAAGTCGAAGCGCGCGAAGAAGAACAAGAAGAAGGAAGTCGCGCGATGAACCGAGACATGATGGAGGCGCTCGAGAACATCGAGCGCGAGAAGGGCATCTCCATTGAGATCATGCTGGAGGCGCTCGCGAACGCGCTCGTGACCGCCTACAAGCGCCTCCCCAGCTCCGCCGAAGAGGCGCTGGTCGAGATCGACATCGAGACCGGCGACATCCGCGTCATCGCCCAAGAGCTCGACGAAGAGGGCAACGTCACGCGCGAGTGGGACGACACGCCCGACGACTTCGGCCGAATCGCCGCGCAGACCGCCAAGCAGGTGATCCTCCAGCGCATCCGCGAGGCGGAGCGCGAGATGAAGTACGAGGAGTACGCCGGCCGCGAGGGCGACATCGTCACCGGGATCATCCAGCAGACCGACGCCCGCTACACGCTCCTCGACCTGGGCCGGGTCGAGGCGCTGCTGCCCCAGGCGGAGCAGGTGCAGAACGAGCGCTACGAGCACGGGTCCAGGCTGAAGGCGTACATCGTCGAGGTGCGCAAGACCGCCAAGGGGCCGCAGATCGTCGTGTCCCGCACCCACCCGGGTCTCGTCAAGCGGCTCTTCGAGCTGGAGGTTCCCGAGATCGTCGACGGCGTCGTCGACCTCAAGGCGATCGCGCGCGAGCCCGGTCATCGCACGAAGATCGCGGTCGCGTCGAACGACAACAACGTCGACCCTGTCGGCGCCTGCGTGGGCGCCCGCGGCTCGCGCGTCCGGATGGTCGTCAACGAGCTACGCGGCGAGAAGGTCGACATCGTCCCCTACAGCGAGAACGCCGAAGAGTTCGTGATGAAGGCGTTGGCGCCGGCCCGCGTGCGCGAGGTGCGCATCCACCCCGAGACCGGCACCGCCGAAGTGATCGTCCCCGACTTCCAGCTCTCGCTCGCGATCGGCAAGGAAGGTCAGAACGCCCGACTCGCGGCGCGGCTGAGCGGCTGGCGCGTCGACATCAAGAGCGAGACGCAGCTCCAGGAGGAGGAGTCGGGCGCGGGCGTCGAGTACGCCGAGGGCGAGTGGGTGAAGAGCGAGAGTGGCGAGCTCGTCTGGCAGCCCGCCGGCGGTGGCGAGGTGATCTCGGCCGCCGAGGCCGGGTACGCGGCGCCGGACCCGACGGTGGTCGCGGTCAAGGAGGGCGACGGCGCCGGCAACGCGGAAGCCGCGGCGTCGGGCGACGAAGCCGTGGCTGGGGAGGCGTCCGCAGCCGAGTCGGAAGCGCCGGCGTCGGAGGGGGCGGCCGAGCCTGAACCGGCGGGCGAGGCGAATGACGCCGCGCCCGCGCCCGCGACCGTGCCCGCTGACGGCGGCGACACGGTCGCCAGCGAACGGGGGGAGGACGACAGCTCACGCTGATGACACGCGCCGGCGCACGTGCGTCGGCTGCCGTCGCGTCGCAGCGCCGGCCGAGCTCGTGCGAATCGCGCGGGCGCCCGACGGCACACTGTCGGTCGGCTCCGGTCCCGGGCGGGGCGCATGGTTATGTGGCCCACCCGCCACCGTGGCGTGCTTCGAACTGGCGGTGCAGCGACGGGCCCTCCAGCGGGCGTTACGGACCCGCTTGACGGACCAAGACCTCGAAGCGTTGCGTGGGAGAATGTCGTAAGGACTATGGCGACGAAGAAGATCCGGGTTTACGAGCTTGCGAGGGAGCTGGGCGTCGAGAACGCCGTCGTGCTCGACCTCGCCAACGAGCTCAAGATCGGCGTGAAGAGCCATTCGTCGAGCATCGACGACCCGTCGGCGGATCGCGTCCGGCGCCTTGCCGACTCGAAGGGGCTCCGCCGCGAGCCGATCGTCGAGGAGCCCGAGCCGCCCGAGCCGCCGGCGGCCGAAGAGGAGCCGGCCGCGAAGAAGGCTCCGGCCGCGAAGAAGGCTCCCGCTACGACGAAGGCTCCCGAGCCCGTCACGGAGCCGGCCGAGGCCGAGCCCGCGCCTCCGCCTCACCGTGTCGTCCGATCGACGGGCGGCCTGCCCGAGCCGCCGCCCCTGCC
>Ga0075421_100006072_pt1 | contig 14682 bp, 10 predicted proteins | sample SoiMetdeltSBSDD5_FD_75292 | JGI IMG/M metagenome (GOLD analysis project Ga0075421, IMG submission 75292) | Bulk soil microbial communities from a Populus tree surrounding site in Tennessee, USA - Soil MetaG P. deltoides SBSDD5 | ecosystem: Environmental > Terrestrial > Soil > Tree plantation...
CCGTCGGGCGGCATGCGGTCCACGTTCGAGGCACGTGGCTACACCGCATGGGATCCGACGAGCCCTCCGTGGCTGCTGATGAACGGCAACAACGTGACGCTGGTGATCCCGACGGCGTTCGTGAGCTGGACCGGCGAAGCGCTCGACAAGAAGACGCCGCTGCTGCGCTCGATGGAAGCGGTGTCGAAGCAGGCCGTGCGCGTGCTGAAGCTGTTCGGATCCACCGCCGAGCGCGTCTTCGCCACCTGCGGTCCCGAGCAGGAATACTTCCTCATCGACAGCAACTTCTATTTCGCCCGTCCCGATCTCATCAACGCGGGCCGTACGCTCTTCGGCGCCAAGCCGCCCAAGGGCCAGGAAATGGAAGATCAGTATTTCGGTCATATCCCTGCTCGCGTCCTCGCGTGCATGGCCGAAGCGGAGCTCGAGCTCTTCAAACTCGGCGTGCCGGTGAAAACACGGCACAACGAAGTCGCTCCGAGTCAGTACGAAATCGCGCCGGTCTTCGAGAACGCCAACCTCGCCGTCGATCACCAGATGATGACGATGGAGATGTTGAAGAAGATCGCGCCGAAGTACGGCCTGGCCGCACTCCTGCACGAGAAGCCGTTCGCCGGCGTCAACGGATCCGGCAAGCACAACAACTGGTCGCTCTCCGACGAGTTCGGCAACAACCTGCTCGGACCCGGCGACACGCCGCACGACAACATGCAGTTCCTGGTGTTCTGCGCCGCCGTGCTGCGCGCGGTCGATCGGTGGCAGGGCCTGCTGCGCGCCAGCATCGCCAGCGCCGGCAACGATCATCGTCTCGGCGCCAACGAAGCCCCGCCGGCGATCCTGTCGGTCTTCCTCGGCGACATGCTCACCGACATCTTCGAGCAGATCGAGAAGAACGGTGGGGCCAAGTCCACCAAGCAGGGCGGTGTTCAGGATCTCGGCGTCAGCGTGCTCCCGAAGCTGCCGCGCGATGCCGGCGACCGCAACCGCACCAGCCCGTTTGCCTTCACCGGCAACAAGTTCGAGTTCCGTGCCGTGTCGTCGGGGCAGAGCATCGCCTTCCCGAACATGGTGCTCAATGTCGCGATGGCCGACTCACTCGACTCGATCGCGACAGAGCTCGAGGCGGCGACAGCCAAAGGCGAGGAGCTGAACAAGGCGGTCGGCAAGCTGCTCACGAAGATCATCAAGGAGCACAAGCGGATTATCTTCAACGGAAACAACTACGCGCCGGAGTGGGAGAAGGAAGCCACGAAGCGCAAGCTCCTGAACCTGAAGAACACGGTGGACGCGCTCCCGCAGCTCGTGACCAAGGAATCCGTCAAGCTCCTCGATCGGTTCAAGATTCTCAACGAGCGTGAGACGCACGCGCGCTATGAGATCTTCCTCGAGAACTACAACAAGACCATCAACATCGAAGGGCAGCTGATGGTTCTGATGGCCAACCGCTACATCCTGCCGGCAGCGTTCGAGTACCAGAAGCAGGTCGGTCAGAGCGTGGCGGCCGTCAAGGCCGGTGGGGGCAAGAGCGTGCAAGGCAAGAAGCTGCTCGCGACGTACACCAAGCTCGTCGATCGGTTCAAGGCGCAGACCGACAGTCTGGTGGGACTGCTCGAACACAGTGGCGGGTCGGCGGAAAAACACGCCAAGTACATGCGCGACAAGGTGGTGCCCGCCATGGCCAAGCTGCGCGAAGTTGGCGACGAGATCGAAGTGTTGACGCCGCACGAGATCTGGCCCCTGCCGACGTATCGCGAGATGCTGTTCGTGAAGTAGCTCTTCAGAAAAATGGATCGGGGACGGGTTCCGCCGTCCTCGATCCGGTCCCCCCGCGAGTTACGAAGTCCGCTAACTGCTTTCGGCACACGAAATGACGTGTAGTCGATGCGTCGCCGTTGAATCCCCGTTGTAGACTTAAGGACTCGCCTGGGTCTTGCAGGCGTTCCAAGCGTCATGGGTATTCTCGAGAAACTCCGTCCTCAGCCTCGTTGGAAGCACGCCGACCCCGGCGTTCGCGCGGCCGCCGTCTACGAACTCGGACCTGACGAGGGCGACGCGCTGCGTCTGCTCGCCCGCGAAGATACCGAGGCACGGGTGCGCCGGGCGGCGGTGACACGCCTGAGCGATGTCGCGGTTCTGGGCGACATCGGCCGGACCGACCCCGACGAGGACGTCCGCGCCGAAGCGATTCGCGGGCTGGCGGGCCTGGCCGCGGAGGCCGAGGACGCCGATCGCGCCGCCGACGTCGTCCGCCAGTTGATCGCGCTCGGCCGGCTGAAGGAAGTGGTGATTGTGGCGCGCGAGAATCCGGACCCGCGCGTCCGGGCGGTCGTGGTCGATCTGCTCGACGATTCCAAGTCGCTCGGCGCAATCAGCCGTCATGCCCAGGATGGGGCCACGCGTCTTCGCGCGCTGGCGCGCGTCTCCGAGGCGGAAGAGATTCTCAACGTCGCGCTCAAATCCGAGCATACGGATGTGGCCGTGTCGGCGCTCGATCGCGTCGACGGCGCGGAGGCGTTGTCGGCCATCGCGCAGCGCGCGCGCAACAAGGTGGCGGCGCGCCGTGCCCGGATGAAGCTGAAGCAGATCGAAGAGGCCGCACAGCCGCATCAGGAGCCCGCGGCGCCGATGAGCGCCGACGATCGCGAGCGCGCCGTTGGCCTGCTGCAGCGAGCTGAAACGCTCGTCACGACTGCGGACCCCGACGAAGCGACGGCCGCACTGTCGGAGGTTCGGCTTGCCTGGGCCGAGCTCCAGGCCGACACCGAAATCGAGGCGTCGCTCGGTCAGCGATTCGAAGCCGCGAGCGAGGCCGTGCGTGAAGCCGTCGACGTGCGACGTCTGGAGCGCGCGGCCGAAGAAGAGCGAGCCGCGGCCATCGCCCGCGACCAGGCCGATCGCATCGCCATCGTCAGCGAGATCGAACAGCTCGCCGGCCCCGCCGCGCTCGACCGGATCGCCGAGCTGCGCGTGCGCTGGGATGGGTTGCCGCCGATGCCGTCCGAATATGCGGCGTCGCTGACGCGGCGCTTTCAGGACGCGTCGCGGATGTTCGAGGACCGCGAACGGCGTCGAGTGCTTGCCGAGGCCGCGGCCGGACGACTGGAAACGCTGGCCACGGAGCTCGAGCAGCTGCTCGCGTCGGATCAAGGGGTCGAGGAAGTGGTCGCGCGCTGGCGTGGCCTGCGCCGCGATGCCGACGTGCTGCGCGAGCACGCGCCAGCGAATGTGTCGGCCGCCGAACGGCTCGAGCGCGCGGTTGCCGCGCTCGAGGAGAAGGAGCTCCTGTATCAGCAGGCCCGCGCCAAGGTGGAGCAGGATCACCTGCGCCGTCTGCAGCAGCTCTGTCGCCAGGTCGAGACGCTCGCCGGCACCGAGCAGATCACGTTGAAAGCCGGCGACCGCGCACTGCGCGAGATTCGAACCGCGATCGACGAGCGCGTGCCGCTGCCGTCGAAGCGCGATCGGCAGGAAATCCTGGCGCGTCTCGAGGCTGCGCGAGCCGCGCTCGCGCCTCGCGTGCAGGAGCTGCGCGACGCCGACGAGTGGCAGCGCTGGGCCAATCTCCAGGTGCAGGAAGAGATCTGCAAGGAGATGGAGGCGCTCAAGACCGAGGAGAACCTCGACACCGCCGGGCGCAAGATGCGCGAGCTGCAGGCGCGCTGGAAGCCAGTGGCCCTCGCGCCGCGCGCGCAGGGCGAGGTCATGTGGCGGCGCTTCAAGAACGCGCAGGACGAGGTGTTCGCGCGAACGTCGGCGCACTTCGCCGCGCAGAACGAAGAACGCGCCGCGAACCTGGTGCGCAAGCAGGCGCTGTGCGCGAAGGCTGAAGCGCTGGCGGATTCCACCGACTGGGTGAAAACGGCCACCGACATTCAGGCCCTCCAGGCCGAATGGAAGACCATCGGTCCCGTCGCCCGCGGACACGAGAAAGCGATCTGGGAGCGGTTCCGCGCCGCATGCGATCGCTTCTTCACTCGTCGTCAGGAAGATCTGAAGCGGCGCAAGGAAGAGTGGTCGGGCAACCTGGCGCGCAAGGAAGCGCTGTGCGCGAAGGCGGAGGCGCTGGCCGACTCGACCGACTGGGACAACGCCGCGGCGCAGTTCAAGCAGCTGCAGGCCGAGTGGAAGACGATTGGTCCGGTGCGCAAGTCGCGCTCGGAGGCCATCTGGCAGCGCTTCCGCGCCGCATGCGATCGGTTCTTCGATCGCTTCAAGCACCGCGATCAGCTGGAGCTGCAGGAGAAGGCGGCCGTCCGCGACACCGTGATCCGCGAGCTCGAGGGTCTCGTTCCACCCGAAGGGGCCGCTGACGCTCCGGCGCCCGAGAACCTCTACACGATCGTGCAACAGGCGAGAGCGAAGTGGCAGCAGGCACCCGAGCTGCCGCGCGCGCTGCAGCAGGATCTCGCCGCGCGCTATCACCAGGCGGTCGGCCGTCTCGTTGCGGTATGGCCGGGCGCATTTGCCGGCACCGATCTCGATCCCGAGACGACGCGGAAGCGGATGGAGAAGCTGCTGGCCCGCGTCGAAGAGATCGTGTCGGCGCAAGCGTCGCGGCCGGCGAATCTCTCGCCGACCGAAATGCTCGCGCAGCAGTGGCGCGAGCGGCTCGCCGCCAACACCATGGCCGGCGGCGGCAGCCGCGCGTCCGAGAACGAGGAATCGCGCTGGCGCGCCAACGAGCAGGAAGTGCGCAGCGCGCAGGCACAGTGGATGCGCCTTGGGCCGGTGCCGCCCAACGTCGCCGGGCCGCTCAACGAGCGCTTCCAGCGCGCGTGCCGGCGATTCTTCGAGTCGCGCAAGCGCGCGTCGTAGCAAACAGGCGAGCGTCTGTGTACGCGGCGTCGTCGTCGAGGCGGACCTTGTAGAGGCGGACCTTCAGGTCCGCCTTTCGTTTCTTCAGGTCCGCCTTTCCTTTCTGCGCGAGGCAACGATGGAGCCGTCGCCAATCAGTGTCGATGTGAAACGACTTGGGCCCGATGACGCCGGATGCGGTGTGGAGGCAATCCGGCTGCTCAAGTCGCCAGACGGGTACCCGACGCCGTCTGCCGCCTATCTCTCGAGCTTCCTGGCCAGGCGCGAGAATGTGCTGATCGTCGCGACCGAAGCGGGTGTTCCGGTCGGCTACGTCGTCGGGTACCTGCTTGACCGCGTGGACCGTTCTCGGCAGATGATGTTCTTCTATGAGATCGGCGTCGCGGCGTCGCATCGACGGCGTGGGATTGGTACGAAGATGATTGGGATGCTCAAGTCGATCTGCCGCACGCACGACGTCATGAAGATGTGGGTGCCTACCGGGCGGTCGAACCTGGCTGCCACGCGGCTCTACGAGAGCACAGGAGCGAGGGCCGTTCCAGCCGGTGATGAGGTGACATACGCATACCCACGCGAGAGCTTCGTCGACCTGCAGTAGATCGTTGTCTGTTCGTTGTCGCTGAGGAGATTCGTATGCGTCGTTTCATAGCAGCGGGTATCGTCGTTCTTGGTGGTGCACTCGTGCTCGCGCAGGCGCCCGCAGCAGAGGGGCCCACACTCAAACCAATCTGGGATATCAAAGGCGACTTCGCTGCGCCCGAGAGCGCCTACTATCACGCCGCGTCCAATTCGGTGTTCGTCTCCTCGATCAACGGCCAGATTCTCGACAAGGACGGCAACGGGTACATCTCGCGCCTGTCACCCGACGGCAAGGTCGTCAGCGCGAAGTGGGTGACCGGGCTCAATGGACCCAAGGGGCTTCGCAGCGTTGGCAACACGCTGTGGGTTGCCGACATCGACGAAGTGGTCGGCATGGACATCGGGAGCGGCAAGATCACCTCGCGCGTGAAGGTCGACGGCGCGGCGTTCCTCAACGATCTCGCCGCCGCGCCCGATGGAACGGTCTACGTCTCCGACTCGATGCTGTCGCGGATCTACGCCGTGAAGGACGGCAAGTCGTCGGTGTTCGTCGAGGGCGCCGATGTCGTCGAGCAGCCCAATGGGCTGCTCGTGGACGGCTCGCGGCTGATTCTGGGAAGCATCGGGCCCGCGCCGCAGCGCGGTGCGGCGCCCGGCCGCGGACGAGGCCCCGCGGCGAGCGGGCACCTGTTTGCGTTCGATCTCAAAACCAGGCAGCGAACGCAGCTGACCAGCGACGCGGTGGGTGGGATTGATGGAATCGAGCCCGACGGCAGCGGCGGCCTGCTCGTCACGGACGTGATCGGACAGCGGCTGTTGCATGTCGCGAAGTCGGGGCAGGTGCGCGTACTCGCGAAGTTCTCGGCCGGCGGCGCCGATTTCGGCTACATCGGCGCGAAGCGCATCGCGGTGGTCCCGTTCCTGTTCGAAAACCGGGTCGCGGCATACGATCTTGCGAATGCCATCAAGTGAGCGCGTCGATCTCGTCGTCCTCTACGAACACCCCGAGTGGCAGAAACCGCTGTTTGCCGCGCTCGAGCGTCGCGGCATTGCCTACGCGTCGTTCGATCTGACTCGCGCGGCGTTCAGTAACGACGAGGCGCCGCTCGCGGGGTTGTATTTCAACCAGGCGAGTCCGAGCGCCTACGTCCGTGGACACACGCGGGCCGTACCGCTGGCATTGGCCTACATGCGCACGCTCGAACGGCGTGGCGCCCGCGTGCTGAATGGCGCCGACGTGTTCGCGCTCGAGTTGAGCAAGAGCGCACAAGCCACGCTGCTGCACACGCTCGGGATCGATACGCCGCGGTCGATCACGTTCAACGACGTGACGGCACTGCGTGCCTACGACGACCGTATTCGCTGGCCGGCGATCCTCAAACCCGATCAGGGCGGCAGCGGCGCGCGCATTCACGTGGTCGAGTCCCTGGCGCATGTCGAGGCGATCCTCGCCGCCGATCCCGCGCTGTGGCTTCCTGACAATCTCTTCCTGCTTCAGGAGTATCTGCCGCACGATCCCGAGCACGGGATCGTCCGGCTCGAATTCCTCAACGGCCAACTGCTGTACGCCATGCGTGTGAAGACGCACGGCCGGTTCAATCTGTGCCCGTCGCCGGTTTGCAATCCGGACGAGGGCGATGGGACGTGCGAGGTACCGTTGGCGCAGACCAGTGAGCCGCCGGTCGAGTTCATCCCGTACCCAGATGTGCCGCGGGACGCGGTCGAAACGGCCACGCGGATCGTGCGAGCCGCGAAGCTCGACATTGGCGGGATCGAGTATCTGGAAGCACCTGGCGGCCGTCGGGTCTTCTACGACATCAACGCGAACTCGAACCTGCGACCGTCCGTGGCCGCGGCATTCGGCTTCGATCCGTTCGAGCGTGTGGTCGACTTTCTCGATGGCCAGGTGTCGGGCAACCGGACAGAGCGTCAAACTATCGTCGGCGCCGGCGGCGTGTTTCAGCCGCCTTCTCGCTGAATATGGCGCATTTTTTCACGACGACACCGGCGAGGCTCATGGTGCACCGTTTGCTCACGGCCATGGCATGGCCAGTCACCCTGTTACATACGAGCCGTTCCCGGACGTGGATGACCTTGGTCTCGACTTCGAGGCCGACGCGGATGTTCTCAATCCCGTTCGCGGCATCCTGATGGGTATCGTGATCTGCGCGCCGTTCTGGGCGGCGGCGTACTTGGCGGTTCGGGTGATCTGGGGTTGACAGAGGGATAGGGCCGCCTGAAGGCGGCCCCTACATACTAGGCCGCCTGAAGGCGGCCCCTACATACTCAGCCTTCGAGGTAGGTGTAGCCGTGGAGACCGTCTTCGTAGAAGCGCAGTAGACGGCCCGCGCCTTCGTAGTCCACCCGGCCCTCGCGCACCGCGGTTTCGACGTCGGTGCGCAGCTTGCCCAGCAGCATTTCCGGATCGAACTCGACGTAGTCGAGCACCTCACGGACCGTATCGCCCTTGATCAGCGCATCGAGGCGAGCGCCGCCGTTCTCATCCAGGCTCACGTGCACCGCGTGGGTATCCCCGAAGAGGTTGTGCAGGTCGCCAAGGATTTCCTGATACGCGCCGACCAGGAACACACCCAGGTAGTACGAGTCGCCATTGACGTTATGCAGGGGCAGCGTCTTCTTCACGTCGCGGCGATCGACGAAGCGATCGAGCTTGCCGTCCGAGTCGCAGGTGATATCGCCGAGCACGGCATGCTTGCCCGGCTTCTCGTTCAGCCGGTGAATGGGCATGACGGGGAAGAGCTGCTTGATCGCCCAGCTGTCAGGAATGGACTGGAACAGCGAGAAGTTGCAGAAGTAAGTGTCCGACAGCTGCTCGTCCAGGTTCTGCAGATCCTCGGGCACTTCGGCCATGACCTGAACGATCCGCTGCAGCTTGATGCAGATGGCCCAGAAGAGGTTCTCGGCGAGACTGCGCTGATCGAGCGGCAGGTAGCCCGTATTGAACAGGCTCAGCGCCATATCGAGCGCCTGCTGGGCGTCGTGGAAGGCCTCGAGCGCGTTGCGGGCGGTGACGTTGTTGTACGTCTCGATCAGATCGTGAAGCGGCTGCTCCCACTCCGGATTCGGCGTGCCCGGAACTTTCTCGTCGCCGAAGCCCGACACGCCGAGCACGTTGAACACCAGGACGCTGTGATAGGCGACGACAGCACGGCCGCTTTCCGAGACGATGGTCGGGTGCGCGATGCCGGCCTCGTCGCAGACGCTCTGGATGTGGTAGACGACGTCGTTGGCGTACTCGTCGAGCGTGTAGTTCATGCTCGACTCGAAGTTGGTCTGCGATCCGTCGTAGTCCACGCCCAGGCCGCCGCCGACGTCGATGTACTGCAGTCCGGCGCCGAGCTTGGCGAGCTCGGTGTACACGCGGGCCGCCTCGTTCAGCGCGCCCTTGACGATGCGGATGTTGGTGATCTGGCTGCCGAGATGGAAGTGGAGCAGCTTCAGGCAGTCCTGCATGCCACGGGCTTTCAGCTCCTCGAGGCCGCGCATGATCTCGGTGACCGTCAGACCGAACTTCGACCGGAACCCGCCTGACGATTGCCAGCGTCCGCTGCCGCGCGCGGCCAGCTTGACGCGCATGCCGATCTGCGGACGGACGCCGATCTTCTCTGCCGCCTCGAGAATCAACCCGAGCTCGGTGTACTTCTCGACGACCGGGATGATGTTGCGCCCGATCTTGTGCCCGAGCATGGCGGTCTCGATGAATTCCGCGTCCTTGAACCCATTGCAGATGATGGGCGTCGTGTTGTCCGCCAGCGCCACCACCGCGAGCAGCTCGGGCTTCGAGCCGGCCTCGAGGCCGAAGTTGTATGGCTTGCCGAAGTTGTGGACTTCCTCGACGACCTGCCGCTGCTGGTTCACCTTGATCGGATACACGCAGCTGTAGCCGCCCTGATACTGGTGCTGGGTGATCGCGTTGTGAAACGCCGCGTGGATATCGCCGAGCCGATGCTTCAGGATGTCGGTGAATCGAATGAGGACCGGAAGGCTGATGCCGCGAAGCTGGAGGCGATCGACCAGTTCCTTGAGGTCGATCGCACGCGCCGGGTCCTTGGTGGGATGGACCTGCACGTGACCGTTGGTGTTGACTGAGAAGTAACCGTGGCCCCAGCGCGCCACCTCGTAGAGCTCGCTGGCGTCGTGCACGCTCCAGGAGCGCGTCGCGGACGTAGAGGTCGAAGGAGTGATCGGAACGGGTCTACCGTTCGTCGCCGTGCTCATCTAATGGTCCACCAAGGCAAAGAGCGCCATCGCTACAACCATCCTGCGATTCATGATAAACGCGTTTCGGTCGAAGTGATGGTGAATTTTAGTCCTCGGGCTTCGGACTTCGACGTGCATCGATCGCAAGAGGAGGCCCGCAGCCCGGTAGACCGAAGACCGTAGACCGAAGACAATGAAGAGTTGATGCCCGACCGCGTCCCTGCGATCCGTGTGCTCCTGCTCCCGAAGGACACGAATGCATACGGCACGATCTTCGGCGGCGTGATTCTGTCGAACATCGATCTGGCGTCCGCCGTCGAGGCGCGCAAGCTGGCCCCGCACCGGTACGTTACAAAGGCGATGCACGAGGTCGAGTTCCACGAGCCGGTGTTCGTCGGTGATCTCGTCGATTTCTATACGGAAACGGTGCGAGTCGGCCGCACGTCGGTGACCGTGCGTGTCTCGGTCGAGGCCGAGCGGTGGGGCAGCGCGGCGACCGAAACCGGGCCCATCCGCCGGGGCGAGCGGGTCAAGGTGACAGAGGCGGAGGTCGTCCTCGTCGCTGTGAACGATCTCGGGCGTCCCATTCCAATCCGACCGGAGATTCCGACCGCATGAAGTGGGTCAGCACGCGCGGCGCCTCGCCGCCGATTTCGTTCATTGACGCCCTGTTTGCCGGGACCGCGCCGGACGGCGGGCTGTACATGCCGGAACGGCTCGATCCGCTGCCGCCGGGCACGATGGAGCGTCTGGCCGCCGCCGCGCGCGCGCGCGACATCGTGGGCATCGGCACGACCATCGGGACGCACCTGTTGCGGGACGAGATCGCCGAGCCGGCCATGAACGCGTTGGTGCAGGATGCGCTGGGATTTCCCATTCCGCTGGTCCAGATCACCGATCGGGCCTGGGTGCTGGAGCTCTTTCACGGGCCCACGCTGGCCTTCAAGGACGTCGGCGCCCGGGTCCAGGCGCGTCTCCTTCATCACTTCACCGACGGCACACCGCTGACCATTCTGGTCGCGACCTCGGGGGACACGGGGAGCGCCGTCGCGCAGGCCTTTCACCGCGTGCCCGACGCGCGAGTCGTCGTCTTGTATCCGGAAGGAAAGGTCAGCGATGTCCAGGAAGCGCAGATGGCGTCGCTTGGCGACAACATCACGGCGCTGGCCGTTCAGGGGACGTTCGACGACTGCCAGGCACTGGTCAAGCGGGCATTTGCCGATGACGATTTGCGGCGTTACGTCTGGCTGACTCCGGCCAACTCGATCAATCTCGGCCGCCTGCTGCCGCAGGCGTTTTACTACTTCGTTCTTGCCGGGCTGCCTGAAGGCGGCCCCATCGTTTCAGTGCCGAGCGGGAATTTCGGCAACCTCACGGCTGGACTCATCGCCAAACGAATCGGTCTGCCGATCCGGCATTTCGTGGCCGCGACGAACGTCAACGATTCGGTTCCCGTGTATCTGAAATCCGGGCACTACGAGCCCCGCCCATCCATTGAGACGGTGGCCAACGCCATGGACGTCGGTGCCCCGAGCAACTTCGAGCGTGTCCAGGCGCTGTACAACTCGGATCTGCCCGCGCTCCGCAGGGACGTCCAGGGATTTGCCTATGGCGACGCGAGGGTCGTCGCCGAGATTGCCAACGTACACAGACGCCATGGCTACGTGCTCGATCCGCACAGCGCGATCGCCTGGCTTGCGCTCCAGGACGCGCTCATGGAGGATCCGTCCGCGCACGGTGTCTTCCTTGCCACCGCGCACCCGGCAAAATTCAGGGAGATCGTCGAGCCGGCGATCGGCCAGCCAGTGCCGCTGCCGCCCGAGCTCGCTGACGCACTGAACCGGCCGCGAATGTCGATCTCGATGCCCGCCGAGTATTCGGCGCTGGCGCGCTTCCTCCGGTCATGACTACCGCTACGTTCCGACCCGGCTCCGGTCCAGTGCCGGACCGCGATGCGATTCCGGTGAAGTACCGGTGGAACTTGCAGTCCATCTGCTCGAGCTGGGAAGAGTGGACGGCAAGTTATGCGAGGCTCGACGCCGCCATCGGCGCGTTCAAGACCCGTCAGGGCTCGTTATCACACGGACCGTCGTCTCTGCTCGACGCGTTCAAGGCGATGGACGAGATGGGGGCGCTCTCGTATCAGGTGTGGTACTACGCGGCGCTTCAGTACGACGAGGACCAGCGCAACAACGACATCAATGGCCGCCGGCAGCAGGTGCAGATCCTCTTTGCACGGCAGCAACAGGCCAGTTCCTGGTTCAACCCGGAGCTGCTGGCCGTTCCGCTCGAAACGATCCGTGGCTGGATGGTCGAGAACGCGGAGCTCGCCCTGTACCGTTTCGCGATCGAAAGCCTGTTCCACGAGCAGGAGCACGTGCTCGACGAGAAGGGTGAAAAGCTCCTGTCGTACGCCGGCCGCTTCGGCAGCGTCCCGCACGACAGCTACGCCGCATTGACGACGGCAGATATGAAGTTTCCGTCGATCACGCTCTCGAGTGGTGACGAGGTCACGCTGACCTACGGACAGTATCGGGCGCTGCTCGAGACCAACCGGCGGCAGGAGGATCGCGCGGCCGCCTACCGGGCCTTCCATCAGTCGTACGCCGGCAATCAGAATACCTATGCGTCGCTCTACAACGGTGTGTTGCAGCGCGACTGGTTTCACGCCCGCGCCCGTGGCTACGAGTCCACGCTGCACGCCGCGCTGCACGGCAACAACATTCCGACCTCTGTCGTCGAGAACCTGATTGCCGTCACGAAAGCCGGAGTCGAGCCGTTGCGCCGGTACCATCGCCTGCGGCGCAAGGTGCTCGGGCTCGAGACGTATCGCCTCTACGATATCTTCGTGCCGCTCGTCGAGCACGACGTGCGCTACCCCTATGACGAGGTCGGGGACTGGATTGTCGATTCGGTCCGTCCGCTCGGTGCCGAGTATCAGAGCAGTGTGCGCCAGGCGTTCGACGGCCGATGGATTGACGTCTTCGAGAATGCCGGCAAGCGCAGCGGCGCCTACTCCGCGCCGGTGTACGGCGCACATCCGTACATGCTGCTCAACTACAACGAGACGCTCGACGCGGTGTTCACGCTGGCCCACGAGATGGGCCACTCGATGCACACGTTGCTGTCGCATCGCGCGCAGCCTTTCGTCTACGCGGGCTACACGATCTTTGTCGCCGAGGTGCCGTCGACGCTGAGCGAGGCACTCTTCCTGGACCTGATGCTCGAGCGCGCTTCCAGCCGCGAACAGCGGGCGATGCTGCTGCAGCATGCGATCGACAGCATTGCCGGCACCTTCTACACGCAGGTGATGTTTGCCGACTTCGAGCTGCAGGCCCACCGCCTGGTTGAACGCGATCAGCCGATCACCGCCGAGACGCTGGGCCACATCTACTCGACGCTGCGGCAGGAGTACTACGGCGACGTCATCGACGACGAGCCGATCTCGCAGGTCACGTGGGCGCGCATTCCGCATTTCTTCAGCACGCCGTATTACGTCTATCAATACGCGACGTGCTTCGCGTCGACCGCGCGTTTGATGCAGAGCATTCGCGTCAGCGATGCAGCGGTCCGTCAGGAAGCGGTGAACCGTTACCTTGCGCTCCTGTCCGCGGGCGGCAGCGCGTACCCGATGGAGTTGCTCGCCCGGGCAGGAGTCGATCTGAGCCAGCCCGACACGGTACAGGCCGTGGCGACGGAGCTGGACGACCTCGTGTCGAAGCTGGAAGCCGAGTTGTAGTGTCCGGCTTTAGCCGGACCAGAATGAAGCACAATACCCACCACACGGGAGGAGTTATGGCTCGTCTTGCCCGCACGGCTGGCGTCGCGCTCATCTTCGCCTTTGCGTCGTTGGCCTCCGTTCACGTGCAGGGGCAGAAATGGGTAATGCCGCGGACGGCCGACGGCCGGCCCGATCTGGAAGGTGTGTGGGAGAACAACAGCGCAACGCCTCTCGAGCGTCCGCGGCAGCTCGCGGACAAAGCGCGCCTCTCGGACGAAGAGCTCGAGTCGTTGAAACGCCGCGCGGCGGCGCTCTTCGGGCCTGAGGCCGAAGCCACCTTTGGGGACGCGCTCTATCAGACGCTCCTGGCCAATGCGACCCCGCGCGGACTCGGCTCAACCGGTTCGTACAGTCAGAACTGGCTGCCCGACCGCTACTTCGAGCACCGCACCTCGCTCATCGTCGATCCTGCTGACGGGAAACTGCCGCCACCGACACCGGAGGGCGCCAAGCTCCGCGCGGCGGCAGCGGGACGATTCGGAAGGGTTGGCGCCTCGGCGCAGGATTTGTCGCTTCAGGATCGCTGCATTCACTACGGGTTCCCGGATCTGTTTGCCGCCTACATGGCCGTCTACCGCATCGTCCAGACGCCACAGTTCGTCGCCATCCAGTTCGAGAAGATTCACGACACGCGCATCATTCCGCTCGACGGGCGTCCGCACGCGTCGTCATCGATCCGGAACTACATGGGCGACTCTCGCGGGAAGTGGGAAGGCGACACGCTCGTCGTCGAAACCACCAACTTCCATCCAAAGGGGAATCCGATGGGCGGTTACAACACCCTCTCGGACGAGAACCTGCGGCTCGTCGAACGCTTCCGGAGAACCGCCGACGACACTATCGAGTACACGTTCACGGTAGACAACCCGACGATGTGGACGAAGCCGTGGACGGCCGTGATCAACTGGAAACGCTCGCGCGGCGAGCTCCACGAATACGCCTGTCACGAGGGGAACTACAGCCTGCGTGGGATGCTGTCGGCGGCACGGGCCGAAGAGGCCGCGGCCAGTCGATAGGCCGTACTTCGAAGGGCAAACCGCCTTTTGCCCTTTGCCCTTTGACCTGACGAGAATCTTGATGTAACCTTATATCCGGATTTACGGATAGATGGTCGCACCAATCCTCGAGCACATGACGGCGCTGTCGGACCCGACGCGCTGCCGCATGCTGATGCTCCTCGAAAAGCAGGAGCTCACGGTTTCGGAGATCTGCGCAATCCTGCAGATGCCGCAGTCGACGGTCAGCCGCCATCTCAAGACCCTTTCCGACGACGACTGGGTGACGTC
>Ga0075421_100006074_pt1 | contig 14678 bp, 14 predicted proteins | sample SoiMetdeltSBSDD5_FD_75292 | JGI IMG/M metagenome (GOLD analysis project Ga0075421, IMG submission 75292) | Bulk soil microbial communities from a Populus tree surrounding site in Tennessee, USA - Soil MetaG P. deltoides SBSDD5 | ecosystem: Environmental > Terrestrial > Soil > Tree plantation...
GGCGTCTACACGGCCGAGCCTTCTCCCTCCGGCGATCTGATCGCCATCTTCACCGGCAATGCCCGCGACCGCGAAGGCGACATCATCCTCGTCTCCCGCAAGGACGGGTCCGTCGTTCGCAAGCTGACCTCCGGCTTCGATAAGGACAAGGGCTTCGAGTTCATCGTCACGCCAGGCGGGCGATGGGTCACGGTGCCGTGGTTGTCGTGGTCGTCGACCGGCGATCGCCTCGCGTATTTCGCCCGCGCCGAGAAATCGCGGACGCTGATCATGCAGGACATCCTGACCGGCGACGTCAAGGACCGCATCGAGATGCGAACGCTCGACGAACCCGAGTCGCCCGACTACTCACCGGACGGCAAGAAGGTCGTGTTCGCCGCGATCCAGAACGGTGTCGGCGACATCTTCGTGGTCGATCTGGCGACGAAGGACATCACCAACCTGACGAAAGACAACTTCGCGGACTCCGCGCCGACCTGGTCGCCCGACGGGCAGTCCGTCGTCTATATCGCGCGCATCAGCGGCAACGAGAAACTGTTCCGCCTCGACGTGGCGTCGGGCCGCAAGACGCAGTTGACGTTCGGCACGCATGACGACGGCGCCGCGCAGTTCCTGGACAATGACACGCTGGTGTTTGCCTCCACGGCCACCGACCCGTCGCAGCCGATCGATCCCGACGTCGCCCGCAACGGCAAGATCTACAACACCTGGACGCTCAGCCAGAAAACCGGCGAGTTGAAGCAGTACAGCGACGCGGTCGGCGGCAACCTCTACACCGTCGTCCTCAAGGAGGGTGCCAGCACGCCCCGGATCGGCGTGATCACCTACTACAAGGGCGAATACGAGCTGCACACGCTCGAGCGGCGCGATCCGATCGTCACGGCGGCCTCCTCCGACTTCGGCTCACCCGGCGCGAACATCATCGACTTCCAGTCGCCGCTGTCGCATACGCTGGTCGCCGACAAGAAAAAGAAGAAGGGCACCTTCGAGAAGATGTTCATGGACGGCCGGCCGCCCGTGAACGTCGGCGTGACGAGCGGCGGCGACATCTTCGGCGGCTCGGCGGTCAACTTCAGCGACGTGCTGGGTGACCAGCAGTTCAGCCTCTATGCCGCATCGATCTCGCAGTACCGGACGCTGTCGCTCTCGTATCTCAACCTCGCCCATCGCTTCAACTACGCGATTCAGGGCTACTCGCAGACACAGTTCTTCTACGGCACGCTCGAGAACGTCTTCTACGATCCCACGTACTCCGGTTTCATCGACCGCGACTACTCGGTCGCGACGCGAACGGTACGTGGCGGCACCGTGTTCGGCATCTGGCCGTTCAACCGCTATCGGCGCGTGGAAGTGTTCGGCGGGATGCTGCAGTATCGCGAGTCGTTCAACGACCCGGGTCTGCAGGAAGTGTCGCAGCAGTACCAGGTCGATCAATTCGGACGGCAGCTGCTCCGCTCGGGGACCTACGTTCCGCTCGGCGTGAACTTCGTGCAGGAGACGACGGTGTTCCGTGAGTTCGGTCCGCTGGCCGGGAACACGATGCGCCTGTCGTACGAGGTGGCTCCGAAGATCGGCAACACTCTGTCGCGTCAGACCGCCGACATCGACGCCCGCTACTACCAGCGTATCGGTGGCACGGGGCTGCTCGCGCTGCGCGCGCGGGCGTTCCGCAGCTGGGGCGACGCGCCGGACTTCATGTATTTCGGCGGCAACTCCGAGATGCGAGGCTACGAGTATCTCGAGTTCGTCGGCGATCACTCGGCGTTCTTCAACGCCGAGCTGCGCTTCCCGTTCATCGACGCGATGCTGACGCCGATCGGGATCCTCGGCGGCATCCGCGGCGTGTTCTTCGCCAACCTCGGCGGGGGCAGCTTCACCGGTCAGCCGTACAAGTGGTTTTCGAACAAGTCCGAGCTGTACACACCCGTCGTCTCGTATCGACCGGGGAACTCCATCTTCGAACGAGAGCCAGTCTACGGGGATCCGGTCGTGATCGACGGCTTGCGACTCGTCGACGCACGAGCGTCGTACGGTATCGGCCTGGAGACCTTCGCACTCGGCTTCCCGATCCACTTCGACTACTCGTGGAAAACGCTGCTCAACAAGAGGTGGGAGGATGCGCTGTTCGCCGCGGAGGGCGGCAGTTCGCGATTCCGCAAGCCGAAGTTCTCTGTCTGGATTGGCTACGACTTCTGAGACGTTGACGTAGGGGCGACGCATGCGTCGCCCTTACATCAGAATTTTTCCAGCCGCAATTCGCTTTGCGCCAGGTCCATCGAGACGCGATACGGCGCCAGGAACTTGTGGCCGACAATGCCACCCAGCTGGAACCCGAGAAGCAGGCTGGGTGCGCGAAGGTTGAGCACCACCAGCGAGAAGTTGCGATACTCGATGCGGTCGAAGTCGAGGTCCATTCCCGGCATCAGGAACGCGTCGCGATCCCAACCCGACGTGCCCCATACCCGCAGCGGAATCCGGCGGAACGGCGACGCGGGAAGCATCTGCGCCATTTCCGAGCTGATCGAGATCACCTCGCCGCCGGTGTCGACGACGAAGTAGGTCGGGTGCTTCGAGTTGAGCATGCCGCGCACCATCGCCAGACGATGAACGCGCATCGGCAGCCGGATGTCGGCGCTCACCGTCGGCAGCTTGCGCCCGATCGTCAGCAGCCGCTGCTTGTAGTCGATCATCATCGACATGCCGATCGACAGGGGCGAAAACGACTCGCCCTCGCGTTTGGGGATCCCGCGCAGCGCCGGATTCTTGATCAGGATCGGCAGGTTGCGGACCTGCAGCGTGCCGACTTCGAGCTCCTTCAGTTTTGCCAGCTGCAGACCGCGCAGCCCCACTTCGCCGACACCCGCGCTCAGCGTGTAGGTGACGGGGCGAATACGCTCGCGTGACGCGGTCTCGCGCGAGACGACGGTCTCCTCGGATCCGGTGTCGAGAATGAAGTCCTGCAAACGGCCGCCGTTGACGCGCGCCTGGACGACGATCTTGTCCTGCTTCAACGTGAACGGGATCGTGTGAAGCATGTTCTGGTCTTGTTCGTCGATGTCCACGGGCTGGCTGTCGCCGAACGAGTCGAGGAACTCGACCTGGGCCCGCGCCCACGCCGCCTTCTCGCTGCGATCCTTGTTGGGGAGCAGGTTGATGTAGTTGCGGTAGGAGTTGGCGGCCTGCGCGAACCGGTGCAGACGCTCGTAGATGTCGCCGATCAGCGCATGAATGTCGCCGTCGCGCGGCGCGGCGGCCGATGCGGCAAGCGCCATGTCGAGCGCCTCGTCGAGACGGCTGGTCGCCGCCAGCGAGCGGGAGACGCCGAAGCGGGCGCGCGAGGAACTCGGTGCCAGCGCCAATCCGTCGCGATACGCCTGATCGGCTTCGTCGAAGAGCCCGGCCGACCACAGCGCGTCGCCGTAAAGCGCAATCGCTTCGGGATCTTTTGGCGCGAGCGTCCTGAGCGTCTCGGCTTCGCGCCTCGCGCGAGCGAATTCCGCCACCTTGAGCGACGTGCGCACCGTGCCTTTACGGGCGCGAACGGCAATCTGCGGATCGCTGGCCTGCGACGCCTGGTCGAAGGCCTGCAGCGCTTCCTGATACCGCGTCTCGTCGTAGAGAAGCGTCGCCAGCTGAAGTTGAAGGTCCGCGTCGCTGTCGGCGGCACCGCGAACCGCCAGCGCACCTCCAACGAACACGGCGAGTGCGAGAACCGACCATCGAGCCTGACCCGGCAACCGGCGCAACGTCCGCATGGTCCACCCTTACCTGGAACGGGGGCCCCGCAACCCACCTGCCCGACTATTCGTGTTGACCTGACTATTTCTGATAGAACTGCGCGTTCACCGGTATGAAGTGCTTCCACTTCTCCGGTGTCTCATCGAGGGCAAAGATGGCCTCGACCGGGCACGCCGGCACGCACGCCCCGCAATCGATACACTCGTCGGGGTGAATATATAGCATGTCCGCGGACTGAAACTCCGGCTCGTCCTTGCGGGGATGGATGCAGTCGACAGGACAGACGTCGACGCAGGCGGTGTCCTTCGTGCCGACGCACGGTTCGGTGATGATGTAGGCCACGCTGTTGTCCTTTGACCCGTTCTGGCAGATGTGCTCGAAAACGCGCTTGCAGCCGAGGAGTATACCCCGGGCCCCGGGCACCAGGCGGACGGCTACCGCCGGCGTTCTGGTCGCCGTCGCGGTGCTGACCTGCACAGATCTGCGATCGCAAATTCAATTCAAATCTACAGATTCTTCGCCAGGATGGAGGGAGGCGCCGGAGTATCTGAACCTCTTCGCGCCGAAGGAGCACCGTTCCGCCTATCGCGCGTACGTGTCGCCGATGGATCTCGAGGCCACGCTGCGGCAGCTGCTCGCCGACCCCGCCTTTCTCGACCCGCCCGGGGCGTGGACGCCGCAGCCCATGATCCCCTACGACGCGTTCGGGCTCAGCGGCAGCTACAATCGCTGGAAGGTGGCTGGCCTATATCGAAGCCGGCGCGCGCAGGTGGCCCGCGGCCCGCGTGTGGAACAGGGACAGACCGAGTCCTGGACGCTCATCGCCCCGTATCCGGACCCGGCCCTGCAGCGGCTCGAGCCGGGCACGCTGATCGTCGTCCTTCGTGTGCCCTCGGACTGATGCGTCGTGATTCGCATAGCATCGTCGCTCACGAACCGGATCTTCATCGCTTCGACACTGCTGGCGATCGTCTCGCTGGGGCTGGCGTTCTACTTCGTGAACGCGCGCGTCTCGTCGGAGGCCGAAGCCGATCTGCGCCGCAGTCTGACGGCGGCGGCGACTCTCGTCGATCTGCGGCGTGAAAACCTGACCGACACGTTTCGGACGATGGCGCGGCTCGTCGCCGACCTCCCACAGCTCAAGGCGGCAATGGCCGATGCCGATGCCCCCACGGCGCAGCCGGTTGCCAACCAGTACCGCGAGCTGATCTCGGCCGACCTTCTCGTCCTCACCGATCCGCGCGGCGGCGTGCTCGGCGTGTCGGGCGGTGATGCCGAACCGATTCTCAAGCTGGCCGATCCCGCCAAGCCCCTCGAGGAGGTCTCGGCGTTCCTGCCGCGCCCTCGCGGGTTGCTCGAAGTGATCAGCGTGCCTGTCGTCACGCTCGACGGCGATCCGCCGCTCGTCTACGGGCGATTGAGCGTCGGGTTCTTCATGGACGATCTCCTGGCGACGCGCTTCAAGGAGTTGACCGGGAGTGAAGTCGCCTTCGCATCGCAGGGCAAGATCCTCGCCTCCTCACTGCCGCGCGAGGCTCGCGATCCATTGACCAGCATCCTGAACGCCCCCGGCGAAGTATCGATCGCGCTGGGCCGCGAAGAATATCTGGCGCTGGCTCGCCCGATGCAGCACGCGGGACGAGCTGCGGGTCAGTCTCCGAGCAAGAGCCCGGTGGCCGTCGTGCTGCAGTCACGCACCGGGCGTCTGTCGGTACTCAACTCGCTTCGGCTCGGTCTTGCCGGCGCGTTGATCGTCACGATCCTTCTCGCCACCATCCTGAGCTACTTCGTCGCGCGCACGGTGACGCGGCCGCTCGCGGCCGTCACCGGCGCGATGGGCGACGTCGCCGCGACGGGCGACCTGACGCGCAAGGTGCCGGTGCGCAGCCGTGCCTGGGACGACGAGGATGCGCGGCTGCTGGCCTCGGCCTTCAACACCTTGACCGAATCGGTCGCCAGGTTCCAGAAGGAAGCGGCGCAGAAGGAACGGCTGTCGTCGCTCGGACGCCTGTCGACGGTGATCGCCCATGAGATCCGCAACCCGCTGATGATCATTCGAGCGACGCTCACCTCGCTGCGCCGCGATCACGTCAACGCCGCCGATCGTCTCGAGGCGGCGGCCGACATCGACGAGGAAACGACGCGTCTCAACAACCTCGTCTCCGACGTACTCGACTTCGCCAAACCGATCCGCTTCGAGCTCGCGGCCACCAATCTCAACGACGTCTGCCGCGCGTCGGCAGCGGCGGCGTGGGTCGGGCACGACAGCAGCGAAGTTCAGCTCGAGCTCGATCCGGAGATGCCGATCGCGGTGACCGATGCCGAACGCATACGAACGGCGCTGATCAATATCCTCACCAACGCCCGTCACGCCGTGCGCGCCGCCACGGGGACTCGCGCCGGTGACACCGATCACGCCGGCGGCGTCGCCGTCGCCGCTCGCCCCGGTGTTATCGTCAAGACTCGATACGCGGCGGGACGAGTCGCGATCATCGTGCAGGATTTCGGAACCGGCATGAGTCACGACGACATGGTCCACATTTTCGATCCGTACTTCACGACGCGGCGCAAGGGGACCGGGCTCGGCTTGCCGATCGCCAAGAACATCATCGAAGGTCTCGGCGGCACGATCACCGTCGCCAGCCAGCTGGGCGCAGGCACCGAGATACGGCTCGATCTGCCACTGACCGCCGAGGCGACGGCATGAGCGTCCGCGGCTCCATCCTGCTCGCCGACGACGAGGAAAAGATCCTCAAGCGGCTGGGGCGGGCGCTGCGCGACGAGGGCCACGAGGTGGTCGAAGCCTCGAGCGCGCGCGAAGCACAGAAACAGCTCGGCGAACGATCGTTCGATCTGTTCGTCGTCGACAACCTGATGCCCGGCATGACGGGTCTCGAGTTGATCCGCGAGGTCTCGGCCTCGGTGCCCGAATCGGAACGGCCGCAGATCGTCATGATGACGGCGCACGGCTCGACGCAGATCGTCCGCGAAGCGTTCAAGCTGGGCGTCGAGGATTTTCTCGAAAAGCCGTTCGAGGTGGACGAGCTGCTGGCGCTGGCGCGCCGCGCGGTGAGGAGCCAGCGGCTGCAGACCGAGAAGCAATACCTGCTCAGCGAGCGCGATGCCGAATTCAACCACTACGGCATCGTCGGCCGCAGCCGCGCGATGCAGGAGGTGATCAACCGGGCCGAGCTCGTGGCGTCGACCAAGAGCACGGTGCTCATCACCGGCGAGACCGGCACCGGCAAGGAGATGGTGGCGCGGCTCATTCATCACCGCAGCGCGCAGCGCGAGATGCCGCTGATCAAGGTGAACTGCGCGGCCATTCCCGACACGCTCCTCGAGTCGGAGCTGTTCGGCCACGTCCGCGGCGCGTTCACCGGCGCGACGATGACCAAGCGCGGGAAGTTCGCGCTGGCCGATGGCGGCTCGATCTTCCTCGACGAGATCGGCACGATGAGCACGGCAGTGCAGGCGAAGCTGCTGCGCGTGCTGCAGGAGCGCGAGTTCGAGCCGCTCGGCGCCGAGCGCACCCAGCGCGTCGACGTCCGGGTGATGGCGGCCACCAACCGCGACCTCAAGCAGATGGTGAGCGACGGGCGTTTCCAGGAAGACCTCTATTACCGGTTGAACGTGATCCCGATCGAGATCCCGCCGCTGCGCGAGCGCCGCGATGACATCCAGACGCTCATCGACCACTTCATCGAGAAGCATCGCCAGCGATCGGGCAAGCGGATCGACTCCGTGGACGAGGGTGTCGTCGACGCGCTCGTCCGCTACGATTGGCCGGGCAACGTGCGCGAGCTCGAAAACACGATCGAGCGGGCGGTGGTGCTGGCGACCGGCCACGTGCTGACGGCGCAATCGATCTCGCTGCTCGGCGCGACGTCGGCCCCCTCATCGGGGCTGCCCTCGACCAGGCTGCACCAGAACCTCGAGTGGGTCGAACGCGAGACGATCCGGCGCGCCCTCGATCAGGCGAGCGGCGTGAAGAAGGATGCGGCCGAGCTGATGGGAATCAGCCAGCGGGCATTGAGCTATTACCTCGCCAAGTACCGGATCGATTGAAGCTGAACCGGTGCGCTGATTACGCAGGACCGTTGGCGCTTACCATGCCGGTAAGCCATCGGGCGTTCTCCGCTGCATTTCACGCCAAGTTCGGAGCCGCATTCGGGGCATGGGGCTTGCTCCGCCGGGCGCGGTGCGGGCCTGGATAGGGATCTGGGCGAACGGCAGAGCTCTTGGAGGGCTCCAACTGCATGCGTGGTGTGGTAGCAGCAATCGTTCTGACGAGCGTCGCACTCGTGGGCGTGGCTGTCAGTGTGAGCGCCCAAGCGACCCCGGGCGGCAACCCAAAGGCGGCCGCGGTGAAGAACCCCGTGGCGGCGAACGCCGCTTCCATCAACAAAGGGCGTCAGGCGTATCAGAAGGCCTGCCGGCATTGTCATGGTGCGAAAGGCCTCGGCGACGGCCCTCTCGCGCCCAAGAATCCGAGTCCGGCCAATCTCACCGACGCCGAGTGGAAATACGGATCGAGCGACGGTGAAATCTTCGCGATCGTCTCCAACGGCGTCGGCGGCAACTCCGAGATGAAGGGCATGCGCAGCGAGCTGACCACGAACGACATGTGGAACATCGTCAACTACCTTCGCAGCATCGGTCCGCAATCAACGAAGTGACGAGCGACAGCGCGCGCGGCCGCTGCCGCGCGATGAGGAGAACCATGCCGATACGTGTGCTCTCTGGGGTCCTGGCCATCGCCTTAACCGTGGCGGTCGCTGCATGCGACGAGAATCTCTCCGATGTCACGGGCCCTACACAAAACCTGACGCCGACGTTCAGCAGCATTCAGCGCGACATCTTCGACGCACCCGACTCCGCGGGGAGACTGGCCTGTACGCAGTGCCATAATGCGGTTGGCGGTCGCTTCAACGGACTCGACCTCTCGGCAGCGGTCTCCTACGGAAATCTCGTGGGTGTCGGCAGCCGCGGCAAGGTCGGCGCAGTGCGCGTGATCGCCGGCGATCCCGAGAACAGCTATCTGATTCACAAGCTCGAAGGACGGCCCGGCATCGTCGGTTCGCGGATGCCGCTGCTTGGCCCCGCTCTGACCGAAGGACAGATACTCGTGATCAAGCGCTGGATCGAGCTTGGCGCGCGCAACGACTAGACCACTTTTCGAATCGCCGTGGAGCGCACGCTCAGCGTGCGCGTCTCCAGCGGAGGCCGAAGCCTCCGCTCGACGAGGGATCGAAAAACGCTATAGGAGCCAGACGATGACTGTTTCGAGCTTGACAGCCGGCGCGTGCCGGCGGAGTACGCGGATGTGGCCGGCGGTCCTCGCCGCGGCGGTGATGGTGGTTGGTATGCTCGCCCCCGCCCCGGCCCTGGCCCAGGAGGACGATCCGGACCGCGATCTGCGGTTGGCGCAGCCGGATTTCACCGTCATCACCCTCCCGACCACGCTGCGTCTGCCGCAGTTCAAGAGCGCGTTCCGTGTGACGCACCGGTTTGGCCGCCCGCTCGGCGCGGGTGACTTCGGTGACCTGGCCGGCGATCTCTTCGGGCTCGACTCCGGGGCACAGATCGGTCTCGAGTATCGCTTCGGCATCATCCGCGGCGCGCAGATCGGCATCCATCGCACCAGCGACAAGACGATCGAGTTCTTCAGTCAGTACAGCGTCCTGCAGCAGCAGAACACCGGCTTCGGGCTGGACGCGGTGGCCACGATCGAGGGCACGAACAACTTCAAGGACAGCTACACACCGTCGCTGGGCATCGTCGTGTCGCGAGAGCTCGGCGAGTTCGGCGCGCTCTACGTGAACCCGCGGTGGGTGAACAACTCGAACCCGCTGCCCAGCGAGCTGACCGACGACAACGATACGTTCTTCATCGGGCTCGGGGCGAGAATCCGCATCCGCCCGACCGTCTACCTGGTTGGCGAGTTCATCCCGCGGATTGGCTTCGAGCCCGGCGTGAATCACGGCACGTTCGGCATCGAAAAGCGCGCCGGCGGGCACACGTTCCAGCTCAATTTCTCCAACGGCTTCGGCACGACGATGGGTCAGGTGGCGCGCGGCGGCACGGCCAGCGACGACTGGTATCTCGGATTCAGCATCTCGAGGAAGTTCTTCTGATGACCAGACACCGATTCGCGGCGTCTTCGATCGTCTTGCTCGCGCTATGCATTTCCGCGTGTGGCGGGGATGACAGTCCCGGCACCAATCCGTCCGGCGGCGGAGGCGGTGGCGGCGGAGGCGGCACAGGCAATGCCACCGCGACAATCACGATCACGGCGAGCGGCGTGTCGCCCAGAGAGGTGACGGTCGCGCCCGGCTCTCGCGTGACGTTCGTGAACAACGACTCCCGTCCACACGAGATGAATTCCAATCCGCACCCGACGCACGGCGACTGCCCTGCGATCGACGACGTGGGCTTCATTCAGGCGGGACAAACCAAGCTCACCGGAAATCTGAACGTCAGCCGCGTCTGTGGGTACCACGACCACAATCAGCCGGACGTGGTCGCGCTACAGGGAACGATTCGAGTTCAATGACACGAGCGAGCAGGGGCGACGCATGCGTTGCCCCTACTCCGCCGTCTCGCCCGGCTTCAACTCCAACACCTGAATTCCCTTCGGCTCCACCAGCCGCTTGAGCTCGTCGGGCTTGCCCGTGAGCACTGGGAATGTTCCCCAGTGCATCGGCACGACCTGCCGGACGCCAAGCATCGCGCACGCGCGCGCCGCGTCGATCGGATCCATCGTGAAGCGATCGCCAATCGGTAGAAGCGCGATCTCGGGTTTGTAGCGCTCGCCGATCAACTGCATGTCGCCGAACAGCGCGGTGTCGCCTGCAAAGTAGATGGTTCGCTGGTCCTCGAGACGAATCACGAAGCCAGCGGCCTCGCCCATGTAGACCGTCTGTCCGCCCTCGATGTATCCGCTGCTGTGGCGTGCGTCGGTCATCGTGATGGTCAGCCCTGCAACCTGCTGCGAGCCGCCCCTGTTCATCGGCGCGACGTTCTGGATGCCTTTCCGAGCGAGCCACTCGCAGAGCTCGTACATGGCCACCACGACCGCCCCACTATCGCGTGCACAGAGAACGAGATCATCCATATGGTCGCCGTGGCCGTGGGAGACGAGGATGACGTCTGCCTTGGGCGGCTTCTTCATCGACTCCGGACACGAGGGGTTCTCACGCAGCCATGGATCGAACAGGAGGCGCTTGCCTCCAGGTGTACGCAACAGGAACGTCGAATGTCCGAACCAGGTGATTGCGAGTTTCTGCACGTCCTCGATGGTAACCGGGCGCGGAGGAAGCAGAGCACGCAGAGGAAACCATTCGCAGAGGACGCGGGGGAGCCGAGAGCCGCAGAGGCTGTCGCGCGTGCCCCGCGCTTCGCGCGGCATGGCCGGCCAAAGGCCGGCAGGCACGCGCGGGCAGCGCCACGCGTGGACCGCCGGCCCAACGGGCCGGCTCATGGATCGAGAGGGCCCGTGGAACACAAGCCACTCGTTGATGCGTGCCGGTGGCTTGTGCTTCCACGGGTCCTCTCGATCCATGCCGCGCGAAGCGCGGGTCCACGCGTGGCGCTCCTCCGCGGCCCTCCTGCGCCTCGGCGCTCTCTGCGATGGGCTTTGCTCCGCGTCCTCCGCCTCGTTTGGACGCACTCACCCAGTCCGATAAGATTGGAGAGATGTCGGTCGAGGCGCCCCTTCACTTCGTTGCACCCAGAGAACCGAAGCCCGCATGGCTCAAAGTGCGTGCTCCCGGGTCGGACAACTACGTCCGGCTGAAGGGGATCATGAAGGACCTCAAGCTGAACACCGTGTGCGAGGACGCGCGGTGTCCCAACATCGGCGAGTGCTGGCATCACGGCACCGCGACGTTCATGATCCTCGGCGATATCTGCACGCGCGCCTGCTCGTATTGCGCGGTGGCGCACGGCAAACCGACCGAACTGGACACGGCGGAACCGGCTCGCGTGGCGGAAGCGGTCGCGCGCATGGGCCTGCAGTTCGCGGTGATCACCTCCGTCGATCGCGACGACCTCGCCGACGGCGGCGCGTTCATCTTCGCCGAGACGATCCGTGCCACCCGCGCCCGTGTGCCGTCGTGCAGGATCGAGGTGCTCATTCCCGACTTCCAGGGCATCGAGTCCTCACTTCGCACGGTGCTCGACGCCGGACCCGACGTGCTCAATCACAACATCGAGACGGTGCCGCGGCTCTATCGCATGGCCCGCTCGGGCGGCCGTTATCCACGATCGCTGGAGTTGCTCGATCGCTCCCGCCGCTATCGTCCCGACATCGCCACCAAGACCGGCATCATGGTCGGCCTGGGTGAAGAGCGCGATGAGATCCTCACCGTCTTCGACGACTTGCGCCGCGCCGGCGTGTCGATCCTGACCATCGGTCAATATCTCAGGCCGTCGCCTGCGCACGCGAAGATGGCGCGCTACTACCATCCGGACGAGTTTGCCGATCTGAAGCACGCGGCGCTCGAGAAGGGATTCGTGCACGTCGAGTCCGGTCCCCTGGTCCGCTCCTCCTATCACGCGCACGAACAGGCGGACGCGTTCGAGGCAATCAGGAACGCCTGAATCTGCACGGCGCCCAGGTTTTCTGGGCAGGTCAGACGTTCTCTGGGAAATCCTTCGCGAGACCGCGCATACAACTCTGAAAGTCGGCTCCAAGCGCTTGTGCGTCAACGGTTACGCCGAAGGTCTGCCTCTGGCGGCCTTCTTGCTAATTTTTGGAGCGGATTACGATCATGAGTTTCGCGTCGACTGGCAGCGCACACCCTTGCACATTGTTCATCGGTTCCGAGTCTCTGCTCGCGGCGTGGAATGCCCGCGCGAAGACCGTGGACACGGTCATTCCTGTCGCTCATACGGATCTCTCTCGAGCCCTGGAGATGATTGGCTCGCGGCGTCCTGACGTGGTGGTGATCGAGCAGGCCGTCGCGGCAAGCGGTTCCGGATCAGCCCTTATGGCCAGACTGCACAACGAGCGTTACGAGCGCGGCATCGAGATTCGTCTGCTTCCGGCCGAGCGCGCCGCCGATTTGATGTCCTCCGAACCTGGAGACGTGCACCCGCAGGTCTGGCTCTCGGTACTTGCCGAACCCTTGCCGGCACGGCCGCAGCGGCGGGCGGCGCGCGTCCGCGCGCGCGACGACGAGCAGGCGCTCATCGACGGCGCTCCCGTGGCGCTGCTCGATGTGTCGTCGAATGGGCTGCAGGTGCGATCGACGATCGTGCTGCGCCCGCAGCAGCGCGTTCGCGTCGTGCTGCCGCCGGAGCGCGGATCGGTGAAGACGGCGGCGGTGGTGGCGTGGTCGACGTTCGAGATCGGCCCCACGCCTCATTACCGCGCGGGGCTCGCGTTCACACGCGCGATCCCCGATATCGTCGACGCCGCCAAAGCGTAGGCGCGCCACGTGGCGCGCGGTTCCTTGGTTACTCAGGACAAACGGCTACCCTAGGCGGCCGCGGCCTGCGACCCTCGCTCGCGATTCTTGCGCTGCCGGCGAACCCTGACCAGTGCCAGTCCCATTGCCGCGATCACGGCCAAAATCACCCACTTCATGTCGAGCCTCCTTCGGCAGTAAGACCACCGAATGGGCAAGGCATGTGCCGCGATCCACGCGCCGCCGCAAGGGTACGGCAAACGGTTGCACGACAGTGAGTTATCCGCCGGCGCTGCTGCCACCCGCACGGGCAGTGATCGAATCTGCACGGCCAGGTTTGTAAGCGAGTTGCAGGGACGTTAGAACTTCGAAGTGAAAAGTGGAAAGTGCAAAGTTGAACGTGGCCAACTTACTTTCCACTTTGCACTTTGCACTTTGAAGTTACTTGAAGATGCGCAGCAGCTTCGTGACTGGATCGAAATAGCGATCGACGACGCGCTCCTTCAGCGGAATGATCGCGTTGTCGGTGATGTGAATGTGTTCGGGGCAGACTTTCGTACAGCACTTGGTGATGTTGCAGTAGCCGATGCCGTGCTGGTCCTTGAGCTCCGGCACGCGATCCTCGGCGTCGAGCGGGTTCATTTCCAGATTCGCCGCATACACGAAGAAGCGCGGCCCGATGAATTCCTCGTGCTTGCCGTGATCGCGCAGCACGTGACAGACGTCCTGACACAGGTAGCACTCGATGCACTTGCGGAATTCCTGCACGCGATCGACGTCGCGCTGATGCATGCGCCATGTGCCGTCGGCGGCATCCGGCGGTCTCGGCTTGAACTTCCTGATCCCCTTCTTGACGCGGAAGTTCCACGACACGTCGGTGACCAGGTCCTTGATCGCCGGGAACGTGCGCATCGGCTCGACGGTGACCGGCTCGTGCAGGTTCACCTGGCTGAGACGCGTCATGCACATCAGCCGCGGCTTGCCGTTGATCTCCGCCGAGCACGACCCGCACTTGCCGGCCTTGCAGTTCCAGCGCACGGCGAGATCGGGCGCCTGTTCCGCCTGAATCTTGTGCACGACGTCGAGGACCACCATGCCGTCGGACACCTCGGTGTGGAAGGTCTGGAACGTACCGTCACCCTCCGGATGCGTGCGCCAGATTTTGAACGTCGCGGTGGTCGCCATTAGGACTTCTGCTCCTCGATGACTTGCTTCAGGGGGTCGGGCATGGGCGGCAGCGGCACGCGCGACAGCTGCAGTTCGTCGCCGCGTCCCTGCTTGACCATGATGTTGACGGCGCCGAAATCGGCGACCTTGTCGGGATAGTCCTCGCGGAAGTGGCCGCCACGGCTCTCCTTGCGCTCGATCGCCGATCGCGTGACGGCCTCCGAGACGGTCAACAGGTTGCGCAGATCGAGCGCCGTGTGCCAGCCGGCGTGATACTCGCGATGTCCGCTGACACCGACGCGCGCCGCACGCGCCTTGAACTGCTGGATGCGCCGCAGCGCTTCCTGCATCTCGCTTTCC
>Ga0075421_100006076_pt1 | contig 14674 bp, 14 predicted proteins | sample SoiMetdeltSBSDD5_FD_75292 | JGI IMG/M metagenome (GOLD analysis project Ga0075421, IMG submission 75292) | Bulk soil microbial communities from a Populus tree surrounding site in Tennessee, USA - Soil MetaG P. deltoides SBSDD5 | ecosystem: Environmental > Terrestrial > Soil > Tree plantation...
GCGCCGACGGCGCTGTTCCGCCTGCTCGAAATGCTCGAAACGGGCGGCCCGCGCCCGGCCGCCATCCTTGGCATTCCGGTCGGCTTCGTCGGCGCCGCCGAATCCAAGACCGCGCTCGCCGCCAACAGCCTCGGCGTGCCTTACCTCATCGTGCGCGGGCGAATGGGCGGGAGCGCGATGACCGCCGCCGCCGTCAACGCGCTCGCCAAGGAGGGCTTATGAGGAACGGCGCCCGTCTCATCGGCATCGGCGTAGGCCCCGGCGATCCCGGGCTCGTCACGCTGAACGCCATCGCGGCTTTGAAACAGGCCGACATCGTCGCCCATTTCGCCAAGGCGGGGAACGAGAGCAACGCGCGGACGATCGCCGCCTGCCACTTCACGGACGGCGTCGAGGAGCTGCCGCTGCTCTATCCGGTGACGACCGAGATTCCGAGAGCCGACGCCGCCTATCGCGAGGCGATCCGCGCCTTCTATGACGGTGCCGCCGCCGCGGTCGCCGCGCGTCTCGACGCAGGCAAGATCGTCGCCGTTATCGCCGAGGGCGATCCCTTGTTCTACGGCTCCTACATGCATCTCCACATCCGGCTCGCCCCGCGCTACCCGACCGAGATCGTCGCCGGCGTCACCGGCATGTCGGGCTGCTGGTCGGCAACGGCCATGCCGATCGCGCAAGGCGACGACGTGTTCACCGTCCTTCCCGGCACGCTCCCGGAATACGAGCTCGAACGCAGGCTTGCCGACACGGACGCGGCGGTCGTGATGAAGATCGGCCGGCATCTCGCCAAGGTGCGGCGCGCGCTCGAACGCGCCGGCCGGCTCGACCGCGCCATCTATGTCGAGCGCGGCACCATGACCAACGCCGCGATCATGCCGCTCGCCGACAAGCTCGACACCTTCGCGCCCTATTTCGCCGTGGTCCTGGTGCCAGGCTGGGAGGGGCGGAATTGAGCGGGCATCTCGCCATCGTCGGGCTCGGCCCGGGCGACGAGCGCTATGTCACGCGCGAGGCCGAGGACGCGCTTGCCGCGGCCGACGCGCTCTTCGGCTACGGCCCTTATCTCGACCGCGTTTCGCCGCGCCCCGGCCAGACGCGGCATGCATCGGACAATCGCGAGGAGGGCGCGCGCGCGGAAGCCGCGCTTCGCCACGCGGCGGCGGGAGGGCACGCGGCAATCGTCTCGGGCGGCGATCCCGGCGTGTTCGCCATGGCGGCCTCGGTGTGCGAGGCAATCGAGCACGGTCCGGAAGCGTTCCGTGCGATCGATATCGCCATTGTCCCCGGCATCACCGCCATGCTCGCGGTCGCAGGCCGCGCCGGCGCGCCGCTCGGACACGATTTCTGCGCGCTGTCGCTCTCCGACAATCTCAAGCCTTGGGAATTGATCGAGCGGCGCCTCGATGCGGCGGCCGACGCGGGCTTCGTCATCGCGCTCTATAATCCCGTTTCACGCGCGCGCCCATGGCAGCTCGGAAAGGCCTTCGCGCTGCTCGCGCGCCATCTTCCCGGGGATACGCCCGTCATCTTCGGCCGCGCCATCGGCAGGCCGGACGAGAGTCTCTTGATAGCGACGCTGGCATCGGCGCCTGGCGTTGCCGCCGACATGGCGAGCCTCATCATCATTGGATCGCGCGAGACGCGGGTGATCGCACGGCCGGGCTTGAGCCCGCTCGTCTATACCCCGCGCGCCGTCGAGAGCGTCAGGGCATGACCGATCGCGGCAAGGACCTCATCGACCGTCGCGACCGAGGCGACCTCCGGCAGCGCGGGACGCTTCAGCATGATGACCGGCAGGCGAAGCGCGCGCGCCGCTTCGATCTTGCCATAGGTCGCTTCGCCGCCGCTATTCTTGGCGACGATCGCCGCGATGGCGTGGCGCTGAAGCAGCTCGCGGTCCTCGCTCGCGCTGAACGGCCCGCGCGCCACGATGTAGGCCGCATGGGGAACCGCAAGGGGCGGATCGACCGGATCGACGCTGCGGATGAGGTAGAAATGTTGCGGGGCAGCGGCGAAGGGTTGAAGCTCGTTGCGGCCGAGCCCCAGGAACACGCGCTTCGGCGCCGGCCCGAGTGCCGCAACCGCCGCTTCGACATTTTCCACCTCGATCCAATCGTCGCCCGCGACCTTCCGCCAGGAGGGGCGCCTGAGAGCGATGAGCTTCACGCCGGCGCTCGCGGCCGCGCGCGCCGCATTGGCGGAGATCGCCGCGGCGTAAGGGTGCGTGGCGTCGATCAGGACATCGATTTTTTCCGCGGCGAGATAGAGGGCGAGCCCCTCGGCGCCGCCGAAGCCGCCGCGTCTCACCGGGGCGGCTTGCGGCAGCGGCTCGGCGGTGCGTCCGGCGAGCGACACCGTCACGGCGAAGTCCGCGCGCGGGCCAAGCGCCTCAGCGAGCGCGCGCGCCTCGATGGTGCCGCCAAGAATGAGGATTCTCATGGGACGCGCTGAGCCTGTCATGCCAGAGCCTGCCCCACCTTCACGCTGGCTGTCCATCGTCGGCGTCGGCGAGGACGGCGTAGAGGGCTTAAGCGCGACCGCGCGCGGCCTGATCGCGGCGGCCGATATCGTGTTCGGCGGCGAACGCCACTTACGCCTCGCCGGCTCGCTCATCAGGGGCGAGGCCAAGCCCTGGCAAAGTCCATTCGCGCGCGGGGTCGACGAGGTCCTCGCTTGCCGCGGGCGTCAGGTCTGCGTGCTCGCCTCGGGCGATCCGTTCCACTACGGCGTGGGATCGGTGCTCGCGGGCCATGTCCCGCCCGAGGAGACCTTGGTCGTGCCCGCGCCATCCGCCTTCAGCCTCGCCGCGGCGCGGCTCGGCTGGGCGCTTCCCGATATCGTGCTTCTCTCTGTGCATGGGCGCGCGCTCGACCGCGTCCGCCCCGTTCTCCATCCGGGAGCGCGCGTGCTGGCCCTCACCTCCGACAGCGAGGGACCGGCCGCGCTGGCGCGGCTCCTCACCGAGTCCGGATTCGGCGAATCAAACCTCACCGTGCTCGAGGCGCTCGGCGGCGCGCGGGAACGCATCCGCAAGATCACCGCCGCAAGCTTCGATCTCGGCGGCATCTCGGACCTCAACACCGTCGCCATCGAAGTCGTCGCGGCGCGCGATGCCCGCATCATCGCCTACACGCCGGGACTCGCCGACGCTCTGTTCGAGCATGACGGCCAGATCACCAAGCGCGAGATCCGCGCCGTGACGCTCGCCGCGCTCGCGCCGCTCAAGGGCGAAGTGCTGTGGGATATCGGCGCGGGCGCAGGCTCGGTCGCGATCGAATGGATGCTGGCGGACCCCTCGCTCCGCGCCATCGCCATTGAAGCGCGCGCCGACCGCGCCGCCCGAATCTTGCACAATGCCGCCGCCTTCGGCGTCCCCGGCCTTGAAGTGATCGAGGGAAGCGCGCCTGACGCGCTCGCAGGTCTCGCGACGCCGGATGTCGTCTTCATCGGCGGCGGCGCGAGCGAGAGCGGCGTGCTCGATGCGGCAATCGCGGCGCTTCGTTCACGTGGGCGGCTCGTGGTCAACGCCGTGACGCTCGCGACGGAGAAAGAACTGATCGCGCGCCACGCCGCGCTCGGCGGCTCGCTTACGCGCATCGAAATCGCGCGCGCGGAACCGGTCGGCAGCAAGACCGGGTGGCGCGCCGCCATGCCGGTGACGCAATGGACCTGGGTAAAGCCGTGATCGTGGCGGGCATCGGCTGCCGCAAAGGCGCGGAGGCCGCCGAGATCGAGGCCGCCATCGCCGCCGCGCTCGAACGTGCCGGACGTCCGCTGGCAAGGGTCGATCTCATGGCAACGTCAACGGGGAAGCGCGCGGAGAAGGGAATCGCGGACGCCGCAGCCGCGCGCGGCGTGCGGCTCGTGTTCGTGACGCCGGCAGACCTTGAGATCGCGAGCGCCCGCGGCGCCACCTGGTCTGCCCGCGTGCTCGCGCTCGCAGGCGTGCCTTCCGTGGCGGAGGCCGCCGCGCTCGCCGCTTGCGGCCCCGAGGCGACGCTCATCCTGGCGCGGATCGTGGTCGGCCCCGTTACTTGCGCACTCGCGAGCGCCGAGGGGACGCCATGACCGTGCATTTCATTGGCGCGGGGCCGGGCGCCGCCGACCTCATCACCTTGCGCGGGCGCGATCTCATCGCGCGCTGCCGAGTCTGCCTCTATGCCGGCTCGATCGTGCCGCGCGAGCTTCTCGCCTTTTGCCCCGCGGGTGCGCGCATCGTCGACACGGCGCCGCTCTCGCTCGACGAGATCGAGGCCGAGTTCGTGGCGGCGCAGGACCAAGGCCTCGACGTGGCGCGCCTGCAATCGGGTGACCTGTCGGTTTTCAGCGCGCTTGCCGAGCAGCTCCGCAGGCTGAAGCGCCGCGGCATTCCCTACACGCTGACGCCCGGCGTTCCCGCCTTCGCCGCGGCCGCCGCCGCGATCGGCTGCGAACTGACCGTTCCCGAGATCGCGCAAAGCGTCGTGCTCACCCGCGTGCCGGGTCGCGCCTCGGCCATGCCCGAAGGCGAGCGGCTCACGGCCTTCGCCGAGACGGGCGCAACGCTTGCGATCCATCTTGCGATCCATGCGCTCCGTGATGTCGTGGAACAGCTCAAGCCGTCTTACGGCGAGGATTGTCCTGTCGCGGTCGTGGGGGATGCGAGCCGCGCGAGCGAGCGGATCGTGCGCGGCACGCTCGGCGATATCGCGGCAAAACTCGCCGCCGAGCCGATCGAGCGCACGGCGCTGATCCTGGTCGGCCGCGCGCTCGCGGCGGAAGATTTCCGCGACAGCGCGCTCTACGACGCCGACTATCGCCGCCGCTTCCGAGGAGGTGCGGTGTGAGAGGCGCGGAACGGCGCGTGGCCCACGAGCCGGCCTTCGCGGTCGAACACCGCGATCTCGACTTCGACGGGGATGCCGGCGACAACGGCGGCGGCGGTGTCCCACGCGGCGCGGGCGACTTCATCGCCGAGCGCCACGCCTTCTTCGGAAGCCTGGGCGAAGGCCTCGGCCGCGGTGTTGGCGGCGAGGATGCGTTCGCTGAGTGCGCGCGAGCCGCCTGCCTTCGCGGCGAGACCCGCGAGCACGCCGAGATCGACAGAACCCCGCCGCGAATGGAGATCGAGCAGGCCTTGCGCGAGCTTCGTCATCTTGCCGACGCCGCCCGCGATGGTGACGCGGGCGACGGGATGGGTCCGCACATATTTGAGCATGCCGCCGACAAAATCGCCCATGTCGATCAGCGCGGTCTCGGGGAGATCGTGCATGGCCTTGACCGCTTGTTCGGAGGCGGCGCCGGTCGAGCCCGCGATATGGTCGAGACGAGCGGCGCGGGCGACGTCGATGCCGCTATAGATCGAATGGATCCAAGCCGAGCAGGAATAGGGCACGACGATGCCGGTCGTGCCGAGGATCGACAATCCACCCACCACGCCGAGTCGCGGGTTCATGGTCTTGGCGGCGAGCGCTTCGCCGCCGGGAATCGCGATTTCGATTTCGACATCGCCGCTTCCGCCGTGCGCGGAAGCGACCTCGCCGATCGCGTCTCGCAGCATCTTGCGCGGGACAGGATTGATGGCGGGCTCGCCCGGCGGAACGGGAAGGCCGGGCAGCGTCACGGTGCCGACGCCCTCGCCCGCGCGGAAAGTGATACCGCTGCCGGGGGCGCCGGCGCGGACCGTGGCGAGGACGAGCGCCCCGTGGGTAACGTCGGGATCGTCGCCGGCGTCCTTGACGATGCCGGCGATGGCCGAGCCTTCTCCGAGCGTGGTGGTGGCAAGGGCGAAGGCGGGGCGTTGCCCGCGCGGCAAAGTCACCTCGACGGGGTCGGGAAACGCGCCGGTGAGAAGCGCCGTGTAAGCCGCCTTGGCGGCGGCCGCGGCGCAGGCCCCGGTCGTCCAACCATAGCGGAGGGGGCGTTCTGGCATGGCCATGCCCCCCGCTATAGTGCGCCTCGGCGTTTCCGTCACGGCCGGATGCTTAGCCCATGATCGCGCCCGGCCTCATTGTTTCGGCCCCCCGCTCCGGCGCGGGCAAGACGACCGTGACGCTCGCAATCCTCGCCGCGCTCCGCCGGCAGGGGCTTAAGGTCCAGGCGGCCAAGGCCGGACCCGACTATATCGACCCCGCCTTTCATCAGGCGGCGACGGGGCGGCAAAGCTTCAATCTCGACAGCTGGGCCATGAGCCCTGAGCTGATCGATGCGCTTCTCGCAAGAGGCGGAAGCGGCGCCGATCTCCTCGTCATCGAAGGCGGCATGGGCCTGTTCGACGGCATTCCGGGCGCGCCCCGCCGCACCGGCGCCTCCGCGGATCTCGCCGCGCGTCTCAGCCTGCCGGTGGTGCTCGTCATCGACGTTGCGGGCCAGTCGCAATCGGCGGCGGCCTTGGTGCGCGGATTCGCCTCCCACGACCCCCAAGTGCGGATCGGCGGCGTCGTGCTCAATCGCGCCGGCAGCGAGCGGCATGTGAAACTCGTGTCCGACGCCATCGCCGCGCTCGGCATTCCCATCCTCGGCGCGATCCCGCGCACCGCCGACCTCGTCCTGCCCGAGCGGCATCTCGGTCTGGTGCAGGCAAACGAGCATGGCGACCTCGCACAGAGGCTCGCGCGGCTCGCCGAAATCGCCACACGCCATCTCGATCTCGACGCGATCCGCCGGCTCGCGGCGCGACCCGAGCTTGCGACGCCGGCTCCGGCGCCCACGATCGCACCGCCGGGGCAGCGCATCGCGCTCGCAGCGGACGCGGCCTTCAGCTTCGTCTATCCGCATGTGCTCGACGGATGGCGCGAGAGTGGTGCGGAGATCGCGACCTTCTCGCCGCTCGCCGACGAGGCGCCGCCAGAGCATTGCGACAGCTGCTGGCTGCCCGGGGGCTACCCCGAGCTTCACGCGGGGCGGCTCGCCGCAGCGGAGCGATTTCGCGCAACCCTCGCGCGCTTCGCCGCGACGCGGCCGGTTCACGGCGAGTGCGGCGGCTACATGGTCCTCGGGACAAGCCTCATCGATGGCGACGGGGCGAGCCACCGCATGGCCGGGCTGCTCGGTCATTCGACCAGCTTTGCCCGGCCGAAGCTTCATCTCGGCTATCGCGAGGGGAGGCTTCTCGGGGCAAGCCCCTTGGGCGCGGCGGGTGCGCGGCTCCGCGGCCACGAATTTCACTATGCGGCATTGGTGAGCGAAGGCAGCGACGAGCCCTTGCTCGAGCTTGCCGACGGCGAGGGGCGGACGCTCGGCGCATCGGGCGGACGGCGCGGGAACGTCACCGGCGCCTTCTTTCACGCCATCGCCACGGCTTAAGCGTCCTTCTCCGACACTTGCGCCTCGGCAAAAGTCGCCATGCCGGTGTGGCAGGCGAGGCTCGCGCGCAGGACGAGGACGGCGACGGCGGCGCCCGAGCCCTCGCCGAGCCGCATGCCGAGATCGAGCAGCGGGCAAAGGCCGAGTTCTTCGAGCAGAAGCGTGTGGCCCGACTCCGCCGAGAGGTGCCCGGCAAGCGCATGGTCGAGCGCATCGGCGCGGAGCTTCATGAGCGGCGCGACCGCCGCGGTGCAGACGAAGCCGTCGAGCAGCACCGGAATCCTTGCGTGGCGCGCGGCGAGCGCGGCACCGAGGAGCGCGGCAAGCTCGCGTCCGCCGAGCGCGGCGGCGACGAGCAAAGGATCGTCGAGGATCGCGCCATGCCGGGCGAGCGCGCGGTCGATCGCATCGCGCTTGCGTTCGAGCCCGCTCGCATCGATGCCGGTACCGTGACCGGCGAAGCGCGCACCGCCCCCGCCGAACAAAGCCGCGGCGATGGCGGACGCGGCCGTCGTGTTGCCGATGCCCATTTCGCCCAAGACGAGGAGATCGGCGTCCGGCGCGACGGCGTCATAACCTGACGACACCGCTGCGAGAAACGCGCTCTCGTCCATGGCCGGGCTTGAAGTGAAATCTTCCGTCGGACGATCGAGGTCGAGCGCGACAACGCGGAGCTCGGCTCCCGCGACCCGCGCGAGCTGATTGATGGCGGCGCCTCCGGCGGCGAAGTTCCGGACCATCTGCGCCGTGACCTCGGCCGGGTAGGCCGAGACGCCTTGCGCCGTCACGCCGTGATTGCCGGCGAAGACGAGAATCTCGACCTTGTCGAGGCGGGGCGGATTGCGCCCCTGCCAAAGCCCGAGCCATTCGACCACCTCCTCGAGGCGGCCGAGGCTCCGCGGAGGCTTGGTCAACATGCTTTCGCGGCTAGCGACCGCCGCCGCCTTGGCGGCATGACCGCGGGGAAGATCGAGACAGGCCGCGCGAAGGTCGGCAATTGAGGCAAAGCGCGTCATTTCGGCGTAGAATGCCTCACTCGGCAGCGTTCCTGGACGTTCGAGCGAGCCGCCCCGAGCAGCGCGGCGCCAAAAGGGGGGATGAGAATGGCGAACGATATCTCTCTGAGCGGCCTTAGCACGGAGCTCAAGACCGGCCTAGCCTTCTTGACGCGGCTTCCGGTGCGCGCGCCGTCGCCTTCAGGCGAGGATCTGATCCGCGCGAGCTGGACCTTTCCGGTGATCGGCGCCGGTATCGGCCTATTCGGCGCCATCGCCTATTGGCTCGCCCAGGCTTTCGGCCTCCCACCCTTTGTCGGCGCGACGCTCGCCGTCGCGGCAACGCTCCTCCTCACCGGCGCGCTGCACGAGGACGGCCTTGCCGACACCGCCGATGGCTTTGGCGCGGACGCAAGCCGCGAACGCACGCTTGACATCATGCGCGACAGTCAGATCGGGACTTATGGCGCGATGGCGCTCGTGCTCTCGCTCCTGCTGCGCGCGAGCACGATCGGGAGCATCGCCGACGCTTCGCTGGTCGCGGCCGCTCTGATCGCCGCCCATGCCGGGGCGCGCGCGGCGATGCTCGTCTTCATGCGGCGCGTGCCGAACGCGCGCGGCGACGGACTCTCGGCCGATGCGGGGCTGCCGCCGCAGAGCACCTCCCTCATCGCCGCCGGCATCGCCGTCGTGCTGCTGTTGCTCTGCCTTGGGCTCGGCGGCACGCTCGTCACGTTGCTGTTGCTCGCAGGGGCGGGCGTCGCCATGGCCTGGCTCAGCCTCAAGCATATCGGCGGCCAAACCGGCGACGTGCTCGGCGCCTTCGAGCAGGTCTGTGAAATCCTGATCCTGCTCGTTGCCGCCGCGTGGCTTTGAGCGTTACTTCGCCTTCACCGTCGAGGTGATGGACGTAATGACCTCGGTGGCCATGTTGAATTCCTTTTCGCGGCTGTCGATGCCGTGGCGAGCTTTGATCCAGGCGAAATCGGTGTAGGCCACCCACACGTCGCCCTTAGCGTCTTGATACACGAGCACCCGCACCGGCCAATCGAGACCGGCATCGGGATCGGCGGTGATGAAGAGCGTGCCGAGCGGCGGATTGCCGAAGAGGAGGAGGGTCGAGGGAAGAAGCGTGATGCCGGCATCGGCGGCAAGCTTCGCTTGATCGATCTCGTCGAAGAACTTGATGCCCTTGTCGGCGATGTCCTTCTTCATGCGCGCGATGGTCTCGGGCATGGCGTAGGCGCTCTTGAACTTGACGATGCCGTCATCGGCGGCTTGCGCCGTTCCGAGCGGCACGAATGCTGCGGCAGCGATGACGAGCAGGATGGAGCAAATCAGGCGTTTGAGCATTGAATCTTCTCCTTCTGACGGCGGACTGAAATCTCATGGCCCCGAGCATGGAGAAATCGGCGCGTCAGCTGAAATGCCGCTTCGCTTCCAATTCGATGCCGCGAGGCTATGGTCCAGGGGCCGCTAAGCGGACAGAAAGGAGGCGGCCGCAATTGCGTTGCTTCGGCCGCCGCGGCAATCGTTGTTGGCGCGGCCATCGGGGCGGGCCAGGCTCAGGCCGGGCCGCTCCCCACTCTGAAGACGAACGGCCTCGCGAGCGAAGCGACGCCGGTCGAGAAGGCCGGCTATTACCGCTATCGCTACGGCGGCTATTAGCCCTACCGGCATTGGCGTCCGTACCCGTATTTGTACTGGCGCTACGGATATTGGAATCGCCCCTATTACCGGGGTTGGTGGTAGCAAGGACCGGGGCCGGAGGCTTTGCCTTCCGGCCCTGACTTCCCCTCGCCTTGTGACCGAATTCTGAGTAACAGCGCGCGCTCGCCTTGTGGCAGAGTGCGCGCCGTGACGCCTCCCACCACGCAACACACCGCGCGCGCTCTCGATCTTGCGCGAAGCGGTCTCTCCCGTCCCGGCGCGCCCGCGGCGCTTCCTGCCCGGCTCGTCGTCGTCGATGTCGAGCGTCAGCGCGCGATCTTGATCGAAGGAGACGAAGCCGTAGCGTCATGGCCGGTCTCGACCGCACGCGCCGGCATCGGCGGCGAGTCGGGCTCCTACCGGACGCCGCCGGGCTGGCATCGCATCAGCCAGAGGATCGGGCAAGATGCGCTCCCCGGAACGGTCTTCGTCTCGCGCGAGCCGACCGGCGAGACGTGGCGCGGCGAGGCGCGAGACGACGATCTCATTCTCACGCGCATTCTCACGCTCGACGGACTGGAAGATGGCGTCAATCGGGGCGAGGGCTGCGACTCGCTCGCGCGCTACATCTACCTCCACGGCACGAACCAAGAAGACTTGCTCGGCCGCCCCATGTCGCATGGCTGCGTGCGCCTTTCGAACAGCGACATAGCCGCGTTGTTCGACCGGATCGGCGAAGGCGACCATGTCTACGTGGCGGCGCCCGAGCGCCGCGTCTTTCCCGATCCGACCGGCAAAGGGCGTTTCCACTATGCCGGGCTTGCCGGCGCCGGGATGAGCGCGCTCGCTCAGTTCCAGGTCATGACCGGAGGCGTGGCGAGCGGAAGCGACAGGGCCTTCGATCGCGGCGAGCGGCAAGCTTTACGCGACCAGCTCGAACGTCTCGGCATCGCGGTCGTGAATCAAGACGGCAGCGGGCTCGGCCCCGATTGCGCGGCGCTCGTCGTCTCCACCGCGGTCGAGGAAACCGTGCCCGATTTTGCCGCGGCGATAGAGCGCGGCATTCCCATCGTCCACCGCTCGGAACTGCTCGCCCATTTCGTGGCGCGGCGACGCTCGATCGCGGTCACCGGCACGAGCGGCAAGTCCACCGTCACGGCGATGGCGTTCGCGATCCTGAAAGGCGCCGGGCGCGATCCCTCCGTCATCACCGGCGGCGATCTGCCTGAGCTTCAGGCGCAAGGTCTCCCCGGCAACGCGTTTGCCGGGGACTCGGACGTGCTCGTCGTCGAGGCCGACGAAAGCGACGGCACCCTCACCCGCTACGCGCCCGCGATCGGGGTCATTCTCAATCTGCAACGCGACCACAAGGAGATCGAGGACGTCGCGGCGATGTTCGCGACCTTGCGGGCGAAGGCGCGCGAGGGGCTTGTCGTGGGCGATGCCGAAAATCTCGATGCGTTCGCGGGCGGGGCGCTTCGCTTCGGCCTCAGCGAACGCGCCGATATCCGCGGCGAGGACGTGGCGCTCGGTCCCGACCTAAGCCGCTTTCGCGTCGGCGATGTGGCGTTCGAGCTTCCGGTGCCGGGAGCGCATAACGTCGTCAATGCGTTGGCGGCGATCGCCACGGCGAGCGCACTCGGCGTGCCGCTCGCGGACATGGCGGCGCCGCTTCGCGCCTTCACAGGCATCGGCCGGCGCTTTCAGACCGTGGGCAAGGCGCATGGCGTCGAGATCATCGACGACTTCGCCCACAATGCCGACAAGATCACGGCGGCGATCCGCACCGCGAAGTTGCGCGCGAAGCGCGTGCTCGCCATCTACCAGCCGCACGGCTACGGACCGACGCGGTTCCTGCGGCGCGACTTCGTCACGACGTTCGCGCGCGAGCTCGGGGCGGACGACCGATTGTGGATGCTCGAAGTATTTTACGCCGGCGGAACGGCGACGCGCGATTTCTCCGCCGCCGATATCGTCGCCGAGATCGGCGCGCGCGGGATCGCAGCCGAGTTCGCCCCGTCGCGGGAGTGGCTGGTCCGGCGCATCGCCGGCGAGGCGAGGGCCGGCGACCTGGTTTTGGTGATGGGCGCGCGCGATCCGTCGCTGACCTCGCTTGCGCGCGCAATTCTTGCCGGCGTCGAAAGCGCTGCGAGCCAGGCGTCGGCAACATAGCGGTTGCGCGGCTAGTTCCCGAACAGTCCCGGGATCGCGTTGGGACGGCCGACGCCGATATTGGCGGCATTGCGTCTCTGCGGCTTTTTCGGCGCGGGCGCGGCTTCCGCCGCAATCAGCTCGGCCTTGCCGAACAAGGAAGCCGCCATCTTCTTGTCGAGCCCATAGACATCGCTATAGGTCCGCATCTGGCCGACGCCGTCGAAGGCGACGGTGAAATAGGTGAGATGCACCGGCACCGAGCGGTTGAGCGGGACCGCGCTGTTCCTGCCCCTGGCGATGAGGTCCTTGACGCGCGCCGCCGACCAGCCTTTGTCCGCGGCGAGCAGGAGGGTCGCGAGCCGGTCCGGCTGATTCACGCGGATGCAGCCGTGACTCAGCGTACGGACGTTCTGACGGAACAGCTCCGGCTGCATCGTGTCGTGCATGTAGATGGCGTGACGGTTCGGAAAATTGAATTTCAGAACGCCCAACACGTTGGTCGGTCCCGGCTCTTGCGTGAAGGTGTAGCTCCGAATGTTGGCGCGGTTCCAATCGACGGAAGCGGGATCGATCGCGCGCCCCTGAAGGCTGACCGAAAGCTGGTTGTTTCGAAGGACCGAGAGGTCGGGCCCTCCGTTCGGCGCGCGCTGGCGCAAGCGGGGCTGAAGGTCTTCGATCATGATCGTCTCGGGCACGGTCCAGTCCGGATTGAACACGATCGAGCTCATATGCGCCGAGAAGATCGGCGTTGCGTATTTCACCTGGCCGACGATGCTCTTCTCGACATAGATCGACTTGCCGTCTTTCACCACCCTGGTGGTGAAGGCGGGAATGTTGTTCCAGACGTAATAGGCGCCGAGATGAGACGGCATCCAGCGCCAGCGCTCCATGTTGACGATCAGGCGCTGAACGGCGGGGTCGCGTTCGGGCTTGCTGCCGCGCGCCTTGGCTTTGGCGATGGCCTTGACGAGCGCTTGGCGGAGGCCCTCGAACTGTTCGTTCTTGGGATGGAGCGCGCGCAAATTGAGGCCCGGATCGGACGCTTGGGCGAGCTCAACGAGGACGGTATTCGGATCGCGCAGCTCCGGCCTCTGGTCGAACAGCGTGCTGATGCGCGCGGGCGAAAGGCGGCCGCCGCGGGCGAAGCGCGCATATTTGAGAGCGGCAAGAGCAAGCTTGAGTTCGGCGACGGCTTGCGCTTCGGCGGTCGCGGGCAATTCCGAAGCGGCGGGAATGTCGAACGCGCCGGGGTCGAGGCCCCAATCGCCCGCCTTCTCGATCTCGGCGATGAGCCCTTGCGCCTTGGCGGAGAAGCCCATGCCGGTGATCCAGGCCGGCGGGCCCGAAAGCGCGCCGAAATAGGCCTCGAGGGCCGCAAGATCGTCGGGATTGGCACCTGCCCGCAAAGCGGGGTCCTGCAGCTTCAACCGGATCGCCGCGACGACGGGATGGGCCGGAACATCCGGCGCGGCGATGGCGGGGGTCGCGTCGGCCGGATCGCGGCCGGTCTCGCCGGGGGGCGCCGCGGCCGGGCCGATCTCAGTTTCGCCCGCGGGAGGGGATGCGGGAGCGATCTGAACGTCGTCATCGCCGCCGGGCACCCCGACTGGGCCAGGCGCGGCCTGATCGGTGTCGCCGGGCGCCGGAAACGCGGGCTGAGCCGGGGTCTCGGCCGCTGCCGCGCGGTCCACGGCGCAGGCGCCGCCCGCAAGCGAAGCGGTGAGCAAAAAGGCCTGAAAAGCAGTGGCGGCGGCCGCCGCCAAGGCTCGTCCGTTCATCGCGAAAACAACCCCTCGTAGCGCCTTTGAAGGTAGTCGCTGAGGCGGGCCGCGACCATCCCCATCGGTGCCGCAGTACCATTCTTTTGGCGAGCGTTGCCTCAAATCCCCGCTCGCGCTTGCGGACCTCCCGGCCTCGGCTATGATCCTCGCGTCCTTGCTCGCTCAGGGCTTCCATGTTTCCGGTCGGCGACGACAATTCGCAACGGCGCACGTTCCCCTACGTAACAACCGCGCTCGTTGTCCTCAACGTGCTGGTGTTCCTGCTCGAGCTTTCGCAGGGCGAGAAATTCATTACCGACTGGGCTTTCATCCCGGCCAGGTTTTCGGGTGAGCCCGGCGCCGATGCGGTGACCATCTTCACGGCGATGTTCATGCATGGCGGCTGGATGCACCTGTTCGGCAACATGCTGTTTCTATGGATCTTCGGCGACAATGTCGAAGACCGGATCGGGCACGTGAAATTCTTGATCTTCTATTTGCTCGCCGGCCTCGCCGCGACCTTCGCGCAGTATTACGTCAGCTCCAATTCGGCTATTCCCAATGTCGGCGCCTCCGGCGCGATCGCCGGCGTGCTCGGCGCCTATCTCCTCATGTTTCCGCAATCGCGCGTGAACGTGCTGCTCGGCCGGCAAATCGTCGCTATGCCCGCCTTCGCCGTGCTCGGGCTGTGGATCCTGTTCCAGATCATCAGCGGCTTCACCATGAGCGACCAAAGAGGCGACGTGGGCGGCATCGCCTATATGGCGCATATCGGCGGCTTCGTCGCCGGGCTCGCCATGGCGCTGCTCACGCGCGGATGGTGGAGCACCAGCA
>Ga0075421_100006077_pt1 | contig 14674 bp, 6 predicted proteins | sample SoiMetdeltSBSDD5_FD_75292 | JGI IMG/M metagenome (GOLD analysis project Ga0075421, IMG submission 75292) | Bulk soil microbial communities from a Populus tree surrounding site in Tennessee, USA - Soil MetaG P. deltoides SBSDD5 | ecosystem: Environmental > Terrestrial > Soil > Tree plantation...
GACCACCGCCATCACCTCGCCGTGCGCCAGCACGGGGATCGCGAAGCCGGCGCGCAATCCGAGCGAGCGCGCGAGCTCCATGCGCGGTCCCGAATCGGTCTCGAATTCCTCCGCACGCAGCTCGACGGGTCGTCTTGTCGCGAGTGCGCGGCCCGGCAGTCCCTGACCGGATTCGAACGTGAGCTGGGTGGTGAGATCGACGAGCGGTCCCAGCGAGGCGTCGTCGCTCACCACGATGCGGCGCGAAACCAGCACGCCGCGCTCGTTCACCGTGTAGACGTGGGCCGCCGCCCAGCCCATGGTGTGGCAGACGCTCTTCGCACATTCGCGCAGCGCCTCGTCGAGCGAGGCGGCCTGGTTCGCGGCCACCGCGGCGTGCATGAGCAGGCGCACGTAGGCGCTCTCGCGCTCGAGCTCGTCGTTGGCGCGCGCGAGATCGCGCTCGGCGCGTCGCTGACCCGAGACGAACGAGACGCCGATGGCGGCGAGCCCGAGCATCACCATCACGCGGTCGAAGAGCGCCTGACCGGCGATGCGCGACTCGGGCACGTGGCTCACGAGGTCGACGCCGAGGAGCGGCAGCGCCCAGAAGCCGAGCATCAGCTCGAGCGTGATGCCCACCCAGATCATCACGCCGCGCAGATCGAGAGTGACCGCGGCCGCGACCGGCAGCGCGTAGAGCCAGGCGGCGTAGGAGTTGTGGAATCCGCCGGTCAGCCAGGTGCCGACGCAGATCAGGCCGGCGAGGAGTCCGAGGCCGATGTGGGCGCCGAGCCGCGGGTCGTGCGTGTACTGGAGGAGCGCCAGGTTGGCGAAAGCCAGCATCGACGTGATGACGATCGCCAGCATGATCTCGGGCACGCCGAGCAGGTAGAACTCGATCGCGTGCAGGACGCCTGCCCCGATCAGCAGGAACGTCGCGCCGGACATCACGCGGATGCGCCGCAGGGCGTCGGCCGAGATGTCCTCCGGGTCGATGCCGAGGGCGAGCCAGGCCGTGAAACGGGCGGACTGCGGGCCCTGCGGAGCCGACGCGTGACGCTTCGGAGTCATGCTTCCCCGAAGGGGAGAGATCGGCCGGCGGGAGAAGGGGCTTGATGCAATCCCCCGTCTTCCCGAGACACGTTCATGTTTGCTACTGGCACTCACATGTATCGGCTCGGGTGAGGGATCGAGACGTGTGCGGAATCGTCGGAATCGCCCAGGACAGGGGGACGCGGGTCGACCCCGACGTCCTCGTGCGCATGCGCGATTCCATGTGGCACCGCGGCCCCGACGGCGCCGGCCTCGAGCTCGACGACGGCATCGGTCTCGGCCACCGCCGCCTCGCGATTCTCGACCTCTCGGAGGCGGGCCGGCAGCCGATGCGCAACGAGGACGACACGCTGTGGCTCGTCGCGAACGGGGAGATCTTCAACTACGTCGAGCTCGGCCACGAGCTGCGCGCGAAGGGCCACCGGCTGCGCTCGTCGTGCGACAGCGAGGTGATCCTCCACCTCTACGAAGAGCACGGCACCGAGTGCCTGCGCTTTCTGAACGGCATGTTCGCGTTCGCCCTGTGGGACCGTCGCCGGCGGCGACTGTTCGCCGCGCGCGACCGCATGGGTGTGAAGCCCTTCTACTTCCACCAGCGTCCGAACGGCATCGCCTTCGCCTCGGAGATCAAGGCGTTGCTGGAGGATCCCTCGGTGCCGCAGCGGCCCGACCCGCGCGGCATCGCCGACTTCCTCTTCTGCGGTCAGCCGCTCGGCGGCAAGACGTTCTTCGAGGGCATCTCGGAGCTGCGCCCGGGTCACGCGCTGGTGTTCGAGTCGGGCCGCACGCGCATCTGGCCCTACTGGCGTCCCGACTATCGCGACAAGATCGACCGGTCGGACGGCGAGGTGCTCGAGGAGCTCGGCGCGCTGGTGCACGACTCCGTGCGCATGCGCGTGCGCAGCGACGTCGCGCTCGGGAGCCAGCTCTCCGGCGGCATCGACTCCGGCGTCATCACGGCGCTCACGAACCTCTTCCAGCCCGGCAGCAAGACGTTCACGATCCGTTCGGGGCAGTCCGGCTACTACGACGAGACGCCGCTGGCGCGCAAGGTCGCCCGGCACGTCGGCACCTTGCACCACGAGAGCATGGTCGAGTCGGCGGATCTCGACCGCGACCTCACGATGCTCACGTGGCACATGGACATGCCCATGCCGACACCAGGTGGGTTCAACTACCACGCCGTCGCGAAGCTCGAGGCCGAGCATGTGAAGGTCGTGATGACGGGCCACGGCGGCGACGAGCTCTTCGCCGGCTACCCGGCGCAGTTCCAGGCCTGCTTCGGCCACCAGTCGATGTTCGACCGCAGCGCCGTGCCGCCGAAGCGGCGCAGGCCGTCGAGGGCGTACCGCCTGCGGCGCGTGCTCCAGCGGCTCGGCTTGCGCGGCGTGATGAACCGCGTGTGGAAGCATCTAGCGCCGCCCCGCGAAGGACTGGAAGAGGAGTGGGTGCGCCTTCACTGCTCGCCGCTCGACTCCGATCCCGACCTCCACCCGGGCTTTCTCAAGTCGCTCGCCGGTTACTCCCCCGTCGACGAGTACCTCGACCAGCTCCGCAACGCGGGCGCGGACGACGCGTTCGACCGCTGCCTCAACCACGACCTGCGCTGCTATCTGCCGAGCCTTCTCTTCATGGAGGACCGCGCGAGCATGGCCGTGTCGATCGAGTCGCGCACGCCGCTGCTCGACTACCGCATTGCGGAATACCTCGCGCGCCTGCCCGTGGAGCAGCGCGTGCGCGGCCTCGTGCCGAAGTGGCTGCTGCGCGAGATCGGCCGGCCGCATCTGCCCGACGAGATCGTCGACCGCCGCGACAAGATCCCGTTCCCGCTGCCGATGGACGAGTGGCTCTCCGAGGATCTCGGCGAGCCCGTGCAGCGCATCCTCGCGTCGTCCGCGGCGCGCAGTCGCGAGATTTTCCTGCCGCACGTGCTGAGCGAGCGCGGCTTCCGCGCGGGCCACGACTGGTCGGTGCTCTCGCTCGAGCTCTGGTTCCGCATCTTCATCGACGGGAAGCTCGAGCCCGGCACGCCGATCAGCGAAGTCGACGCCTGAGCGCCTACACCACCAGCAGCATGCCCTCTGCTGGTTCACCCGTGGCGCGCGAAATCGCCTCCGCGTAGAGGCCGACCTGCCGCTCGTAGGTGGCGCGGCGCGCGCCTACCTCGCGGTCGGTCTTCCAGTCGACGACGGTCCAGCGCGCGCCTTTGGCCGTCTCCTCGCGGAACGCGAGGTCGACGACGCCCTCGGCGAGGCGGCCGTCGGCCTGACGCAGCAGCACGGGTGTCTCGCGTCGCAGCGCGGTCGCGCGCGCGGCGCGCCGCAGCACGGGGTGCTCGAGCGCCTGCGCCGCGGCGACGGCCGCCGCGGCGACCTCCTCCGGTGTGGCGTCCACGAGACGGCCCTGGAGCGCCGCGAGCTCGGCGAGCGCAGCGGCGTCGGCGCCGAGATCGGCGGCCGCGAGCACCGCGTGCACGAGCGTCCCGAAGCGCGTGCCGTGCGGGCGCTCGCCGCGCGCGGCGGGCAGCGCCTCGAAGCCGACGGCGGCGGTCGGCGCGCCCGTCGATTCGGCCGCGAGCGCCGTCACCGTCGCGACTGCGATCGACGGCTGCTCGCCCGCTTCGAGGCGCGCGCGGCGCGCAGCCTGCCAGGCGTCGTGCGCGCGCGCTCCCTCGGTCGCGCGCGTTCCCTCGCGATCGGCTTCGAGCACTCGCTGCTGGCGCAGCCCCACGCGCTGCTCGACGTCGAGCGCGAGCGCGTTCGGGTCCCACCACGTGACCGTGTGCGTGCCGGCGCGCGGGTGCAGGCGCCCCGGCCGCACCGATTCGCGCGATGGGTAGCGCTCGCGCTGTCGCACGCCGCCCTTCGGCACGCGCACCGCCTCGGCGCCGAAGGCCGGGCAGCCGGGCGCCGCCTCGCGCTCGCCGCCCGAGATGGCGCTCGGGTAGACGATCGGGTGCAGCGCCGCGAGCCAGCCTGCGTCGAGCTCTCTGTCGGCGACGGCCGGCACCACCAGCAGATCGCGCGCGCGCGTGGCCGCCACGTAGGCGAGCCGCACCGCCTCCGCGCGGTCGCGCGCGAGCTCCTCCTCGCGGTGCGCCAGCAGCTCGCGGGGCGCGCAGCCGGCCAGCGGCTCCGCCCAGAGCTTGCGCGCGGGGTCGACGTGGCGCGACGGCGTCTCGCGCGTGGCGTTGCAGGTCGGGTCGCAGAGGATCACGACCGGGAACTCGAGGCCCTTGGCCTTGTGCGCCGTCATGATGCGCACGCCCTCGGTGCCCTCCTCGACCACCGGTGCGTCCTGCGACTCGCCGCGCTCCGAATCCGCCTCCAGCAGCTCGACGAAGGCGCGGAACGACGGCGCGCCGCGCTGCTCGAAGCGGCGCGCGAGATCCACGAGGCGCAGGCAGTTCGCGAGCGCCTGCTCGCCGGTCGGCCAGATGGCGATGCCGGCGTGCGCCCGCAACGCCTCCAGCAGACGCCGCAACGTGTCGGCGATCGGACGCCGATTGCGCCGCGCGTGCAGCGAGCCCAGCAGCGCCAGGCTCTCCGCGACGGGTCGCGAGGCCTCGTCCGCCCGCGCCAGGTCGAGGGGCTGGAGCGGATGGAGCGAGCCGTGCTGGTGCCGGAAGGCCAGCAGCGCGTCGTCGCCGTGTGCGAAGAGCGGGCCGCGCAAGGTCGCGAAGACGCGCAGCGCGTCGTCGGGCCATTCGATCGCGGCCAGCGCATTGCGGAGCGCCAGCACCTCCTCGCGATCGTGGAAGGAGCGGCCGCCGACCAGCACGTGCGGGATGCGGCGCGCCTCGAGCGCGCGCACGTAGCCGCGCGTCACGTCCTCGCGGAAGCTCTTGAAGCGCCGGAAGAGCAGGCACACGTCGCGCGGCCGGATCGGCTCCTCGCGCGTGCGTCCGTCCTCGCCCTGCGCGCGCACCGTCCAGCCGCTCTCGCGGATGAGCCAGGCGACGAAGGCACCGACGGCGTCGGGGAGCGACGCCTCGATCGACCAGTCCGTGATGCGGTCGTAGTTGCTGTAGGGCTGCGGCACGGGCAACGCGACGAGCGTCGGGCGCGTGGTCACGTCGTCGCGCGAGGGCTCGAGCGGCACGTAGTGCGCCTGGCTGTGGTCGGCGGCGCCCTGCATCAGCGGCTGGAAAGCCGCGTTGACGGCGGTCTGCAGCGACGGCGGCGAGCGGAAGCTCGTCGTGAGGTGGAGGAGGGTCGCGCCATGCTGGGGCCCTTGCGCGAGCAGGCGCTCCTTCACCTCCTCGTAGATGGCGACGTCCGCGCGGCGGAAGCGGTAGATGGATTGCTTCGGGTCGCCGACCGCGAAGAGCTTGCCGGGGCGCGGGCGCGCGCGGTGCCAGTCGGTCTCGGCCGGGTCGTCGGCCGCGAGCAGCAGCAGGATCTCGACCTGGAGCGGATCGGTGTCCTGGAACTCGTCCACGAAGAAGTGGCTCGTGCGCTGCTGGAGCTCGCGACGCACGGCGGCGTCGCGCACCAGCAGGTCGCGCGTGCGCAGCAGCAGGTCGACGAAGTCGAGGCAGCCGGCGCGCCGCTTCTCCTCCTCGTAGCCGATCACCGCGTCGCGCAGCTCCGCGTGCAGGCACGCGGCCAGATCCGCGTCGCAGTCCTCCTTCAGGCGGTCGAGCGCCTCCTTGGCCGCGTCGCGCAGCGCGAGCACGGCATCGCGCGTGACGCCGGGAGCGAACTCGCGCCGGCGCTGGCCCATCCAGTGCCAGCCCGCCTTGCGGCCGGCGAGGTCGCGCAGCTCGGCCTCGAGACCGTCGTAGTCCCGCGTGGACGACTTCTCGCGCAGCTGGATCTCGCGCACCCGCCGCGCGACGTTCGCCAGGTTCTTCGCCAGCCAGTCATCCGGCGTCGACGCGCGCGCCGAGAGCTCGGCGAGCTCCTGGAGCCGATCCATCACCGCGTCGATGGCGGCCTCGCGCGCGAAGGGCACGCGCTCCCAGGGCGTGTCGAAGTCGGGGTGGTCGACCAGCTTCGCGAGCGCGCTCTCGAGATCGGCGCGCGGTCCCTCGGCGTTCCAGCCCTGCTTCCGCCGGCGCAGCAGCCGCCGCACGCCCTCCGGCGGAGCGGCGAGCGTTCGCTGGAACCAGCGCTCGAAGGCGCGCGCGAGCAGGCGCCGCTGCTCGTCCTCGTTCGCGACGGCGAAGAGCGGATCGACGCCCGCCTCGACGGGCCGCTCGTGCAGCAGGTCGGCGCAGAAGCCGTGGATCGTGCCGATGCGCGCGAGCTCGAGCTGCTCGAGCGCGCGCTCGAAGTTCGCGCGCGCCTCACTGCCCTGCGTCGTCTCGCCGAGCGCGCGCTCGATCTCCGCGCGCAGCCGCAGCTTCATCTCGCCCGCGGCCTTCTCGGTGAAGGTCACCGCGACCATGCTGTCGAGCGCGCCGCGCCCGGCGCGCAGGGTCGCGACGATGCGCGACACGAGGGCCGTCGTCTTGCCCGTGCCGGCGGCCGCCTCGACAAAGAGCGTTACGTCGAGATCCTCGCGGATCCGACGGCGCGCTTCGGCGTCGCTGTACACGGGCGCGCTCATTCGAGCTCCCGCAGCGCTTCGAGCGGCGCCAGCGGCTCGCGCGGTTTGCGCGCCGTGCGCATCTCCTCGTACGGGCCGCAGACCACGCGGTAGTCGCACCAGCGACAGGCGTCGCGCGCGGGCGCCGCGGGCAGGAACGGCTGCTCGAGCGCGCGGCCGATCGTCTCGGCCACGGCCGCCGCAGCGGTGCGCGCCTTCGCGTCGAGCGTGACGAAGCGGTCGCTGAAGTTGCCCGCCGCGGTGCAGTAGTAGAGCCGGCCGCCGTCGACGGGCGCGTCGGGGAAGAGCTTCTCGACGGCGAGCGCGTAGAGCACGGGCTGGAGCGACTCGCCGCCCTTGATCACGTCGCCCTCGGCGACGCGGTCCTTGCCCGTCTTGTGGTCGGTGACGCGCAGATGCCCGTCGTCGCGCCGTTCCACCAGGTCGATCGAGCCGCGCAGCTGGATGCCGGCGTCGAGCGCGACCGGCTCCACCTGCGAGTGGGGATCGCGCCCTCGGCTCCCGCGCAGGCCGAAGGCCAGCTCGAAGCGCCACGGCACGTAGCCAGACGGATCCTGCGCGGCGAGCCACAGCCAGTGGCGCAGATCCGCGCGCACGCCGTCCATGGCATCCTCGAACACGCGCGGGATGGCCGGCGCGAGCAGATCGCGCGCGCGCTCCGCGGCGGCGTCGAGCGTCTCGTCGAGCAGCGCACGCGCGCGCTCGAAGCTCTCGGGCCGGACCGGCAGCAGGCCCGCGTCGCGCAGTTTCCCGAACAACGTGAACTGCACGTCGTGGACGAGCGAGCCGCGCGTCAGCGGATCGAGCTCCTCCATTGCCTCCGCCTCTTCGCGCGGTGTGAGCTTGTGGATGGCGTAGAGGAAGAACCGGTAGGGGCACGCGGCGAAGTGTTGGAGCGCGGTCGGCGAGAAGCTGCGCGCGCCGAGCTGGTGCGCGGCGATCGCGGCGAGCGCCCCCGGTGCCATCGCCTCGCGCGCGCCCTCGCCGGGCCGCACGAGGCCGTCTGCGCCGGTCCAGCGCGAGAGCCAGCGGCGCGCGCGGAAGCGCAGCGCCCGCCCGAGGTTCGGGTTGGCGTCGAGCAGGTAGTGCGCGGCGCCGACGCTCGTCGCCTCGTCCGCGTCCTGGAGGCGCTCGAGCAGGGCGAGATCGTGCTCGGCCTCGTCGATCGCGTCCTCGCGCCGGCTCGGCGCCGGCCAGCCGACGCGCGAGTCGCCGTGCTCCTCGGCGCGCGCCGCCATCTCGGCCCAGCCCGGCAGGCGTCCCTCCGCGGCGCGCAGCGCCTCGAGCGTGTAGAAGGACGGGACGCGCGGGCGCGCCTGATCGAGATCGAGGCGCGGATACGAGAGCACGACGCGCCGGCTCGCGGCCCCGACGGCGAGGCGCAGCGCGCGCCGCTCGCGCGCGACCCGGTCGCTGCGCGTGACGAGCTCCCGCTCGAGCTCACGCCGCGCCGTGTCGAGCAGGATCGGCTCCTCCTCGATCTTCTTCGGGAAGAGCCGCTCGGCCAGGCCCGGCACGAAGACCGTGTCGAAGGCGAGGCCGCGGGCGGCGTCGATCGGCGCGACGAAGACGCGTCCGTAGCGTGCGGTGGGCGCCGGCTCCGCCAGCTCGAGCAGGCGGCGCGAGAGCACGAGCAGTACCTCGTCGAGATCGACCGGACCGACCGACGCCATCGGCGCGAGCTCGGAGAGCACGGAGAGCACGCGCTCCGGACGACGCAGCGCGCGCGACGCCAGCGCGCCGAGCTCGTCGAGCCAGGCGCCCCACGGCGCGCGCGCGGGCAGCGCGTCGAGCGCGTCGAGGAGCGGCGGCGCGAACGCGCGCAGCGCCGCGAGATCGTCGAGATCACGGCGCGCCAGCTGCGCCATCGGCTCGTCGGGATCCTCGAGGTCGGCGAGCTGCTCGGCGAGCTCGTTCGCGAGACCTTCGAGCCGGCGCTCCCAGCGCGCACGCCCGCCGATCACCGCCGCGTCGACGAGCAGTCGCTCCCACGCGCGCGGCGCGCGCAAGCGTCCCGCCGCGACGGGCGCCGCGTCGCCCTCGGCGCGCGCGGGCTCCGCCAGCGCCGCCGCGACGGCCTCGGGCAGCGCCTCGAGATCCGGTGCGACGAAACGCTCGCCGCGCGGCAGCGGCGCCGGCGGCGCGCCGGTCGGTGCGTCCGGCACCTCGCCGAGCGAGAGATACTCGGCGAAGCCGCGTGCCGAGAGGCCCTCGGCCTTGCAGCGCAGCAGCGCGACGAAGGCGCGTCCGGCGGGATCGGGCTGACGGCTGCCGCGCGCGAAGTGCGCGGGAATGCCTGCGCGCCCGAAGGCCTCGACGAAGTGCGGGCGGTACGCGTCGGGCGAACGCAGCAGCACGGCGATGCGGTCGAAGGCGACGCCCACTGCTGCGAGGCCCTGGATGCGGCGCGCGATCTCGACGCACTCGCGGCTCTCGCCGGGCGCCGAGAGGAGTGCCACGTCGTCGCCGAGCGGCGCCTCGGGCGGAGCGCTCTCCTCGAAGAGATGGGTCTGGAGGCGGCCGAGCGAGGCCGGCTCGGCCGGCGCGGGCAGGCGTTCGGGCGCGACGCCGAGCGCCTGCGCGAGGTGCGCCGCGCTCGCCGGGTCGCCCGCCGGCACGGTCGCCAGCAGGTCGTGGCTGCGCGCGCGGAGCGCCGCGACGAGCGCGCCCTCCGCCGCGTTCTCGACCGCGACGTCGAGCAGCAGGGTCGGGAGGCCGAGCAGCGGGTGCGGCGCTGGCGATGCCGCGCCTTCGGCGGCGAGTGCCAGCAGGCGCGCGCGGTCGGCGAGGCCCTCGGAGATGAGCAGTGCGTCGAAGGCGGCGAGCCAGCGCGCGAGCTCGGGCGACGCCGTCGCGACGCGCTCGGCCGGCACCTGTGCGAGGCGCAGCTCGTCGACGACACCCGCCACCGCGCGCACGAGCCCGGGGCTCTCGGCGATTTCGGTGAAACGTCCGAGCCCCCCCGCGCTCCGCTCCGCGTGCAGCACGCGCGCCGCGAGCGCCTCCGCGACGAAGGCGCTGACCGGCACCGCACGCGCGCCGCGCAAGACGGCCTGAGCGAGCGCCGTCGCGAGGCGCGGCAAGGTCGTGCGCTGCCAGCCGAAGGCTGCGCCGCGCACAGCGGCCGCGGAGCGCAGCAGCTCGTTGGCGGCGTCGGGCGTCGCGCCGACGACGAGCACCTCTTCACCCGGCTCGCGCGCCGCCAGCCACGCCTGCGCCACCCCGATCCGCACGCTCGCGGCAGGCGAGCAGACGAAACGCACCGGCATCGCCCCATGCTACACGCCGATGTCGCGGTAGGCTCTCGCGCCGTGAACCGTGCGGACATGCTGCGGCGCCTCGAGGCACAGCCCTTCGAGGTGCTCGTGATCGGCGGCGGAGCGACGGGCCTCGGCATCGCCGTCGACGCCGCGAGCCGCGGCTATCGCACGGCGCTCTTCGAGGCGCACGACTTCGCGAAGGGCACGTCGAGCCGCAGCACCAAGCTGGTGCACGGAGGTGTCCGCTACCTCGAGCAGCTGAACTTCTCGCTGGTAACGGAGGCGCTGCGCGAGCGCGGCCTCCTCTACAAGAACGCGCCCCACCTCGTCGGCCACCTCGGCTTCGTGGTGCCCCGCTACAAGTGGTGGGAGGGGCCGTTCTACGGCATCGGCCTGAAGCTGTACGATGCCCTCGCCGGCAAGCAGAATCTGGCGCCTTCGCGCCGCCTCGACCGCGCCGCGACGATCGCCGCCATTCCCAACATCGAGCTCGAGGGACTGATCGGCGGGACGATCTACCACGACGCGCAGTTCGACGACGCGCGCATGGCCGTAGCACTCGCGCGCACCGCCGACGACCACGGCGCCGTGGTGCTGAACGGCATGGAGGTCACGGCGCTGATCAAGACGGGCCGCGACAGCGGTCAGACCTGTGGCGTCGTCGCGCGCGACGCCGAGACGGGTACGCACCACCAGGTGCTGGCGAAGGTCGTGATCAACGCGACGGGCGTCTTCACCGACGGCGTGCGCCGCCTCGACGAGCCGGGCGCCGCCCCGCTCGTTTCGCCCTCCCAGGGCGTGCACCTGGTCTTCGACGCGTCGTTTCTGCCGGGGCCGAACGCGATCATGGTCCCGCACACCGACGACGGTCGCGTGCTCTTCGTGATCCCGTGGCACGGGCGCGTGCTCGTCGGCACCACCGACACACCGCTCACGGAGGCGAGCCTCGAGCCGCGCGCGCAGCCGCAGGAGGTGGACTTCATCCTGCGCAACGCCGGCCGCTACATGGCGCGCGATCCCTCGCGTGCCGACGTGCGGAGTGTCTTCGCGGGGCTGCGCCCGCTGATCCGCAGCGACGGCATCGACACCAAGACCGTCTCGCGCGAGCACGCGGTGCACGTCAGCAACTCCGGGCTCGTCACGATCGTCGGCGGCAAGTGGACGACCTACCGCAAGATGGCCGAGGACGTGCTCTCGGACGCGATTCTCGTCGGCGGGCTCGACGCGCGTCCCTGCACGACGGAGCAGCTCGTGTTGCACGGCTGGATGCGCCGCGACGACCCGGGCCTGCCGGCCGACCCGGCCCTGCGCGTCTACGGCGCCGACGCCGCCCACGTCGTGGCGCTGGCGCGCGAGAACCCCGCGTGGTCGGCTCCGCTGCACGCGCGACTCCCGTACCGCGGCGTGCATGTCGTGTTCGCCGTCCGCCACGAGCTCGCACGCACGCTCGAGGACGTGCTCTCGCGCCGCACGCGCGCGCTGCTGCTCGACGCGCGCGCCAGCCTCGAGATGGCGCCGGGCGTCGCGGCGCTGATGGCCGCCGAGCTCGGCCGCGACGCCGCCTGGCAACGCGCGCAGGTGGCGTCGTACGAGGCGCTGGCGAAGGGCTATCTGCTGGACGCGTAGGGCGTCCTGCGCGCGCCTTCGGCGCTTGCTACCCAACCCCCGTGTCGCACCCCCCCACGCCTCCGCTGGCGCACGTCGACGCCGGCGCCGCGCCGCCGCTCGATCGCCCGACCAAGTTCTGGTACGGGCTGGGGCAGCTCGCCGAGGGGCTCGTCCACGAAGGCCTGAACCTCTTCCTGTTCTTCTACTACACGAGCGTGCTCGGACTCTCGGGCGCGCTGGCGGGACAGGCGATCCTGATCGCGCTGCTCGTCGACGCGGTGGCCGACCCACTGGTCGGCGTGTGGTCCGACCGCCTCGCGTCGCGCTTCGGGCGCCGCCATCCCTTCCTGTATCTGTCCGCGCTGCCGCTCGGCATCTGCTTCTACTTCACCTTCGCGCCGCCGGCCGGACTCACACAGGCGGGCCTCTTCGCCTGGCTCGCCTGCTTCGCGGTGCTGACGCGGGTCGCGACGGCGCTCTTCAACGTCCCGCACCTGGCGCTCGGCGCGGAACTCTCGCGCGATTACGAAGAGCGCAACCAGATCACCGCGCTCCAGTTCTTCTTCGAGCGCGCGGGTCACGGACTGGCCGGCATGGCTGCCTTCCTCTGGTACTTCCGGCCGACCGCGCAGTATCCGAACGGACAGCTCGACCCCGCGGCGTACCCGCAGATGGCGCTCGTCATCGCCGTCGCGATGGTGATCGCCGTCGTGCTCTCGGCCTGGCGCACGCAGGCGCGCGCCCGCTTCCTCGCGCCCGCCGACCCGCAGGCGCGCACGCGCAGCTTCGGGTCGGCGGCGCTCGGCGACATGATCGACTCGCTGCGCAACGTCTCCTTCCGCGTGCTCTTCTTCGGCGTGCTCTTCACCTACGTGGCACTCGGCGTGGCGACCGCGCTCTCGATCCACCTCGGCACCTACTTCTGGCGCGTGAGCACCGATCACATGCTCGTGTGGGGGATCGCCGCGGGCTTCGCGGTGTTCGCCGGGCTCGGCTTCTGGACGCGCGTCGCCCAGAAGCTCGACAAGCGGCCCGTCTTCGTGCTGGGCCTGGCACTCTTCACGATCTTCACGGCAGTGCCGCCGCTGCTGCTGCTGGCGGGCCTCTTCCCGGCCCGCGACTCCGCGCTCTACCTGCCGCTCTGGATCCTGACCACCGGTGTGATCGCGCAGTTCAGCCTGGCCGCGACCATGGTGACGGGCCGCTCGATGATGGCCGATGTGACCGACGAGGACGCACTCGCCTGCGGGCGCCGGCGCGAGGGCGTCTTCTTCGGCGCGGCCTCGTTCTCGAGCAAGGCCGCCTTCGGCATCGGCTCGCAGATTGCCGGTTTCTGCATCTCGTGGGTGCGGCTCGCGCCGAACGCGCTACCGGAGGAGGTCGGCCCGGAGGTCGTGCGCGGGCTCGGCCTCACCTTCGGCATCTCGATTTTCGCCCTGTGCGGCCTCTCGCTCGCCTTCTTCACGCGCTACCGCCTGACGCGCGAGCGACACGCTCTCGTGCAGGCGGCGCTGGCCGCGCGCGAGCCCGGCGCCGCCGTCGCGCGCTTCGCCCCCGACGCGTGAGCGCGTTTTGCGGGCCCGCGTGAGCGTCGCGCTGCGGCGCGGCACGCTGTGGCCTCTGCTGCGCGCGCGACGCGCGTCGGCGCTTGTGTCGGGCGCGCTCCAGCCGATCGAGACGAAGCTCTGCGAGGTGGAGCAGGGCGGCATCGCGTTCCAGCTCCGGCTCGCGGCTTCGCTGCGCCAGAAGCAGGCGGCGCAAGCCTCGCGCAAGCCGGAGTTCGATCCGTTCCTTCCGTACGACCCGGAGCTCTTCGTCGCGGATGTGACCGACGCCTACGTGTGCCTGCTGAACAAGTTCCCGGTGCTGCCGTACCACGCGCTGCTCACCACGCGCGCCTTCGAGGACCAGGACGCTCCCCTCGACGCGCGCGACTTCGAGGCGCTGTGGGCGTGCCTCGCGGAACGCGACGCACTCGGCTTCTACAACTCGGCGCGCGAGGCCGGCGGCAGCGAGCGCCATCGCCACCTCCAGCTCGTGCCGCCGCTCGTGGCCGGCGCGGCGGTGGCACCCGTCGACGCGGCGCTCGAAGAGGCGCGCTTCGACGGTCCCGTCGGCTGCGCGCCGCTTCCCTTCCTGCACGCGGTGGCGCGCGTCTCGCGCCTGGCCGAGCTGTCGGTCGCCCCGGCGTCGCACGCGCTTGCCGCGCTCGCGCGCGAGATGGCGCGCGCCTTCGGCTGCGATCGTCCCGGCCGTCCCTACAACCTGCTGCTCTCGCGCGACTGGATGCTCTTCGTGCCGCGCGCCCGGGAGAAGTGGGAGGGCGTCTCGGTCAACGCGCTCGGCTTCGCCGGCACGTTACTCGTGCGCGACCGCGAAGCGCTCGAGCGCGTGCGCGCGGCGGGTCCGCTGGCGGTGCTGCGGCACGTGGGAGTGTCGTCGCAGCGGCTCTAGCTGCGAAGCTGCCCGATCACCGCGTCCGTGAACTGCGCCGTCGTCGCCTGGCCGCCGGCGTCGCGCGTGCGCGCGCGGCCCTCGCGCCAGACGCCCTCGACGGCGGCGCGCAGGCGCCGCGCGGCGTCGTCCTCGCGCAGATGCTCGAGCATGAGACAGGCGGCCAGCATCAGCGCCGTCGGGTTCGCGACGCCCTGGCCCGCGATGTCGGGCGCCGAGCCGTGCACGGCCTCGAAGATGGCGACCTCGCCGCCGACGTTCGCAGCCGGCGCGAAGCCGAGCCCGCCGACGAGCCCGGCCATCTGGTCCGACAGGATGTCGCCGAACATGTTCTCGGTGACGAGCACGTCGAAGCGCGTGGGATCGAGCACGAGCTGCATCGCGGTCGCGTCGATGATGCGGTCCTCGAAGGCGATCTCCGGGTACTGCTTCGCGATCTCGCGGCCCGCCTCGAGGATGAGGCCCTGCGTCAGCTTCAGGATGTTGGCCTTGTGGACGAGCGTCACCTTGCGGCGCCGCATGCGGCGCGCGTAGTCGAACGCGTAGCGGACGATTCGCTCCGCGCCGAAGCGGGTCACGATCATCACGGACTCGGCGGCGGCCTTCCGATCGGAGCCGACACCGATGTAGTGCTCGACGCCGACGTAGAGCCCCTCGGTGTTCTCGCGCACGAGCACGAGATCGATGTCCTCGTAACGACCGCCCGGAATCAGCGTGCGCGCCGGGCGCAGATTGGCGTACAGCTTGAACTCTTCGCGCAGGCG
>Ga0075421_100006078_pt1 | contig 14673 bp, 11 predicted proteins | sample SoiMetdeltSBSDD5_FD_75292 | JGI IMG/M metagenome (GOLD analysis project Ga0075421, IMG submission 75292) | Bulk soil microbial communities from a Populus tree surrounding site in Tennessee, USA - Soil MetaG P. deltoides SBSDD5 | ecosystem: Environmental > Terrestrial > Soil > Tree plantation...
GAGGTACCCCGAGGGAGCCACAAGGTCCGGCCGTCCGGCCCAGCCGCCATACCAAGTCACGAGGCCACAAACCAATAGGGGTCCACCGGTGCAATAGAGGTACATTCGGATCATGCGCGAGGCGTACGCCGGATCGCTCAACCACAGCACGGACAATTGCCGCACCAGCCACGTGCCCATGCCCATTCCCTTGAGGGCTTCCATCCAGGTCGCGGCAAGCGACGCAAACGCAAGAATGGCCACGTCGGCAGGCGTGAATGATCGCACCGTGGCGACCAGCCAAACGAGATTCGCTCCCAGAGCGAACCCACGTCCGGCCAGCAGCGCCACAAGATTGATCAGAACCCGGTTCCTAGCCAGCGACCACGCGCTCATAGATCTCCGAAACTCTAGCCGCCGATCTTCGCCATTCCATGGGTTGTGCAAATGCAAGCGAACCCGCCCGCAAGACTTCCCGCAGTGCGGCGTCGGCCTTGAGCCGCGCAACATGTCTGCAGAATCCGCTTTCATCCCCACGATCGACCAGATATCCGTTGAGCCCCTCGTTTACCTGCATCGGAAATCCGCCCACGCGACTCACCAGCACGGGAAGTCCGGTGGCCATCGCTTCGACGACAGCATTCGAGTAGTTCTCGTAATCGCTCAAGAGGCAGAAGCAATCCGAGGCTTGCAGATGCGCGGCAACGCCACTCTTATCCAACTGGCCCGTAAAGACGACTGACGATTCCAGCCCCGCCGCCGCGGTGCGCAGCCGCTTCTCAAGCGCGCCCCCGCCGACGATCAGCAGCTTCGCTTTTTCGTTGCGCTCCCGGAGCCGCCTCATGCACTGAATCAGAAACGAGAGTCCTTTGCCTTCGATCAACCGTCCCACGGTGACCATGACAAACTCTTCCTCGGAAATTCCCCGCTCTCGCCGCACCTGCTTTCTCATGGCGCCGGACCAATCCGGGTGAAAGAGGCTGCCATCGACTCCAGGTGGAACCTCGTCGACGCCGATTCCCAACTCCGAACGGAAGTAGCGAACCGCATCGCCGTGCGTAAACATCGCGGCGCGAGGATGATCGCCAATACCCCGTAACTGCCCGGACTGGAACCACGCCGGAGGCCCGGGGAAGCGCATCACCACCGCGTGGCCTTTGCGCAACAGCGATTGGGCGAGGTGGGGAATCGCAAGCATCTGCACGACATCGATCGACCTCTGCCGGATCAAACGGCTCAACGTGGAAGCCGAGGCATACTCAAAGATCCGCATGTCCACTTGCGCGAATACTCCGGGCAGGCGGCGGATCTTGCCCGCTAACTGGTACATGTAGCGCCGGACATACGGGATGGTGACGCCTACCGATTCAATACCGCCGATTTCGCTTGGGATGTGCTGGCCGGGTGGACAGGCAGTGAGGATAACAACCTTGTGGCCCATTGACTGCAATCCGAGCGCAAGATGATGGTCGTAGTTTTCGCCACCACCCCAGGCCGTACCCATCATGCGGTTTACCAGCAGAATGTTCACAGTTCGATATGCCCCTTCCAACCCGGATTCGGCTCGAATGCAAACGAGTCACCCGGCCTATCCACCGCAAGACACGACCACCGCGCGGAATTGGAGACTGTTCGGATTTCCGAAGGTGGAAAGTCCTCCAGACCAGCCGATTCCGAGAAGGCGTGGCAGAGCGTTGGAATCGACTGCCAGCGGTATCCCATAAGGCGAGCCATCGCCGCATCCACGGCTGAAGGAGACGTTCCGGCGATGAGGACTCCGCACGGTTTCGGATGAGGCGACAATGGACCATCTCGCTCCCCGGCGAGGATGCCGTCGACCAGCGAGAAGACTCTGCGTTGCGGCCTGTCATGGAGGACGCCATTGGCATCGGCATAACGGACAATCCGGTTCAGGTCGATCGTCGTCCGGCTGATCGTATCGTTGCCATACCATCCGCCATCCCACATGTCGTTGCCGGTCTTGCGCATGTGCGCCATCTGCAACGCCCGATGTGTCACCGCGGCCACTTTCCTTACGATCGTGCCGCCGTGCCGTTCTTTGTAGTCGAGCAACCGCGAGTCGGCTCGCTTGAGCACGCTCGATCGTGCGTACTCGTCGCCACCGCTGTCGGCCGCGCCTTGGACGTGATGCGGAAGACAATCCTTGTGCCCGTTTACCCCGATGAAATTCTTCAGGCACCCGGTGATGCCTGCCTTGTGGTGCGTCTTCATCTTGGGCAGGTTTAGCACCACGTCGGCTCGCAGTAGCGTATTGGCGACGACGTAGGAGTGGCGCCCTCGGCCATGATGCTTCTCCATGCCCGCCGGGTCGTAGCAGGGGACACGATAGCGCCCCTCGCGCTCACGGCTCGCGTGCAGGCTCGCGGGGCCAAGGTCGATGGTCGTATAGCCCATTGGATCTCCGCAATTGGGATGAAGCACAAGGACCTTTCCGAACAAGGTCTTCCTCTCGGTGACGGCGCGCACCAGCCGCAGATCGCGTAACTCCACCGGCACGCCGCGGCTCTCATAGAAAGCGGAAAGGCTGGCGACCCCTGAAAGACGGCATACCTCGTCGAAGTCGCACGACTGCAATGGCGCGTCGGCGATCACGAGGTCGCCCTCGCCCGCCATGGCCAGCCAGGCATAGTCGGCAACGGCGCGAATGACGGAGGCGTGAGTGTAGATGGCATCCGTGTTAAGGCCGTGCGGATGATAGTGGCGCACGAGGTTGGGTTTGATCAGCACGCGCATGCCGGGCTGAATCCACTCTCCAAGCGGATTCCAGTCTCGCCCTCCGAACCGTTGCGCGTCCAATCCCAGCAGTTGAAAAATCTGGCGGACGGCGTCGTAAACCGCGTTTGGTTGTGCCGAAAGATCACGCAGCCGGTACTCGGGATACAACTCGCCCGGTGAATAAGGCGGGGCGGGATAGCTCGCCGTGCCTGCGTCGGCGACGGCGACCTGACGTGGCGATACGCCAGCGCCGTTCATCGCTCACCTGCCTTCGTGCAGCTCATCGCGCACTCGCCAGTTCATCCAGCTTCACGCGCGAGATCGTAAACCGGTACTTACCCGACGCGGTTTTGGGAATCTCGTCGCGGATCTCCAGGCGCAGCCGCGCCGAAGGACCGATGAAGGCGCGGATCTCCGATTCCAAATGCCGGCCCAATTCGCCGCAATACCCGCCGCCCGGCACGATGCGCAGAACATAGTCGTCGACGGCGTCCTGAATGAACTGGAATTGCTCCACCTCCGGACGGCCGTAGAAGAGGTGCGTGAAATATTCGCCGTGCACGATGCGGCCGTCGGGCATCAGGAAATTGTCGGAGGTGCGTCCGAGGACGTCGACAAGCCGCGGAGTGGTGCGGCCGCAGGCGCACGGGCGGTCGTCAAGCAGGCCCATGTCGCCGATGCGGTAGCGCAGAAACGGCATGGCATGGTTGTGCAGCACGGTGATGACGATTTCTCCGGGACGCCCCACAACGGGTTCGAGCGTGACCGGATCTACCGTTTCCACGATGTGGCCCGCCGAGGTGATATGCAGGCCCGCGTGTTCGCCGCATTCGGCCGCCATCGCCGAGACCTCACGGCTGCCGTAGCGGTTGAATACCTTTGCTGGAAAGACCTCTTCGATCTCGCGGCGCATCTCCTCGGTAAGCCGTTCGGCCGCCGAAATAATGGCCACGCGCGGATAGCTCGGGCGAACGCGGTTGCGCTTCAGGTGCCGCGCCAGCAAGTGGATCGAACTGGCATAAGCCTGAATCAGATCCGGCTGGAACTCTTCCATCTGGCGGTGGTAAGCATTCATGCGCGCCGCGCCCATGTCGAAGGTGTCCAGGTAGCGGTGATTGAGCAGCCATAGCTTCAGCTTTCCCCAGCGCGACTCGATCTGGCGCTTGTCCTGCGGAGCGCCCCACAATTTCGCCAACCTGGCTCCGGTAAAGGCGCCCGCCATCTCGTTGCACAGGCGCGTGGACACGCTCATGTGGACCTTGTAGTGGCGGTCCTGGTAGAAGCGGATCGGGATGCCCGTGGAACCGCCGCTGAAGTTCGCATACACGCCTTGCGCCCCCGGCACGCAAAGATCCCGTTCACGTTGGCGCAAGACGTCCTTGGTGAGGAAGGGTAATGAAGGAAGATCTGAGAGTGTGAAACTCTCTGACTGTTTGCCCAGGCGATCCATCACCTGTTTCCAATAAGGTGCTTTGATGGCAATCGCCAGCAACTCGCGCAGCCGCTTCTCCTGTTCCCGGCGGACATCCTGAAGTGGCCGCCACATGAGCCGGCAATCCAGCTCATAGGCCTGCTTGATGTGGCGCCGGTAGGGAGAGAGTTCCAGCAAGGCGGTCTTCCATGAGCTCTGTGCGATGCGGTCGGCAATTCTTTGCATGGCAATTCGTCCTTAGTCGGGAAACAACTCGTCGCAATGAGCGAACGTTGCGCCGTTTTGCGCGGCATAGTCGAGGAAGCGATAGAACAGTTCGCGCACGGTGCCCTGCAGTTCCCAGTAGTGGACCGCGACGATGAGGTCGGCGCCCAGCCGCCGGCACATGGCGAACCGGGTGATGAGATTCTCCCACCGGCAGTTCTGCGTCAGGCTGAGCGAAGGGAGCAGCCACGCTCCGCCGAAGCGTTCCGCTCGCGGGCAGGGTAGGTTGTGGAAAAACTCATAGGCGAGCCTTCGGGCCAGCATCCCGCCCGCCGTTGGGAATCGAAGGAATTCGCGCCATCTCCTGGCCGGAACCGTTGCCAAAAGGTGCGGGAAGGTCTTGCCGACAGCACGCATCGCCGAAAGCCGGATCGTGTTGCCTGGCGGAACGAACGCTCGCACCTGGCAGCCGAGCACCTCTTCTAGATGCTGCCTGCCCAATGCCGCTTCTTTGCCGAGACGGTGATCATCCTTCCACACACACTCCTGGATCAGCTCGCGCGCGGAGTTACGAACATAGGCGTGGGTATAGCCGTGGCACATCACGCTCCAGCGGCCTGTGCCGATTCCCTTCCGCAAGTAGGCAGCCAACTCCGGGTTTCCGCTGAGCGGCTGCGGCGCCCCGCTCTGAAAGAACCGGACGGGGTCCCCCAGATAGAAACTCTCGACGGCGAACGGGGTCACGGCAAGAGACACAGGTACGGATGCGCCTAAGGGCGCATACACTTCTTCCAGTTCCGCGGGGCGGGTGTAGTAATTCGTGTCGTCGTCGCGTATCGCCAGCCGCATGAAAATTCCCGCTTCCTTAGACCACTACCTGCAAGACGTCGTCGTAAATATTGCCGAGGCGTTGCGCCTGTGCGCCGGCGCTGAACAATTGCTCACAGCGTCGCCTTCCGGCATCGCCTTGGGCCCTGCGCAGCCTCTCGTCGCGAGCGAGCAGATGAAGAACACGCGCCAACTCACCCGCATCGCCTGGCTCCACAAGCGAGCCCGTCTCGCCGTCGACAACCGACTCGCCGATCCCGCCGGTATCGGAACCGGCAACAGGCAGGCCGTATGCCATTGCCTCCACGGCCGAACGTGGAAAAGAGTCCGGTTCTGTGGATGGAACGGCAGCAATATCCATCGCGCTCCAGGCGCCCGTCATGTCGTGTTGAAAGCCCACGAAGCGGACCTTCGGGCCAACGCCTCGTACGGCAGCCATCTGCTTGAGGACCACCTCCATGGGCCCTTGCCCGGCGAGCAGGAGTTCCAACCGCGGATTCGCCGCGCTCAACTGGCAAAAAGCATCGAGCAGAACGTCGAGCCCCTTCCCCGCATCCAGCCGTCCGGCGTAGCCAATCACGCACGCCGGCGCGCCAATTCCGTTTCTCTGGCGGAACTCCCGGCGCATCGAAGCCAACCCGTCGAGCGGTGGCAGGCGGACGGCGTTATAGAAAACCACGGCTGGCGTCGCGACTGGCAGCTCCCGGGCAACCGCCTTCGACACGGCAAGAACCCGCGTCGAAATGCGTGAGCCGGTTCGTTTGAGAGCCTGCGTCATGGCATTGCGCGGAAGGATGTCGCGCACATGCCACAGCTTCGGAATGCTTGAGCATGGCTCGGCGAAAGCGGCCAGGAACAACATCTTCATGTTGTTGGCGTGAATCAAATCGGGCCGCGACTCGCGCAGGATCGAGCTCCACCGTTTGCGCAGACGGCACACCCCAGGGAGACACGAAAGTACTTGTTTCCAGCGGCCGCCGCGGCGGGAAAGCGTGCGAAACTCTTTCGGCAGTTCGAGCGGATACACGCGGACGTCGGCCGGGATGCAGTTCAACATCTCCTCATCGGCCGGACAGGCCAGCATCAACTCGAACCGGTCGCGGTCCAGTTCTTCCAGCAACAATTGCAGACTGCGTTGCCCGCCGCCCAATCCGATTCCATTTGTGTAGTCAAGAAAGAGGACCCGCTGTTTGGTTCGATTGCCGTTGCCCAAAAGTCACTTCCCCTTCCCCATGGCTGGCGCCGCACGCTGCCATGCAGGCTGGCTGCGCAAGACATCTTCGTAGTGGCCGAGTGTGGATGCGGCCATCTTCTGTACCGAAAACTCGCGGGAACGGTCGCGGGCCGCAGCCCTATAGCGGGCCAGGATCGCAGGTTGCGCAAGAGCCTCTTCCATGGCCTGTAACATCCCAGAGGCGGAACCGGTCCAACCGGCATCGCTTCCCACGAGTGCCGCATTATCGCCGACCGTAGTGGCGAAAACCGCGCAGCCTGCCTGCATGGCTTCGAGCAAGGTGTTCGACGTTCCCTCGCGCTGGCTAGTCATCACAAGCGCGTCGCTGGCGCACAGCAGCGGCCATGGATCGTCAACCACCCCCGCGAACGTCACCTCCGCGGACAGCCCCAATGCCGCGGTCTGCTCCCGGAGTGCCGGACCCAGCGGCCCGTCTCCGCACACTAGCAGCCGCACGCCGGGAAATCGCGATCTCAGCTCATGCACCGTCGGCAGCAGTAGATGCACCTGCTTCTGCGGCACCAACCGGCAGGCTGAGATAAACAGGATTCCGCCTAGGGGCACCCCCCATCGTGCGCGGATGCGTTCCCGTTCCTCGTCCCCCAAGGGACTTCTCGATACGACTCCGTTGGGAACCCAATATAATTTTTCGCGGGCAACGCCCTGGAGGCGCGCGCATTCGAGACCTGCGCGCGAGTTGCACAGGACGCGGTCCGACAAGTGGCTGGCCACACGATCGGCGGCAACCCTCATCCAGTTCTTCCAATCGTCCACGTTGCGCACCGAGGCGATCACGCTGGGCCGGTGGGAATAGGACATCCGTGCGGCCAGCCCGCCCATCAGGTTCATCGACGGCAACCAGCAATGCAGCACATCGGGCTGTGACTGGCGGATCTGCCTGGCCAGACGCAAAAGGAGCGAAGGACTGTTCAGACATTTCGCGCCCAGGCAGGTGACTGCAATTCCGAGTTCGCTCAAGTGCCGGCCATGGAATCCTCCTTCCCGCGCTGCCACCACCTCGTGCTCAACCAAGTGCGAGGTTTCGGCGCACAGCAAGGCGAGTTGCTTCTCGGCCCCGCCTTGGCCGAGCCCGGCAACGAGGTGGAGTATCCGGATCAGATGCTCACCTCCACTGAGCGCGCCAGGGCGTGATGGGTCACCGATGGCGCGGGCTGAATGTAGGTCCAACCGGAGGTGGGGCGCAGGAACCGCGCGACCGCCTCTATCGTGGTGGCAACCATTGCCCCGTCGCGCGTATCGTTCACTTGAATGTCGAGATCGTCCACGCCGAACGGATCCAAAGGATAGGAGGGGAGATGAAAGGCGCCTTGCACGTGCCGCAGACGCTCCTCGGGCCAGCCTGCCAGTCGCACCGACGCAATTTCGGCGGTCAGGGGATGCATGGATCCGATCAGGCAATTGAGCAGAACCGGGTCGGGCGCCATTGGCCCCTCACCCTCGCCGGCCTGTATCGCATCCACGATTGTGAGAATGGCTCGCTGCTGCCGTCTTTGCAGTACCCCTTCGGCATCGGCATAAAGCGCGGCCCGGTTGAGATCGAGAATCGTCCGCCAGAGTGTATCGTTGCCGCTCCAGGAACCCTCCCATGAGCGGTCGGCCGACATCCTGCTGCCCAGCCCGTGCACCAGCCGCCGCGCCGCGTGCCACGAGAGTTTCTGCGCGATATGCGTAGAGGTTTCCTCTCGCTCGACTAGCCAACTGCTTATTCGCTTCCAGGAGCTTGCCCCGCTGTATTCGTCGCCACCATCGGGCACACTGCCGCAGGAGTGATGAGGAAGCCAGTCCTTGCATCCATTAATACCGACCATATTTTTCAATGGTCCCGTGATCCCCGACTTGCGATGCGTCTTCAGCTTCGGCAGATTGATCACCACGGGCGAAGACAGCACGGAGCGCGAAATCAGATACTCATGGCGCTGCTCGTTGTGGTGCTCCCGCATGGTGTGCGGGTTGTAGTTGGTTACGCGAAAGCGCCGCCAGTCGCGTCCGGCGTGCAAACTATCCTTACCCAAGTCGACGGCGCGGTATCCCGCCGGGTCGCCCCGTAGCGGAGTCGGATCGCATTTCATCCCGCGGCGGTCAATCGTGCGCAGTGTGCGAAAGTCCCGCAGCGAGACCGAGTATCCGTGCGAGGCATAGAATACCGGCAAGCGGTCGATCTGCGTCGCCCGGCACAAGCGCTCCCAATCGGCCGATTGGAGTGGCGCGTCGCCCACAATCACGTGGCCTTCGCGGCCCACGGCCAGACACGCGTAATCGCACACGGCGCGAACCAGACGCGGGTCGGTCACGACCCAATGCAGTTTCCCATCGCGGTAGTGCTGGTGGTAAACCAGGTTCGGCTTAACCAGCACTTGGTCCCCACGATTCAGCAATTCGGAAAGGGGGTTCCAATGCTTGGTTCCGAAGTTGGCCGCATCGAGCCCCATCGAAAGAAACAGGCGCCGCACCATGGCATACACGGGATTCGCCAATTTGGCGGTCGGAAATGGCGACTCCGTGTAACGTTCCGGAGGCGACTGGTATCGGATGTCGTCGAGCTCTGCGGCCCCGGGGTCGTGCAAAATCGTGGCCTGAAATGGCGCAGTTCGGACGGCTTCGGAGGAGGGCGTTTGGTGTCGGTCCATAGCGAGTCGCTCCTATCAGCTGGCGTACGAATCTACGCTTTCCCTTGTGCCGTGTAGTACTTGTTGTAGTGCCCGTAGTAGTAGTAACTGGGGCTGATTTCCTGGTGAACTTCGTTGAGTACAATGCCGAGCACGTTGGCCCGCAGCCGGCGCAATGTCGTCAGTACGGTCGATACCGCCTTGCGGTCCGTTTGGCCTGCCCGGGTCACGACAATCACTCCATCCACGATCGAGGCCATCTGCAGGGGCTCGGCGAAACCCAGCAGCGGAGGCGCGTCCAGAATGATGAGATCGTAAATCTCTCCCGCCTCCAGCAGCAGTTCTTCCAAGCCGCGGCCAATGAGATCGGGCGCCTTGCGCGAGGGAGGACCGGCCGGTAGAATGTGCAGTCCCGGCAACTCTTCCGGAGTCACCAGAAGGCTTTTCCAATCTTCCTCCGACGTCAGAACGTTACTGAGTCCCTTGCCGGCGGGTAGGTTAAACCGCTTATGCACGCTAGGGCGACGCAAATCGCCGTCGACCAATAGAGTGCGGTGTCCTTGTTGGGCGTGGGTGATCGCCAGATGCACGCCCATAGTCGACTTCCCTTCGCCCGGCGAGGCACTGGTGATCAACAGCGAGCGAATGCGGCGGTCGACGTCGGAAAGCAGAATCGAGTTTCTCAGCGTGCGGATGGCCTCGTCGAACCCGCCTACCGTCTCCTCGGGATGGTCGGCTGCGCGCACCAGCGCAGTCGATTCCACGCCATTCCAGGCAGGTCCCAGACGCCCTCTCCAGTTCTTTACGGCGGGCAGGCTGCCGATCACTTCCGTGTTGAGCGTTCGAAAAACCTGTTCGGGGTCGCGGATCGTGTTGTCGAGCAGATCGCTCACGATGGCCGCCGCAAAGGCAAATACGGTGGATAACAGTAGCGCCAGCGCGAGATTCAGCTTCACGTTGGGAAACACGGGCAGAAATCCGGGACGCGCCGGGTCGGCGAGTCGTACGGCGGAGTTCTGAAATCCAGCGTTGATGCCCGCCTCTTTGATCTTTCGCACCAGTTCCTCGTAGAGCTTCTTGTCGGCTTCGGCTTCGCGTTTCAGCGCCTGGTACTCGAATGAGCGCGCGTTGAGCTTGTCCAGTTCAGTCTTCGTCGACCCGACCTCCTTCTGCAGCATCGATTCGCGATTGAGCGCCTGTTGCAGCTCGATTTCCACTCGCGACTGGATATTCTTCCGCGTCGCTTCGAGCACACGTTGAATTTCGGTTACCTTCGCCGAGGACTTGCGGAATTCGGGGTGATTCGCGCCGTAGTGCTCCTTGATCTGGACGAAGTTTTCTTGGGCGTCGGTGAGCCGGTCCGTCAAGCGCCGCAGATCCTCTCCCTGCGCCGAGGTTTGAAGAGCTTCCATGGAGCCGCCTTTAACCGACTGGTACATGGCGTCGCGGCGCACTCGATCGGCCTGCGCATTGGTGAACTCCGTATTCAACTGCAGCAGCCGCGCGGAAAGGATACTGGTCCGTTCCTCCGGATTGATCACGTTTAGCTCGCGCTCGAAGTGCGACAAGGCCATCGAGGACCGCTCCATCTTTGCGCGCAGTTCCTCCAACTGTTTCTCCATGAACGAGGACAGGCTGGCTGAGGACCGGATGCGGATGTTGTATGTGTGTTCGAGATAGGAGTGGGTAATGGCGTTGGCGACGTCGGCGGCCAATTGAGGCTCCGCCGAACGATAGCTGACCAACAAGAGATACGTACTTGGCGGGCGCGCGACCTTCAGGTTGGACAAAAGCACCGGAGCTTCGCCGGCGCGAGTGTGTGACGTCGCCGCATTACCCTCACCAGCCCGCACATCCTTGTCCAGCAGCGAGTATTTCTCGGCCACGGGACGGAGCACGGAGTCCGATTGAATCAGTTTGATCTGCGTAGCCAGAAATTGGTCCGAGTCATTGATCGTGTTGCGCACCGATTCCTGCCCGATGACTCCCTGAGGCGTCTGCCGGTCGACATCGATCGTGGCGGTCGACTCATAGATAGGTGTGATCCGGGTGGAGATCAGCAGCGTAGCGGCGGAGCAGATCAGGACAAAGGCGATCATCTTCCAGCGGTGCCTTTTAAACACCCACAGGTAGTGCGATAGAGGCATGGAGGAACCGTCCGCATCCGGTTCGGGCAGCGGCGTTCCGGCGTTGTACGGCATCATCGCGAATCCGGGCGCGCGGCTGGAATCGGGGAGAATCAAGCTCCGTTCGTTGCGTTCGTCTGCCATCTCAAATGCTCCAATCGGTTCCACTATTCCGTGTCTGAGCGCTTCCGGTTAGCGCGAAGCTCCCCAGATCAAAACGCCCGATGCGGTTGCCGATCCGAATCCGACGATCCGTTCGAGGGCCGTGACTCCGATGCGCTTCCCGCGGTTGTCGGGAATGTAGAGGATGTCGTTGGCCAAAAGTGGAATGTCGGGAGCCTTGCGCTGCATGATCTTATTCAGTTCCAGAGGGATTTCGTTCTTTACGCCGCTCGTGCCTTCGCGCCGGAAAATGTAGGCTGTATTGGAGGCAAACGGCGCCAGACCTTCAGACAAGGCAAGCAGCTTGAGGACGCTCGTGTCGGAAGAATCGCTCACCGTGTAGGCGCCGGGTTTCTTTATGTTGCCGACGACGAACACCTTGCCCGCCTCCGGAACGCGGATCTCTTCTCCGCCGCTTAAAGCGATGTTGAACTCAGGATCGGCGGCATCAATCAGCCCCTTCACGGGAATCCGTTGCACCAGCGAGACACTGGCTCCGCCCGTACCTTCCTGCCGCCGTGTGACCAGAATCTCCGATCCGGCGTCCGGCGATAGCCCCTCGGCGCGAGTTACCGCGTCGAGCAGCGTCACCGGACCAATTGCCTGAAACGTGGTCGGCTTCCTCACCGCTCCCATCACGCTGATCGGGCGGCTGAAGTATTCGACGATGGTCACAGTTACCACGGGGTCGACGAGAATTTCATGTGTGCGCAAAGCCTGCGCGATGTTTAGCTCGAGGTCCATCGGTAGTTTCCCCGCCGCGGCAATCGGATCGCGCAACATCGGAAGGCGCAGTTGCCCGGCGGCACTCACACGCACGCTACGCGTCAACTCCGGCGCCCCATACACGCTCACCGCCAACAGATCGTTCGGTCCGATTTTCTGCGCTGGAAGGTTACCGGCCGGTACGGCCACGGGGGCCGTTTGTGAGTGCAGCGCCGCACCGTAAACAAATATCGCCAACTGGAAAAAGGCCAACCGCATCTTTCCGCGCTCCTAACGTTGTTTCTTTGATCTATGAGTGGCAGGTCGCGTCTGTGGCGGCCATCGGTGCTGCCATTTCGGGCATCTCCGCGTAGGAGGCCGCCTGCGAAGTTCCCGTCGCGTCCAGCAGGTGCAAGAGTTGTCCCACCCGCGATTCCAACTCGCTCACTTTGTAGTCGAGATGGCTGATACGGTGATTGGCCTGCGATTCATGCTGCGGATCCTGCTCCAGGCGGGACAGTACCGAACTGCGCGCAAAATCCGAGATGCTGCGCGCTCCAAACGACGCGCAACAATCGCGCAACTTTTCGAACTCATCCTCGCTCAGACGGAAGTTCACTAGCCGGTTTCTTGGTCGCAAAACGCTCATGGTATTCCTGGGGGAGAGGAAGTCTGGTCTCAGGCGGCTATCGCCCGCCCGGCCCTGACGAACGCGCTTCGACAGGCACGCGTCACATTAGCTATCGGTCGTTTTCGGGCGAAGAAGAGGAAAACAAAAGTTTTCTTTTCCGCCGTCCTTTTTGATAGTGGATACGCTGGGTTCTTCTTCTCAACTACAGGTAGTACATGAGCCAAGGCAGTACAAAACCGATGTCCGACACGCCGGTCGGCGTAGCTTTCCCTATCGTGATTAAGTTGACGCCCTACTCTTGCACTGTGGGGTAGGTGATACCCAACTGCTCCAGGTAGCTTTTGTACTTCGTCGGATCGTAACGCAGCTTTTTCAGCTCTGGTGCGGCTCGCTCCATCTTCTCTTTGTTGAAATGGATCGGCGGTTTGGCATCGAGCGGAATCAGCGACTGCCACTTTGTGGTCTCCGTTTGCTTGGCAAAGTCCTGCTTGGCCGCGGCGACTAGTTCGGGTTTGGTGAGCAGGTCGATCACGGTAAGCGCATGTGCCTTGGCGCCTGCTGTCGCCCCTTTGTGCGCAATCGGCGTGGCCATCGAGATTCCGCTCGACCAATGGTGGCCGACCATGCCCGGAATATTCCCCGGGTAGCGCAAAACAACCGTCGGCAGGTTCCAGGAAACTTCGGCGATGTCGTCGGATCCGCCGCCCACGCGGCCCGCCGCCTCTGCATCCACCAGTTTGCCTGCTTCCTTCGGCAGGCCCTTCACTTCGGACTTCATCATCTTTTGTGCGGCGCGCGCCAACTCCTGATCCTTCTCGCTCCACGCCGGCATACCGACTCTCTGAATGTTCGCGTAGAGCGCTTCGGCGAGTGACTTATTGAAGTGGCCGGGCCAGGCCGCGCCCAGCACGCGTTCACTCACCGTCGTGTCGGTCATTTCAGCCGCTGCGCGGGCGATCTTCGTACCGATCGTGTGCATATCCAGAATGCGTTGATACTCCCACTCACGGAAGAAATACCACGAGGTGGCCACGGGCGGCACAACATTGGGTTGATCGCCGCCATGTACGATCACGTAGTGCGAGCGCTGCTCCGGCCGTAGATGCTCGCGGCGGAAGTTCCAGCCGATGTTCATCAGCTCCACGGCATCGAGCGCGCTACGGCCCATCCAAGGCGACCCGGCGCCGTGAGCGCTCCGGCCCACGAACGTGTATTGCGTCGACACCAGCCCTGAGCCGCTGGGAAAGCCATGCGCTGTCGTGAAGTCGGATGAGATGTGGCTGGAGAGCATGACATCGAGATCCTTGAACATACCGGCGTTCACCATGTAGGTCCGCGAACCCAGCAATTCCTCGGCTACGCCCGGGTAGACGCGCAACGTGCCCTTCAGGTTGTAGCGCTGCATCAACTGCTTGGCGATGATGGCCGCTGTGACGTTTACCGCCTGGCCGGCGTTATGGCCCTCGCCGTGCCCTGGACCGTTCGGAATGAGCGGCGAATGAAATGCCACGCCGGGCTTCTGCGACGTCTCCGGCAGCCCGTCGATGTCAGCCATCAAACCGATCACCGGCGTGCCGCTGCCATACTCGGCGACGAAACACGTCGGCATCCCCGCGCATCCCTTCTGAACGCGGAATCCTTCCTTTTCAAGCAGCCCCGTCACGTATGCCGCCGTCTCAAACTCCTGATAGCCCAGCTCGGCAAAACTGAAAATGGAATCGACAATAATTTGCGTGAACGTCGCGCGGCCGTCGGCCATTTCCATGGCCGCTTGTTTCAGCACATCGGGGTTGGGAGTTTGGGCGATTCCCGGAATCGCAAGCATGAAAAAGAACAGGACCAGAGAGACCGGCTTCATGCCGAGGGAGGATAGCATATTCGGCCGCCGCGAAGCCGTATGATAGTTCTATCCCCGGGGAGACCTCCATGCTCGCTATACGCCCGTTATCCTTACTCGTTCTCATCCTTTCTGCGCTACCGGCACTGGCCCAAACCAGCACCTCCACACT
>Ga0075421_100006082_pt1 | contig 14669 bp, 17 predicted proteins | sample SoiMetdeltSBSDD5_FD_75292 | JGI IMG/M metagenome (GOLD analysis project Ga0075421, IMG submission 75292) | Bulk soil microbial communities from a Populus tree surrounding site in Tennessee, USA - Soil MetaG P. deltoides SBSDD5 | ecosystem: Environmental > Terrestrial > Soil > Tree plantation...
TTGCCGGTGAACGTCGAATAGAAGTCGTGCGTAAGCAGCATCACATGGATCGTGTCCGAAAGGACGATCATCGCCGCCTCCTCGTTGGAGAACTTCGGCTCCTTCCGCCCGCCGATCGCTTCGTAGAAGCCGACCGATCGCTCGAGGCTTGAGACGGGCAAGTTGATGAAGATCATCTTCGGCATCGCGATTTTTCCTCCTTTGCGACTCGATTCGCCTTGAACCGTGAGCTTCGTAGTTATAAATTGCAACAATGAAGTTACAAAAACTAACTGAGTCACGACGAAGCGACGAGAAGCGTCGATATGACGACGCTTGCGCAGCGGCGCATGGCATGGACCTGATCGGCGAGCGCTGGTCGATGCCGTTGATCCGCGAATTGCTGCTTGGACCCCGCCGTTTCAGCGACCTGAAAACGAGCCTGAACGGAATTAGTGCCAACGTCCTGACGCAAAGATTGGAAGGTTTGGAGGCGGCTGGCGTGCTTTTCCGCCGCAAGCTGCCGCCGCCGGCCTCCGTCCGGGTCTACGAGCTGACCCCCTGGGGCTATGAAGCCGCGCCGATTTTCCAGTCATTGGGCCGTTGGGCGGTGCGCAGCCCCTGTCATGATCCCACGCGCCCCTTCAGCCCGGTGTCGCTGATGTTGTCCTTAAGGACGATGCTAAGTCCGTTTGTGGCCGGCGACCTCAAGGCCAAAATTCAGCTTCACATGAATGGCGAGCCCTTCTTTTGGGCGCGGAGCAAGAAGGGCGAGATCCGCATCGGGCGCGGAGAGATCGAGGATCCCGATCTCGTCATTCGCGGCAGCCCAAGCGAGATCGCGGGATATGTCTATGCCGGTTCGCCGTTGTCCTCGGTCGACGTCGAAGGTGATCTCAAGCTCGCCGCGAGGCTTCCGAGCTTCTTCCCGATGCCGGATAAAGCGCGGTTATCGGCTTCTTGAGGCGTTTGGCCGGAACGCTTAAGGCGGTTCGCCATGACCGAGATTCCGAACGTTACGCTCGATAGCCGCTCCGACACCATCCTGGCCTCCCCGGACAAGATGATGAAGGTACGCGACACATTCGGGGTCGATTGCGACCTTGAGGTGCCGGCATTCAGTGAAGCCGACGAGCGGGTTCCGGACCTCGACCCGGCCTACGTGTTCGATCCCGATACGACGCTAGCGATTTGTGCCGGCTTTGCCCGCAACCGCCGCGTGATTGTCCAGGGCTATCACGGGACCGGCAAGTCGACCCACATCGAGCAGGTCGCTGCCCGCCTCAACTGGCCGATGATCCGCATCAATCTCGATGCGCACATCAGCCGCATCGACCTTATCGGCCGCGACGCGATTGTGCTGCAGGATGGCCAGCAGGTGACGGAGTTTCGCGAAGGCCTGCTGCCCTGGGCGCTGCAGCACCCGGTTGCGCTGGTGTTCGACGAATATGACGCCGGCCGTCCCGACGTGATGTTCGTCATCCAGCGCGTGCTGGAGGCCGACGGAAAGCTGACCCTGCTGGACCAGAACCGGGTCATCCGTCCCAATCCATGGTTCCGCCTGTTCGCCACCACCAACACCATCGGGCTAGGCGACACCAGCGGGCTCTATCACGGCACGCAGGCGATCAACCAGGCGCAGATGGACCGCTGGAACCTGGTTGCGGTGCTCAACTATTTGCCAGCCGAGACCGAGGCGCAGATCGTCCTCGCCAAGTCGGGCGAATATGACCGGGACGGCGGCAAGGAAGAGGTGGCCAAGATGATCCAGGTGGCCAACCTTTCGCGCCAGGGATTCATCAACGGCGATATTTCCACCGTGATGAGTCCGCGCACCGTGATCAGCTGGGCCCAAAATGCGCTGATTTTCGGCGATATCGGCTTTGCTTTCCGGATCAGCTTCCTCAACAAGTGCGATGAATCGGAACGGCCGCTGATCGCCGAGTATTATCAGCGCATATTCGGCAAGGACCTTCCTGAAAGCGTCGCCCACCGGGCCTAGCTTTACTTGCGCTCCAGCTCGCGCAGCCGCTCCGCGAGGCGCTGGTCAAAGCTCAGATGGCCTTCCGGATGCCTTTCCGCTGCTCGGCGGTTGCCGCCGGTCATCGTGCCGATAAAGCGCATGAATTTGAACGCGCCCGTAAAGAGCCCGACAAGCAGGAGTGCGGAAGTCAGAAGCAGGCTGGTTGAGTCCATCGCCTCACCTCAAATTGGTTTGGTTGAATATTCGGCCAAGATAATGACCAAATTGCTAAGCGGGCTGCGTTGACCCGCGGCGCCCACAGAGTCAGAGCTTGAACAGATGGCCAATCCTTCCTCCTTAGATCGTTTCCGTGCCGTACTCGCCGGGGCGACGCGTGCGATTGCCGCGGATGCGGAGGCGGAGGTGGTGTTCGCATCGGACGCCAGCGGCCAGTCGCCGGGCAAGGTGGCCCGGGTTGTTTCGCCGGGTCCGAGCCTAGAGCCACGGCTCGTAGCCGAAGCGCGCGGCGCGGCCGACGCGCTGGCTCTGCGCCTCAAGCATCACGACCCAAAGCTGCATGCTTCGCGTGCACCGGTTAGCGACAGCGACGCCCGCGCCGTGTTCGATTCGCTCGAGCAGGCGCGGGTCGAAGCGCTGGGCGCGCGTTCGATGGATGGCGTCCGCGCGAATCTCAACGACCTAGCGGAAGCCCGCGTCCGGCTCGACGCCATCACCCGCGCCCGCACGGCAGAGGAGGTACCGTTAGCGACCGCGGTTAGCTTGCTCGCGCGTCAGCGGCTGACGGGTGAAGCACCGCCACAGGCAGCAAGGAACGGGCTCGACCTGATCGCTCCGTGGATCGAAGAAAAGGCCGGCGCCGAGCTTGATGCCTTGGCGCTGACCATCGACGACCAGGCAGCCTTTGCTACCCTGTCGCGGCGTCTGCTCGAGGATCTCGAGCTGGCGGTTGAGGAGCCCAGCGACCAGGAACCCGACGAGGGTAGCGACGATGGCCAGGGCGAGGATGAAGGTCCCGACGAGACAGATGACGCGGAGACCCAGGACGCCGACGGCAGCGGCGAAATGGAGATGCGTTCTGAAGAGGCCGAGCGCGACGAGGGCGACGACGAAAGCTCCGACAGCGAAGCGGATACCGAGGAAGGCGAAGCGACCAGCGCACAGGAGGGCGCGGACCAGGCCCGTGCCAATGCACAGCGCCGGAACTGGGCCGAAGAGCCAATCACCGATTATCGGCCTTACACGACCCGCTTCGACGAAATGGTCGCGGCTAACGAGCTTTGCGATGATGACGAGCTGGGCCGGCTTCGAGCCTATCTCGACCAGCAGATGACCAGCCTGGGCGGCGTCGTCACCCGCCTTGCCAACCGCTTGCAGCGGAGGCTGATGGCGCAGCAGGCCCGCAGCTGGGAATTCGACCAGGAAGAAGGAATGCTTGATGCGGCGCGACTGGCCCGAGTCATCGCCTCGCCCGGCCATTCGCTGAGCTACAAGATCGAGAAGGATACCGAGTTCAAGGATACAGTGGTTAGCCTACTGATCGACAACTCGGGCTCGATGCGCGGCCGGCCGATCTCGATCGCCGCCACCTGCGCCGACGTGTTGGCGCGGACCCTCGAGCGTTGCGGCGTCCAGACCGAAATCCTTGGGTTCACCACGCGCGGCTGGAAAGGCGGCCAAAGTCGCGAGCAATGGCTGTCGGAGGGCCGTCCGCCACACCCCGGCCGGCTAAACGACCTCCGCCACATCCTCTACAAGCGTGCCGACGAACCTTACCGTCACGCCCGGAAAAGCCTTGGCCTGATGATGCGTGAAGGGTTGCTCAAGGAGAATATCGACGGCGAAGCACTGCTTTGGGCGCACAACAGGCTGCTGGCGCGGCCCGAGGAACGGCGGATCCTGCTGGTGATTAGCGATGGTGCGCCGGTCGACGATTCGACGGCGTCAGCCAATGGCGGCACCTATCTCGAGCGCCATTTGCGGCAAGTCATTGGCTGGATCGAAGGCAGGTCGGGAGTGGAGTTGGCCGCTATCGGCATCGGTCACGATGTCACGCGATATTATTCGCGCGCGGTGACAATCATGGATGCCGAGCAGCTTGGGGGCGCGCTGATCGAGCAGCTCGCGGCGCTGTTCGACAAAGATTGATGGGAGAAGCCCGGAAGAAATGTGGGCCCGGAGCAACTACGCACTCCGGGCCCCCCTCGATACGCGACGCGAGGGATTTCGGTCCGCCGTCACCGGCAACAGGACCCATGAACGAGGAGAAAGGGGGAAACCTCGTTCTTGGCGCAGCTTATGCCCGATTCGCGGTTGAACAGGGCTGAACGTCACTTGCAGCATTCATTCATGAAATTCCTTATTTTCAACGGCTTGCTGATGGCAGCAGCGGTTACTGCGGCCTATCTGCCGATCCGTGGGCTGCCCGCCCGCCCGGCATCGCCCCCGGCTACCGTCGCGCTGAGCTACAGGCCGGTCGAATTGGCGGCCGTCGCCGGGCCACTACGGCTGGCGGGCGCTTGGGAAATGGCCGTCGCCGATCCCCGCTTCGGTGGAATCTCGTCGCTGACGATCGACCAGGGCCGCTTCCTCGCAGTCAGCGATCGCGGCGCAGTCGCCAGGTTCGATTCTCCGAACGCGCCACACCCCCGTGCATCGGTGGCGGACCTTCGCGACGGGCCCGGCCCGTGGGGAAGGAAATGGGCCCGCGATGCGGAATCACTTGCCGCCGACCCCCGTGGACGCGGGTGGTGGGTCGGCTTCGAGCAAGTACATTCACTCTGGCTCTACGGTCCTGACTTCGGACGCGCGCTCGATCACATCGACCTGCAGCGCGCGGACTGGTGGGACAATCGCGGCGCTGAAGGGCTGATTGCGGAAGGGGATCATCTGATTGTCACGGCGGAGAACGGCCGGGATGCGATGCGGGTGGGTATTGGAAATATTGAACGATTGGCACTGTACGCTGGCGCAGACGTGGCCGAGGCGGCCCGTGCTCCCGATGGCAGCGCTTGGCTGCTGCTCCGATCCAAGGGGTTGAATGGCATCACGCAATCGATCGCACCCCTGTTCAAAACCGAGGCTGGCTATCGCAGCGGGCCAGCCTGGGCCGTGCCCAAGGGCCAATTCGACAATTATGAAGGGATGGCAATCGAATCGCGGCCCGGCGGCGGTCTGCGCTTTTGGCTGATAACCGACGACGGTCACCGAATCATGGCGCGGACCCTATTGGTCGCGCTCGATTATATGCCACCTCCCAGACACAACAAAAGCCCGGCGACGAGCGCCGGGCCTTCGAAGATACCGAACCGCAAGAAGCCTTAGGCGGTGGCCGACTTGGTCTTCTTGGCGATCTCGCGCTTGAGCTTAGCGACGCGCGGCGAGAGCTTGTCCTCGCTGGTCTTGGTCAGCCAGTTGTCGAGGCCGCCCACATGCTCGACCGAACGAAGGCCGTGCGTCGACACGCGCAGCTTAATGCTACGCTCCAGCGATTCCGAGATCAGCGTCACGTTCTGCAGGTTCGGCAGGAACGTCCGCTTGGTCTTGTTATTGGCGTGGGAAACATTGTTGCCCACCTGCCGGCCCTTGCCGGTCAGCTCGCAAACCCGCGACATCGGTCACATCCTAATCTGAAAGGGGCACGTAAAAGCGCCCGGAAAGCGCCGCCCGATACTAGGGGGACGGCCGTCCGTCAACCTTGGCGTCGGCAACAATCCCGAAGGGCGGAGCGTTCACCAGCCAACACAGGCAGCAGGGAGCGTCGTGATGCGTGGCATCTTCCTTATTCTCATCGTGGCGGTGGTCGCATTGATCGCGGCAATTGCAACCGGCTATATCGACATTTCGCAGACCCGCGAAGCCAGGGCTCCCAGCATTGAAGCGGCCGACGGCGCGATTCGCGCCAAGGGTGGTCAGTCCCCGGCATTTGAGGTGCAAACCGGATCGGTCGAGGTCGGCACCGGCGAAGCCAATGTCTCCGTTCCGAAGGTTGAGATAAAGCGCGACCAGGCAAGGGTGGCGGTTCCCAAGGTTGAGGTCCGGCCAGCCAAGGAGACGCAGGGCAACGCCAACTGACATTCTCCTTGCTCGCCCGGCAGGCATGACAGCCGCGTCCGATCCGGCTAGCGGTCGGCCCGTCATGGCCTTTCCTCTCCCTCCGCCGATGCGTCGAGCGCTTGACCTCGCCCATGTGGCGGCCGAGGCGGGTGAAGTGCCCGTCGGCGCGGTGATTACCATGGGCGACGAAATCATTGCCGAGGCGCGAAACGCCATGCGCGGCAATCTCGATCCCACGGCCCATGCCGAAATGGTCGCCATCCGCCACGCCGCGACGCGCCTGGCGCAGCCAAGGCTCGATGGCTGTACCCTGTGGGTGACTCTCGAGCCTTGCGCCATGTGCGCTGCGGCCATCGCACTTTCCCGCATCGATGCGGTACGGTTCGGTGCCGAGGACCCCAAGGGCGGCGGCGTGGTCAACGGCCCGCGCTTCTTCTCGCAGCCGACTTGCCATCACCGGCCGGATGTATTGGGCGGAATCGGAGAGGAGGAGGCCGCGGCCCAGCTGCGCCAATTCTTCGCCGTTCGCCGCGATTCCCGCTGATTGCGCGCGACCGGCCAATTTCCTGCCCGCTTGCCCAAAGGGCAGTTTGACGGCATGGATTCAGTCGTATCATCATGAGCGACGCGCTCCTTCCCTTCCCCTGGCTCGATTTGGTCCTGATTCTCGCGCTGATTGCGCTGAACGGCCTGCTGTCGATGAGCGAGCTGGCGATCGTCTCCGCGCGAGAAGCACGCCTTAAAGCGATGGCCAAGTCCGGTTCGCGCGGCGCGCGGCACGCCCTGGACCTCGCGGCGGAACCGGGCCGTTTCCTGTCCACCGTGCAAATTGGCATAACGCTGATCGGTATCCTCGCCGGTGCCTATTCGGGCGCCAGCCTGGGGCAACCGGTCGGGCAACGGCTGGCGCTGCTTGGCCTCGATCCTGGAACGGCCCAGACTGTTGGCTTCGGCATTGTGATTGTCATCACAACCTTTGCATCGCTCGTCATAGGAGAATTGGTCCCAAAGCAGTTCGCGCTCCGCAATCCGGAAGCGATTGCCGCCATCGTTGCCCGGCCGATGGGCTGGCTTTCCAAGCTGACTGCGCCGTTCGTTTGGCTGCTCGACCAGACCAGTGCGGCGATTTTCCGCCTTGTCGGACTCAACCGGGAAACCAAAAATGTGGTGACCGCTGAAGAGCTCCACCTGGTCGTTGCCGAGGCCCAAACGGCCGGCGTACTGGAAGAAAGCGAGCGCGCGATCATTTCCGGTATCGTCCGCCTGGCCGACCGGCCGGTTCGCGAAGTGATGACGCCGCGGACAGAAATCGACTGGGTCGATATCGGCTGCACCCCCGATGAAATCCGCGCCGCGCTGGCCGAAACGACGCACAGCCGGATTCCGGTGGCGGACGGCTCTGTCGATAATATCGTCGGGGTCATCGCCACCCGCGACATGCTAACAGCACTGCTTGATGGGCAGCCGATCGATCTGCGGGCGCTCACCCGCAAGGCGCCGATCATCCCCGACCTCATGGATGCGATGGACGCGCTTGCCGTGCTTCGTTCGGCAGAGGTGCCACTTGCGCTGGTCCACGACGAATATGGCCATCTCGACGGGATTGTCACGCCGGGCTCGATCCTGAGCGCGTTGGCGGGCGCCTTTGCCCATGACATCGAGGAGGGCGAAGAACCTCCATGTGTCGAGCGGGAGGATGGCAGCTGGCTGGTATCCGGATCGGCCAATGCCGATCTCTTGGGCGATCGGATCGGCGTCAATATGCCCAATGAGCGCGATTATGCGACCGTCGCCGGATTTGCGCTGTCGGTGCTCAAGCAGATCCCGGAAACGGGAGACGTATTCAAATTTGACGGCTACCGCTTCGAGGTCGTCGACATGGACGGACGTAAGATTGACAAGCTGCTGGTCAGCCGGCCGAGGCGGAAACGGTCCGAACAGGGGGAGAGCGAGGTGCCGTCCGCCTAGAGCCTTCCGAACTTCACCTCGTATCCGTCAATGTCGCCGCGAGCGAGATAGTCCGCCTGCTCCTGGATTCGATCACGTACGAACCGCCCTCGGAATGCACCGAGCGACGCATCGAGAGTCTCAATCTGGCCCTGCGACAGTTTGGCGATCTGTTCGAAGCGGGTGATGCCGCGCTCATTAAGGATGCCGGCCAGCTTGGGCCCGACGCCCTTCAGCTTGACTAGGTCGTCGGGCGGCCCGGAAGCACCGGGCAATTCCTGGTGGACCTTCGCATTGAGCATCTGGCCTGCCACGTCACTTGCCGCCGCCGCGGCTTCATCGGTGATCCGCTTGCCTTCGCCGCCAGACTTGGCAGCGTCGGTCATGTGCGGCCGGGTTGGCGTCATGTCGGTTAGCCGGACATTTTGCCTCGGCCGGAAATAGAGAGTGATGACGATCAGCCCGATTATCAGGCCGACCAGGAAAACGGGCCAATAGATTTGGAAGAATTCCATGTGCGCTTAGATCCTCTTTTTCCACCGGTTGGCCCGGCGCCTCAGCTCAACAATATAGCCGATCAACGTGCCGACGGCGAAGCCGGTAAGGCCGAGCAATTGCGCCTCGATCGCCAAAGGGATCATCGTCCGGCCCTATGTTCTTGGGGGAGTGAAGCCGGGTTCCATCGAACCTCGAGCACGCCCGGCGTTTCATCGAGGATGCGGACCAGTTCACTGCGCTGGAAATCGTCGGCCGGGCCGGACAGGACCAGCCGGCGCGACAGCGGGCCGCGCTGCATCTTCGCCTGGATCATCGGCAACTCATAGTGGTCGAGCGTTCGACGGGCGCTCGCCTCGGCCTCGGCAGCAAGGCGCTCCCCCGCGCCTAGCGGGCCATGCCACAGCGCGGTGAAGCCGATCGACGCCGCCATGCCGACCAGCACAATGGTCAGCCTGCTCATGACGCCCGCTCCAACTCGCGCCACCCGATGTCGCGTCGATGGAAACCGTCGGCGAAATCGATCGCATCGACCGCGCGATATGCCCGGTCGCGAGCCTCGCCCAGCGATCGGCCCTGGGCGGTCGCTGCCAGTACCCGCCCGCCGCTGGCCACCAGCTGCCCAGCCTTCATCGCTGTACCAGCCTGAAAAACAATCGCACCGGTCACCTGTTCAGCCGCCGCCAGCCCTCGGATGGCGCCGCCCTTGGCCGGCGTGCCGGGATAACCTTTCGCGGCGACGATCACCGTCATGGTTGCGTCGCCAGAAAGGCGGGGCGCCTCAAAATCGGCGCCGGTCGCGACGGCGTAGAGCAGCGCGGCGAAATCCCCTTCGATCCGCGGCATGATCGCTTCGCACTCGGGGTCGCCGAAGCGAACATTATACTCGATCAGCTTGGGGCCGTCAGCGGTCAGCATGAGGCCGGCATAGAGCACGCCGCTGAATGGTGTTCCGGCTTCCTCCATCGCCCTTGCAGTGGGTTCGACGATCTCACGCATCGCCCGCGCTTCCAATTCGGCGGTCAGCACAGGGGCGGGGGAATAGGCTCCCATGCCGCCGGTATTGGGACCCATATCACCTTCGCCGACACGCTTGTGGTCCTGTGCCGAGGCCAGGGCGACCGCGCGGGATCCATCGACTAGTGCGAACAGGCTGGCTTCCTCGCCTTCCAGGAACTCCTCGATCACCATCGGTCCGTCGCCGGCGGCACGGATCGCGTCTTCCGCTTCCTCGCGGCTCATGGCGACGGTTACGCCCTTTCCCGCGGCGAGGCCGTCGGCCTTGATGACGGCGGGAATTGAGAAACGGTCGAGTGCAGCCAATGCCGCCGGCTCGGTTTCTACCCGGATGTAGTCGGCGGTGGGAATGCCGGCCCGGGCGCAAAGGTCCTTCGTGAAGCCCTTCGAGCCTTCAAGCTGCGCAGCCGCGGCGCTGGGGCCGAAGGTGGCAATTCCGGCGGCACGGGCCGCGTCGGCAACGCCGGCGACCAGCGGCGCTTCGGGGCCGACTATAATCAGGTCGATCGCGCGCTCCTTCGCCAGAGCCACGACCGCTTGCGGATCGCAAGGGTCGATCGCCACGCACTCCGCCCAGCGGGCGATGCCGGGATTGCCTGGAGCTGCGACCAGCGCGCTGCAGCTTGGCGATTGCTTCAACCGCCATGCCAGCGCATCTTCGCGCCCGCCCGAACCCAGCAACAGGATGTTCATGCCTCTACCCGATGACCTCGACGACAACCGCCTCCTAGCGGAGCAGGCGAGCGGCGACAACGCGCCTGCGCTGTCCGTTAGCGAGCTATCCGGAGCGCTCAAGCGGACCATCGAATCCGCCTTCGGCCTGGTCAGGGTTCGCGGGGAGATTTCGGGCTGGAAGCGCCATGCGTCGGGCCATTGCTATTTCACCCTGAAAGATGAGGGTGCCTGCATCGATGCGGTGATCTGGAAAGGGCAGGCGGCCGGCCTTGCCTTCCGCCCGGAGGACGGTGCGGAAGTCATCGCCACCGGCAAGCTCACCACCTACGCTGGGCGGTCCAAATATCAGATCGTCGTCAACCGGTTGGAGCTGGCCGGCGAGGGCGCATTGATGGCCCTGCTCGACAAGCGCCGCCGCACACTGGCTGCCGAGGGGCTGTTCGATGACACGAGGAAGCGCAAGCTGCCTTACCTGCCGCGTGTCATCGGCGTGGTGACCTCGCCGACGGGTGCCGTCATTCGCGACATATTGCATCGCCTGGAGGATCGCTGCCCGACCCATGTCATCCTCTGGCCGGTGCCGGTCCAGGGCGAGGGCGCCGCCGATAAGGTTGCCGCCGCGATTCGCGGCTTTGCCTCTATGACGCCGCGTCCCGACCTCATCATCGTTGCGCGTGGCGGGGGATCAATCGAAGACCTTTGGGCCTTCAACGAAGAGGATGTGGTCCGGGCCGCCGCCGCCTCGCCGATCCCGTTGATCTCGGCCGTCGGGCACGAGACCGATACGACATTGATCGATTTCGCAGCCGACCGCCGCGCGCCGACGCCGACCGCGGCCGCGGAGATGGCCGTCCCGGTCCGCTCTGAGCTGGCCGCCTGGCTCGGTGAGCTCGAGCATCGGATGGCGACCAACGTCACCCGCGCCGCATCGCGGGCAGCCGAGCGGCTCGAGCTGGCGTCCTCCCGCTGGCCGGAGGCGGCCAACCTGCTCGCGCCCTTCTCGCAGCGGCTCGACGACACCGGTGACCGCCTGCCCCGCGCGCTGATCCAGCGCACCGCCCATGCCCGGGCCGACCTGGCGGCGGTCGCCCCCAGGCTTCAGGCTCGGCTGCTGATCGATCGGGTCGACCGTGCCCAGGAACGGCTGGTATCCTTATGGCGGCTGGCCGAGCTGGCCCATCCCGAGCGGCCACTGCAGCGCGGCTTCGTCCGGGTCACCGACCGCTCGGGCAAGACGATCGTCCATGCCGCCGATGCCCGCGCTGCGGCGGAGATCGATCTGCACTTTGCAGATGGCCGAGTGGCCGCCCATATTGGCGACGGTACGGCGCCCGTGCCGTTCCGTCCCGCAAAGCGGGTTGAGCGCAAGGGCTCATCGCACTATGCGCCCGGCCAGCCGGGGCTGTTCGATGATGAGGACTGATCAATGCTGATGGGCAGCGGCCAGCGCGAGGCCAAGATCCACTATATGGACGGTACCTTCCGGCTGCTGTCGGCCGGCGATCACGTCCGCTGCGCCATCACCGGCACGATCATCCCGCTCGACGAGCTCAGATATTGGTCGGTCGAGCGACAGGAAGCCTATGCCGACGCCGCCGCCAGCCTCGAGGCGGAGCGCCGCGCGGGGAAAATCTAGGCGCCTCTCGCATTTTGAGGGGCCTGGTGCGATAGCCGGAGCGATGGCGCGCCACCCAATGCTCAACCAGGCAATTGCGCTCTCCAATGCTGGGCGTAACGCCGAAGCGGTTCAGTTGATTCGCCAGGTCGCATCGACTGGCGATGCTGAAGCGCTGGGCGCCCTTGCCGAAATGACGTGGCGCGGCGGGGCGGTCGAGCAAGATCCACGGCGCGCTCGAACCCTCTATGAGCAGGCAGCGGCTCGGAGACATGCCAAGTCCGCACTCGTCATCACCAATTTATTGGCGAGCGGCGTTGCCGGAAAACAGGATTGGGGTCAGGCGATGTTGCGGCTGCGCGCGGAAGCCGAAGTGCATCCCGCCAGACGCCGGGCGCTCGAATTGATCGAGGCGATGGAATTGGACGACGAAGGCAATCCGATTGCCGTGCCCGATGGAAGGCAACTGAGCGCCGATCCCAGGGTTTCACTTTTCCCGCGTCTCTTCACTGCGGCCGAATGCAGATATCTGATGGAAGCCAGCGGCAATCAATTCGAGCCGTCGATGGTCTATGATTCTGGGCGCCAACTTGTCCGGGACAAAATCCGGACGTCTGACGGCGCTACCATCCACTGGCTAATCGAAGACCCCGCAATTGTCGCTCTCAACCGCCGGATCGCGGCCATTAGCCACAGCCAGTATGATGATGGCGAAGCGCTGGCCCTGCTACGCTACTCGCCGGGGCAGGAGTATCGGCCCCATTTCGATTTTGTGAACGGAGCAACCAACCGGCGGCTTCAGACGGCGCTCGTATATCTCAATGACGACTATGAAGGCGGCGAAACCCGGTTCGTACGGACCGGATTGACCGTCAAGGGCGGTGCCGGGGACGTGATCCTGTTCAGCAACGTAGGAGCCGATGGCGGCCCGAATCCCTTAAGCGAGCATGCCGGGCTGCCGGTCACGAAAGGTCAGAAATTTCTTGCAACGCGGTGGATCCGGGAATCACGCTGGATTCCTTAGGTCTCAGCCAACGCGCTTGCCTTTGACGGAACGGTTGCTGCCGATCTTGAGCAAATAGCTGCCGAGCGACCCGCGCTTGATCACGATCTTATCGCCAGCGCGAGGATCATGCATGGTTGCGTAGGTTTCCGTGGTCTCCCAGACCGCGTTGCCCTCGGCGATGATGATGCGAAACTTGCCATAGCCGATGCCGTTGGCGGTCTTGACCGTCGATTCCAGCGTGTCGGACACCGCATCGGCGGTATCGTCCCCGGAGAAGAAAGGGATCTTCGGCATCGAGAACCCAAACAAGGACTTGCGGGCTTTGCGCACCTCGGACTTGTCGACGACCGCGATATCGCCCTTCTGCGTCGCATCCAGCAGCGCCCCGGCTTCCTTGTCATAGCAGGCCAGTCGCTCAGTCGGATCGGTCACCGCCCGGCATGCTTGCAATGCGCTGACCAGCGGCGAGGTCTTCGGTGGATCCTTGGCGAGCGTCGCCGTGGAAAGCGCGGCCAGCGCCGCTAGCGAAACGAATGGCAACAGCTTCTTCATCGGATATCCCCGCCGGAAATGGGTTGGCGCCAAACGTGCCATGCGCGGAGGGAAGGGTCCAGACCCCGCTCCAACGAACCCGTTATGGCGACGAATGAGCGTTATTCGAATGAGCGAAAGCGGGCGGACAGCAGTGGCCCTCCTGCAATGGTGAGAGCATGCCTGAGCGTTCCTTTTGACCTCATGAACGGCAAGTGCCTGACGCTGACGTGCATGAACCATGCGTTCGGCCAAGCCGCAATTTCAATCTGTGTTGGAAATGTCACAGCCTTGTCGTGAATTGCATCCGGCCCCCTGCCGTCCGTTGCCTCTCACGCCTGCTTCACCCTAGGAAGAGGAGCATTTGTCGGCATGCCGACTGCGTAATTGCGTGCTCATTGCGCCGAAGAGCGCTTTGTAAGGGGAAGACAATGTCGAATCGTTTTTATCGGGCCTCGCTGCTCGCCACGACGGTGATCGCGGGTATGGCCTATGCCGCTCCTGCTTTCGCGCAGGATGCGCCTCCGGCCGAAAATACGGCGACGGACGATCAGGCTCCGGGTGTCACCACCCAAGATGCCGCCACCCAAGAGGCTGCGGCCGAGGGTGAGGACATCGTCGTTACCGGTACTCTTATCCGTAACCCGAACCTCGAGCAGTCGACCCCGGTCAACGTGACCACGTCGGACGCCATCGAATTGAAGCAGTCGAACGTCGCGGAAGAGGTTCTGCGCGAGCTGCCTGGCGTCGTTCCGTCGATCGGTTCGGCCGTCAATAACGGCAACGGCGGCGCGTCCTACGTCGACCTTCGTGGCCTCGGTTCGATCCGCAATATCGTCCTGTTGGACGGCCACCGCCTGGTCCCGTCGGGCCTCGCCGGCCGCGTCGACTTGAACAACATCCCGCTGGCCCTGGTCGAGCGCGTCGACGCCCTGACCGGCGCCGCCGTGACCACCTACGGCGCGGACGCCATCACCGGCGTCGTCAACTTCATCACCAAGCGTGATTTCGCTGGTATCGAAGTGGCGGCTTCGGAGCAGATCACCGAAAAGGGTGACGGCAACTATCTGCGTGCCGACCTGACCTTGGGTGCCAACTTCGACGACGGCCGCGGCAACGCGACCCTGAGTGTCGGCTACCAGCAGTCGGATCCGGTCTATCAGGGCGACCGCGACTTCTCGGTCGTCCAGGTCAGCTCTTACACCGGCGGCGCCGCTGGTTCGGGCACCGCGGTTCCGTCGCGCTTTTCGGGCCTTCGCCCGCTGATCGCCGGCACCTGCACGCCCAACACCAACCCGCTGGTCGCCAACGGTGGCGTCAAGCAGATCAACTGGGGCGGTTTCCCGGGCGGCTGCGTCGGCGGTGCG
>Ga0075421_100006086_pt1 | contig 14665 bp, 11 predicted proteins | sample SoiMetdeltSBSDD5_FD_75292 | JGI IMG/M metagenome (GOLD analysis project Ga0075421, IMG submission 75292) | Bulk soil microbial communities from a Populus tree surrounding site in Tennessee, USA - Soil MetaG P. deltoides SBSDD5 | ecosystem: Environmental > Terrestrial > Soil > Tree plantation...
CAGGGGATGCTGGTGCTCGCCCTCGTCTGGTGGGCCTGGGGCGGCTACGCCTGGATGACGAACGCCCTGCACCGCGACGACTGGCTCGCGCGGCTGGGCCTGTTCTCGGCCATGGGCGCGATGCTGATCGCCGCGCTTGCGGTGCCGCAGGCGTTCGGCGACGACGCGGTCGTCTTCGGCCTCGCGTACTTCGCGGTCCGCGCGATCCACATCGCGGTCTACGCCTACGGGGCCGAGGAGGACGACGTCAGCGGGGCAATCCTCAAGCTCGCCCCCGGGCTGCTGGTGGCGCCGGCGCTGATCGTCGTCGCCGGCTTCCTCGACGGCGGGGCACAGGTCGCGCTCTGGATCGTCGCCCTGCTCATCGACTACGGCACGCCGTACGTCCGCGACGTCAGCGGGTTCCGGGTCTCTGCATCCCACTTCGCCGAGCGGTTCGGCCTGATCATCATCATCGCGCTCGGCGAATCGATCGTCGCGATCGGCGCCGGGCTCGAGGGCGACGCCCTCACGGGTCCCGTGATCGTCGCCGCGCTCGCGGGGATCGCGCTCGCGATCGCCCAGTGGTGGACCTACTTCGACGTCGTAGCGATCATCGCCGAGCGCAAGCTCGCCGAGGCGAAGGGAATCGAGCGCAACCGGCTCGCCCGCGACTCATGGGGGGTCCTGCACGGCCTGTTGATCGCGGGCATCATCCTCACCGCGCTCGGGGTCAAGAAGACGATCGGCGACGTCGACGCACCGCTGAAGACGGTGCCCGCGGTCGCCCTCTGCGGCGGGGTCGCCGTCTATTTGCTCGGCCACGTCGCGATCCGCTGGCGCAGCGTGCACTCGATCAACCGACAGCGAGTGCTCGCCGCCCTGATGGCGCTGGCCCTGATCCCGTTCGCGACCGAGGTCGACTCGCTTGCGGCCCTTATCGCGGTCGCCGGCCTGATGGTCGCCCTGGCGGCATACGAGACTGTGATCTGGCGAACCCGGCGCTCCGTGCTCCGCGCCGCCCACACCTGACGATGCGGGTCCTCGCGTTCAGCGACCTGCATCGTGACCTCGACCAGGCCGCCCGCCTCGTCGAGTGGAGCGCCGATGCCGACCTCGTGATCGGCGCCGGCGACTTCGCGTCGATTCACGAGGGCCTCGGCGAGGCGATCGCCGCGCTCGCCGAGATCGAGGCGCCGACGCTCCTGGTGCCCGGAAACAACGAGACCGAAGAGGCGCTGCGCGAAGCGGCCCGCTCGTGGCCGGCCGCGAGCGTCCTGCACGGCGAGGGCGCGGAGGCCGGCGGGATCACGTTCTTCGGCCTCGGCGCCGGCGTCCCGATCACGCCCTGGGACTGGAGCTTCGACCTCTCCGAGGACGAGGCGGCCGGGCTGCTCGCCGGCTGTCCGCCGGAGGCGGTGCTGATCGTCCACTCGCCGCCCCGCGGCCACGTGGACCGCTCGGGCTCGGGCGAGCACCTGGGCAGCACCGCGATCCTGGAGACGATCGAGTCGAAGCGTCCGCCGCTCGCCGTGTGCGGGCATATCCACGAGAGCTGGGGCGACGAGGATCGGCTCGGCCCGACGCGGGTCGTCAACCTCGGCCCCTCCGGCACCTGGTTCGACCTGTGAGGCGGAGCGAAGCGAAGCCGAGCCGCGCCGCTGTTGAGGCGCCTGATCTGAGCGGCGGCGCTATTCGTAGGCGAGCGCCTCGAGCACGTCGAGGCGCGACGCTCGCCGCGCAGGTCCGATCGCCGCGATCACGCCCGCGATGATCGCGAGCACGAGCAAGATCAACAGCGTCCCGACCGGGATCGACAGGATGAAGCCCTCGTCGGCGAGTGGGCGGCTGACGATCACGGCGAACACGACCCCGAGGATCGCCCCGAGGATGGCGCCGATCAGCGAGGTGATCACGGCCTCGTAGCGGACGATGCGCCGCACCTGGCGCCGCGATGTGCCGACCGCCCGCAGCAACCCGAGCTCGCGCGTGCGCTCGTGGATCGAGAGCGCGAGCGTGTTGACGATCCCGAACAGCGACACGATCACCGCTAGGAACAAAAGCGCGTAGACGACGCCGAGGAGCGTGTTGAGCTCCGCCCCGATCGAGTCCTTTAGCTCCTCCTGGTTCTCGGACTTCGTGGTCGGGAACTGCGCGGCGAGCCGCTCGTCGATGGCCGCGCGGACGGCGCCCGTGTCCGTCCCGTCGGCGAGGTTGACGAACACGTTGGTCACGTTCTGGCCCTCGCCGTACGCGCTCGCGTTGGCGTCCGAGGCCGCGTAGTCGCCGATGAAGTCGGTCGTGTCCTTGAAGGTCCCGGTGACCGTGTAGGTGAGGGTCTCGCCTGACGCGGTCTTGGCGTCGAAGGTGTCGCCGACCCCGAGCCCATTGTCGGAGCCCCAACCCTCGTCGATCACGGCCTGCTCGGGGGTGAGCTCGGTGAGCAGCTCCTGCGAGCCCTCGCGCCAGTCGAGCGTCAGGACCTCGGCCGCCGTCGCCGGATCGACCAGCGTCAGGAATCCCTCGCCGGCGCCCTCGACGTCGTCCTGGGTGTAGCGGATCGGCGAGGCGACCTCGACCCCGTCGACCCCGGCCACGGCGTCGACGGCCGCCACCGGGATGTCCGAGAACCCGTCCGTGTTGGAGACGATCAGATCGCCGGCGAGCGTCTTGTCGATCGCATCGTCGATCGAGCCGCGTAACCCGGCGGCGAAGACGGCGACGAAGGAGACCAGCGCGAGCCCGATCATCAGCGCCGCCGCCGTGGCGGCGGTGCGGCTCGGGTTGCGGACGGCGTTCTCGCGCGCCAGGCGGCCGGGCACGCCGCGGAGCCGCTCGAGTGGCCGGCCGACCAGCGACGCCAGGGGCCTGACCAGGCGGGGGCTCCACAGGGCGACGCCGATGAACACGGCGCCCGCCCCGACCCCGACCCAGGCCTCGCCCGGATCGAGGACGCCGAACAGCCCAAGCAGCATTCCGGCGATGCCGAGCACCGTGAGCGCGATGGCGGCCACGGTGCGCAGCCGCCGCTCGCGGGGGGTCGCGACTACCGTGCCCTCGCGCAACCCGGCCACCGGTGGCACCCGGGTCGCGCGCGCCGCGGGGATCAGTGCCGCGACGACGGTCAGGGCGGTCCCGAGCACGAGGCAGAGGATCACCGTGCGCGGCTCCACCACCGTGCCGGTGGACGGCAGATCGATCTCGATCGCGTCGAAGAGCGCCTTGATCACCTGGGCGAAGCCGATCCCGGCAAGCAGCCCGATCGCCGACGCGAGCAGACCCGTGACGAAGGCCTCGGTGACCACCGAGCCGAGGATCTGGCGCCGCTTCGCGCCCAGCGTGCGCAGCATCGCGAACTCGCGGGTGCGCTGGGCGACCGTGATCGAGAACGTGTTGAAGATCAGGAACGCGGCGACGAACAGCGAGACGCCGGCGAAGATCAACAGCGCCGTGCGCAGGATGTTGATGAACTCGCCCACGTCCTCGCGCTGCGACTCGACGTTCTGCTCGCCGGTCTCCGCCTGGACCGAGCGCGGTAGCGCGGCCGTCAGGTTGGCGGCCAGCTGGTCGGGCGAGGTGCCCTCGGCGGCGGCCACCTGGACCTGGTCGAGCTGGCCCTCCTTGCCGGTGATGCGCTGCGCCTCCGGCAGGGTCAGCAACGCCATCGTCGCGCCGCCGAAGGAATCGATGTCTCCGAGCGTCGCGATCCCGACCACCGTGTAGCTGCGAGCCGCCGCCTTGCCGGCGATCGTGACCTGATCGCCGATTCCGAAGCCCTCGGCGTCGGCCGTCGCCTTGTCGATCACCACCTCGTCGTCGGTCGCGGGCTTCGTCCCCTCGACGTAGGTGAGCGGGTCGAAGCGTTCGGGGACGACGGAGAAGCCGAAGCTGGGCGCTCCGTTCCCGCCGCGCGGCTCGCCGTCGGAGCCGATGATCGCCACCTGCGGGTCGCTGATCCCGCCGGCGGCCTCGGCGACTCCGTCGGTGCGCTCGACCATCCGCAGGATTCCCTCGCTGAACGGCGGGACCTGGCCGTCGTCGGCCTCGATCACCTCGCGCTTGGTGACCACCGCGTCGACGCCCTCGTTGGACTGCGTGAAGATGTCCTCGAACGACCGGTCGATCGTGTCGGTGAGAACGTAGGTGGCCCCGACCATCATCACGCCGAGGACGATCGCGAGCGCGGTCAGCGTCGTCCGAAGCTTTCGCTCCCACAGGTTGCGCAGCGCGATCCTGCCCACGGTGCTCCCTAGGCCGCCTGCTTCATGAGGTCGAGCACCTGCTCGGGCGTCTCGGCGCCCTCATCGCGCACGATGCGGCCGTCGACGAGCACGAGGACCCGGTCGGCGATCGCTGCAGCGGTCGGGTCGTGCGTGACCATGACCACCGTCTGGCCGAACTCGTCGACGGCGCGGCGCAGCAGCGCCAGCACCTCCTCGCTCGACCGCGAGTCGAGGTTGCCGGTCGGCTCGTCGGCGAAGACGACCGCCGGCTTGGCCAGCAGAGCGCGCGCGATCGCGACCCGCTGCTGCTGGCCACCCGAGAGCTCGGCGGGGCGGTGGGAGAGACGGTCTCCGAGGTCCACCGCTTCGATCAGCGCGGCGAGCCGCTCGGGGTCGGGATCCCGCCCGGCGAGCTTCACGGGCAGGAGGATGTTCTCCTCGGCGTTCAGCACCGGGAGGAGGTTGAAGAACTGGAAGACGAAGCCGACGTTGTCGCGCCGCAGCTCGGTCAGCTCGCTGTCGTCGAGCTGCGAAAGGTCGGCGCCGTCGATGGTCACCGAGCCGGACGTGGGCCGGTCGAGGCCCGCGAGAATGTGCATCAGGGTCGACTTCCCCGAGCCGGACGGCCCCATGATCGCCGCGAACCCGCCGGTCGGGAAGTCGACCGTGACCCCGTCGAGTGCCTTCACCGCCGCCTCCCCCTCCCCGAAGATCCTCCGGACGTCGACGGCGGAGACGATGGGCGAGTCGTTCAAGTCGGTTCCTTTCGATGAGTGACGCAGGTTGCGCTCGGGACGCGAGGCCGCATGCGGAAACGTCCCGCGCCCGTCCGCCCCCTAGGCGGGGCCAAGCCTAGCCATCGGGCTGCGCAGCGGGCGTGCCGCGATCACGAATACGTGAACGAGAAGGCGAAGCCGCCACCGAAACCCTGCGGCGGGCGCAGCGCACCCCCCAGTTCGGTGGCAACTTCGCCGGGCTCTCCGAACGGCGTACGGGCCGTCCTCGGAGCCAGTGCGAGCCTCTCACCGATCGCCTCCGAACGCAAGGGTGCGCCACCGCAAACCCCCTGCGGGAAACTACGGGTAAGAAGCCCGGCGGGCCCGGCACCGGTGGGTGCGGGCCCGTCGGGTGCGGTTCCCTCCGCTGGCGATGCCGCCGGCCTGAGCTCCCTACGAGGCGGCGCTCGCCGTTGTCGGCGTCCGGCGTCGGCGTCCCGTGACGGCGCCGGTGCCGCTGGCCACCAGTGCTACCGCAAGCAGGCCCGCGCCCGCGCCGATCGCGGCATCGCCCCAGTCGAAGGCATCGCCCGACCCGCCGGCCGGCTTGGTTGCCTCGGGGCTCGCCTCGGCGACGAACTTCGTGGAGCGATCGCCGTCCCGCCGCAGGACCACTGCCTCCGGGCCGTTCTGCGGGTTGTCCGCCTGGCTCTGGTGAGCGGGCGGCGGGGGGTCGGCGAACGGCGCGTACTGGTTCGCGGCGGCCGGGGCGACCGGAGCGATAACGGCGGCCGCGAGCACCGCGATCGCGATTCTCGTGCGCTTGCTGGTGTTCATGTGCATCCCTTCGGTCGGTGGTGGCTCTCGTGTCCACCGTAGGCGCGGGGGATGCACGGGACCACGCACTCCTGCGCAGATCGACTGTGCATTCGTGCACAGTCGCGCTAGCGTTCGCCCGCGAGGGGAAATGACCGACCAACCAGCGAGTTTCCTCGACCTGCTCGAGGCGGACGATCGTCGCGAGCTCGAGGCCCGAGCCGGGCATCGACGCTTCAAGGTCGGATCGACGCTGATGCACGAGGGAGCCCCCGGGGCCGAGGTCGTCCTGGTCCTCACGGGCCGGGTGAAGGTGACCGTGACGACCGCCGACGGCAGGGAGATCGTGCTCGGGTTCTGCGGGCCGGGTGAGCTCATCGGCGATCTCGCGGTGATCGACGAGGAGTCGCGCTCGGGAACCGCCGAGGCGATGGAGCCGGTCGAGGCCCTGGCGGTCGCCGCGCCGGACTTCCGCGCGCTGATCGACCGCAGCCCGGGCTTCGCGAGCGCCGTGCTGCGCAACCTGGTGCGCCGGTTTCGCGACGCCGATCGCCGGCGGGTCGAGTTCGCGGCGGCGCAGACGCTCGGCCGCGTCGGCGCTCGCCTGATCGAGCTCGCCGATCGCCACGGCGAGCCCGTCGAAGACGGGATCGCGATCACGCTCCCGATCTCGCAGGAGGAGCTCGCGGGATGGACCGGCTCCTCGCGCGAGGCGGTCGCCAAGGCGCTGCACACCCTGCGGGAGCTCGGATGCATCCGCACCGAGCGCCGGCGGATCACGGTGCTCGACGAGGACGGCCTCCGGGCACAGGCGGCATGACCCCCCGGCCGTCCGATCGGCGCCGCTGGGCGACGGACCAGACCATCTAGGGTGCGATCGTGTTCTGTCCGGCCTGCAACGCAGACAACAGGGACGGGGCACGGTTCTGCAAGCGCTGCGGCAAGGCCCTCGCCCTCGCGTGTCCGAGCTGCGGCGCCGCCCGTGAGCCGGACCAGGCGTTCTGCGACCAGTGTGGCGTCGGCCTGAGCGACGCGCATCAAGCGACTCCGGTGGTCACGCCTGCGGCGCTCGACGAGACTGCCCAGGCCGCCCTGACCCCCGAGCTCCGGGTCGCGTCGGTGCTCTTCATCGACCTCGTCGGCTACACGAGCCTCTCGGAGTCACGAGACGCGGAGGACGTCCGCGAGCTGCTCGGTCGCTACTTCGACCGGGCGCGGACGATCATCGGACGCTATGGGGGCGCCATAGAGAAGTTCATCGGCGACGCGGTGATGGCGGTCTGGGGTGTGCCGGTCGCGCGCGAGGACGACGCCGAGCGGTCCGTACGCGCGGGGCTCGAGCTGGTCGAGGCCGTGGACGTCTTCGGCAAGGAGATCGACGCGCCACTGCTCCGAGCGCGGGCCGGGGTGGTCACCGGCCAAGTCGCCTCGCTCGCCACCCCGGGTGAGGGGCTGGTGATCGGCGACCGCGTCAATACCGCCTCGCGGGTGCAGGCGGCCGCCGATCCGGGTGCCGTGTTCGTGGACGACGTCACGCGTCAGGTGACCTCGGCGTCGATCGCCTACGAGGACGTGGGCGAGCACACGGTGAAGGGCAAGGCCGAGCCTCTGCGCCTGTACCGGGCTCAGCGGGTGGTCGCGGGCGTTGCGGGCGCGCAGCGGACCTCCGGCCTCAACGGTCCCTTCGTCGGCCGCGACGCGGAGCTGCGCCTGCTCAAGGACCTCTTCCACGCGACCGTCGACCGGGGCGTCGCACGACTGGTCGGGGTCTCCGGGCCGGCCGGCGTGGGCAAGACGCGCCTCGGCTTCGAGCTTTCCAACTACGTCGACGGGCTCGCCCGGGAAGTCTGGTGGCACTCGGGCCGCTGCCTGTCCTTCGGCGAGGGCGTCGCGTACTGGGCGCTCGCCGAGATGGTCCGCCAGCGCCTCGGGATCGCCGAGGAGGCGTCGGCTGCCGAGGCATCGACGAGGCTCACCGCCGGGCTCGAGCAGTGGATCGCCGACCTCGACGAGCGCCAGCGCGTGGCCGAGGCGCTCGGAGCGCTCATCGGCACCGCGGAGCCCGGGCTCGAACGCGATGAGCTGTTTGCCGGCTGGCGGCTGTTCTTCGAGCGGCTCTCCGAGCACGACCCGGTGGTGCTGGCCTTCGAGGACATGCAATGGGCGGACGACGGCCTGCTCGACTTCATCGAGCAGCTGCTCGACTGGTCCGCCGATCACCCGATCTTCGTCTGCGCGTTCGCGCGGCCCGAGCTCGCCGAGCGCCGCGCGGAATGGCCGACCGGCGTGCCCTCCGGGACGGCGCTGCGCCTCGAGCCGCTCACCGCCGAGGCCGTGGGCGAGCTCCTGCAAGACCTGGTCGCCGAGCTCCCGGCGCGGGCCCGGAGGCGGATCGCCGACCAGGCGGAGGGCATCCCGCTGTACGCGGTCGAGACGGTGCGGGCGCTCTCGGATCGCGGCGTCCTCAACGACGGCGAGGGCCGTCTCGAGCTCGCCGAGGACATCGGCGAGCTCGACGTCCCCGCGAGCCTGCATTCCCTGCTCTCCGCCCGCCTCGACGCGCTCGAGCCCGACCAGCGCGAGCTGGTGAAGGCGATGGCCGTGTTCGGCGGGAGCTTTCCGCGCGCGACCGTGGTCGCGCTCGCCGACCTGCCCGGGGAGCTCGTCGACGACGTCCTCACGTCGCTCGTCGCCCGCGACATCTTCACGATCCGCACCGATCCGCTCTCGCCTGAGCGGGGCCAGTACGCGTTCGCCCAGGGGATGCTGCGCGCGGTCGCCTACGAGATGCTGGCCAAGCGCGAGCGCAAGCCCCGTCACCTCGCCGCGGCCGAGCATCTCCGACGGGCGTTCCCGAACGACGGCGAGGAGGTCGCCGAGGTGATCGCCGCCCATCTCCTCGACGCCTACCGGGCCGCCGCGGGCGACGCCGACGAGGACGAGCTTCGCAAGCGGGCCCTGGCGGCCCTGCGCCGCGGGGCGCAGCGCGCCGCGACGGTGGGCGGCCTCGACGCCTCCGAGCGAGCGCTCCGCACCGCGATCGAGCTCGCGGTCTCCGAGCGCGAGCAGACCGAGCTGACCGAGGAGGCGGGGCGAATCGCGGCGGCGGCCGGCCGCCACGAGGCCGCCCGCGACCTGTTCGAGCGCGCTGCATCCGCCCACTCCGCAGCGGGCCGGGAGCGCGACGCGGCCCGGCTGGCCGGGTCGATCGGGCACGCGCAGGGGCACCTGGGCGGGCACGAGGAGGCGATCACCCGAATGCGCGCGGCGCTCGACGTGCTGGGCACCGACGATCGCGATCCGGACGTGGCCGCGATCAACTGCGACCTTGGGCGCGCCCTGCTCTTCACAGGCCACCTCGACGAAGCCGGGGCCGCGATCGAGCGCGCGCTGGGCGCCGCCGAGGCGCTCGAGCTGCCGGTGCTGACCTGCCAGGCGCTCGGGCTGAAGGCAATCCACCTGGAGTACGTCGGGCGCTACGAGGAGGCGCGCACCCTGCACGACGGCGCGATCGCGATGGGCGAGCGCCACAAGGTGCCGCGGCGGCATGTCGCCCTCCAGAACGCCTCCGTCCTGCGGATCACCCAGGACATGCCGGGCGCGGTCGAGTCCTGCGAGGTGGCGCTGGCGGCGGCCCGCCAGCGCGGCGACCGATCGGGCGAGAGCGTCGCGATCTGCAACCTGATGACCGCCAGGCTGATGGTCGGCCAATGGCAGGAGGTCGAGCGGATCGGCGACGGGGCGCTCGACGACGATCCGGAGCGGCCCGACGTCGAGTACGTGCACCAGCAGCTCGGCTTGCTTCGCGTCCACCGCGGAGACCTGGAGGGGGCGCGCGCCAACCTCGCCCGGATGTCCGCGCTCGCCGTCACCGACGACGTCGAGGCGCGCCACTGCTTCGTCAGCCTCGATGGCCTGATCGCGCTGGGCGAGGGAGATCTCGATCGCGCCCTGGAGCTACTCGGCCACACGGCCCGCGAGGGCGTCGAGAGCCAGGGGGCCTCGAGCGAGGGCACTCGCCTGACCTGGGCCGACGCGATCGGAGCCGCGCTGGAGCTACGTCGTCTCGATCACGCCGATGCGCTGGTGGCTCTACTCGCAGACCGCCCGCGTGGGCTCGTGCCGCCGCTGCTGCGCGCCGAGCTGGCGCGAGCGCGAGCGCTCGTCGCGTGGGTCAGGGACGAGCCGGACGCCGTCGAGCCGGGGCTGCGGTCGGCGATCGACGAGCTGGCCGCGCTCGGCTATCCGTTCTGGCTCGCGCGCGCCCAGATCGATCTCGCGGCGTGGTTGACGGAACGCGGACGCTCGTCGGAGGCGGCGTCGCTGGTCGACGAGGCCGCCGGGACACTGGAGCGGCTCGGGGCGGCTCCGGCTCTCGCCCGGGCGCGCCGCTTGCTGGCCGCCGAGGCGGAGCCGGCCACCCCCTGACGCGAGTCCCTCCGCGCCTACGTGTGACGCTTGGTGTGCCGCTTCTCGGCCTTGGCGTCTCCCTTCGTGTGCCGCTTCTCGGTCTTGTCGCCCTTCGTGTGCCGCTTCTCGGCCTTGGCGCCGGCCTTGCCGGACTTCTCGGCCATGAGCGTCCTCCCTCCTCGTGGTTGTCGCTGCGCGGTAACCGTATCCGCTCTCGGGAGCGATCAGGAGGTGGTGTGACGACCCTCACCCTGCGCACCGGCCCGGTAGCCGCGGGCCCGACCCGCGATCGCGAGCGCGGCGAAGGCGCCGCGCAGCAAAGTGTCCGGCCCGGCCAGCCGGAAGACGTCGCGGTACTCGGTCAGCAGTACTCCGAAGGCCAGCGGCGACGGCATCCCGTTGCGGCCGACCCTGCCCGAGGCCTGCAACGCGCCGAGCTCGCGGAACCATTGCTCCGTGCGCCCGGCCGGGCGCGTCTCCCAGATCACCCGGGCCGGGGCCGAGCCCGGGTTCCACATCTGATGCACCGCCCCGCGCGGGATCTCGATGTCCTCGCCGGAGCCGAGCTCGCGCTCGACCCCGTCGACGCGCACTCGCAGCGCCCCCTCGAGGACCCGGAAACGCTCGTCCTGGGCGGGGTGGAGATGCTTCGGCGGCGGGCTGCCGTTCGGGCCGTACTCGGCCTCGACCTCGAGCGCCTCCGGGGTCGCGCTTCGGATCGTCACGGACTCGGTCGGGGTCAGCTTCAGCGTGTCGGTCACGACCCCCGCCTCACGGCTTGTCGACCTGCCTGCCGATCGCCCGCTTCATCGCGGGCGCAGCCTATGCGGTCCTCCGGAGCAGGAGCTCGTTGACGAGCCAGAGCGCGACGCCGATCCCGACGAGGATTCCTGCCCGGGCGAAGGTCTCGGCCTCGATCTGGGTCAGCAGCGCGATCGAGACGCCGACGCCGAGCACGGGGAAGACGCTCGGGATGCGGAAGTGCTCGTGGTCCACGCGGTCGCGGCGCAGGTAGAGCACGGTCGCGTTGACGACCGCGAACACGATCACCAGCAGGGCGACGGTCGTGTCCGCGAGCTTCTCGAGGTCGGCCTCGAGGATCAGCCCGATTGCGATCACGGTCGTGAACAGGATCGCGACCCAGGGCGTCCTGCGACTCGCCCAGATCCGCCCGAGCGGTGACGGGACGACCTGCTCGCGGGCCATGCCGTAGAGGAGCCGCGACGCCATGATCATGTTGATCAAGGCGCCGTTGGCCAGCGCCAGCAGCCCGATCGCCGAGAAGACCTTCTCGGGGATCCCGAGCGGTCCCTGCTTGACCACTTCGAGCAGCGGCCCGCTCGAGGCGGCGAGATCGCCGGTCGGGACGACGGCCGAGGCGCCGATGGTCACGAGCAGGTAGAGGACGCCGGCAATCGCAAGTCCACCGAAGAGCACCTTCGGATAGGTGCGCACGGGATTCTTTGCCTCCTCCGCGACGTTGACCGAGTCCTCGAACCCGATCAGGGCGTAGAAGGAGAGCGCCGCTCCCGCGAGGATCGCCGCGAAGATGCCGGTCCCCTCCCTGAAGTCGAACGCGCGGCCGGGCTCGGCGTCGCCCTGGCCGATCGCGACCACCGAGATCACCACGATCAGCAGCAGCCCGAGGATCTCCACCAAGGTGAAGACGACGTTGACCTTCACCGAGTCCGAGATCCCGCGCAGGTTGAGCAGGGTGATCGCCGCCAGCAACAGCAGCGCGCCGATCACGACCTTGAGATCGACGAACTCGGCCAGATAGTCGCCGCCGAACCCTCGCGCCAGGGCGCTCGCGGAGGTGATCCCCGACATGATCACGGCGAAGGCGACGATGAAGCTGACGAAGCGGTTGCGAAACGCGCGGTGCACATAGAGCGCGGCGCCGCCGGCGTGCGGGTACTTGGAGACGAGCTCGGCGTAGGAGCCCGCCGTGAACGCCGCCATCACCAGGGCAAGTGCGAACGCCGACCAGATCGCCCCCCCGGTCTCCGCCCCGACCTCGCCGACGAGCGCGTAGATGCCACCGCCGAGGATGTCGCCGACGATGAACAGCAGCAACAGCTTCGGCGTGATCGCGCGCGCGAGCCCGCCCCCGTCGACCTCGCCCCCGTCGCTCGCGGTCTGCGGCGGTGGCGCTGTCACGGTGCCACTGGTGCCGCCTCCCGACATGCGAAAGCGCCTACCCGCTCGGAGCCCCTTGACGCACGCGTTCGCGCGGCCGCAGCATCGCGAGCAGCGTGAGCGTGAGCGCGAAGCCCGCCGCGATCACCGCGTAGGCGATCGCATCCGACGTGGCGTCGGCGACGCCGGAGAGAACCGAGCCGCCGATCACCTGGCCGCCCGCCCAGGCGAGGCTGAGCAACGCGGTGCCGAACGCCACGTCGACCCCGGCCGCCTCGGCCTCCTCGGACAGCAGCGCCATCGCCGGCGTCCAGATCAGGCTCATCGCGATGACCACGACCAGCACGCCGACCGCCAGCGGGACGATCTGAGCCGGCAAGGGGATCAGGAGCGCAGCCGCGAACGACGCGGCCAGCCCGGCACGGATCGGGACCATGCGGCCGCGGCGATCGGAGAACCTGCCGATGATCGGGGAGACGACGGCCTCGACCGCGGAGGCGACCAGGAACACCGCGCCCACAGCGATGCCGGTGGCGCCGAGCTCGTCCAGGCGTAGGGGAGCGAGGACATCGAGCGCTCCCGCCAGCACCGACGGCAGGGCCACGAACCAGGCGGCCAGCAGGACCGGCGCGTGCGTGATCCCGGCGAGGACGGCGCGCAGCGGCTGTACGGGGGACGGCGCGTCCGCCGGCACGGTGAGCGCCCAGACCGCAAGCCCGACGGCGATGACGGCGACGGCACTGAACACGAGCTCCGGCCCGGTAACGGTCGCGATCGCCCCGAGGACCGGCCCGAGCAGCAGGCCGGCGACCGCGGCCGCCAGCGCGGACCCGATCAGCTCGCCCCGGCGATCGTTCGGCACCCCGGCGATCAGCCAGGCGAGGCCCGCGGTCCACGCGCAGGCGCCGCCGAGGCCCTGGACGAACCGCGCGATGTCGAGGACGACGATGTCGTCGCCGAACGCGAACGCGAGACTCGAGATGGCCAGCAGGCTGAGGCCGGCCAGCATCGTCGGGCGCACGCCGATCCGGGCCGTGATCCAGCCGGTCGGCAGCGCCGCGAGCAGCGTGCCGGCCGCATAGGCGGCGCTGAGGACCCCGGCGGCCGCCTTCGAGATGCCGAGCTCGTCGACGTACTCCGGCAGCAGCGGCACGAGGGCCGCCAGGAACATCGTGTCGACGAGGACGACTGTGGCGACGAACGCGAACAGGCGGCGCATCCACCAAAGCTAGATGGTCGGCTCGCCTGGGGCCCGGCGCCCCGCTTCAAGGCCGGGCGCCGACGTCGGTGCGGCGCGCGCACCGCTTCCGGGTGGCCTAGGCGGCGGGGGCCGGAGGCGGCGGGGCAGCCGCCGGCTCCACGGCGCTGCCCTCCTGCTCGCGCAGGTCGAAGAAGAGGACGCTGGCGACGAGCGCGGCGAACGGGGCCGCGAGCGTGCTGACGATGATGGACAGGATGATCGACCCGGCCGCGTCGGCGATCGCGACGCCGATCACGGCGGCGAGGATCCCGAAGCCGACGAGGATCAGCCACGCGACGACGATCGCGCCGAACACGGTCCATCCGTGGCCGCGGACGAGGTCGTAGCTCCGGCCGAACGCCTCGATCGCGCCGCGGCTCTCGATCACGATCGCGGGGGCGACAACGGCCCAGATCGTCAGCAGCCAAAGGCCTGGGATGATCAGCAGGAAGAGGCCGATCCCGACCGCGATCCCGAACAGGATCCCGTTGCCGATCAGCGGCAGGATCGCGGGCGACGCCGAGCTCAGAAGCTCGCCGACCGTGAAGTCCCGCTTGCCGTCGCGCACGTCGGAGACGAGGCTGACGACGAAGCCGGTGTACAGCACGCCGGCCACCAGCGAGACGATCGAGCCCAGCAGCCGCAGGACCCAGCTGTCGGTCGACTGGAGCAGGCCCTGGATCAGGCCCGCGATCACGAAGACGACGATGGCGACGCCGATCAGGGTCGCGAAGTGGGCCCCGTAGTGCCGGAACGCCTCGCTGATGACGTTGCCGACCGTCAGCTCATGCGCCGGGCGTGGCGGGGGGGCGGGCGGCGTCGCGGACTCCATCGGCGGCACCCTATCCGGTTCGAACGACGGACCGCATGCGACCGAGCACCGCCATCGCCGCGATCCGGCCGTTGAGGCCGATGACCGAGCCGCCCGGGTGGGTGGCGGCGCCGCACAGGTAAACGCCCTCGACGGGCGTCACCGCCTCCAGCCGGCGATCCCACATCTGCCCGGGCAGCGCCTGTCCCTGGAAGATGTGCCCGCCGGTGAGCCCGATGCGGCGCTCGATGTCGGGCGGCCCGAGCACCTGGTACTCGTCGACGCAATCGCGGACGTCAGGCGCGTGGACCGCGATCTCGTCGAGGAGCAG
>Ga0075421_100006087_pt1 | contig 14665 bp, 12 predicted proteins | sample SoiMetdeltSBSDD5_FD_75292 | JGI IMG/M metagenome (GOLD analysis project Ga0075421, IMG submission 75292) | Bulk soil microbial communities from a Populus tree surrounding site in Tennessee, USA - Soil MetaG P. deltoides SBSDD5 | ecosystem: Environmental > Terrestrial > Soil > Tree plantation...
CGCGCGTCACTTCGGCGGCGAAGGCGTTGAGCTGGTCCACCATGGTGTTGATGGTTTCCTTCAGCTGAAGGATTTCACCCGACACGTTCACCGTGATCTTTTTCGACAAGTCGCCCTGCGCCACGGCGGTGGCCACTTCGGCGATGTTGCGGACCTGGCCCGTGAGGTTGGAGGCCATCGAGTTCACCGAGTCGGTCAAGTCCTTCCAGGTGCCGGCCACGCCGCGCACCAGCGCCTGACCACCGAGCTTGCCTTCGGTGCCCACCTCGCGCGCCACACGGGTGACTTCTGAGGCGAAGGCGTTGAGCTGGTCCACGGTCGTGTTGATGGTTTCTTTCAGCTGAAGAATTTCGCCCTTCACGTCCACGGTGATTTTCTTCGACAAGTCGCCGTTCGCCATGGCGGTCGACACTTCGGCGATGTTGCGGACCTGAGCGGTCAGGTTCGATGCCATCGAGTTCACCGAGTCGGTCAAGTCCTTCCAGGTGCCGGCGACGCCGAGCACGTTGGCCTGACCGCCGAGACGGCCGTCGGTGCCCACCTCGCGCGCCACGCGCGTCACTTCTCCGGCGAAGGCGTTGAGCTGGTCCACCATGGTATTGACGGTCTCCTTCAGCTGAAGGATTTCGCCCGATACGTTCACGGTGATCTTTTTCGACAAGTCGCCGCCGGCGATGGCGGTTGCCACCTCGGCGATGTTGCGGACCTGCGCGGTCAGGTTCGACGCCATGAAGTTCACGTTGTCGGTGAGGTCCTTCCAGGTGCCGGCGACGCCCGGCACCTGCGCCTGGCCGCCGAGCTTGCCTTCGGTGCCCACCTCGCGCGCCACGCGCGTCACTTCCGAAGCGAAGGCGTTGAGCTGGTCCACCATGGTGTTGATGGTGTCTTTAAGCTCGAGAATTTCGCCGCGCACGTCCACGGTGATCTTGCGGGACAAGTCGCCGCGCGCCACGGCGGTGGTCACCTGCGCGATGTTGCGCACTTGCGCGGTGAGGTTGCCGCACATGGCGTTCACGGAGTCGGTCAAGTCCTTCCAGGTGCCGGCGACGCCTGGCACGATGGCCTGGCCGCCGAGCTTGCCGTCGGTACCCACTTCGCGCGCCACGCGCGTCACTTCGGAAGCGAAGGAGCGCAGCTGGTCCACCATCGTGTTGATGGCTTCCTTCAACTGGAGAATTTCGCCGCGCACGTCCACGGTGATCTTTTTCGACAAGTCGCCGTTCGCCACGGCGATGGTCACGTCGGCGATGTTTCTCACCTGCGCGGTGAGGTTCGAGGCCATCGAGTTCACGGACTCAGTCAGGTCCTTCCACACGCCGGTCACTTCGTGCACCTGCGCCTGACCGCCGAGCTTGCCCTCGGTGCCGACCTCGCGCGCCACGCGCGTCACTTCCGAGGTGAACACGCCGAGCTGCTTGATCATGGTGTTCACGATGGTGGCGGACTGCAGAAACTCGCCCTTCAGCGGGCGGCCTTCAACGTGCATGCGCACCGTTTCCAGCAAGTCGCCTTGCGCCACGGCGGCCACCGCGCGGGTCACTTCGCGGGTCGGCCAGAGCAGATCGTCGATCAGGGTGTTGACAGAGTTTTCCATTTCCGCCCAGGCGCCGCCGGAAGCACCGAGCTTCACGCGTTGTTTGGTCTTTCCTTCCTTGCCCACCACCTGGCCGACGCGGTCCAACTGCTGCGCCATGCGTTCATTGGTAGCGACGATCTCGTTGAAGGTGTCGGCAATCTTGCCCTCGATGCCGAGATGGTCGCCCGCGAGGCGAACCGAAAAATCTCCTGCGCGCATCGCCTGGAGTGCATGCAAGAGGTCATGCAGCTCAAATGCGGTCTTGCCGTTGTTTCCAACCTCCGGTACCGGCGCACCGTTTGTGACCATTGCGTCACTGCTGGGCTGCATCGACATTGACGTTCTCCTGGGCCGTTCGGCGGCTTTCACGACGTCTGACTACGGCAAAAAAATTCGCGCAAACGGGACGCCTCTTGGGCGGGAGGCATTCCGAGTATCGCTACCGTGAGCGATAGGGTGATCAGGGGTGTCCCCTCATGTGCGGCGCTGGCGCCGCGACTGCTGCTGAGCACTTCGGGTACTTCTCAGCGACGCACCTTAACCTATTGGCGCGCCCACCGGTTCTGGCTCGTACTCAAAAAAAAGTGATGATAATAAGGTCCGTATAAGCGCAGTTCCACTTTTAACTCTGTGGCAGCCTTTGTCACTTGTCCCGGCCGGGATTCGGGGGCACCGAAAAGCAGCACGCCCGGATCCCAGGATCCGGGCGCATTTTGCGCCGCCTTAAACCGCCGCCGGCCGAGAGCGTTATTTGATCAGTTCGCCAATCTTGGTGATGATCGGCTTCGGCGTGGCGTAAATCTTCTTAACCAAGGCCTCCAGCTCTTCGCCGCTTGCCGGAGCCAGATCCAGCTTGCGCTGCTTCACCTCGGCAATGAATTCCGGGTCCTTCATGGTCGCATTGAAGGCATCTCGCATCATTTTCAATACCGCGGGCGGGAGGTCGGGCGGTGCCACGAAGGGTCGGCCGATACCCTGGCCGGCGTAGAGGAATTCGATCGCCTTTTTGGTGTCCTCGTCCTTGGCAAACTGCAGGACAAAGGGGACCTCCTTGATCTCCGGATTCGGCTGCGCGCCGCCCTGGAAGAGCAGGGTGACGGTCTTTTTTTCCACCCAGTCCGGACGCTTGCCATGGACGCTGTCTAGGCTCTCGCAGATGCCGTCAACTTCGCCGCGTTCCATGGCCAGGAACACGTCCGAGGAAGACGGATAGCCGCCAACCAGCTTGATCTTCATCCCGAGCAGCGCATTGAGCGCCTTGGGGTAGGAGTGGGTGCCGGTGCCCGGGCCGGTGTCGCCCATGATGATTTCGGTCGTGAACAGGTCTTCCGCCTTTTTTACCTTGGCGTTCTTGTAGGCGATGCAGACATTGGTTTCGGTTGTTGGTGTCCCGAGCCAGGTGATTTTCGTCGCATCGAAACGCGCGCCTTCCTGGCCGGTGAGCGGGCCGAGTGGCGCATCGCGTGCGATGATGCCCATCACCGTCCCGTCCTTCGCCGCCGCGGAATAGATGTGCGCGGCGGCGGTGTAGCTGCCGGCCCCCGGCATGTTTTGCGAAACGACGTTCGGCTTGCCGGGCATGTGCTTGCCGATGTGCCGCGCGACCGTGCGCGCCCACAAATCATAGCCGCCTCCCGGGCCGAAGCCGATGATCATCTGCACGGTCTTGCCGGACAGATCGGGCGCTTGGGCGGATGCGCTCAGCGTTCCCCCCACCAGCAGCGCCGCGGCCAATCCAAGCAAATGTGATGCTGATCTTTTTTTCATGAGTTGTTTCCTCCACCCTTCCAAACGGGCCACCCGCCACGGGAAGCGTGGCAACGCCCAAATTGCGGGGTTTTTCATAGCAAATCATGGGCGGATTGAACATTGGCCGGCTCGCCAGCAGCGAGGTTGGGGCCGCGCGAATTGTCTCAGGGCCTACCGCGTGCCGCGCAATGTCGCGGTCGGATTCTCGCCGAAATACTCTTTGTAGTCGCGCGCGAACTGGCTCTTGTTGTCGTAGCCCACCGAAGCCGCGACTTCTCCCACGCGTCCGCCGCGAACCTGTGCCTCCAGCAGGCTGCGCCGCGCCTTTAGCAGGCGCACGCCTTTGAGATATTTCTTCGGGCTCGCACCGCGATGCTGCTTGAAGCCATAATAGAGCGTGCGCGCGCTGACCCCGGTTGCGGCGGTGAGGGCTGCGATATCGATCGGCTTCATGTAATTTTCGGATACGAATTGTTCGGCACGCCGAACGTAATAGGGCGCTACCCGGGTGGAGCGGTCGGCAATGGAAGCGCTGTCGCGTGCCCCTAAGCTGCGCAGCAATAGCAGCGAAAGCAGCCGCTCGGCGTGCATGGCCGCCGCGGCGTCCGACAGGGTCGAATGTTCGCTGCTCAAGTCATGAATGATGGTCTCGATGAAACGTGCCAGCGCCAGCGACTGAGTGAGGTGGATGAGCGTGAGCGGCTGGTCGCCCAATTCCTCGGCCGATTTGAAGGCGGCGAGGTTCACCACTTCGCGCCCGATCCGCAAATTCAGCAGATCGCATTGCCCTTCCCATCGCCGGCGCAACACGCCGGCCGCGCTGACGACCAGTGCATCGCCCGGTTTCACCTTGATCCAATTTTCACCCTGGCTCGCTTCGAATTCTCCACGCAGCGGAATATGCAGGACCACGTGGTGATCGGGAGTGCGAAAGGTGGCAGTCTCGCATTTCGCTTCGCAATTCCAGCTTAGGAAGCGCAGGTCGATACGACCGAAGCGCGCGTGCGCTTCGTCATAGCCAATGAAGCGGCCGGAATTGGTGACGGCAAAAGAGCTGCGTCCGGCGGAAAAATCCAGGATGCGCTGGCGCGTGGAAAGGATATCCGCGGCGGCAAAATGCTCGCAACGGTTCATCAAATCGGAGCAGCTTTTGATCCACTCCGAAACGGCAAGCGAGCTGGAACTAAGGGTGGCGGCCATCGTCCCGGCAATATAGGCAAGGCGGTGCAAATTTGCACCTGGGAGCAAGCTTTTGCGCGCCCTGTACACTCGTTGCACCCCGCGTATGGACAAGGCGTGGCCTGCTGGCGTCAATAGCCGCTGCCGCTTAATTCCAGCCAGGAGCCATTTTCCGCATGCTGACGACGGACCAACGCAAGACCCTGATCCATGTAAGCGGCATGGACATCGAGCTGGAGCGGCGGGGGCGCGGCCAGCCCCTGCTGCTGCTCTATGGCGAAGAGGGCCTGGAGCCGGACGCTCCCTTCATCGACGAACTGGCCAAGGATTTTGAGCTTTTCATACCGTCCCCGCCCGGCTTCGGGCATTCCGAACGGCCGGAGTGGCTCAGCAATATCGATGACATCGCCTACGTCTATCTCGATCTCGTGGAGAAATTAGCGCTGAAGAATTCGCCGGTGGTCGGATTCTCTTTTGGCGGCTGGCTGGCAGCTGAGATCGCGACCAAGGACGATTCCTTCATCTCCAGGCTGGTTCTGGTCGGCGCCTATGGCATCAAAGCCGGCGGACCTTTTGACCGCGACATTGCCGACTTCTGGTCGCTGCATCCGTCCGAGGTGCTAAAGCTGAAGTGGCACGATCCCGAAAAAGGCAAACGCGATTTTCCATCCATGCCGGAGGAGAAGCTCGCCATCGTCGCACGCAATGTGGAGTCGCTGGCGCGCTTCTGCTGGGAACCCTTCATGCACAATCCCAAGCTGAAGCGGCGGCTGCATCGTATCAAGATGCCGACGCGGCTGATCTGGGGCGAACATGACGGCATCGTTACGCCGGCCTATGGCAAAGCTTATGCGGACGCCATTCCGGGCGCGACATTGCAAGTGATCCCCGGCGCGGGACATTTCCCGCAGCTCGAACAACCCGAAACATTCATGGCGGCGTTGCGCGAATTCCTGCGCTAACGCCTGCCCAACCGAGCAATAGGAACAAGACCATGCAGGCTTGGCACTTCACCGAGATGCCCTATCCGCATGTTCCCCAGGGGGACGCGCTTGAATCGATGCGGGTAACGATCCCGAGCAAGCTCTACGACCCAAAGATTGGTTCGGATCTCTACAACCGCTACCTCGACGAGCATGTGATCGCCGACGAGCTCGGCTTGAACATCATGCTCAACGAGCATCATCAGACCGCCACTTGTCTGGATGCTGCAGCGCCGCTAATGGCCGCGATCCTGGCGCGACAGACCAAGAACGCCCGCATCTGTATTCTGGGCAATCCGATCGCCAACCGCGGTGACCCGATTCGTATCGCCGAGGAAATGGCGATCATCGACAACATTTCGCGCGGACGCCTGGATGTTGGCGTCGTGCGCGGCGTGCCCTACGAAATATTTGCCGCCAACACCAACCCAACGCAGACGCTGGAACGTCTCTGGGAGGGCGTCGACCTGATCGTGCGGGCCTGGACCAGCCACGATGGGCCGTTCAATTTCGAAGGCCGCTTCACGCATCGGCGCGTGGTGAACGTATGGCCACGCCCGTATCAGCAGCCGCATCCCATGATCTGGATCACCGGCTCCAGCGACTATGACAACATCAAGAAAGTGGCAAGCCGAGGCTACGTCTTTGCGACCTTCCTCCAGCCGCATGACAAGGTGAAGCTCATGTTCGACGCCTATCGCTCGACCATGGCCGATCACGGGCTGCCGGGTGGTGCGGGGATGGCTTTCATGCCGCTGGTCTTCACCGCCGACTCCGAGGAGGAGGCGGAAAAGGGCGCCAAGGAACTCACCTGGTATATGCATACAAAAACACCCCCGCAGTTCCGCAATCCGCCCGGCTATGTCGGCGTCGAAACTAACGTGAAGGCGCTGCAAGGCGCTTATACCGGCCGCACCGACGCTGTGCGCGCCAAAGGCATGGACTATCTTCGCGAGCAGGGCGTGCTGATGTACGGAACGCCGGATTCCGTCGCCCGCCAGATTAAGCGCTACTACGATCTGGTCGGCGGCTTTGATCACCTATTGATGATGCAGCAGGCTGGCTTCCTCGATCACAAGCGCACGGTGGCGAGCATGACCCTGTTCGCCAAGGAGGTTTATCCGCAGATCAGGGATTTGCCGCGCACGCAGGTGCAGAAGGCGAAAGCGATGGCCTGATGCGCCAAGGCAAGTTCATTTCCGTCGACGGCTTACGAACGCACTATTTGGAGGCGGGCGAAAGCTATCGCGGACGAAAGCCGAGCATATTGCTGCTACATTCGGCGGAATACGGCGGTGCCGCGGAGTTTTCCTGGGAATTCAACCTTGACGCGCTCGGCCGGCACTACCACGTGCTGGCGCCCGATCACCTCGGCTTCGGACTGACCGACAAGATCTTCGATTTTAACGGCCAGTTCGACCGCCGTATCGCGCATATCAAACGCTTTATCGAAGTGATGGGCGTCGGCCCGGCGCACGTGATGGGCTCGTCGATGTCAGGTGGACTGAGCCTGACGGTGGCGGCGCGTCGTCAGCCGGATTGGCCGATCGTAAGCATTGTCTGTTGTTCCGGCGGAGGCGACGCGCCGGACAACGACCAGCGCAAGATCATCAACAGCTATGACGGTTCGCGCGAGCACATGCGGCGCATCATCCAGGTGATGTTCGTTGATCCGAAATGGTCGAGCGATGAAGCCTATCTGGATCGCCGCTGGGAGATGTCGCTGCTGCCGGGTGGCTGGGAAGCCACTTCCGCCGCGCGCTTCAAGGCGCCATTCCGCACGGCCGGCGGCAAGCGCGAGCGCGACAATATCGACTACGCCGCCATCCGGGTGCCGACCCTGGTGATGGCAGGCAGGCTCGATTGCCTGCGCGAGCCCGGCTATACCGATACTTTCGTGCCGAAAATCACGCGCGCATCGCTGCATGTGTTCGAAAAAGCCGGGCACATGGGCAATATCGAATGCGCCGATGAATTCAATGAGCGCGTGCTCGCTTTCCTCGTCGAGCAAAGGGTGACGGCATGAGCGGCGAGGACATGCAACAGGTTTTCCGGCTCGCGATGCGGCGCGTCGCCAGTACGGTGGCGATCGTCTCCGCGCAACATGATGGGGAACAGCACGGCACCACGGCCACTTCCGTCACTTCCATCAGCATGGAACCGCCGTCGCTGCTGGTTTGCTTCAATCAGGCCAGCCGCCTGCATCACTTCCTGCACGAGCAGGAGCGATTCTGCATTAACATGCTGCATACGTCCAATCTCGACGTCGCCAAGATTTTCAGCAGCAACGCCACGGCATCCGAACGCTTTGCCGTCGGCGATTGGCGCCAGAATGCCGAAGGCGTGCCTTATCTCGCCGATGCTCAGGCCAGCTTGTTCTGCGGCAAGGAGCAGGAAATCAACTACGGCTCGCACACCATCTTTATCGGCCGGGTAGTGCAGGCATTGGCGCGCGAGGACATTTCTCCGCTGGTGTATCGCGACGGCCGCTATGGCGCGGTCGCGCCGGACATGGTGCCCGTCAAGTAAGACATCAGGCCCGTTTCTTCGCCGTTGCGCGAATCCGGCGTGGGCGGGCGCGCTGCGTGCCGCGGCGCGTGCCACGGGCCCGGCGCGGATGCGCCTTGCCGCCTTGTTTCAGGCTCTCGCGCAGCGCTTCAAGTACGCTGCTCGGCTTGGCGGGCGTTTCGGGCGGCTCGAATTCCTTGATCTTGCGGCCGGCCTTCTTGGCCTTGATAAGGGCTTTCAGCGCGGTCTCATAGTGATCCTTGAATTCCGAAGGCTGGAATTTGCCCATCTTTTTCTCGATCAACATCTGTGCCACTTCCAGCAATTCGCCCCCGACCTTTGACTTCTTCGCGCCGCGGAAAACTTCCTTGGCATCGCGCACTTCCTCCGGCGAACGCAGTGTCGTGGCGAGCATTCCGCTTTCGCGCGGCTCCAGCAGCACCACATGGTCGCGCTCGTGCATGATCACCGTCGCCAACGCGCCGATTTCTTTCTTGCCCATGGCGTCTCGGATGACGGCAAAAGCTTCCCGTGACGCGTCATCGTTGGGGGCGAGAAAATAAGGACGATCGAAGTAAAGCGGGTCGATTTCCTCGCGGGGAACGAACTTGGTGATCTCCATCGCCCGGGTGCTCTCAAGCGCGATCTTTTCCAGGTCCTCCTCCTCCACCTCCACGGTGGAGCCCTTGCTGATCTGATAGCCCTTTACCTGCTGCTTGCGCGGGACTTCGTCTCCGGTCTCCTCGTCGACCATGCGCATGCGCAGGCGATTGCCGGTTTCGCGGTTGAGCTTGTGGAAGTGCACCTTGTTTGCCGCGGTAACTGCCGGATAGAGAGCGACCGAGCAGTTCACCAGCGACAGACGCAGATAGCCTTTCCAGATCGACCGCGCGGCCATGGCATTCCTTTGCTCAGCGCCCGAAATAGAACAGCCAGAGCAGGGCAAAAATGACAATGATGGAGCCGAGCCCCACAATCAGCACGGTGCGCACGTTTTGCCCGGCGATGCCTTGCCGCGCCTCGTTGGTAGACTTGACCGCACGCGGCGGTGCGGAGTCGGGGTTGGGATTACGGACATCCATTGACTGGCTCCGCTTTGCAAAACGCACATGCTCGGTTGCAGTAGAATCCAACGCGGGGGCAACGCGATAGTTCCGGCCTTGGTGCGGCGTGCGGAACCTTGCGCCTGCGCCGCCGGTTAACCTTGCATGAAAGCATGGCACGCCACGCGGAAGTTCTGGCTGGAAATGGCCGGGCTGCTGGCTGCGGCTGTTCTGGCATCCGTCATCGTTGCGCCGGCGCTGGGGCAGGGTGCGTCACCCCCCGCGCGTGGCTCGCCGCCATGCTCTCCCTCATTGCCGCCGGGTTCACCCGGTTCGGTGACGACCGGTGAGGGCGAGCCGCTCAATCCGGCAACGCCGCCAGATAATCTGAGCAAGCGTCTGGCGCAGTCGGACGGTGTGATCTGCCCGCCGCCTGCCATCGACCCGGAGATAAGATTGCCGACGCCGGAAGGCGGACGAATGCCCGTCATTCCGCCCCCCGGCAGCCCGGGCGGCGATCCCAGCATCCGCCCAAAATAGCGTTCCCTACGAGCCTTTGCCCGCGGCGAAGAATGCCCTCATATCGGCGCTGAAACTTTTGCGCGGCTCGTCGGCGACATAGAACATGTGACCGCCGGAATACGATTTAAGCTGCACGCGCTCCGGCTGCGCGAAAGGCGGCAGATGATCGATTACATAGCGGCTTGCCATATAAGGCGTCACCAGGTCCGCATAGCCGTGCGCAATGACCAGCCGAAATGACGGGTTGAACGCCAAGAGGATCCGCAGGTCATCGCTGGCGCTCGGTTCGCCACGGCCGCCCTCACGCCAGTTCCAATTGCCGCTCGTCTCTGTCGATAGCAGCACATAGGTCATGTCGGTCTGGAAGCCCAGCTGGTCGCGCGCGTAGCCGACGAATGCGCCGGCATAAGCGCGCGTGTATCCGTCCAGCACCGGATCGGGCGCGCGGTCGCCGCGGCTCTCGGGGAAGGGATCATCCACCCCGAAAGATCCGTCATAGCGGCTCAATGCCATTCCGTCGGCGGATCGCAACCTCTTCAAATAAAGCTCGCGAAGGAAGCCGCGGGCTTTCGCCACGTCTTCCTCCGGGATCCCCGTCATCTTCGCCAGCCGCGCATAGAAGGCGCGCGCCGCCTCGCCTTGCGGTGGGGGACCGGCCAGCGTGGTCAGATATTCGGTCATGGCGAAGCGCTCGGCCTGCGCCAGCGCTTCCTTGCTCATGGATTTCGTGCGCTCGAGCTCGGCGGCGACGAGCGACGGCAGATTGAGCGCCGCGCCGAGCGCAAAACGGTCGCCGTTGAAGGTGAAGGCGCCCTCGATCATCGGCGACACCATGACGATGCCGGAGACGGCGATGCCTTGGTCCTGCTGCAAGGCGCGCGCGACCTTGGCGGCGCGGAACCCGCCATAGCTCTCGCCCAAAAGATATTTTGGCGAGCTGCTGCGTCCGTTCTTAGCGGTGTAAAGCGCGATCACCTTGGCAAAGAAGTCCGCGTCGCGCCGTACGCCGCGGAAGGCCTCGGCACCGTCGGATTTCGCGGCGCGGCTCCAGCCGCTGCCGACCGGATCGATCATCACCAGGTCGGTGAATTCGACCCAAGTCTGCGGATTGGACCGCAGCTGCGCCGTGGCTGCATCGTTACGGTCGCCGAACTGCAAAATCTTCGGGCCGGCCAGGCCGAGATGCAGATAAGCGGAAGCGGCTCCCGGCCCGCCGTTGAAACCAAAGGTGAGCGGCCGGGGCGCATCGCCAACACCCTTGACGACATACGCCGTGTAGAACACCGCGGCGGTCTGCTCGCCGGACTGGTCATAAAGCGCCAGCGTTCCCGCTGTGGCGGTATAGGCGAGGGTTTTGCCGCTTGCCAGTTCAATGCTGTGCTCGGTGACGGAGTCGCCAGGCAATAGCCGCAGCACGCCAGGGCCCGCGTCGCGGCGCGGTTCCGTTTGCTGTTGTTGCTGTTCCTGACGTTGCGGCGGGCTGCCGCTCCGTCCTTGCCGTTGCTGTGCCGACGCAGTGGCGGGGAGCGCCAGCGCCAGCGCCACGATCAACAGCTGATCGGAGATGCACTTAATTCGTGTCATCTGCTCGCTCACTCCAGCTCGACGTCGCCTTCTACATCAAATGTCAGGTTTAGGCCCTCAACGCTAATGGTGGCCTTAGCCAGTAACGACTCATTGCCCTTCAGGCGACCCTCGGCGACCGCATCGCGCACAGCCATTTCAATTTCGCGCTGAGAGGTAACACCGACCTTCTTGAGAAATTTCCGCACCGTGGTGTTGAGTGTCTCCTCATTCATTATCTTGGTCCTCCTTGGGTCCAGCCGACGGCTTGCCCCCGCCGCTGCGCAGAGCCTATGCTATTTTTGCTGGGGTGGCTCCCACCCCTTGCAGTCCACCGAGCGAATTTGATTGAGGTTTGAGCCAGCTGCGTTAGAGCAGACAAGCCTAATAGCTGGTACCCATTGATATTGACTATGGCTTTCCTGCTGCCCGATCACGCGGAACTAATGGCGGCACCCAATGGTTAAGTCGTTGCCCATGCATTTCATTTCCCTGTCAGCGAGGCGAGTATGCCGCCTGTTACGCCCGTTCGGGTCTTTGATTGTAGCTCCCCAATGAGACCGATTGCGGCGAAATCGACGGTGCCTTTCGGGGATTTGCGCGACCGATGGTCGCGAAATTACCGCAGCGTCAGAGCGGAAACCGAAAGACGCGCTGGGCCCCTTTCCCCTGAGGATCAAGTGGTTCAGTCGATGCCGGACGCGAGTCCGACGAAATGGCATGGCGCGCATACCACCTGGTTCTTCGAGCAATTCCTGCTGCAGGAACACGCTCCGCATTACCAGTGCTTCGATCGCGGGTTTGGCTATCTGTTCAATTCCTATTACGTCGCGGTCGGGCCCCGTCATGCGCGTCCCGAGCGCGGGCTGTTAACCCGGCCGAGCGCCCCTGAGATCGCTGCCTACCGCGCGCATGTGGATGCCGCCGTGGAGCATCTGCTCGCGGCGGGCGAGGGGCCTACGCTGCAAAAAATTATTCCCATTGTAGAGATGGGCCTGCACCACGAGCAGCAGCATCAGGAGCTGATCCTCACCGATATCCTGCATGCCTTCGCGCAAAATCCGATACATCCGGCCTATGACGACAGATGGCAAATGCCGGCCTGCCAGCCCAACTTCACAGGCTTCGCTGACGTGGCAAGCGGCATCCACCCGATCGGCCATGATGACGAAGGATTCTTCTTCGATAATGAAGGCCCGCAACACCGGGTGTTTGTGCAGCCGACGCGCGTTGCGCGCAATCTCGTGACCAACGCCGAATGGCTCGATTTCATGGCGGCGGACGGCTACGCGACTCCTGCATTGTGGCTGTCGGACGGCTGGGCAACGGTCGAGACAGAACGCTGGAACGCGCCGGGCTATTGGCAGAAGGTCGACGGTGAGTGGTTCGCGATGACACTCGGCGGCTTGCGTCGGGTAGACCCGGCAGCGCCGGTCTGCCATGTCAGCTACTACGAGGCGGACGCTTTCGCGCGCTGGCGGGGCTGCCGCCTGCCTAGCGAGGCGGAATGGGAAGTAGCTGCGCGGGCGGGCGCGCTGACAGATGCTTTTGGCATCGTGTGGCAGTGGACGCAGAGCGCCTACGCGCCCTATCCCGGCTACCGGCCAGTGGAAGGCGCACTCGGTGAATACAACGGCAAGTTCATGATCAATCAGATCGTATTGCGCGGCAGTTCGCTGGCGACGCCGGAAGGCCACGCACGCGTGAGCTATCGCAACTTCTTCCCGCCCTCGGCGCGCTGGCAATTCAGCGGGCTGCGTCTGGCGGACGACGGCAATTGACGCCGCAAGCGGAAATCATAACCAAATTGGTGCTTCATGGTCGCGTTAAAGAAGACGGTGCAAAAATTTGAACTCCCGCATCACGCCTCGCCATTCGCAGCGGACGTGCTCAAGGGCCTGAAATCCACACCGAAGCGGATTCCACCGAAATACTTTTACGATTCGGCCGGCTGCGCGCTGTTCGAGCGGATCACCGATTTGCCGGAATACTACCTGACGCGCAGCGAGTTGCGTATCCTGCAGGACAACGCGGCGGCCATCGCCGGTTATATTCCGCCGGGCTCGGCGCTGGTGGAATTCGGCAGCGGCTCGAGCCGGAAGACACGCATCCTGCTCGCCGCAGCACCGCAGCTCGCGGCATATGTGCCGGTGGATATCTGCGGCGAGATGCTGGAGGAGGAAGCCGCCGGGCTGCGCAAGGAATTTCCGAAACTCAATGTCTTGCCTGTCGCGGCGGATTTTGCCCAGCCGTTCGATCTGCCGGCGGCGGTGCCCGCGGCACGCGTCGGATTTTTCCCCGGCTCGACCATCGGCAATTTAGAGCCGCACGAGGCGGCCGCTTTCCTGCGCCACGCCGCGCAAATTCTTGGCCGCGACGCCATCCTTATTGTCGGCACCGACTTGCAGAAAGACAACAGGATCATTAACGCCGCTTACAACGATGCTGCCGGGATAACCCGGGCGTTCAATCGCAATATCCTCGTGCGCATCAACCGCGAGCTCGATGGCAAATTCGACCTCGGCAGCTTCGAGCATCACGCCTTTTATAACCGCGAGCGCCACCGCATAGAAATGCACCTCGCCAGCAACAAGCGGCAAAAAGTGCGGGTGGCGGGCGAAACGATCGAGTTCCGCGCCGGTGAGACCATTCATACTGAGAGCAGCTACAAATATTCGGTCGATTCATTCAGCGCGCTGGCGCGCGGCTCGGCGTGGACGCCGGTGGCGTCCTGGCGCGACCCCGACCACTACTTCTGCGTCCATGCCCTGGCCTTGCGCTAACGGCGGGCGTCGGCCAGCACCATAAGCCTTTAGGCGAGTATTGAGGGCCTTGGATGCCCTGAACGGTTCGTTATAGTCGCGGCCGCGAAATGACGGCCACAGCCGTCAATCGGTCAAATCCAGAGCGGGGACAGCATGAAAATCGTTGGCTTCAAGGGACAGGACGGGCGGCGCCTCGGCGTTGTCGAGGGCGATCAGCTCATCGACTTGCAAGCTGCGGATCCGAGGGCGCCGAGGGATCTCGGCCAGTGGCTGAATCAAAGCAAGGGCGATCTGTCCCAGATCGCCGATCTGGCCAAAAGGGCGCCGGCTTCGGCGCGTGTGCCGCTCAAGACGATTACTTATTCGCTACCGGTGGCTTCTCCGGGCAAAATCGTTTGCCTGGGGCTTAATTATCTCGAGCATATCAAGGAAGGCTTCCAGAAGGACAACATCCCGAAATTTCCCACGATATTCATGCGCTGCACGACTTCATTGGTCGCGCATGATCAGCCGATGCTGCGCCCCTCCATGACCAACAGCCTGGACTACGAAGCCGAAATGGTCGTGATCATCGGCAAGCGCGGCAAGCATCTGACAATGGCCAACGCGCTCTCATGCGTCGCCGGCTATTCCTGCTTCAACGACGGTTCGGTGCGCGAATTTCAACGGCGCACCAGCCAATGGGACATGGGCAAGAATTTCGACGCCACCGGGGGTTTTGGCCCTTGGATGGTCTCGGTGGATGAGGTCCCGCCGGGCGGCAAGGGCCTGAAGATC
>Ga0075421_100006089_pt1 | contig 14665 bp, 13 predicted proteins | sample SoiMetdeltSBSDD5_FD_75292 | JGI IMG/M metagenome (GOLD analysis project Ga0075421, IMG submission 75292) | Bulk soil microbial communities from a Populus tree surrounding site in Tennessee, USA - Soil MetaG P. deltoides SBSDD5 | ecosystem: Environmental > Terrestrial > Soil > Tree plantation...
CAACTATCGGCTGGTAAAACATTCCGTGGCGCAGTTGGATCACCAAAAATTCGCCGCCGGCGCCCAACAGAAAGTCGCCCAGGGCGCGTGCAACCGCCCCGAAACTCGGGACGGATTTCTTAAAGAGGGTGTGACTCTGCGGTATTCTTATTTCGATAAAGAAAAAAAACACATTGCGACCGTCGATGTGACGCCCGCGGATTGCGGTTTTTGATACAGTTCTTCAAGGCACAGACTTTTCACGATCCCACTCCGAACTAATCTGGCGTTCTGCCCCGGAAGCTCGCTGCATGGTTCCATGCGACTGCCTCTGCAAATCTCCCTTTCCCCCTTTTTCCAAACTAATCATGCGCCGCATCTTCTTGGCTGGACACGGGAATGAGGGAGCAGAAGGTTGGCGGTGATCTGATCCGCCTTTGGAAAAGGGGGGAACAAGGGGGATTTGATTGTGTGGCGAGAGGTTTCTTTGTGCATCGGGTTTCCCCTGCGGGACGATGGGAGCAGTGTGAGGCAAAAAATCTCCCCTCGCCCCTCTTTTTCAAAGAGGGGGAACGGATTTGTCATCTGATCAGTGGTGAAATTCGGCTGTATGTTTCACATCGCCGTGTTCAGAAACTTATGGTAAACGATCAGGTGTCCGAGGAGGGTTCAAAGGTTCGATGCACGCTAGTCTCTCGGGAACATTGGTGCCGATTGCCGCGCGCCGTCGTTCTTTTGTTCGCCCGGCAGGCGTGATATTTAAGCCGCGTGGAGCAAGGTACTGCCGGTGTGTTGCGCCGTTCTTTGAACGATTTTCTGCGCTTGGAGCTTGATGAAGCAGCGTTGAACGGACTTCAATGGCGCGACTTTGGCAATGGTCTGTCGATGTCACGGCTTGCGCGAGAGGGGCAACGGGAGTTGGTGCTTTACCGGATCGCCGCCGATGCCGCGACCGACGCTTTCGTGAAGCATGAGCACATCGCCGGTGAGTTCTATCTTGTGCTCAAAGGCAGGATTGCCGACGAGACCGGCGATTATGAAAAAGGGGATATCGTATTTTTGGACCCGCGTTCCGTGCACACGCCACGGGCCGTGGGCGAGACGGTGGTGCTTGTGCTCTGGCCGGCGGGGGTGCGCCTCGCGGATAAATAAAGGAACGCAGTTCGATTGGCTATGGAGGTAGAATGAAAACTCTAGGATTTATCGGCACCGGCGGTATGGGCAGCGGCATGGCGGCAAATCTGATCAAGGCGGGCAATAAGCTTGTCGTCAACGACTTGCGCCGCGAACAGTCCAAAGGTCTCGAAAGCCAGGGCGCGGTTTTCAAAGAGTCGCCGAAGGCGGTCGCTGAATCGTGCGAAATCGTTTTTTCCATGCTGCCGTATAATGAAGCGGTGCGCGCTGTCGGCCTCGGCTCAGGCGGTTTGCACGAAGCGTCGAGCGGCGCCAAGCTCTGGATCGATTTCAGCAGCATCGATAAGAAGACTATCGTCGGCGTGAATAACGAGCTGGCAAAGAAGGGGTGGACGATACTCGACGGCTCCGCGGGCGGAGTTGAAGAAGCCGCGGCTGCCGGCACCTTGTCCCTGTGGCTTTCAGGCTCGAAGGCGGTTTTTGATGAAAACCAGCCTGTGTTCAAAGCGATGGGAAACAAGATTCTCCACGTCGGCGAGTTGGGAAACGCCAAACTGGTCAAAAACGCCATGGCGATGTTCGCCGCGGTCACCCACCTGACCTTGGCCGAAATCTGTTCGTGGCTAAAAAAGGGCGGGCTCAGCGAGGACACCTTTCGCACGATTTTGAAAAACTCAGCGCAGGATTCCGTCGCCATCGACCGTATCATGGAGATCGTCGTCAGCCGCAAATACAAACCGCGCAAATCATGGATGCCGAAAGACGTCGGGTTCGGCTTGGACATGGCGCGGGAGATGGAAGTGCCGATGCCGTTTGTGGCGCTGGCGTATCAGATGTTTTCGATAGCACAGGCCACCGGCATGGACGACTACGAAGCGACGGGGATCGCCTGCAACGTGTATGATGTGATCACGGGCCGGAAGCGAGGTGTTTGAAAGATGGCTGGACTGCCGGCGGAACGCATCTCGCGCTTTCTCACTTATCTTTTGCGCCACCAGCCAAAAGAGTATCCGCTGGTGTTCGACAAGCGCGGCTTTGTGGATTGGCGCGACATCGTCGAGCTGGTGCAGGAGCGTTTTTACGACGCCACCGAGGAGCAAATCGAAGCGGTGGTATCGGCCCCGGAAAAAAAACGCTTCGAGCTTGAGGCCGGCAAGGTGCGCGCCACTTATGGGCACTCCTTTCCAGTCGATCTAGGCGGCGAAGCAACGGAACCGCCCGAGCGGCTCTACTACGGCGCGGCGCGCGATCTGGCGCAGTCGATGCTTAAAAATGGCTTAAGGCCGCGCGACCGCCAGTACGTCCATTTAAGCGTTACTGCGGCAGAGGCTGAATCCGTCGCGCGTAGGCATGATCCTGCGCCGGCCATTATCGTGATCGACGTGCGCGCCGCGCAGGGCGAAGGGGTGCGATTCTACGAGTCCGGCCCGCTCTTTCTGGCGGAAACTATCCCGGCAACCTTTCTATCGTTGAAATAGCCGTTTTTCTACCGGCCATTTGGGTCGGAAGCCTCGTCCACAGGTTGGTTGAAAATCCTCCCGGAGCTTAGGACGGACGGTGAGGATTTGAAATCGTTGGCGATTTTCCGTTTTGCGCCAACCCGGCGGACATCATGCGCGCGGCTCTGATCCTGGCGCGATTTTCGACGCTGATCTTGAAGGATTCAGCTCGCTGATCGCAGGGGCGTCAACGATCCCAATTGATTGCACCGAGGAACTCATTGCGTTAAATTGGCCTCGATAGTTGACTGTCATTTCTCTAAATTCTCAAAATTACTGTCCGTCCCGGCAGCGTCGATAGCCGGGCAGAAGCGAATATTCAAAGGGGCCTAATGCAAAGTCACCTTCGGGAGCTTTTAACCCGGGCGATTGAGAAGACGGCGAAGGGCGGAGAGCTGAATTCGCCGGAACTCCCGCCTTTGCTTCTGGAGGCGCCGAAGCAACGCGAGTTCGGCGACTTGGCGACTAATATCGCGATGCTGTGGGCGAAGAGCGCGAAAAAAGCGCCGCGCACGATTGCCGAAACGATTCTCAAAAACCTCGAAGATCCCGACGCCATACTTGCGCGGATGGAGATCGCCGGGCCGGGTTTTCTAAACTTTACGTTCTCGCCCAAATTTTATTTCCGGCAGCTGCGCGAGATAGCCGCGGGAAAAGGCGCGGAGCTGGATCTCGGCCAGGGGCGAAGAGTTCAGGTCGAATTTGCCAGCGTTAACCCGACCGGTCCGTTGCATGTCGGCCACGGCCGCGTGGCGGTGACCGGCGACGTACTCGCCAGGCTGCACGAGGCAACCGGATTTCAGGTCGAGCGCGAATATTACGTCAACGACGCCGGCAACCAAATGGACAATCTCGCGCTCTCGATCGACGCGCGCTACCGGGAACTTTTCGGCGCGCAAGCCGCGTTTCCCGAGAATGGTTATCCGGGCGATTATGTCAAAGATATCGCCATGGAGATCAAACGCCAGCACGGCGATAAATATCTCCGCCATGACCGGGAAGCGACGCTGCGTTTTTTTAGAGAGTACGGCGGGGATGCGTTGCTCAGCACGATTCGCGCGCAACTGCGCGATTTCGGCATAGCGTTCGATGCTTTTTTCAGTGAAAGGGCGATGCGCGAGCGCGGCGAGGTGTCTCAAGCAATGGCCGAGATGCGCTCCCGCGGGCTGTTCTATTTGCAAGACGGAGCGGAGTGGTATCGATCGACGCAGTTCGGTGATGATAAAGATCGCACGGTCATCAAGAGCGACGGCGACCTGACGTATTTCGCCAGCGACATCGCGTATCATCGCAACAAGTACGCGCGCAATTATGACAAGCTAATCAATGTCTGGGGCGCCGACCATCATGGCTACGTGCCGCGCCTCAAAGCCGCCATGCAAGGATTCGGCTTTGATCCGGCGGTTTTGCAGATTGTTTTAGTCCAAATGGTGCAGCTTAACCGGGGCGGGGAGCCGGTGCGCATGGGGAAGCGCAGCGGCGAATTTGTTGCGCTCGAAGAAGTGATCGAAGAAGTCGGCAAAGACGCGGCGCGGTTTTTCTTTCTGATGCGCAAATCCGATAGCCATCTCGACTTCGATCTGAATCTGGCCAAGCAACAGTCGAGCGAAAACCCGGTGTTTTACGTCCAGTATGCTCATGCCCGGGTCGCGAGCATCTTCGAACAGGCGGGCAGGAGCGGCGTGGAACTCGGCGCGAGCGCCGCGGTGGCGGTCGAACGACTGGAACTAGCGGAAGAATTGGAATTGATCCGTAAGATGACCCAATTCAACGATGTGCTGGAGGATAGCGTGCGCGAGCTCGAGCCCCATAGACTGGTATTCTATCTTCTGGATTTGGCCGGCGAATTCCATCGTTACTACAACCGCCAGCGCGTGATATCGGAGGATCTCGACCTCAGCCGGGCGCGCCTGCTCTTGATTGAAAATGTCCAAAAGACCGTGCGCCGGGGGCTCGAAATTCTGGGTGTCGATGCGCCATTAAAAATGGCTGTGCGCTCGGACGCTGAAATTTAGCTGCATTAGGATCGCTGAGGATGACTCATGGCGGAAAATCGCAGAGGCAAAGAGAACCGGTTTTATTTTAGCCGCGGTCAAATGGTGCTGCTCGGCGCGGCATTTACGTTCGCTTCCCTCGTTGTTTTCGTTCTCGGGGTATTTGTCGGGAAAGGGATCGAGGCAAGAAAGCTGCGACAGAACGAAGAACCGCTCGTGCGGATTCCGGTGAAACCGAGCGCCCCACCGTCGAACCCGGTTCCGGTTGCGCCGCCCAAGGATGAGATCACATTCAATGAGTCCGCGCCTAAACAGACCGCTGCGCTAAACGCCGCGGAGGATAAACCTCGAACGGCAAAATCCGCTGAAAAAGTCGTCAAGGCGGAAACGAAACAGGAGATCGCAGCCAAAGTCGACACAGCGGCGCCGAAATTGCCCGAGAAAAAAGTCGAGAAGAGCGTGCCCGCGGCAGAAACTCCGAAAAAGACCGAAACAGCGGAATCCGCAGAGCAGAAAGACCAGGACAAAGTTTGGCGCGCGCAAGTGAACGCTTTTCCCGACGAGCGATCGGCCAAACAGATAGTTGATCGTCTTAAAAATAAAGGCTACAACGCCTATGTCACGGAGGTCCAGAATCGGGGCAAGAGTTGGTTTCGCGTCAGCGTCGGAAAATACCACTCGCGCGAAGAGGCGGACAAGACGGTGGACGCGCTAAGGACCAAAGAGAACTTCCCGAAGGCTTTCGCCGCCAGCCGTTGAGCGACCTGATCGGCATGGAAATTCGCCAAGCCATAGATAAACTGGTCAATCGTCTCGATCTCTCCGAAGCCGAGACCGTCGACGTTATGAATCAAATCATGAACGGGGAAGCGACGCCGCTGCAGGTGGCCGCTGTTCTCACGGCGTTGCGCATGAAGGGAGAAACCGTCGATGAGATCACCGGCGCGGCGCGGGTGATGCGCGAAAAGGCCCATCGGGTGAATGTCGGGACGAAAACCGTTCTCGATACTTGCGGGACGGGCGGCGATCAAAAAGGAACTTTCAACATCTCGACGACTGCGGCGTTCGTGGTTGCCGGCGCCGGCGTCCAAGTGGCAAAGCATGGCAACCGGTCGGTTTCGAGTCAATCGGGCAGCGCCGACGTGCTGGGCGCTTTGGGTGTCAAAGTGGACGCGTCCAAGGAGCGGGTTGAGCAATGCATCGCAAAAATCGGCATAGGATTTCTATTTGCGCCCCTGCTTCATGAGGCGATGAAGTATGCCGTGCAGCCGCGCCGCGACATCGGCATCCGGACGATCTTTAATATTCTCGGGCCGCTGACCAACCCGGCGATGGCGACGCATCAGCTGATCGGCATTTACAGCGGCGCGCTTGTCGCGGTCATCGCCCATGTGCTCAAGAATCTCGGTAGCGCGCGGGCCATGATCGTGCACGGCCTGGAGGGTCTTGATGAAATCTCTCTCTGCGGTCCGACCCTGGTTGCCGAGCTGCGCGACGGCCAGGTGAAGGAGTACACCATCGCGCCGGAGCAGTTCGGCTTGCAGCGCTGCAGCCTCGAAGAACTGCACGGCGGCAACGCGGCGCAAAGCGCGATCATCGTTCGCGGCGTGCTCGACGGCAAAAAGGGTCCGCCGCGCGATGTCGTGTTGCTCAACAGCGGCGCCGCACTCTATGTCAGCGGCAGCGCGGCGACGATTGCCGATGGTATCGTGCTCGCGGCGGAGTCCATCGATTCTACGAAAGCGCGGCAGAAGCTCGAACAGTTGGTCGAGATGACCAACGCCGCTTGATCCGGCATGGCTGAGATTTTGGCCACCATCGCCGACCACGTGCGCGGCGTCGTCGAACGCCGCCGTCGCGAGGCGCCGGTTGAGGCTCTGCGCGACCGCTCCCTATTCCATGTTCCGCCACGGGGATTTGCTCGGAGTTTGACGGGAGATCAGCGGCGTATCATCGCCGAAGTTAAGAAGGCATCGCCGTCCAAGGGACTGATTCGCGGCGATTTCAACCCGCTGGCGATCGCCGAGGATTACGCAGCGCACGGCGCGAGCGCTATTTCTGTTTTGACCGAAGAGCGTTTTTTTCAGGGCAGTCTGCAATATTTGGCGGAGATTCACGGCGCCGTAAAGGCGCCTCTGCTGCGCAAGGATTTTACGCTCGATCCCTACCAGATCTTCGAAGCGAAGAGTTATGGCGCCGACGCGGTATTGCTTATTGCGGCCATGCTCGATGCGCAGTTGATGGGCGATCTGCGCGCACAGGCGAGCGCCATTGGTTTGGATGCTATTATTGAAGTCCATACCGAGAAGGAATTGGCCGCGGCCGTCGAAGCCGGCGCCCAGGTCATCGGCCTCAACAACCGCGACTTGAAGACTTTTGCGGTGGACATGTCGACCACCGAGCGATTGGCGCCGATGATTCCGCGCGGCATTCCGGCCGTGTGTGAAAGCGGCATCGATAGCTTGGAACAGATCCGCCGGATCGAAAAGTGCGGCATCCGCGTTTTTCTGATCGGCGAGTCGCTGATGCGCGCGCCCGAACCGGGAAAAAAGCTGGCCGAACTGTTGCAAGGTTGAGGCTGAGGCGCGCTTCAACTGCTTCAATACCCATGACCGTGCAAGTCAAAGTTTGCGGTATTACGAATCTAGCCGACGCGGAAAAAGCGCTGGAGTTTGGCGCGGATATGCTCGGGTTCAATTTCTACCAGCCGAGCCCGCGCGCCATTGCGGCGGGCAAGGCCCGGGAAATTATCGAGCGCTTGCCGGCGACATCGTTCAACGTGGCTTTGTTCGTCAATGAGGCTAGAGAAAAAGCTGAGCAAGTGATTGCCGCCGGACAACTCGCCGATGGCCGTCCGGCCTATAGCGGCCTGCAATTTCACGGCGACGAGAGCGCGCAGTATTGCCGCGGTTGGCCGATGAAAGTCATCAAGGCCTTTCGGCTGAAGGAAAAAGACTCGCTAGCCGGCATGAAAGATTTTCCCGCGGATTTTTATTTGCTCGATTCCTGGACGGTGGGCTACGGCGGGTCGGGAAGCGCATTTCCGTGGGCGTGGATTGACGGGCTCGACACCTCCAAGCTTATCCTATCGGGCGGACTGCGCGTGGAAAACGTCGTCGAAGCCATTCGGCGGATTCATCCGTTCGGTGTCGACGTTTGTAGCGGTGTCGAAGCCCGTCCGGGTATTAAGGATTATGGGAAACTCAAAGACTTTATCGATGCTGCCAAAGGTTCCTGACCGGCGCGGCCATTTCGGCGTTTACGGCGGGCGGTACGTTGCCGAGACGCTGATGCCGGCGCTCACCGAGCTGGAGCATGCCTATGCCAAAGCTCGGCGCGACCGCTCGTTCCGCAAGGAGTTCCAATTCTATCTGCGCGATTACGCCGGCCGTGAAACCCCGCTCTACTTCGCCGAGCGGCTAACGGAAAAGCTCGGCGGCGCGAAAATCTATCTCAAGCGCGAAGATCTGTGCCACACCGGCGCGCACAAGATCAACAACACGATCGGTCAAATCTTGCTGGCGCGGCGGATGGGCAAACAGCGCATCATCGCCGAGACCGGCGCCGGCCAGCATGGCGTGGCGACGGCGACGGTGGCGGCGCGCTTTGGCTTGCAGTGCGAGATATTCATGGGCAAGGAAGACGTGCGGCGCCAGTCGCTCAACGTCTTTCGCATGAAGCTGCTCGGCGCCAGGGTTCGCGTCGTGGAAGCGGGTAGCCGGACCCTCAAAGACGCGATGAACGAGGCGCTGCGTGATTGGGTGACCCACGTGCGCAGGACTTATTACCTGATCGGTTCGGTGGCCGGGCCGCACCCTTACCCGATGATGGTGCGCGATTTTCAATCCGTCATCGGGCGTGAAGCGCGCCGGCAGATTTTACAAAAAGAAGGAAGGCTGCCGGATTATCTGGTGGCGTGCGTCGGCGGCGGCAGCAACTCGATGGGTCTTTTTTATCCCTTCGTGCGCGATCTCAAAGTCAAGATGCTGGGTGTCGAGGCGGCGGGACACGGCCTGCGGAGCGGCAAGCATGCGGCTTCCATCCAGGGCGGTGCAGTCGGCGTGCTGCACGGCAGCAAGAGTTACGTGCTGCAGAACGAGCGCGGCCAGATCACCGAAACGCACTCGATCGCCGCGGGGCTGGACTACCCGGGAGTGGGCCCGGAATTAAGCTATCTGCGCGATTGCGGCCGGGCGAAATTTGCCGGGGCGACCGATCGGGAGGCGATTGCCGCGATCAAACTGCTCGCTGAAGTCGAAGGGATCATTCCGGCGCTGGAAAGCGCGCATGCGATCGCCGCGGTAACGCGATTGGCGCCGAAGCTGCCGAAAAGCCAGATCATCATTATCAATCTTTCCGGCCGCGGCGATAAGGACATGCTGACAGTGGGGGAATATCTGGGAGTGAAACTATAAATAAGCCGTTGCAAGGTTCAACGGCCCGTTCAACGGGCGAAGGTGGAGATAAAACCCATTGCCACCGCGGATGGACGACCGAAGCGCGAAAGGAATTCCGCCGTAGTTGCCGACGTTGAACTTTTGAACGATCATCATGAGCCGGATAAAAAAAACCTTTGCTGATTTACAGAAACGCGGTGAGGCGGCGCTGATTCCATTCATCACCGCTGGCGACCCCGATCTCGGCACGACTCTCAAAATCATGCGCGCGCTCGAACGGGGCGGCGCCGATTGCATTGAGCTCGGCATGCCTTTTTCCGATCCGACCGCGGACGGGCCGACGATCCAGCGCTCCTCCGAACGCGCGCTCAAAAGGCCGGTTTCACTGCCGGCTATTTTTCGGGTAGTGCGGCAATTCCGCGCCGGCTCGAACGTGCCGGTCGTGCTTTTTGGCTACTTCAATCCGATTTTTTGTTTTGGCCTGAAGAAATTTGCCCGCCAAGCCGCTGGCGCCGGCGCCGATGGGGTTTTGTGCGTCGATCTGCCGCCGGAAGAGAGCGATGAATTGCAGCGCTGGACGGATGCGGCCGGGCTCGATCTGATTTTCTTATTATCTCCGACGAGCGGGCCGCAACGCCTTCATCGGGTGGCGCGCAAAGGCCGCGGTTTCATCTACTACGTTTCGGTGACCGGCGTCACCGGCGCGCGCCGCTCGATCGACGATACCGTGCGCGCGCAAGTGGAGCGTGTTCGCAAATCCTCGTCGCTTCCCGTGGGCGTCGGTTTCGGTATTTCGACGCCGAAGCAAGCCGCCTGGATCGCCGGCTTTGCCGATGCCGCCGTAGTCGGCAGTGCCCTGGTAGAAATAATCGAAAAGGCCAAAGGCAATCGGGCCAAGGCGAAACAAGCGGGAGCATTCATCGCTCGACTGAAAACAGCCATCAGGCGGGTAGCGCGGGCCTGATTCTTGCTGAGCATCGGACCGAAGAGCGAAAATTTACGCGGGCAGTTTTCAAACCGCCAAAACGATCCGGCTTAGCTAGCCAGCTCTCAACGGGCAGGAACCGCATGGACACCTACTCGGAGACTCTTCAAAAAATCTATAGCTTGCGCGGCGGCATGATCGACCTGCGTCTGGACCGCATGCACCAGGCGTTGGCGCTGTTCGATCACCCGGAAAATGCCTTCCCGTCGATTCATATCGCCGGCACCAACGGCAAAGGTTCGACCGCCGCCATGCTGCACTGCATATTGTCGCGCGCCGGTTATCGGACCGCTCTCTACACCTCGCCCCATCTGGTTTCGTTCACCGAACGCATTCGCCTCGACGGCGACGAGATCGCGCACGACGAGGTAGTGACGATTGCCGAAGAGATCTGGCAAAAGACCGCCGCCGCAGATGTGCCGCTGACGTTTTTCGAATTCAACACGGTCATGGCGTTCATCTATTTTGCCCGCCGCGATGCCGATGTGGCGGTGGTGGAGGTGGGTCTCGGCGGCCGCCTGGACGCGACCAATGTCATTACGCCGATGGTCTCGGTGATTACCACGATCTCAAAGGATCACGAGGCTTATCTCGGTCCCGACGAACTTTCCATCGCGCGTGAGAAAGCCGGTATTATCAAGCCGCGCGTGCCGGTGGTGATCGGCAAGGTTTCTGAAGAGGTTTCCGAGGCGCTGCGAAATATTGCCGATGAACGGCAGTCGCCGGCCTATTTACTGGGCGCTGATTTCAATTTTTCCTTGAAAGATGACCGCTTCTTCGATTATACAGGTATAAAACAGAATTTTTATAATAATGAACTCGCGCTCGTCGGACGTCATCAGAGATCCAATGCCGCAGTCGCATTGGCGGTGGTCGAGTTGGTCCGAGAGCGATTTCCTGTGGATGAGGGCACCCTGCGCGAGGGCTTGCGACAAGTGCGCTGGCCCGGACGCTTCGACATCATGTTCGAAGGGCCGACTGTTATCTTGGATGGTGCTCACAATCCCGAAGGAGCGAAAGCGCTGGCGGATGAATTGAACGATCGCCGCCAGGGGCGCACCATCAAACTTCTGTTTGCGACGATGGCGGATAAGGAGTGGGATATCATGCTGCGCGCGCTCGCCGCGGCAGTCGACGAGGTGATTTTTACCCGAGTTGCCATGGAACGAAGCGCCGACCCGCAGATGCTGGCGGAAAAACTTAGCCAACCGATTCCTCATCGGGTCATTGCCGACTCGCGCGTTGCCTTAAGGACGCTGTTGGATGAGGCCGGTGAGCGGGATGTCATTGTGGTGGCAGGGTCTCTCTATCTGTTGGGCGAAGTGCGCCCAATGCTCGAAGACATTGCTAGCACGAGAACTGCCGGCTCCCGCTCGATTGTTTCCCAACACTGAACGAACCCAAATGACGCTCTCGCCAGGTTATTGGATCGCGGCCCTGACAGCGGCCACTTCGATGTTTGTTTTTCCCGCGCAAGCGGCTCAGCCCGGCGGCGCTCAATCATCCGCCAGCGAGATCAACCTGACGGCCGACAAACTCTCGACGGGAAACGGCTCCAACCAGATCGAAGCCAGCGGCAACGTACAAATCAAACGCGAGGCAACGACGCTCAAAGCGGACGAGGTCCGTTTCAATCGCGCGACACAGGACGTCGAGGCCAAAGGCAAAGTCTCGCTCGATGACCCGGAGTGGAAACTCAAATCGGCCGATTCCTTGAAGCTGAACATGGGACAGGAAACCGGCGAGATCGAAAACGGCGATCTCTTCCTCGAGCAGGGGCATATCAGCATGACGGGTCGCCGTTTCGAAAAATTTGGCGGCCAGAGCTATCACGTCGACGATGGGTTTTTTACAACGTGTCTATGCGAATCCGGGCCGCCGTCGTGGAAATTTTCCGCCGAGCGGATGGATTTGGCGCTCGATGGCGTGGGCACGGTCAAAAACAGCTATTTTTATATCCTGGATGTGCCGGTTTTTTATATCCCCTATGGCTACTTTCCGCTCAATACGGAACGGCAAACCGGGTTTCTATTTCCCAAATTCGGGCACTCCACGAAGGACGGTTTTCGTTTCGCCCAGCCCTTCTATTGGGCGATGTCGAAGAGTTCCGATGCCACCGTGGAAGTCGATATCGAAACCAGTTCCCGGTATGGTTTCATCGGCGAGTTTCGAACCTCGTTCGATCGGGAATCGGAGTTTCGAATCCACTCGTCGTATTTCAACGAAGCATGGCGCAACAACGCGCAAGATGATGTTGTCGACCCGACCATCGCCAATCCGACCATTCCGAAGAATCGTTGGAGTGTCATCGGTTCCCATCGTTACACGACGCGGTCCGACTGGCTGACCTATAGCGACGTTGCGGCTTTCGGGGATGATCTGTTCACTCGTGAACTGGTCGACCGCTTCGACCTTTCGGGTCGGGAAGGGTCGGATCTACGGCGCAGCCGTTTCAGCGAATCGCGCTTCGGTTTGTTTAAGAATTGGGGAGACTCTTTTCTTAAAGGGGAGTGGAAATTTTACCAGGATTTTATCCAGCCGGATGACACGACGCTGCAGCGCACGCCGCAAATTGCCTATTGGGGAAGGCGTTTCCTTGCCGGCTTCCCGCTCGAGTTCCGCTGGCGCGCGGACGGCGTCAACTACATGAGGCGAAAGGGCGGTGACGGCGTGCGATTGGATCTTAGGCCGGAAGTCCTGTTGCCGTTTCGCCTGGCCTCCCATCTTTACGGAGGGTTCAGTGTCGCGCCGCGGGAAACAGTCTATCATCTCTACTCGCCGGTCAACTCTTCCGATAGAAATTTCTCCCGCGAGCTTGTCGAGATCCGCGGCAACGTCGGCACGTCGCTCAGCCGCGTTTTCAATTTCAATGCTTTGGGCCTCAGCCGCGTCAAGCACGTGATCGAGCCCGAGTTGAGCTACCTGTTCGTGCCGGGCGTCAATCAAAAGCAAATTCCGCTCATGGACAATGTCGACCGGATCAATCGGAGAAACGTTCTGACGTTTGCCGTGACCAACCGGTTGTGGGACAAGGCCTCCAGCGGGCTCGCGCCCGAGCGCGACGCCAGCGTCGAGCAGCTGAATACAGGGTTGCTCGGCGATATTCGGCGCATGGCGTCGCTACGACTGGCGTTGAGCTATGACATCGATAAAGAAAGGAAAGGCGGCGACAGCTTAACGGATCTCGATTTCAATGTGCGGCTGACGCCGCTGGGCTATATCGATATCGCCCTTGACGGCGGCGTCAATCCGGGGCCGTGGCAACTCACCCAAACGCGGCTCACTTTTAGTATTTCCGATCCGCGTCCGGTGTTGCGCCGGTCGCTGGATCTGGATTTCAATCGGCCTAATTCCGTCGGTTTGAGCTACCACTATTTACGCCGGGGTCCCAATAGCTTTCTTGCCGATAACGCCAACGCCGACATCGATTCACCCGTCGATTGTGTTGTCGATCCCGGCGATCCCCGGTGCACGAGAAAGGATACCGTCGGCAATATCGGCGCCAGCATGCTTTACCACCTCACCAATAACTTGCTGGTCAATGTCAACAGCACTTACGATGCGCGCGATTCGCGCTTTCTCGGATTTCGCGTTTTTAGCAAATTTCTATCCTTCTGCGAATGCTGGACGGCGACCTTTGGCGTCAAGCAGGATGTGAATCCGGCGAAAACGAGTTTTAGTTTCGATTTCACTCTCTTGGGATTGGGAAACACCAGGAGTTCACTGAACAAATAGGCAAGACGACCGCTTGCAAGCCATTACGACCGATTGTTTCTGCGGTGAAGTCGTTTCGCCTCGAGCATGCCCAGGTAATGATAAATGCGGCCTTTGCTGCGATAGCGACCGCGCTCTTTTCCTCTTATTGAATTCAAGGCATAGCTGACGGTGGCTCGAGCCAGATCGAAGAGGATCGCCGGAGTGCCGTGCTGACGAATTAAGAATCGGCTGCCGCCCTGGCGCCAGTGGCTTTGCTTAAAGTATTCTTCTGTCAGTCGGGCCCGGTCGACCCGATGATAAACAATCGCTTCGGGCGCGTAACCGATCGCGATATTTGCCCGGGCGAGCCGCCGCGCAAAATCGACGTCCTCGGACGTTCCCGAGGCCCCCGGTCCGAGGCGCTCGTCGAAGCCGCCGATCTCGTCAAAGACCTTACGCTCTACAAAAAAATTTGCGCCGTTCAAAGAACGAATGGTTTTCAGCTTCGCCTTATATTCGAGGCGCGGGATGGTACGATAGCGCTCGACAAGTTCCTGGATCTCGGGCTCGTCCTTCTCCGGTGATGGCAGACGGATGATCCCTTGCCCGACGCGGTACTCGCCTTGCCGGAAAAAAACATCGACCGCGCTAAGCCAGTTATTGTCGACAACCACGTCGTCATCCAGGAATGCCACAACCTCGCCGCTCGCCACCTTTAACGCATCATTGATGGCGGCTGACTTGCCGGGACGAGTGACCTTGACGGCGCGGATAGGGAGGGGAAAACACCCGGCCTTGGCATTGATGCGCGCATAGGTATCGTCCTGCGAATCGTTATCGGCGACGATGATTTCCGGACGCGTTCCGTTGCCGGCGTCGAGCCGTTCGATGCTTTGCAAAAGTTGCGAGAGCAGGTCGACGCGATTTTTTGTCGGTATGATGATCGTGGGCCGGAACGACCTTACGCTCATAATGTATGCC
>Ga0075421_100006090_pt1 | contig 14662 bp, 14 predicted proteins | sample SoiMetdeltSBSDD5_FD_75292 | JGI IMG/M metagenome (GOLD analysis project Ga0075421, IMG submission 75292) | Bulk soil microbial communities from a Populus tree surrounding site in Tennessee, USA - Soil MetaG P. deltoides SBSDD5 | ecosystem: Environmental > Terrestrial > Soil > Tree plantation...
AAGATCCGAGGCCAGTGAGCGAGACAGCGGACGCCATCGTCATCGGGGCCGGGATCATCGGCGCATCCATCGCCTGGAGACTTGCTCAGCGCGGGCTTCACGTTACCCTCATCGACGCGGGACAGGCGGGCAGGGAAGCGAGCTGGGCAGGCGCCGGCATGCTTGCTCCGGGCGGGGAAGTCACCGAGCGGACCGACTGGTCGACATTCACTTTGCATAGCCACTCGCTCTACGGTGGCTTCGTCGCTGAGCTGGAACAGGAGACGGGCTGCAAGATCGATTACCAGACCAGCGGCGCCATCGAAATTGCTACCAACGAAACGGAATGGGCAGAGGTTCTGGCGCGCGCCGAAAAGCAGCGATCGCTGGGTATCGAATCGCAGGATCTTGATCCAGGAGAGGCGAATCCTCGCGCTTATGGCGCCCTGTTCTATCCAGGTGACGCTGTCGTCGATCCCCGCGATGTGATGCGAGCACTGTTTTCAGCCTGCGGCTCCCGGCAGGTGCGAGTGTTGGAGCATACCGGAGCGAGCCGAATCTGCTCGACATCGGGATCGGTAGTCGTTGAAACGAAGTCTGGTCCGTTGAGCGCGGCCGTCGCCGTGCTTGCTGCCGGAGCTTGGAGCGGGGCGATCCCATTTTCAAGCAGTGGAACGCTACGAGCCTTACCGGGTTCGTTTCCGGTGCGGGGACACCTGATTGGGTATCATGCCGACCCCGGGCTGTGCCGCACGATTCTTCGCAGTGGCGACACGTATGTCCTGCAGCGCTCGAACGGCTTTGTCGTGGCGGGGACGTCCACGGAGAACGTCGGCTTCGACCGGCGGATCGATCCGGCGATCGTTGCGGGCATAAGTGGTCGGGCTGAGGCGCTGCTGCCGGCGCTGCGGCAGGCTAGCCCGCCAGAAGCCTGGCTCGGCTTTCGGCCGCGCGCCGATGCTCATCAACCGCAGATTGGACGATTCGCCGGCTCGAATGTTTGGCTGGCTTACGGACACTACCGGAACGGAATCCTTCTTGCTCCCGCGACCGCCGAGCGGGTGTCGGCGGAAATCTGACGGCCCTCGCTCTTGGCAGATTTTTTCAGCAGCCTGCTAACCGAGCGCCGCGTCCAAAGCTTCCATAAAGAAGTATTCACCCCACATCACCGACTCATTTACTCCAAGCTTCTTGTGGATGTGATAGACGCCGCCTTTCACAATTCCTTCCCACTCCGGATCGGATTGGCCCAGATACTTCGCGCAGAGCGAGCCGACAATGTGCCGCGCGACCGAGTCGTACAACAGCCCCTTGATGGGATCGGAGCACAGGCCCCCCAATCGAAAAAGGCCCGAGGCCGCAATGGCCGCCGCCGACGTGTCGACCTGCGTCCGGCTCTCCGGCGGGGCGTCGTAGTCCCACGGTGGAATGCCGTCGGCGGGGGTGTGCTCGATGTAAAAATCGGCGCACGCCTCGGCCGTGGCCAGGAACCGGGGATCGCGCGTGTAACCGTAACAGGTCCCGAAACCATACAGCGCCCACGCTAAACCGCGTGACCAGCAGGAATCGCCGCGAAATCCCTGGTGAGTCGTCTGCTTCAGAAATTCACCGGTGGTTCGATCGAACATGCCTTCATGCGCCGTCGACCCATCGCCGCGCACCAGAACGCGCCGCGTAGTGAGGGTATGCCGCATCGCGACGCTCATGAGATTGCTGTCGCCCCGTTCGACCGCCGTATAGAATATGATCCCGACGTTCATCATGATGTCGATGAACAGCGATTCCGGCGAAATAAAAGAACAGAGATATTGCCCTTTTTCCTGGTAGCGCAGCGCCAACGTGTTCCCGGCCTCCATCACCGCCGCCTTCAGTGAAGGCTCCTGCGTGAAGTGAAACCAGCGGTAATAGGTGGACATGAAGATGAAACCGAGATCGTGCACATCCCGGTCGTGCTTGCGCGGCTCGAGAGGCTTGGAGTACCGGATCGCCTGCTGACGCCACCAGCCGCGATCTCCTCCGGACTGCGGCTCTCGCCCGTAGACGATCCACAGCATGCCGGGAAGGAATCCGTCACACCAATGCGTCCAGGCTTCGCCGGAATGTTTCCAGCGTCCCTGCATCGTGTACATCGGGTAGAAATCGGGATATCGCTCGATGAGGTTGCGCAGCCGCCCCTTGGCGAACTCCATCGCGCTGTCAAGAACATCCCTGTCAACTTTTGTTTGAAAATCAATCACAGGATGTCATTATAATAGGTTTCATCTCTCCCGCATGTCGTTATGCCCACCCAATCAACCCCTGCCAAGCCCGGAATCGATGCGCGTTATGCCTGCTTTCGCCTGACCCTGCGGCAGTCTCCAATTCATCGTTACGGTGTCTACGCGGTCGAGCCCATACCGCCGCGGCGGAAGGTGATTGAGTATACCGGCGAGCGGATCAGCCGCCGTGAGACCAGGCGCCGCGGCTTGGGCCCACACACGTACCTGTTCACGCTCAATGACTACTGGACTATCGACGGCTCAGTCGGGGGCAGCGGCGCCGAGTACATCAACCATAGCTGCCAACCGAACCTGCGGTCGTGGATCTGCCGGAGCCACATCCTCTATATGAGCAAGCGGGCAATTGAGGCTGGCGAAGAGTTGACCGTCGACTACAACTTCTCGAGAAAGATCGAAGACGTTCCGTGCCGCTGCGGCGCTCTCAACTGCCGCGGCAAGATCAATATATTCTAAGTTCGTAAATCTATTTACAGAATTATTCTCATCATTATTTTCCCAGTGTTATCAGCAGTATATCGATATATTAGATAATATATGTTGACTAAATGCCGATCTTTGTTAGATTAAATACGCACTGGCCGAAAGGCCACAGGGAGCTTATAAGATGAACTGGGACAGATCGGAAACGATAGGGCTGGCCAAGGAGTTTTGCACATCCTGTAAAGGTGAAGGCCAGCGATCGATCCGCCGGGGCCGTCCGACCCCTTGTAATTGCGTGTTACGCGCCATTTTTCGCGCCTGCTATGCGCGATTCCGTCATTGCGTCACCAAGGAGAAGTTCATGAGCAAGGTCAGCCTCGTGCCTTGCAGCGGAAAGGACCGAAAGATGATTTTCGCCCGACTGGACGAGGATTACATCTGTGATTTCCAGATGGTGAGCCGCCGGTCCTTGACCGATTTCGAATACTTTGTCTTTCGGAACCACTTCCTGCTGGGCGCTGACTGGAGACTATGCTGCCGTCAAATGAAAATCGACCGCGGCACGTTCTTTCACGCAGTCTACCGGATTCAACAGAAGCTGGGCCGCGTTTTTCGAGAGCTCGAGCCCTACAGCTTGTTCCCCCTCGATGAATACTTCGCCGGCAAGATCATTAAGACCAACCTCGTCATCATGCCAACCCCTGACAGGCCTCGGCCCGTCCAGCCTCCCTTGCGCCGTTCCGCGTGAAAATGGAACTTCGGACTCCCCGGTCCTAGGGCGCTGGGGAGTCCAAGGCAGCCGCCGTCGATTCACGAGCGTGCACTCTCGATTCTCGATTCTGGAGTTGGCGAATAGTACGTTAGTGCTTTGTTTCCTCTAATATTCACCAGTAACGATACAAACTTGACGCGTTGTACTAAGGCCTTTCTCCAGTATCTGGAGCGGCTTAGCTATGCAAGAATCAAGAGAACAAAGAAGAGCTTCAGATGGAGGGCATTGCTGGCTTGCTAGTTCTCGACCGTTCCCAGTTGCGCAACGTCACGTTGAATGACGAAGCGCTGATGCGCGAGGTAGTTGGCGCGCTGGTGAATGACGCTTCCGCACAGATTGAAGAGTTGAGGAGGGCCGTGCAACGGGCCGACTCACAGGAGTGCAGACGCTTGGCGCACGGCTTGATGGGAGCTTGCGGCAACGTCGGCGCTGCCTCGATGGCGGCCCTGTTTTGCGCCGTCGAAAGCTCTGCCGCCGCCGGCGACATGGGCTTATGCCGCTCGTCGCTCGACGAGCTTCTGGTTGAGCTTGAAAAGCTGCGCCAGGAAGCAGGCTCCATTTGAGTTCACAAGCCTTTCAAAAGTAGCTTCACTGCGTCGGCGCAGAGAACCGCGGCGTGCTTCGACTCCGGCTCGAGGCCGCCCACCAGGGTTTCGATCCCGGCTGGATCGATGCGGGCCAGGTCGGCGCGCGATTTTCCGGCCATCCATTCTGTGAGCGCCGATCCGGCTGCGATTGACGCCGTGCACCCACGGGTCTTATAGCGCGCGTCCGCGACCACTGAATCCTCGAACCGGACAGAAATCCGGAGGATGTCCCCGCACGCCGGATTGCTGACCTCGGCCGTCACCGCCGGCGGAGGCAGCTCACCGACGTTACGCGGATTTTGGAAATGGTCCAGGAGACGGTCGCTGTACATGCTACCATTTTGACCCAGGTATGAATGTTGTCGCAGCCGTAATCGAGAAGGGCGGCTTGATACTCATCTGTCAAAGAAAGGCCGGCCAGTATCACGCCGGAAAGTGGGAGTTTCCGGGAGGCAAAGTCGAGCCGGAAGAAGACTTTATCTCCGCTCTCAAAAGGGAGCTGCGCGAAGAGCTCGGGATCTCGGCGGAAATCGGAGAGGAGCTCGCCCGCTACCAATACAACTACCCTGGCAGGCGTCCGATTCAGCTAATCTTCTACAAAGTAAGCGAGTTCGAAGGCGAGCCCGCGAATCGGGTATTCGAACAAATCCGGTGGGAAAACGCAGCCCGTCTGCCGGACTATGAGTTTCTGGAAGGAGACGTCGAGTTTGTAAAAACCTATCTCGCCGGCGGCAGCTTAAACTCAACGGCCCGCTCGCGATTCAAGCGGTTCGACAATTCGTAATCGACCAAATCGAGAGAGACCTGGTTGTGAGTGTTTTGGCTCGTGACGTAGTGCAGCGTGTTGCCTTCCACCCAGTAAGCGAGGGCAGCGTAGATCGTGTGATCCTTGAAGGCGAGCAGGTATGTCGGGTTCTCTTCCGCTGCGGGGGCAGGGGCCGACGCCTTGGGCTCAGGCCCGTACACCCGGATACCTCCCGTATCATCCGACACATATTCGCGTACGACTGGCCGCGCTGTCTCGGAGGTGAAGTGCTGATTGATGATCACCTGCGGCGCTTGCTGCTGCGGCGGCTGCTGATAGACATAGGTCACCTGCGGATCGGGCTCAACATACATTGGGTATCCGACGCCATAAGGAACATACACAACTGATCGTCCACCCTGGATTCCCCGCCGTCCACCGGTAGGAGCGCCGGTATAGGGCGGATATCCACTCACCGTGGCGCCAAGCCGCGTGCCGAACGTGGTGTCGGTAATAGAACCGATGACTGGAGGGTGACCGGTGCCAGGAAAGACGACGTTCCCAAAGCCTGTCGTCGAGCCGTAGGGAGGCTGGATGGAACCCGCGGGGCGATTGAACCCTCCACCCCTGATGCCGCCGTGCCGTTGCCCGAAGGCCGACACTGCAACCAGTAAAAGCAGCCCGATCGATTTCATGGAACCTCCCTCTATATTCAGCTTATCATTACGCTACTGTTTCGGCGCCGGAGTTTTCTTACCAGCAGGCGAAGGCGTCGTTCCCGTGGGTTTGGGCGCGGCGGCTGGTGGCGCTGCTGAAGTTGGAGCCGCTGCAGGAGCCGGAGCATTCTGGTCGTAGAGCTTGACGATTTCCTCGGTCAGATCGTCGGGCGCGTACAGAACAGGCGTCTGTTCCGAGCTGACGTCGAGAATCAGCGAATAGCCTTTTTCTTTTCCATACTTTTGAAGGACCGCGTACATCCTTCCACCGAGCTCCTGCATGATCTTGCCGGTTTCCTGGTCCACTTCGGCCTGCGCGTCTTCGGCGTCGCGGTTCAGAGCCTTCGTCTTGGCGTCGATGTCGCGCATGAGCTTCTCTTTCTGATCGGCGCTCATCGCATTGCTGCCCTGGTTGAGTCTGGCCCTGTCCGCCTCGATCTCGGCCTGCTTCTTCTCCAGCCTGGAGCGCGTGGGCGCGAACTTGGTGTTGAGCTCGGCAGCAGCTTTCTGGCCGTCTTTCGTAGTGGAGATGGCTCCCCGCATGTTGATGATCCCGATTTTCGCCGGGGCGCCCTGGGCATAAACTCCGCCAGCCGCAGCTAGAACCAGAACGGAAATGGATAATACTCTATGTCTCAAGTGATTCGACTCCTTGCGCGTCTTCGATACTAACATACCAATTTAGAATGTCCGGCCGATGGTGAACCGGAAGGTGGAGCGCTTCTCGTAGATCCAGGGTACCGCCTGACCGAAGGAACCGACCGACTCGATAAAGGTGCGGTTGTTCGGGAAGAACGAGCGGTCAGCGACGATCGGCGGTTGCAGAAACTCATTCACGATAAGGGGATTGTAGGCCCAGTAAATCCGGAAAGGCGCCTGCACGATGGGGAGCAGCACGTTCAACTCGATGCCCGTGGACATGCGAGGCTTCTGCGTCCCTTCGGCGATGAACGCCTTTCCGGTAAATCCCGCCTGCGGGAACAAGCCGTTCAACTCGTCAACACGATCAGGATTGATTTTCAATTGATTCGGAAGAACGATCTTGTTGAGGCCGAAATCGACAAACGGTGAAAGCGTCACCGGCCCGAAGATCGAAATACGATACTCGAAATTGCCGACCATCTGGGTATCTCCTCCGGGGGCCACGAATTGATAGAACGGGATCCTCATCGTCGCAGCGGACTGACTGATGACCCCGTTGACGATTGTCTTCTGCTGACGCGGCGTTCCATCGTCATTCAGAATGGCGACAGTCGCCTCACTCGGAATGAAGGCGACCGGGGTAATCCCCCAGTTGTCGAAGCCGCGGATGTCCTGTTCGCCGCCGATAAACGACCGGCTGAATGGCGGCGCAACCTTCCCGCTATAGCCGGTAAGCAGGGAGGCCATTCCATGGAAGGCCAGAACGTGTCCACGCTTGAGGCCCGGCCGGAAGTATTTCACGTCGATTGTCGGCCGGATCGTATTCACATTGCCGCCAAGAAAGCTGCCGGCGAATTCGGTGGAGAAAAACAAGCTACGCCCGCCCGTGGGGTTGAGAGGGTGATTGACCGTATTGTAAGAATAGGACGGCACAATGCGGCTGGTCTTGATGCCGTTCAACGCATTGGGACCGCCTACCTGCTGGAAATTCAGAGATGTGAAGTACTGTCGCGAAACGTCGCTGTCGGCGATGATATCGGAGGTTTCGTACCCGTAAGTGAGTCCGACTCGAGCGAAGCTTCGTTTCAATAAAAAGCTTGTCGAAACATTGAAACCACGGCTGTTCTGCGCAAAATTAAGCGAATTCTGCCGGCCGATCGAATTGAAAAGCTGCGTGTAGTTCCGGCCGGTCAGAATAGATGTCTCACGGCCCTGGTCGTAGTTAAAGTTTCGCAGATAGACGACAAATCCAAGCTGCAGCGGACGGTCGAGAAAGTAGGGTTCGGTGAATCCGAAGCTGATGTCGCGCGTGCGGGTGCCAAGTTGCGACTCGATGGACAAGGTCTCGCCCAATCCCAGGAAGTTGTTGGTCGAATAGTTGAATCCAACGAAACTGCCCGCGATGCCGGAAACGCCCCCCGTCATGCCGATCGAGTTCTTACCACGCTCTTTCACGTTGAGGGTGATGTCGACGGTGCTCGCCTGCGTGTTGCGTTTGATGTCGGCCGCCTCGCCCTCTTTAAGCACCTCGAAGTAGCCAAGCTGGTTCAGCCGCAGCAAGCTCAGCTCCCAAAGGCGGGAATTAAAGATGTCGCCTTCGTCGAGTAGAATTTCGCGGCGGATGACCTTGTCGCGCGTGGTGGTGTTGCCGGCGAAGTCGATGCGGCGCACGAAGAACTGCTTTCCTTCCTCGGCGGTCAAGGTGAGATCGATCTTGTCGGAATTGGGGATGATGTCGAAGCTGGGCTCGGTCACTGCGTCGATGTAGCCGAACTCTCCGTACAGCTTTCGAAGGTTTTCAAATCCCTTTCGCAGCTTGGATGTGGAAAAAACGTCTCCCTCGGTCATCTGGAAGAGCGGCTTCATGAGCACATCCGGTGTCTTAAACAGTTTGACGCCGGAGAAAGTGATCTTGTTGAGCTTGTATTGGCGGCCCTCTTCGACTGGGACCGTGACATCGGCCAGAATCTTCGCCTTATTAGGATAGAAGAGCGGGATTCGGAACGTCCCGGCAGGCGATTTCCGGATTTTGACATCCTGATCCAGGACCTTGGCCGTGAAGTAACCTTTATCGCGATACGCTTCGCGCAGCCGTTCTTTATCCTCCTCCAGCTTGGTGGAGTCGAACGTGCGCGAGAACAGGCTTTCCAAGAAGATGGAGCGCGGTATTCCGATCGGCTTCAGGTTTTTCATGGCCCGAATCGCCTCCCGGCGGCCCATCACTTCATTCCCTTCGATCTTGATATCGCCAACCTTAACCTTGGCGCCTTCTATAACGTTGAACGTGACTTCGAGCGACGAGGGAGGGATTTGGCGGAGTTGCGGATCGACGGTGGCATACTGCCGTCCGCGCTCGGCCAGAAAATCCTTGAGCACGACCGTTGCTCGCTGTACCTTGTTCGGATCGTACTGCGACTCCACGGTCAAGCCGACCTTCCGCTCCTTGAAGCGGTCCAGGATCTCCGAAACGGTGACGGACTTGATCCCCTCATACTTAATGGACCGGACCACGCGGCGCTCAACCAGGACGAACCGGACAATGATACCGGCCTGGCCTGGCTCAGTCTCCAGCGTAATGTCGTCGAAGCGGCTGGTGTTCCAAAGCTGCATGAAATCCCGGCGCAAGGCTTCCGGATCGAAGCGATCACCCTTTTTAGTGACCATCATGGCGCGAAGGGTGTCCTGAGGAACCCGGCGCGCTCCCCGAAACTCGATCGCCTCAATCGTATTTTCGAGGGTCTGGGGTTTGGGCTCCTCCGCGGTCTTCGGCGCCTCGAGCTTCGGCTGGCCAGGAGCAGGCGGGGTCGGCGGCTTCGGCTGTTCGACGCTCTGAGGAACTGCCTCGAACGGGTTCTGAGGGGGTTTGGGCTGCTGCGGCGCAGGTGTATTGGCCGGGGGCGCGGGCTGCTGAGCCAGCGCTGCAGAGGGAATGGAGAGGCAGAGACAAACCACGGCGTTCACCAGGCCGGGACGCCTGCGAAGAATCATGTAAAAAAACCTAGTTCCTTTCTACTCTGCGCTTTAAGGGAGACGCACTCGTGCCCTACAGGGTTTCACGTTATTGATCTCATGCGTCTGCCGAACATACATATTACCAATTTTAGGGTCGTCGGGGCGGTTAACATTCCTATCCCCCTCAGGCTTGAAGGGAACTGGGCTACCGTGATGGAGCCTACGAAGGCTGCATCTCAATCAACCGGCTCATCCGAGGTCTGAAGGCTGCGGCTTTGAGTGCTCTGCCAACGGAAGGGATGACGAATCTAGGGGCTGCGCATAATCAATACCCATGGAAAAACACCTATCGCGGTCCCAAGCAAATAGATAGCATTTCTCCGGAGATCGGCCGGCTTGGCAGGCTTGATCAGGAAATGTGTGGATTCCCCGCTTTAGCGGAGCCCCGCGCGTCTTCCATCTCTGCCAATCCGCCGCAGTGGTAAAATCGCCCAATGTCTATAAATCGCCTACTGGGTATCGCTTCGCTTTCGATCTTCCTCTGCGCCGCTCAGAGTGGCGCGCCGACTCATTCCATCTACAATCTTTCGGAAGTTCAATGGGGCAAGGGTCCGCCGTCGCTTCCGCCTGGAGCGGAGCTTGTCGTGTTGGAAGGCGATCCAGCCAAGGAAGGCCCGTTCACGATGCGCCTGCGCATGCCGGACGGGTACAAGATTCCGGTTCACTTCCATCCGAAGGTCGAACACATAACCGTCGTGTCGGGCACTTTCAACATAGGCATGGGAGAGCGCTTCGATCAGGCGGCGACGAAGCCCATGAACGCAGGAGCGTTCGGCTTCTGGCCCGCCAATATGAAGCACTTCGTCTGGGTTAAGGGCGTCACGATAGTGCAACTTCACGGCATTGGCCCGTGGGGCATCAACTACGTCAATCCTTCCGACGATCCCCGAACGGCTTCAAAGTAGCGCTGGAATTCACGGCGACTTATGCGCCGACACATTAGCGCCGCGAACACCATATTTTCTCGCTGCCTGTTCTTTTGTTGTGGCGCGGAAGCAATCGAAGTACGCCTTGACTTGAACGTTCTCGAATTTCAGATTTCGCAGCAAGGCGATTAGCTCTGCCTCCGGCAGAGCGCCGGAGATTCAATCAGTCCACAGGCCAACATCGCCACGAGCGTCGGCGCTAATAGGAGCATCGAGTACGATATCGCCAAGCTGCAACCGTCCACCGGGGCGCAATACGCGCCAGATTTCAGCGAACGCCTTGTCTTTCTCCGGAACTAGGTTGAGCACTCCATTGGAAATGACTACATCGACGCTCGCGTCTAGAAGCGGAAGTGAGGTTGCGTCAGCGCAATGCACGGTTACGTTCCTCAATCCAGCAGTAGACGCTGAAGTAAGCGCCCGATCCCGCATGGCTTCCGTCATGTCGATGCCGATTGCGCGCCCGTTCGGGCCAACCTTACGCGCCACTAGTAGTAGATCGGTCCCGGCTCCGCAGCCGATGTCCAGGACGGTTTCTCCGGGTAGGATTGGAGCAATCGCGTGTGGATTGGCTATCCCCGCGAATGAAGCTACGCACTCTGGTGGAAGCGTGGCAAGCTCTTTTGGATCGTAACCGAGGAACTCAACGGCGTATACCGGACCAAGGTGGAAGTGAAAATCTCCGCCTGGATCGCCGGCAACACGCGAGTACACTTTGGACACTTCTTCGCGCACGGCGTTTGGGTCGATGATGGGCTCTGGCATGACTTCCAGTCTATCGTTCGGGGCAAGAGGCATCATCAGCGGATTAGCCAAGTTGACCACTTCATGCACCCATCATACGCTTGCGAACTCTTGCCGATCCGCTACCTTCACTCCAGGAGGCGACTTCCTCGTTAGTCAACTCGGGCAGCACCACCACACGACAGCAAATACGGGCTAAGGAAGATAGAACGTTGCGACGCCGCCCAGGATCGAGCTAGGATCGACATCATCCAAATTCATAAGCATGATGATAGTCAATCGATCGTCCACGAACCGTGCGAACGCAGAGCGAAAGCCCGGCATCCCGCCGGTATGATGCACTAGTTTATGACCTCTCAGGGAAGTAATCTCCCAACCGAAGCCGTAAGGATAAGAGCTGCCGGCGTTGAGTATCACCGGAGTTTGAGCATGAGCCACCACCGGTATTCTAATCCCCCGCCAATAGCTATGCCGGACGAACAACGCGCGACCCGGAAAACTGACCGGGTACCGAAAAGTTCAATCCCCAGGGATGGCGCCGAAAAATGACCTCACGACCAGTTTTTTGGTCGACGGCTCTCCGGAACGGGATTTCCGGGGGATTGTCGCCCTGATCCTGCCCTAAGAGGGGCGCTTCAGTATGGTGACGACGCTGGTGGAACCTCGCCCACTCCAAGGAGCGGGCGCTCCCTTGTTGATGCAGATGTCGCCCTCCGGGCCGAAAGTCACCGCCAAGCCGTCAATGAAGGAATGCAATTCGAACTCGCGTAGATGTCAGTCACGACAAGCCCAACCCTGTGCGTGCGAGCTTGCGGCTAGCGACCGCATCTCGCAGGCCTGAGGTGAACACTCCAACGGCGTAGAGCGTCAGAATCCACGAGATGGCGCCGTAGTCCGCCACTCCGAATGCCGAATCAAGCTTGGCCCAGGTCGCGGCGTGGGGGTACAACTCCGCCAGGAACACGCCGTAGAAGATTCCCATGATGGCATGCATTACTCGTTCGCCGGCCGGGAGCTTTCGCGTGCGGTCCTCTTCCAGGAAATCGGCGAGAGTCGCCCAGACCTCAAAGAGCAGGATGGCGGCTAACGGCCAAACCCACAGCCCGTTCCACGTAGTCCACGCCAGGGTCCCGAACACGATTGTGTAAGCGAAGTCCCGCACGCTATGCAAGCGGAGTTCGCTCACGGCAGTAGGCGTACTGGCCAGGCGGAGTCGCCACTCGTGGTAGTAGAGGGTGTCGAATGCGCCCAGCGCACCCAGCAGCAACAGAAAGTAGAGGGTGGTGTTCATGACTTCAGCGTCATCGCTCCGCGATAGGAGCCGACATGCGCAATCTTGACCTCGACTTCCCAGGACGCCTCCCCGCCGCACACGGCTGCCTCAATGCGCAAGGGAACGGGTATCCCCCAGACCCGCGCCCGCCGCGATTCGAAACTCATACCACCTTGGTACGCGCTGACCTGGAACGCGATGCGAACCGGTCCTGCCTCTTCCACCAGAAGGCCCTCCGCCGCCCATTGCGTGGAGCTGCGCACTACGCCGCCGAACCAGCGCGTCCAGATTTCTTCGTCCTCGGTGGCCACGACGTCCAGTCTCACTGGAACATTCTCGCCTTCCGGAGGGAAGCCCACCAGCCATGCTAGGAAGGCGCTTTCCCGGCGGATCGAAAGTGTACCTGTGGCACAGCGTCGGCCTGGCGCGGAGTGAAACATACGCAGAACGGCCGGCAGTTTTTCGAAGTCGTCTTCAAGCAGCGCACGATAAATCACTGCGATGTCCTTCGCAGCCACACGAAGTAAGCCACGAAAAAAGGCAGCCAGACGAAGTCGTTGAATACGTTCGTCCACATGGTTCGGATGGGAAGCCCAGCGGTGGTCACCGTCCAGAACCAGCCGATCGGCCCGAGCGTTTTGCCGAGGAAACCGATGACCACGATTTGCGGATACCGCCGTGGCTCGCACGCAACCACCCAGTAGCCGTATCCATATAAGCCGATACACATTCCCAGTCCGCTCAGCACGAAAGGGTAGTTGATGTGCGGCAAGTCAAACAGATCGAAGAACAGGTTCGGAAGCAACACGACCGCCGAACCCCAACAGATGTTATACACCGCCGCAACGCGGAAGACTCGCACAAGCAGCGTTTCCAGTGACTGGTTGGTCATAACTGTACATCAATTGTGGGTAGTAATCGACAATATTACCTCGCCACGAGTCAACGGCGTGCGGGGAAATCCCGGGAAGTCCCCATATCAACATAGTGACTATGCGAACCCTTCTCCGATCACAGCGATTCTTCCCCGCGCAACACACAGAGAATATTAAGGAAACCCTGTTGACGGCGCTCACACATCCTGGCGCGGCTGCTACTCTCAACTTAGGAGATGATCTGAAAAAAGCGACAGTAATTCATCACTTTCATCACATTCATCACATCGTTCATTTTTGATGAGACGCCCGGCAGGTGTTTAATCCGGAAGGCCGAACACGAAAAATCCAATCGGCGCCGCCATCGCGACGTACTGCTTGCCGCCGACCATGTACGTCATCGGCGATGCGCGCCATGCCTGATTGAGCTGCGCGTGCCAGAGCAGTTTTCCGCTCTTCGCCTCGACCGCGGTGAATGCGCCGCTGTCCTCGCCGAAAAATACGAGGCCGCCGTTGGTCGACAGCACGCCGGAATAGGTCCTCGCCGGTCCGGTTTGCGCAAATTGCCAGGCGATCCTGCCGGTTTCGAGATCGATCGCGCGGATGTATTTCCGGTTCGGCTCGTCGCTGGCCGTCCGGAACGTCCCGCCCATCCAGCCGCTGTTGCCCCGCTTCCACGGGGTGTCGTTCGTCTGGAAGACCGTGCAGGATTCGAGCGTTTGAACGTAGAAGAGTTTTGTGACCGGGCTGTAGGCGCTCGACATCCAGTTCGTCGCGCCGAAGATCGCCGGGCACGCTTTCGCTCCGGCTGCGGTGGGCTGCGCTTCGGGATTCAGGACCGGCCGGCCATCTTTGCCGATCTCTTTCGCCCACGTGAGCTTCTCGACAAACGGCTTGGCCAGCAGCAGCTCGCCATTTGTACGATCCAGGACGTAGAAGAATCCGTTGCGATTCGCTTGCGCCAGCAGCTTGCGGCGCTTGCCCTGAAAGTCGGAGTCAATCAATACGAGCGGCTCGGTCGCGTCGTAATCGAAGACGTCGTGCGGCGTGAACTGGTAGTACCACTTCAGTTCGCCTGTCTTCGGCTTCAGCGCGAGCACCGAGTTGGTGTAGAGGTTGTCGCCCTTTCGCTCGGCGCCGTTGAAGTCGGGGCAGGGATTGCCGACCGGCCAGTAGAGCAGATCGAGCTCCGGATCGTAGCTCCCGGTCAGCCAAGTCGCGCCGCAGCCTTTCTCGAGTGCGCTGCCGACCCAGGTTTCCGCCAGCTTCTCGCCGCGCGCCGGGATGGTCCAGAAGCGCCACGCGCGCTTGCCGTCGGCGACTTGATAGGCGTCCAGAAATCCCCGCAAACCGGCATCGCCGCCCGAGATTCCGGCGATCACCAGTTCGCCGACTATCAGCGGCGCGACAGTTGAACCGTAGTGATTGCGTGAGTCCGCCATCTCGACGTCCCACAGCAACTGGCCTGTGCCGCGATTCAACGCGATCAGATGCGCGTTATCAGTGACCATGAAGATCTTGTCGCCGAGGAGAGCCACGCCTCGGTTCAGACCGATTGCCGCATCCTGCATCATGCCAGCAGTGCGCGGACGGCTGTATTGCCAGATCTGCCTACCCGTCGCCGCGTCGAGCGCCCAGGCCTGGTTCACCGCGGTCACATACATGATGCCATCGACCACGATGGGCGTTCCC
>Ga0075421_100006092_pt1 | contig 14661 bp, 12 predicted proteins | sample SoiMetdeltSBSDD5_FD_75292 | JGI IMG/M metagenome (GOLD analysis project Ga0075421, IMG submission 75292) | Bulk soil microbial communities from a Populus tree surrounding site in Tennessee, USA - Soil MetaG P. deltoides SBSDD5 | ecosystem: Environmental > Terrestrial > Soil > Tree plantation...
GCTCGCCCGGACGCGCCGATAGTAGTCCCCTTTCAGCGCATCCAGCGCTTCCTGGTGTCCGGCGCTCCCCAGCGTGGCCAGGGCCTCCGCCGCGGCCGCCCTGATCTCCGGGCTGTCGTGGCTGAGGTCCTTGGCGACCTCATCCGCCGCCGACCGGTCGCCGATCTGCCCCAGCGCGAGCACCGCCTCCCGCCGCCCCACCGCCGACGGGTCCGCCAGGTAGCGCAGCAGCGGTCCCACCGCCTCCTTCGCCTTCAGGCCGCCCAGGAGCGCGCTGGCGTCGGCCGCCTCCGGCCCGCCCTCGTTCACCAGGGCGATCAGCGCGGGCACCGCGGCCTGCGTCGTCCCCGAGGCGCGCAGGGCCTCCACCAGCCGCACCTTGTCCCCGGCCAGCTTCGGGATCAGCTCCAGGATCGGCGCCTGTCCCGCCGCCCCCTGCGCCGCCAGCGCCTCCGCGGTGCGCGCCTGCACGTCGCGGTCCGCGTCCAGCAGGCCGGCGGCGGCGGCGGAGATCCCGCCCGGACCCAGGTAGGCCAGCCCCTCCAGCGCCGCCCCGCGCACGCGCGGGCTCACGTCCTCGGCGGACCGGGAGAGCACCTCCAGCGCGCCGGGCCCGCGCAGGCGTCCCAGCGCGCGCAGGCAGCGGGCGAGGAGCCGGAGCTGCTCGGGGTTGGCGTCGTCCACCAGCTCGCGCGGCGGGCGCGGGCGGACGACCACCCGGCCCTCCTGGGCGACCCGCGCCTCGGTGGCGGAGGAGACCCTCCGGAGCAGGTCGTCGCGCTTGCCGGGCCCCTCCGCCTGGGCCTGCGACCGCCCCCACTCCTCCGGCAGCGAGGTCACCCACTTGGCGCGGATCGCGTCCACCGCCTTCGCCTCCTGCTCGCACACCTTGAGCACCGGCGCTCCCAGCGACGGCTCCCCCAGCTCCGCGGCCGCCGACAGCGCGGCGTAGCGCACGGCGGCGCTGGGGCTGGAGAGGAAGGGGATCACCTTGGGCGCGGCGGCCCTGGCGGTGGGGCCCAGGCCCTCCAGGGTCACCAGCGCGCTCACCGGCTCCTTCTGCCTGGAGAGCTGGTCCACCACGGGCTCCAGCGGGCAACCGCCGCGCCGCCGCATCTCGCGCCCGGCGGCGAGCGCGTCATCCCGGTCCCCGATGAGCGCGATCTCGCACAGGGCCTTGCTGCTCTCGGGGACGCGGGGGAGCGCGATGATGGCAGCGGTGGCGTGCGGGCTGGCGGCGCTCTTCTCCACGGCCACCGCCTGCAGGGTGGGGATGGCGGCGGGCTCGCCCAGCTGGCCCAGCGCCTCGCAGGCGGCCTCGCGGAGGGAAGGGAAGTTCTCGGTGAGCAGGAGCGCCACCTCGCCGACCACGCGGCGATCGCCGGCGAACCCCAGGCCGCGGACCGCGCCCGCGGCGAGGATCACCTGGCTGTCGCGCATCGCCGGGATGAGGCGGCTGACGGCCTCGGCGCGGCCGCTCTTGCCCAGCTCCTCGGCGGCGGCCACGCGCTCGGGGAGGGCGCCCTCGGCGAGCGCCCGCATGTTGCGCTCCCAGATCGCCTGCGCCTCGGTGGTGACCACCTGGGCCATGGCGCCGGGGACGTTGGAGGACTTGAGGGCCTGGACGATGGCCAGGCGGGTGGGGCGGCTGCGGCGGGCGTACTGCGAGGTGAGATAGGCCTTGGATCGGTCGCTCTTGATCTGGGCCAGCGCCATGGCCGCGTGGGCCTGGACGCTCTCGTCCTGGTCCTGGAGGAGCTCGCCCAGGATGTCGACCACCCGGAGGTCCTGGCTCTTGCCCAGGGCGTCGGCGGCCTCGGCGCGGACGATGGGCGCGAGGTCCTTGGCGGCGCGGGTGAAGAGGACCAGGTCGTCCGGGTGGCCCTGGGCGGCCAGCTTCTGGACGGCGAGGGCGCGCTGTTCGGGCCGGGGGCTCTGGAGGTCGGCGATCAGCTTGTCGTGGCTGCCGCCGCACCCGGCCAGCGCCGCCCCGAGGAGCACGACCGCGGTCCGAGCCCGGCGCCATCCCGGAAGGGGGCTGCGCATGCGCGCCGGTTATACACTGCGCTGAGCGCAGGTGGGGCGCTGTGGCTGGACCGCCCGCCCGGGGGGAACCCCGCCGCCTCCTCGACTGTCCAACCTCCCGCCCATGCTCCTCGCGCTCCTCGCCGCGCTCACCCTCTCCGCGGAGCCCGCCGACCTCTCCACGCCGCCCGTGGTGGCCCTGGTGCCGCTGGGCGAGGTCGACGACGCCACGCTGCAGGCCGTCCGCGACGGCATCGCCTCGCACGCGCGCGTCACGGTCCGGATCGACCCCGTCCGCCCGCTCCCGCCGGAGGCCTACTACCCGCCGCGGAAGCGCTGGCGCGCGGAGAAGATCCTCGACGCGCTGGACGCCGACCCGCCGAAGGATGCCTGGAAGGTGGTGGCGATCACCGCCGCGGAGATCTCCACCACCAAGGACGACGTCAAGGACTGGGGCATCGGCGGGCTGGGCAGCATCGGCGGGCGCAGCTGCGTGGTGTCCACCTTCCTCGTCCGCAAGCACAGCCGCGAACGGGCCACCTACGAGCGCCGGATGGCCGACCTGGCGGTGCACGAGTTTGGCCACACCCTGGGCCTGGACCACTGCCCGTCGCGCGGCTGCGTGATGTCCGACGCGCAGGGGAAGCTGATCCGTTCGCTGGACTCGTCCACCGGCGAGTTCTGCGACACCTGCCGCCACGCCCTCCAGGAGGGGCTGCTCCAGATCTCCACCCGGCCGCGCCAGCCCGCCGCGCTGGGCCCGCGCTGACGCGCCGCATTCCGGCGTCCAAGCCGGGCTGGCCCTCCACATGCGTGCCCTCCCGCTCATCGCCTCGGCCGCCCTGTTCCTCGCCGCGCGCGCGGAGGCCGACTTCGGGCCGGAGAGGTTGATCGGCCTGGCGGGCGGCACCCAGTACCAGGCGGACATCGCCTCGGACGGGAAGTCCTTCCTGATCGCCTGGCTGAACCAGGCCTCCCCCGAGAGGCCGTCCATCGAGGTTGTCCGCGTGGGGGCCGATGGCACCAGGATGGGGAGCCCGGTCGTGCTCGCCACCCCGCGCGGGCCGACCTCCGCTCCCTCGGTGGCGGCCTGCGGCAAGGGCTGGGTGGTGGCATGGCCGGAGCGCGAACGCATCGAGGTCCACGTCCTCGACGGCGCCGGCGCGCCGCTCCAGCGGCTGGAGGAGAGGACCGATCCGCGCATGGTCGGCGGGCGCGGCCTCCGGCTCGGCCTGGCCTGCGATGGCCGTGGAGCGCTGATCGCGTGGAGTCATGACGAGCGGCCGGAGCTGCACGCGCTGGCCCTCCCACACGGGGAGACCAGGCTCCGCCGCCTCCGCCTCGCGGTCGAGGGCCGGGGGCGCTTCCACGCGGTCGCGGTGACCTCGGACGGCGACGGGTTCCTGGTGGCCTGGCACTCGGAGGTGGTCCTGTCCAAGGTGGACCAGGGTCGCCGGACCACGAGCGTGCTGCGGCACCGCATCGACGCGCTCCGCGTGTCGCTCGAGGGCGCTGCGCCCGGCCAGCGTCCGATCGAGATGTTCACGGGCGCGGAGACCACCGAACACGCCTGGGAGCGAAGCATCGGAGGTCTCTCGGCGGCTGCCGCGGGTCGGGACGATTTCCTGGTGACGTGGGACAGCTACGACCGGGAGAAACCCATCCACGCCGTGCGGCTGCGTGGGTCCCGCCTGGTCGATGCCTCGCCCCTGACGCTGGGAGGTCCGGGCGTCTGGGGCGTGGCCGTGGTGGCCGAGCCGGCCGGCTACCTGGTGGCCTGGACCCACTGGACCAATCGGTCAGTGCCGCCGGCGGGGGATATGGCGCACCAGCTGCGATACGCGCGCGTTCCGATCGAGGGCGCGCGGATCGTCGAGTCCGCGCTCCATGTCTCCGCCAGCACCATCATGGGCGACGTCCGCCTGGCCCACGGCGCCGGCCGCGCGATCGCCGTGTACGCCGAGGGCAGGACCGGCGAGCCCGGTTACACCGCGGGGGTGGACGTCTGGATCAAGGGCGCCGGCGGCCTCCCGGAGGCCGCGCCGATCTCCCTCGGCCCCGCCTCGCAGTGGGCTCCGGCGCTCGCCGCCCGCGGCCCGGACTACCTCGTGGCCTGGGTGGATGCGAGCACGCTCCCGGAGTCCATCCGCACGGCGGCGATCTCGCCCGCCGGCGCGCTGGTCCCATCCAAGGGCTCGGTCCTCGCCCGGAGCGCCGTGCCGCGGGAGATCTCCGTCTCCGCCGGCCGGAGCGCCTACCTGGTGGCGTGGGTGGAAGAGCGTGGGACCTTCGCCTCCCGCGTCTCGGCGGAAGGCGAGCCCCTCGATCCGGCGCCCCTCCACCTGGGAGATGGCTGGCAGAACGTGGCGGCGTCGTTCGATGGCGAGGCGCACGTGCTGGCCTTCGTCACCGGGAAGGAGCTCCGCACGATCCGCATCTTCGAGGGCGGCCGCGCGCCCGAGCCGGCGGTCCGCGTGGGCGAGCTCTCCTACAGCCCATCCAGGGTCGGCATGGCCTGCGAGCGCGGAAGCTGCCTGGTCACCTGGCAAGACTCCACCGGGAGCCACCGGTCCGCCCCCGTCCACAGCCTGCGGATCATCCACGGGCGCCCCGAGTACCGGGGAACCCGCCCGCGCCAGACGATCCTCCCGGAGGGGTACGCCGGCTGGCCGGCGGTGGCCGCGGGCGGCGGGCGGTACCTGTTCGCGTGGGGCGCGTACTCGCTGGACTCCCCCTTTCCGTACCGGATCCTCTGGACGAACGTGGACCAGCTGGCCGGCGTCCATGGCTCCCGCACCGGCGAGCTCCCCGGCCACCGCAGGAGCCACCCTTCGCTCGCCTTCGACGGCCGGCGGTTCATGGCGGCGTGGATCGAGGAGGGCGACTCCGACCCGCTCCGGTGGGGCCCCGTGGAGCGGGGGTGGCTGGAGCTCCCCCGCTCGCTGGGCGTGAAGGGCATCTCGCCGGCGCTGGCGGCGACGCCGGGCGGCGGGCTGACGGCCGCCTGGCTGGAGACGCCGGAGAAGGCGCCCTACCGCGTGCGCCTCCGCACCCTCGCCCCGCACGCCTCGCCGCCGCCCCCACCGGCGCCCGCCACGCCGCAGGCGGCGACCTTCAGGCTCCCTGACCTGATGGCGCTGGTGCGCCGGTCGGCGGCCACCCGCGCTGGAGAGCGGGTGGAACCGGAGATCGACCGGCAGCTGAGGACGCTGGTGGCGCGGATCCAGGCCACCACCCGCCGAGGCCTCCTCCCGGTGGACCCGCCCGCGCTCCCCGGCCGCCGCCAGCCCGGGTCCGGCCAGGTCAAGTACCGGTCGCCCTGGGGCTCGGAGACCGCGTCCAGCGGGTCCCACGTGACGAACGCCCACTACACCGGCCCGGGCCTCGCGCTGGGGGGCGTGCTCGGCGGCGTGGTGGTGGTAGACGGCACGGTGCGGATCGGCTCGGTGACGGACTCGATCGTGCTCGCCACGGGAGACGTGCGCATCGACCGCGCCGACCGGAGCATCGTGGTCGCCGGCGGGCGGATCGAGATCGGCGAGGACGGGGCGCTGCTCTCCTCCGGCCACGGCTTCGCCAGCATCCTGGTCTCCGGCCGGAGCATCGACGCCGGATCTTGCGGAGGCGTGCTGGCGGCCGCGGACGGCGTGGTGGTGGGGAACGGGGGCGTCGCCACGGTCAACGTGCCGGCCGGCCCGATCGACGGGGGAGCCCCGGACTCCTCCGGCGCCGCGGCCTACCAGGACCCGGGCCTGGTCCTGTCAGACGCCGCGCGCTGACGCCGCCCCGCGCTACTCCCGCGCGCGCACCTTGGCCACGTACTCCTCGCGGCTGATGTGGCCCTTTTCGATCAGCAGCTCGAACAGGCTGCGCAGCGCCTTGACCTGCTGGGCGGCGTGCTTCTCCAGCGCCTCCAGCCGCGCCCCCAGCTCCTGGATCTGCCGCTCCTGCTCCGCCTGCACCACCGACCGCGGGGAGGTGACGGCGTAGGGATCCGACCCGGCGCCCATCGCCGCGCTGGCCATCAGCGGCTGGCCCCCGCTGCCGCCCGCGGTCACCTTCTCCCCGGAGCGAGTGATGATCTCCTGCGCGTCGAAGCTCTGCTCCTCGAGGCCCAGCAGGCTGGTGCTCCCCACGTCCGAGGCGGTGACGCTCTCGCCGTAGTAGTGCTTGCGGATGGCGCGGTCGATGGCGGTGGGGCCGCAGATCGACACCTGGATCCTCATCCCGGTGTGAAAGGCCAGCTCCTGGAGCGCCTCGAAGTTGGTGGGATCGCTGGTGGCCACCTGGAGCGTCTTCTGCCGGGGGTCGCCGCCCAGCGGGAAGACGCCGTAGCGTTCGGCGACGTCCACCCGCAGCCACGACGTCACGTCGGCCGGGGTCTGGAGCGCGTCCAGGTCCACCAGCGGGAGGTTGAGCTGCCGGGAGAGGGCGGCGGCCATCGACGCCTCCTCGACGAAATGCATCTCCACCAGCGTGCGGCCCAGCTTGCCGCCCCACTTCCGCTGCTCGGCGAGGGCGGCCTTGAGCTGCAGCTCGGTGATGAGCCCGGCGTCCTTCAGCAGCTCGCCCAGGCGGCGCTTCTTCCCGGCGGGAGGAGAGCTCGTCACGGCAGGGAGCCTATCAGCTCGGGGCTCACTCTTCCGCTTCCTCGCGGCGCCTGGGCGGATCCAGCTTCTTCGCCTCCGCCTTCTCCTCCTTGGTCAGCTTGGCGGACTTGAACAGCTTCCAGCTCGCCTCCTTCCCGCTGATGGTGAGGGTGGCGGCGAAGCCGTAGGCGGGGGTCTTGTCGTTCATCTCCCAGCGGGTGCTGTCCGCCGGGCCGGGGTTGAGGAACAGCGCCCTGGCCGGCTTGTCCTGCGGGATCAGCTGCGTCCCCTCCAGGTCGGTGGCGCGCGCCCCCGCCTCCTTGATGTTGGAGAAGATGCCGAAGGCGATCCCCGCGGCGGCGATGGCCTTGTTGATCTCCGGGTCGCCCACGTTGCCGCCGTTCACCGCGTAGTCCACCGCCTTGTTCCCCGCGCCCTTCGGCGGGCCGTGCGACACCAGCACCACCGGCGCCTTCGACTCCCTGGCCGCCTTCACCACCTCGTCCAGGGTGCCCTTGTCGTAGCGGCAGCCGGTGGTGCAGGAGATGAAGTTGGGGTCGTGGTAGCCGGGGAGGGAGACCACCGTCGCCTCCTTGAGCTCCACCGCGCGGACCACGTGCATGTTCACCAGGTTGGAGTGCGTCTTCTGGGCGCGGGCCATCCCCTTCTTGAAGTCGCCGCCGCACTCGCGGTTGCCGGCCACCGCCAGCACCGGCACCCCGGAGGCGGCCAGCTCGGAGAGCGCGCGTTCGATGCCCGCCGCCACCTCGCCGATGTCGCCGCTCACCACCACCGCGTGGACGCCCTGCTCCTTGAAGAACTGCAGGTAGCGCTTGAGGGCGTACATGTTCTGGCCGGAGTCCTCGTTGATCGGCCCCAGCACGCCCAGCACCAGCTTCCCGCCCGGCGCCGCGTCCTTGAACGTCAGCTTGTAGCCCACCGAGGTGGCGGCGCGGTCGCCCACCTTCACTTCCTGGGCGGCGGTGGCGGTCAGGTGCCCGGCGCAGCCGTCGAGGTTGGCGGGGATGGTGTCGGGGGCGGCGGCCAGGGCGGGGGCGGTGGCGGAGAGGAGGAGCGCGGCGAGCAGGGGGCGGGCGGTCATGGATCCAGGAGAAATATCAGGGCCTCGCGACCGGTCCAGCGCGGCGCCCATTCTGGTATGACGCCGCCCAATGAGACGGCTCGCCCTCCTCGCCGCGGCGCTCGCGCTGGCGTCCTGCGCCCACCAGACCCTGGCCGGCTACGACCTGGACCGCGTGCAGCGCCCCGCGTTCCTCTCCTGGATCGAGGAGGGCGCCGGCCCCCGGGCCGAGGTGTTCCGCAACGACGAGGCCTACAAGGCGCGGCTGAAAAAGCTGGACCCGCCGGAGGCGGACCGGCGGCTGGCGGCCAAGCTGGTGAAGCAGATCAACAAGTTCGAGATCACCGACCGGCTCCGCGCCGGGACGCTGCTCAGCCTCCCCAAGGAGGCGCCCTGGACCAACTCGGTGGACGCCAGCAAGGTGGCCTCGCTGTACGGGAGCCTCCTGGTGGAGGACCTGACCGCGACGCGGCCGGACCCCAGGGAGCTGAAGCAGCTGGGCGCGGACGCGGTGGTGGAGTTCGTCATCAAGTCCTACGGGATCCGCAGCGCCAAGGGGAAGGCCGGCGCGTACGTGGAGGGCGAGGCGCGGATGTTCCTGCTCGACGGCGGGGACATCTGGAGGATGGCGTTCAAGGTCGACCAGGCGGCGGACAGGACCGGCGCGCTGGACCCGTTCGAGGTGGCCAAGGACCCCAACCGCGTCCTCTTCCGCGACCAGCTCAACGCCATCCTGGACCAGGTCTCGCAGCGGGCCGCCCGGGAGCTGCAGCCGCTGCACCGCAAGCGCCCGCCCGCCGCCGGCGGCACCGAGGGACCGCCGCCGGCCGGCGAGCTGGAGCAGCCGCCGCCCCCACCGGCCAAGACGGACAAGACGGACAAGACGGACGACGAGCTGCCGCCCGCCGGCGAGCTGGAGTAGCCGCCCTGGGTCCCCGCGGAGAGATCTCCCTGGACGGGGGCGCCGGCGAGGGCGGCGGGCAGATCCTCCGCAGCGCGCTCTCGCTCTCGCTCTGCACCGGGGTGGGGTTCCGGATCTCGCGCATCCGCGCCAACCGCAAGCCGCCCGGCCTGCGCCCCCAGCACCTGGCGTGCGTCCGGGGCGCGGAGGCCATCTCCGGCGGGGAGAGCGAGGGCGCCGAGGTGGGCGCCTCCGAGCTGCGCTTCCGCCCGGCGCCGGTGAAGCCCGGGGAGTACCTGCTGGAGGTGGGCACCGCCGGGAGCGTGCCGCTGTTGCTCCAGTGCCTGTTCTATCCGCTGGCGCTGGCGGGCGGCGGCACGCTCACGCTCCGGGGCGGGACGCACCTGCCCAACAGCCCCGTCTACCACTACCTGGCCACGGTCTGGCTCACCGCGGTGCAGGCGTACGGGCTGTCGGCGGAGCTGCGGCTGGAGCAGGCGGGGTTCTACCCTCAGGGGGGAGGGGAGATCGGCGCCAGGGTGGCGCCGCCCGCCCAGCCGCCCACCCTGGTGGAGCTGCCCGCCCGCGGGACGCTGGCGGACGTGGGCGTGACCTCGTTCGTGGCCGGGCTGCCGCTGTCGATCGCCGAGCGCCAGGCGGCGGCGGCGGTGGCGGCGCTCCAGCGCCGGGGGATCTACTCGCACTCGGAGAACCGGCCGCTCAAGAGCACGCTCTCGCGCGGGACGGCGGTGTTCATCAGCGCGCAGTTCGAGAACACCCTGGCCGGGTTCTCCGCGCTGGGGGAGCGCGGGCGGCCGGCGGAGTCGGTGGGGGAGGACGCGGCGGGCCAGCTGGGGAGGTTCATGGAGGGGGCGGGGGCGCTGGACGTCCACCTGGCGGACCAGATCCTGGTGCCGGCCGCGCTGCTGGCCGCCGGGCTCCTGGGCGAGACCAGCCCCGGCCGCACCCTGTTCACCACCCCGGAGGTGACCCCGCACCTCACCACCAACGCGGACGTCCTCCAGCGGTTTCTGCCGGAGATCCGCATCGCGGTGGACGCGGAGAAGGGGCAGGTCTCGGTGGAGCGGCGCTAGCCGCCGGGCGCCGGGCCGCGGGACCTGCGCTCAGGGCCGCGTGTTGCGCCGCACCGGGACGCGGGTGTCGCCCTCGACCGTGTTGGTGTTCCGGACGCGGGTCTCGTCGTAGGCGCGGGCGTTGGCGTTGGCGTTGGCCCTGACGGAGGGGGAGGGCGACTTCTTGACCGGCGCGCTCTCGCCCGCGGTGGCGCGGTAGTAGCGGAGCGCGTACGGCGTCACCACCAGCAGGATCGCCGTGAACAGGGCGATGGTCTTCCACGGGATCGGCGTCACCTGGTCGGTGACCTGCTTGGAGTACGCGTTGACCGGCAGGCGGCTCTTCGCCTTGGACGCCTCCAGCTCCTCCGGCGTCATCTCCGCCGGCGGCTTGTACTCGTCCAGGCCCTGGGCCAGCACCGCCGCCGGGAGCGTCACCGTCCAAGCCAGCAACGCCATCGCCATCCACCGTCGCATCCCGCGGACGCTACCACGCGCCTTGCCTGGGCCGCACCCAGGCGGTTACTCAGCTCCCCATGCTCCGCGCGCTCTTCGCCGCGATCGCCAACCTCCTCCTGGCGCTGCTGTGGACGCTGCTGCTCCCGCTGCGCCTCCTCCGGCGCGAGGCGCCGGCCGTCCACGTGCGCTTCCGCCTGGAGGGGGACCCGCCCTACCGCAAGGTGCGGGGCGCCGCCCGGCTGTTCGACCGCCCGGAGCCGGACTCGGTGGGCTCGCTGGACGAGCTGCGCGGCCAGCTGGACGTCCTCTGCGCCGACCCGCGCGTGAAGGGCGTGGTGTTCGAGCTGCAGGACCTGGCCGTCGCCCCCGCCAAGCGCCACAGCCTGGCGGCGCTGTTCGAGCGGCTGCGGCGCGCCGGCAAGGAGGTGGTGGGGTACGCCACCAGCGCCACCAACTCCGAATACGCGCTGCTGTGCCGGATGGACCGGATCCTGATGCCCTCCGCCGGCCGGCTGGAGCTGACCGGCTTCGCCGCCGAGGCCACCGCGCTGGGCGAGGGCCTGCGGAAGCTGGGCGTCTCCGCGCAGTTCGTCCGCCGCGGCGATTACAAGACCGCCCCGGAGCTGTTCACGCACGACTCAGTCTCGGAGATCCAGCGCCAGACGCTGGAGGCCATCCTCGAGGAGCGCCATCGCGAGCTGGTGGAGACCATCGCTGCCGGGCGCAAGCTGCCGCCCGCGGACGCCGCCGGGCGGATCGACCGCGGGCCGTACAGCGCCCGGCGGGCGCAGTCGGTGGGGCTGGTGGACGCCATCTGCTCCGAGGCGGACCTGGAGCAGGGGCTGAAGCGCGAGGCGGGGGCCCCGGCCCCCAAGCTGCAGACCTACGACGAGTACCTCGGCGGCCGGCGCTTCCCTCCGGTGCGCTGGGTGAAGCTCCGCCCGCCGCCGCGCCTGGGCCTGATCCGGATGCGCGGGATGATCGTGCACGCGTCCGGCACCGCTCCGTTCCAGAGCCTGGTCGCGTCCGGACCGACCGCCAAGGCCATCCGCGCCGCCGAGCGCGACCGGCGCTGCAAGGCGGTGCTCCTGTACGTGGACAGCCCGGGCGGGTCCGCGCTGGCGTCGGAGCTGATCCTGGAGGAGCTGAAGCGCCTGCAGAAGAAGAAGAAGGTGCTGGCGTACTTCGACCGGGTGGCGGCCAGCGGCGGCTACATGGCGGCGCTCGGCGCGCACGAGATCTGGGCGGGGCCCCACGCCATCGCCGGCTCCATCGGCGTCTTCGCCGGCAAGTTCGACGTCTCCGGGCTCCTGGAGCGGGTCGGGATCCGCCGCGCCGTCATCACCCGCGGCGAGAACGCCGGCCTCCTCTCCTTCTCGCGCCCGTTCACGGAGAAGGAGCGCCAGGCGCTGGAGGCGGACGTGGAGGAGACGTACCAGGCGTTCCTGGACCACGTGGCCGCCGCGCGAAAGCTCCCCAGGGACGCGGTCCGCGAGCGCGCGGAAGGGCGCATCTATTCGGGGCGGGCGGCGCTGGAGGCGAAGCTGGTGGACCGGGTGGGCCTGTTCGAGGAGGCGTGCCGCCGCGCGCTGGAGCTGGGCGGGGTGAGCGGCGAGTCGTTCCGGCTCCACCCGTACGCGGCGCGCAGGCGGTCCTTCTCGTGGTTGAACGCGCTGCGGGCCCTGGGCACCGGGCAGCTCTTTGCCCTGTGGTTTCCGTGGGTTGACGTGGGAGACCGGCGGGCCTGGAGCGAGGAGCCGGGGCCCTGAGACGCCCACAAACTTTGGGGAGCCAGGCCCATTGGCTATCATCCGCGCCCGGAAAGTCGGCGCTTTTCGCCGCAACTCCAAGGAGTTAGGCCGCTGAGGCCGGGGCGTCAACGCACGTGGCGGTGGCGGTGGATCGGGGCGGCGCTCCCGCTCTGGTGCTCGTGTGCCACCACGCCCGCGCCCGAGCGCGTCGCGGCCAGCTACGCCCAGGCCCTGCGCGAGGGGAAGCTGGACGACGCCTACCGGATGCTGGACGAGGGGACGCGGCCGGACCTCGCCGCCTTCCGGGCCCGGTACGCGAACGAGCAGGCGCGGCGCGAGCGCGCCGAGGCGATCGAGGGTTCGCTGGGGAGGCTGCGGGCGTCCAGCGGCGAGGTGGAGCTGCGGCACCAGGGCGGCGCCTGGCGCGTGGCGGATCCGCCGGCGGAGGCCGCGCCGCGCCAGGCGCTGGAGCGGTTCGTCGCCTCAGTGGACCGGGGCGACTTCAAGGCGGCGTACCTGCTGCTGGCGCAGTCCTGGCGGGACCGCTACACGCCGGCGCGGCTGGAGAAGGACTTCCAGCTGGAGCCCCAGGCGAAGGACCGGGTGGCGCGGGTGCGGGCGGCGCTCGGTGGGCCGCTGGAGGTGTCGAGGGACGGAGCGCAGCTGCCGCTGGGCGGCGGGCGGGCGGTGCGGCTGGTGCGGGAGGACGGCGATTACAAGATCGCCGCGCTCGAATGAAGCCGTCGGACGACCAGCTCCGGAACATGGGTGGCACGCTCCGGGAGATCGACCCGTCCACCCTCCAGTCCGACCCGGAGGAGGGCGCGGTGCGCTGGTTCCTGGGCGACAACGGGACGGAGATCTTCGCCTGGACGCACGGGGCGGATCCGCCGCACCACATCCAGCTGGTCTTCTCGCGCGTCTCGGTGGAGTGGAACCGGAAGACCGGCCTGATGACCGGCACCTTCACCGCCGGCTCCTCGACCTCGGGCGGCCGGTACGACCCCTACCTGCTCACCCTGGGCCGGCAGGTGGACCCGGAGGTCTGCCGGGCGGCGCTCCGGCTGCTCTCCTCCGCCAGCATCGACGCCAGCGTGGTGAAGCCGCTGGCGAAGGCGCTGGAGGAAGTGATCAACCCGGCGCCGTGAGGAAGCCCGCCTGATCGACTGCCCCCCAGGCGGGCCCTTTGCGGCGAGGCGCCCAGGCTGCTAGTGGACCACCCATGAGCGTGACCGAGCGCGACGTCCTGGCCGCCCTGTCCAAGGTGATGGACCCGGAGCTGAACGTGGACCTGGTGCGGGCGGGGATGGTGAAGGACCTCCGCCTCTCCGGCGATGAGCTGAAGGTGAAGATCGAGCTGACCACCCCTGCCTGCCCGCTGAAGGGGAAGATCGAGAAGGACGCGGAGGAGGCGCTCAGGGCCGTCCCCGGGCTGAAGCGCTTCGAGATCGAGTGGGGCGCCCAGGTGCGCGCCGCCCCGGCGGGCATGTCCAGGGACCAGCTGCTGCCCGGCGTGAAGAACGTGGTGCTGGTCGGCGCCGGCAAGGGCGGGGTGGGGAAGTCCACCGTGGCGGTCAACCTGGCGGCGGCGCTCTCCCGCTGCGGCGCCAAGGTGGGCCTGCTGGACGCGGACTTCTACGGCCCCTCCATCCCCATGATGACCGGGATCCGGCGCCGGCCGGTGAGCAAGGACGGCAAGACCCTGGAGCCGCTGGAGGCCCACGGGCTGCGGGTGATGTCCATCGGCTTCCTGGTGGAGCCGGACCAGGCACTGGTGTGGCGCGGGCCCATGCTCCACGGCGCGCTGCTGCAGCTGGTGCGCGACGTGGCCTGGGGCGAGCTGGACTACCTGGTGCTGGACCTGCCGCCCGGCACCGGCGACGTGGCCCTCACCATCTCCCAGCAGGTCCGCGCCGCGGGCGCGGTGCTGGTCACCACCCCGCAGGACGTGGCGCTGGCGGACGTGGTGCGCGCCAAGCAGATGTTCGACAAGGTCCACATCCCGGTGCTGGGGATCGTGGAGAACATGAGCGTGTTCCACTGCCCGCACTGCGGGAAGGAGAGCGAGATCTTCGACCGCGGCGGCGGCCGGAAGGCAGCGGAGATGTTCAACATCGCCTTCCTGGGCGAGATCCCGCTGGAGCCGAAGGTGCGGGTGGGCGGAGACCGGGGCGTCCCGGTGGTGGTGGGGAACCCGGAGTCCGCCGAGGCTCGTGCCTTCATGGAGATGGCCAGGAACATTGCCGGCCGCGTATCCCAGGAGAACATGCGGGTGCGCCTGCCGGTGATGCAGGCCAGCCCGCAGCCCTAGCGAGGAAGTCATGGCATCCCCCCTGGAGGACGACCCGGTCGATCCTGACGAGCCCCCCGAGCCCGAGCGCGAGAGCCGCGGGTTCGTCACCGAGTTCGTCCGCAAGGTGGCGGTGGTCGGCCTGGGCGCGCTGTTCATGACCGAGGAGGGGCTGCGCGCGCTCGCCGGCCAGCTCAAGCTGCCCAAGGAGCTGCTGGGCGTCATCCTCACCCAGGCGGAGCGCACCAAGTCCGAGGTGGGCCGCATCGTCTCCGAGGAGGTCCGCCGCTTCCTCCAGTCGGACCGGTTGCGCGACGAGGTCCTCAAGCTGCTCTCGCAGATGACCATCGAGGTGAAGGCGGAGATCCGCCTCAAGCCGGACGATCCCAGCGCCACCCAGCTGGAGCTGAAGGACCTCACCATGCGCCGCAGCGGCCCCAAGCGGACCCGGAAGGAATGACGCCTCCGTGAGGTCCCGGCGCCTCGCGGTGC
>Ga0075421_100006093_pt1 | contig 14661 bp, 16 predicted proteins | sample SoiMetdeltSBSDD5_FD_75292 | JGI IMG/M metagenome (GOLD analysis project Ga0075421, IMG submission 75292) | Bulk soil microbial communities from a Populus tree surrounding site in Tennessee, USA - Soil MetaG P. deltoides SBSDD5 | ecosystem: Environmental > Terrestrial > Soil > Tree plantation...
ACGGCCTTCCCTAAAACATCTTATTTAATGAAATACCGCTCATCAAATTACCTTTGTTACTACAACTTCCTCCACTACTCTTGTTTTCGTGTTGACCTCGAAGATTTCAGACTTTGAGTCGGACTCGCTCCTGATCTGAAAAGTAAGCTTGTTTGAATCTGTTTTAGGAAGTACGAACCTTTTCTTAAAATTCTTATCGTAATACGTTCCGCGGAACAGTGTTGTGCTGTTGTCGTCCTTTACAACGATAGTGAATTTTTCACCTTCGGCATTGTTTACTTTCACATCAAAGAACAACGACTCATTACCTGTTGCAACATAAGTTACTGCTGCTTTTATAGGAACCTCTGAAATAGTTGATGATACCGGTGTTAACTGGGCCTTTGCCGCTGTGGCCATTGTAATAACTATTACAAATGCCGCTGCCTTGAAAAATTTGCTGGAGTTTGCGCTTACTACGCGCATCAAATGCTTTCTCATTTTTTAATGGTTTTAAGTGTGTAAATAGAGTTGATGGCGGCAATGTTGCGCAAACAGACGTTAAGGCTAACAATCAGAAGGAGTGGCAATAATTTCGTCAGATAAATCAAACTGCAGGCAAAGCAGTTTTCAAATCGATTAGAAGGATAATGTAAATGTATGACCGAAATTTCGTTTGTCCAAATGAGGATCGAATCTTTTTGTTAATTCTGGTTTAACACCTTCCACAGGAGATCCTTCAGATCAATCAATCCTTTGTTCATCACAGATGAAATAAATATATGAGGGATATTTTGAGGTAACTCTTTTTCGATTTCAGCTTTCAGCTCATCATCAAGCATATCGCTTTTACTAATTGCAATAATGAATTGTTTATGTAATAATTCTTCGTTGTATTCTTCAAGTTCTTTCAGCAAAATCTGAAATTCCTTTTTATGATCGGTGCTGTCTGCAGGTATCATGAACAATAGCACGGGATTTCTTTCGATGTGACGTAAAAACCGGTGACCTAATCCTTTTCCTTCTGCTGCTCCTTCAATAATTCCCGGAAGGTCCGCAATGCAAAAGCTTTTTCCATCGCGGTATTCAACCATTCCAAGTTGAGGTGTTAGAGTTGTAAACGCATAGGATGCAATCTTCGGTTTTGCGGCCGTTATCGTTGAAAGTAAAGTTGACTTGCCGGCATTCGGAAAGCCAACAAGACCAACATCTGCGAGTACTTTCAGTTCCATTATCTTCCAACCTTCCTCTCCTGGTTCACCCGGTTGCGCGTGTTCCGGTGCCTGGTTAGTTGCTGTTGCAAATTTCGCATTGCCCATACCACCCCGGCCACCTCTCATGAGTATTACTTCCTGGCCATCTTCCATTATCTCGGCATTAATTTTTCCTGTCTCCTCGTCGCGTGCGATTGTACCGAGCGGAACTTCAATAATTATATCTTTTCCACTGCGCCCCGTTGAATTGTTTCCGCTGCCCGGTTCCCCGTTTTCCGCAAGAACATTTTTGTAATAACGCAGGTGTAAAAGTGTCCAGAGATTTTTGTTACCCTTGAGTATGATATGGCCGCCGCGGCCACCGTCGCCCCCGTCTGGACCAGCCTGCGGATTGAATTTTGTTCTCATGAAATGCCTGCTTCCGGCGCCACCATGACCGCTTCTGCAAAAAACACGTATATAATCGATAAAATTCGTCTTCTCCATCAGGGCTGCAATTTACTCTCATTCCACGTCTTATAATCCGGATACTGCCGTTCAATATCAGGAGGTATATTGCGCAGCGGCTCACATTCATGCCAGTGCTCTTTCATCTCCGAAGGCAAAGCCTGGTAAAGAGCCGTGCCATCAGATTTCCATTTTATCATTTCATCAGTCACGTCTTTAATAATTTTACCTGGATTTCCTGCTACAAGTGAACGTCGGGGAATTTTGCTGTCGGCCTTAATAAATGTAAGCGCACCTATGATGCACTCTTCACCCAGTTCAACATTATCCATTATTACGCTGTTCATTCCCACAAGACAGTTTGTGCCAATTGTTGCGCCATGGATAATTGCGCCGTGGCCAATGTGTGCATTTCTGCAAAGCTTAACTGTTACACCAGGAAACATGTGAATTGTACAATTTTCCTGTATGTTACATCCATCTTCAATAATTATCATTCCCCAATCACCCCTTAACGCTGCTCCAGGTCCTACGTAAACATTTGCTCCTATAATTACGTTGCCTGTAACGGCTGCATTCGGATGCACGAATGACGATGGATGAACGACCGGAGCAAAACCTTTAAACGAATAAAACATAGCGTTACACCTTCTTCTTTTGCATGAATGCTGCGAGCCTTTCTGTAAAATCTTTTGATTTTCCTGCAATTGATTGCAGCTCCTCTTCCACTTTCAACTGCTCATCAAAACTATTCCTGACTGAGCGATTCAATGCTTCTTTCGTTAATGCAAGAGCTTTTGCAGGTACCTGGGCAAGGGCAAGTGCTACTTTAAAAGATTCTTCATCGAAGCTGTCGTCCGGAAATACTTTATAGATCATACCAGTTCTCTCTGCTTCCATGGCGCTTACTTTTTCACCGAGCATCATATAGGCTGCGGCCTTCTGCCAGCCAACAAGCCGGGGCAATATGTGCGTGGCGCCGCTATCAGGCACAAGGCCGATCTTCGAAAACGCCTGTATGAACGAAGCGGATGCAGATGCTGTAACTATATCGCAGCACAGCGCAATACTTGCACCAGCGCCCGCTGCTACGCCTTTCACAGCAGCCACCACAGGTTTTTTTAAATTTCGGATGAGTGATACGAGAGGATTGAGTTGTTCGGGCAATATTTTATCCATCATCGAAACGTCTGCCGCCTCGGCAAGATCCTGACCAGCACAAAAAGATTTGCCGCTTGCCGTTAAATAAACAGCTTTCACATCGCTATCCTGTACACATTCCTGCAACATCTGGTGCAGTAGCAGAGCCATTTCGCGATTGATCGAGTTGACTTTATCTTCCCTATTCAATGTGATGATAGCAACGTTTTGCTTTATTTCTTTTAATACAACAGGCATTATAATGATTTTTTATCTTGATTTTATTTCCCTCTGCCCTCTGCCCTCTCCCCTTTGCCTTCAATGACACTTGAAATAATCAAAAGGCTCGCCACAGTTTTCGCATTTATACAGCGCTTTGCATGCTGTGGACCCAAATTCACTTATCAGCACGGTATTATAGGAATTGCACTGCGGACATTGCACCTTCGCGGGCTCGCCAAACAACACATCCCTGTCAGTTTGCCTAGTGTTTCCGGGCGGAGCAATACCATATGCTTTTAGTTTCTGTTTGGCACCCTCAGTCATCCAATCGGTGGTCCACGCCGGCGACAACACTTTCGTGATGATCACATCCCTGTATCCATTTTTCATGAGCACCATCTTAATGTTCATGGCAATTACATCCATGGCGGGACAGCCCGAATAAGTTGGAGTGATTACTATCTCAACACTTTTCTCAGGACTAATGATGTTGACTTCGCGAACAATGCCAAGGTCAGTCACAGTTAGCACAGGCACTTCAGGGTCGGGAACACTGTTGAGGAGAGATAATATTTTTTCGTTTTCTGTCATGTTTCACCATTCAACACCAGGATATGTTCGCTGCAGGTACTGCATTTCTTCAAGCATTTTATATAAATGCTCTGTGTGCTGTCCATCCCTGCCACCTCTAATCATTTCAACATCTTTCGGCACTTCGAGCGCCGCCATGTTAAGAACCTCATCAACCCGTTTTTGCCATTTCCCCTTCACCTCGCTTTCCGCATGTAACAACAGGTCATCCGTAAAAGGCCACAATTCTTTCACCGCATCTTTCATCTTTTCGTTGCTCACTTCGGTTCCCTGCCCAAGCCTTATTACCCATTCGCTGCTCCACCGCAGATGATACGTTACTTCCTTGATCGATTTCTTTGCAATGCCAACCAACCTTTCGTCAGGATGTTGTGACAGAAACTCATATAACGGGAACTGGTATGCGCTAAACAAAAACTGCCTTAGGATTGTTTTTCCCCAGTGGCCGTTCGGCTGCTCTACGAGCAACGCGTTCTTATATTCTTCAGGACCGCGGAGATATGCAAGAGAATCTTCTGTTGCGCCGTTCCCCATCAGTTCCGCGGCATATTGATACAGATTTCTTGACTGGCCGATTAGGTCGAGCGCGATGTTCGACAGGGCGATATCCTGTTCGAGGATTGGACCGTGGCCCGTCCATTCACTGTTGCGGTGGCCAAGCACCAGGGCGTTGTCTGCAAGATGAAGGATGAAATCGGTCATTTAATGATTTATTTTTTTTAGCGCGGATCCCTCGCTTCGCAAGGCACGGACAACTACTTTGTCACATATGTTTCAATTCATCAGGCAATTCATAAAAAGTCGGGTAACGGTAAACCTTATCATTCGCCGGTTCATACAATGAGCCAGCATCATCGGGACTAGACGCATGAATATTTCTGCTCTCCACAACCCAAATGCTTACGCCCTCCTGCCTTCGAGTATATACATCGCGGGCGTTTTCAATAGCCATCTGTGCATCGGCAGCATGCAAACTTCCCGCATGCTTGTGATCAAGGCCTTGTTTGCTCCTGATAAAAACTTCCCATAAAGGCCAGGAATTATTCATTTTGTACAAGTTTCATTTATTGGAGATGCTGCCGTCGGAGTGATCCTGCTAAATGCCACAGCTGCTTCCCTCACCCACTCACCTTCTTCATGCGCCTTCACGCGCGCCGCCAGGCGTTCTTTATTGCATGGACCATTACCATTCACTACCTGCCAGAACTCATCCCAATTAATCTTACCAAAATCATAATGTCCACGCTCTTCATTCCATTTGAGCTCATCATCCGGCAATTTCATCCCAAGAATCTTCACCTGCCCGGCACATATGTCGATGAAACGCTGCCGTAATTCGTCGTTGGTGAACCTTTTTACTTTCCATTTTAAACTCTGTGCCGTATGCGGCGATGCGTCGTCGTTCGGACCAAACATCATGACCGACGGCCACCACCATCTGTTTATAGCATCCTGACACATCGCCTTCTGCTCTTCAGATCCTCTGCTAAGGACAAGCAAAATTTCAAATCCCTGTCGCTGATGAAAGCTTTCTTCCTTGCAAATCCTCACCATCGCCCGTGCGTATGGTCCATAAGAAGTTCTTGTAAGAGGAACCTGGTTCATAATCGCCGCACCATCTACAAGCCATCCGATCGCACCGATATCTGCCCACGTTAAAGTGGGATAGTTAAATATAGAAGAATACTTTGCCTTGCCTGAATGGAGCTGCGCAAGCATTTCGTCTCTCGTTATGCCCAGCGTTTCGGCTGCGGAGTATAAATACAAACCATGTCCCGCTTCGTCCTGCACCTTTGCTACAAGCGTTGCCTTTCTTTTCAACGTCGGCGCACGCGTGATCCAGTTTCCTTCGGGTAGCATGCCAACAATTTCAGAATGTGCATGTTGCGATATCTGCCTTATCAAGGTCTTCCTGTATTCATCAGGCATCCAGTCTTTCGGCTCAATCCGGATATCCTGTTCAATCTTGTCCTGAAATATCAGTTCCTCCACTGGCATGATTTGTATACTTTTATCGGTAAAGTTAGCAAATATAAACATTCATACTAACGGTTGTTAGTACGGTTTTATGCCATGAAATTTACGAATTACATAACCGCCCTCACGTTTTTATGTACGTTATATGGGTGCAGCAATAAAAATTCTGTAACGGAACAATTTCCTGAACCAGCAATTCAGCCAGACACCAATTCTTCCAAAATTGTTTACTGGCTTACAACACGCGACGAATCGGCACTATTAAGCCGCAGACCTGCGATCCCGTATTCATCAGGTGTAACTACCAACCCAACTGTTACGATCGACACAACACAAACCTTTCAAACGATGGACGGCTTTGGCTACACGCTTACGAGTGGTAGTGCCACACTCATCAACAAAATGGAAGTTTCTGCAAAGTCAAAGCTGCTCAATGAACTTTTTGGTGATGACGAAAATTCGATACACGTTAGTTATATCCGTATAAGCATTGGTGCGTCCGATTTGAGTGCCAACGTCTATACTTATGATGATATGCCAGCGGGGCAAACCGATCCTAACCTCGATAACTTTTCGCTTTTACCCGACAAAACCGATCTCATTCCACTGTTAAAAGAAATTATTGCCATCAATCCCGAAATAAAAATTATTGCTACGCCATGGACACCTCCCGTTTGGATGAAAGACAATGGTAATTCTATTGGCGGTAGCCTTAAGCCTGAATTTTACAGCGCCTATGCAAATTATTTCGTAAAATATGTGCAGGCAATGAAAGCAGAAGGTATCGAAATTACGGCCATTACCCCACAAAATGAACCTCTGCACGACGGAAATAATCCTAGTATGAAAATGGAAGCGACTCAACAGGCAGACTTTATTAAAAATCACCTCGGGCCCGCATTTCAGTTTTCAGGCATCGCAACTAAAATAATCGTGTATGATCATAATTGTGATAAACCCGATTACCCGCTTACTATTCTGAATGATCCGGCAGCGAAATCATTCGTTGATGGAAGCGCATTTCATTTGTACGCTGGTGATATCAGTGCTTTGTCGCAGGTTCACAATGCGCACCCCGATAAAAGTGTTTATTTCACTGAGCAATACACTGCAAGTACATCTCAGTTCGGCGGCGACCTTCAGTGGCATATTAAAAATCTCGTGATCGCGGCACCGAGAAACTGGAGCCGTACGGTGTTTGAATGGAATTTAGCGAACGATGTAAACTTTGGTCCGCATACTGCGGGTGGATGCACGACGTGCAAAGGTGCTCTTACCATTGATGGCAGTGCAGTAAAACGGAATGTAGCTTATTATATCATTGCACATATTTCCAAATTCGTTCCGGCCGGCTCTGTAAGAGTCGGCAGTAACATTTCGGGCAGCCTGCAGAATATCGCGTTTAAGACTCCTGTCGGGAAAAAAACTCTTATTGTGCTCAATGAAGCAGATACGGTTACGTCGTTCAATATCACATTTAGTGGGAAAACTGCGCCGGCAAGTTTACCTGCTCGCGGGGTTGCTACTTATGTAATCGACTAACAATTCATTACTGTTATTTCGCATCGAAATCTATATGAACTTCTGCAGTTAGCGGGTGCGACTGGCACGTTAAAATATATCCCGCAGCAAGTTCCTCCTCCTCGAGCGCATAGTTGGTATCCATCTCTACTTCGCCCGATATAAGCTTTGCCCTGCAGGTAGCACAAACTCCGCCCTTGCACGAAAAAGGCAGATCGGCACCTTGCTGTATCGCGCCGTCGAGTATCGAGGGGCCTTCGAAAGGAAGATTGAAAGGAATAGAAACACCGTCTATCCTTATCGTAATCTTACTTGTTTGTCCTTCGTGCGAGTAAGCATGCTGCTTCCTGGCCGACGATTTTTCACCGGGAACAGTAAATAGCTCAAAATGTATTTTTTCTTTCGGATAATTTTTCTCGAGCAGCCAGTCGCGCACAGAAAAGATCATTTCTTCCGGACCACACAAAAAAATATGATCCATATTTGAAATGTCTACCAGAAAATTTGAGAGTAGCTCGCATTTTTGCCTGTCGATCCTGCCCTGGTTGACCGGTGCATCTGTTTGTTCCCTGCTTAGAATATGATGCAGCATGAAGCGGCTCATATTTTTATTTTTGATAGCCTCAAGCTGCTCTTTGAATATGATGCTGTTTCGCGAACGGTTGCCATACACAAGCGTGAAGTAGCTGTTGGGCTCTGTATCGAAAATTGTTTTAATGATCGATATCACAGGAGTAATGCCGCTGCCAGCAGCAAATGCCAGGTAATGTTTTGCGTTTGTGGCGCTGAGCTTTGTATTGAATTTGCCTGTTGGAGGCAGAACGTTTACCACATCGCCAACCTTAAGTAATGAGTTTGCATGTCCGGAAAATTTTCCTCCGGCAATTTGCTTAATGGCTACGCGAAGTTCATTTTCATTGGGGCTGCTGCAAATTGAATATGACCGCCGGATTTCTTCATCTCCAAGTTTCATTTTCAATGTGATGTTCTGACCTGCCTCGAACCGGTATTGTTCTTTAAGATTTTCGGGAATATCAAATGCTATTGAAACACACTCCGGTGTTTCACGACGGATTTCCTTGATGGTAAGCGGATGGAACATAAATGAGTGTACGGGCGTTTTAAAAGTTTCTTTTTAGTTCTTCAAACCTTCGATAAGTATCATGATCATGTTCTGCTCAAGAAGATCACCCGAAATCTTCTGCCGGCTGCGGTGCCATGACTCTATACCACTAACGGCATGCAATAATATGAGCACGGCGGTAGGAGCATCTATCTTTTTGATTTCTCCCTTTTTTATTCCTTCCTCAATGATAGACGCAATACGCTGTCGGTGGGTGCGGCGCTGATTCTTAAAATTAGACAGATAAGGATCAGTGAGATGCTTCCACTCCCTGTCGCTCACATACACCTCTTCGAAATTGTGGATCATCTGCCTGATATGAAAGCGTAGTATGGCCTCGATCCTGGCAATCGCCGTTTGATCGGAAGCAACTACTTCGTCCATATGCTCGGTAAACTTGTTGGCGATCTTAAAACAAATCTCCTGCAGCAGTTCTGCCTTGGAGTTGATGTGATTGTAAAGACTTGCCGCTTCCACACCAACGTTTTCGGCCAGGTCGCGCATTGATGTGGCGTTGAAACCATTTTTTCTGAAGAGATGCGCCGCCTTTTCGAGTATTACCTCTTTGCGGGGACTATTTTTTTTGCCTTTGCTAGCTGCCATGTCGGATGATCATCAAATATAAAATTTCCTTTAGGTTTGCACACCAAATAACATGATCTTTCACCTGAAAATTATGATATGTCCGTTATTGTATTAGGTACCATGGCCTTCGATGCCATTGAAACACCGTTTGGAAAAGTTGACAGGATCGTTGGAGGCTCTGCAACATATGTTGCCTATACAGCGGCAAATTTTGTTACTCCTATACAGCAGGTTTCAATTATAGGTGAAGATTTCCCGGACGAAGAGCTTGCCGAACTCGAAAAACGAGGCGTTGACCTTAGCGGCGTAGAAAAAGTAAAGGGCAAAAAATCCTTTTTCTGGAGCGGCAGATATCATCTGGACATGAACACCCGCGATACGCTTGTTACCGATCTTAATGTACTCACCCACTTTAACCCCGTTATCCCCGACAGTTACCAGGGAGCTGAATTCCTGGTACTCGGCAACGTTGATCCCTCCATTCAACTTAGTGTGATTGAACAAATGAAGGTAAGGCCGAAGCTGATAGTGATGGACACAATGAACTTTTGGATGGAGATAGCGATGCCAAAACTGCGCGAGGTATTAACAAAAGTTGATGCCCTGCTGGTGAATGACAGCGAAGCGAGACAGCTTAGTGGTCAATTTTCGCTTGTAAAGGCCGCGAGGGAAATATTGAAGATGGGACCAAAGTACCTCATCATCAAGAAAGGAGAGCATGGCGCGCTGCTGTTTCATGAGAATCAGGTTTTCTTCGCACCCGCCCTGCCACTTGAAGATGTTTTCGATCCAACAGGAGCCGGCGACACATTTGCAGGTGGATTTATCGCACACATCGCCCGCACAAAAGATCTTTCTTTCAACAATATGAAAACGGCCATCATAGTCGGCTCGGCAATGGCATCGTTCTGCGTTGAGAAATTTGGGCCCGAAAGACTAAAAACCCTCACCAGACCAGAAATCGACGAGCGCATCAGGCAGTTTGTTGAACTCGTTAATTTCGATATTCAACTGGTATGAAGTATTTTCGCCAATTAAAATGCAAGAGTGATCGCAATAGACAATGTGCTTGTTAGTGATGCTGTAGTGGAGGCGCAGTTTGTTTGCGACCTCATGAAGTGCAAAGGTGGGTGCTGTGAAGATGGCGATGCGGGTGCTCCTTTGGAAAAGGATGAACTACAGATCATCAACGATATCTACGAAACCGTGAAGCCTTATCTCACTGAGGCGGGAATAAAATGGATCGAAAAACACGGAAGATACCAATACGATAAAGACTTTGGCTGGGTAACTCCAACTATCGAGGGAAAGATGTGTGTTTACGGATTCAGGGACAAATACGGCATCATCAAATGCGGTATCGAACAGGCTTACCGCGACGGCAAGATCGATTTCAAAAAGCCAATCAGCTGTCATCTTTACCCGGTCATTGCCAACAAAGGAAAGAAAGGCCAGTTCGACAGAGTGAATTACGAACCGCGTGAAACATTATGTAATCCGGCCTGCGTACAGGGTAAGAAACTCAAAATTCCTGTGTATCAGTTTTTAAAGGAGCCTATCATCAGAAAATATGGCGAAGAATTTTATGCAGCTCTCGAGAAGATAGCGGAAGACCACGCAACAGCAAAACAGGATGCATTGCAAAGCAGATAAATCACCAGCCGGATGAAAGAGACCGCTTCTTCATTTCTTGCAAAAAGCTCTATTAAAGCAGCGGACCTCAATCACCGCGAGAAAGTAAATTTCAACATCCATCGTTATAACAGTACTGTTCCGCTGGGAAAGCAACAATTTGCCAATGTAAATCTTGCAAGGGAAAGAGCAAAGAACATAAAGTGGCGGGCACTTGAATCACTCGATCAGTATCTTGAAGCATTCGAAGCTAATTTTACTGCTAAAGGCGGCAAAGTGATCTGGGCAGAAACAGCAGAAGAGGCATTAAAAGAAATACAACGGATCTGCGAAGAGAAACAATGCAAAATTGTTGTGAAGAGTAAGAGTATGGTGACAGAAGAGATTCACCTCAACAAATTTTTTGAAAAACATCACATCGAAAGCGTTGAAACGGATCTCGGAGAATACATTCAACAACTGGCCGGCGAACCGCCCTATCACATTGTAACGCCGGCAATGCACAAAAGCAAAGAAGATGTTGCACAATTATTTCATGAAAAATTAAATACAAAACCCGGACTGACACCGGAACAGCTAACACTTGTTGCACGCGATAAATTGCGTGAAAAATATTTACAGGCCCAGATAGGCATAACGGGTGCCAATTTTATCATTGCCGACACCGGCAGCATTGCCGTTACAGAAAATGAAGGCAACGCGCGACTGAGCGCATCATTTCCCAAAACGCATATTGTTATCGCAGGAATTGAAAAAGTGATTCCTTCCTTAACTGACCTCGGGCTGTTCTGGCCGCTGCTTGCAACATACGGAACGGGCCAGACGATAACCGTGTACAATACCGTGTTCAGCGGTCCGAGACAATCTGGTGAAACAGATGGTCCCGATGAAATGTATGTTATCCTGCTCGACAACGGACGCACGAATATCCTGGACAATGAGAAGCAACGCGAAAGTCTCTACTGTATACGCTGTGGCGCATGCCTTAATGCATGTCCGGTTTACAAGAACATAGGCGGGCACGCTTATGCAACAACATATAGCGGACCCATCGGTGCAGTGATCACACCGAATATGCGTAACATGAAAGAATGGAAACATCTCAGTTATGCATCGTCGCTTTGTGGCAACTGCACAGAAGTGTGCGCGGTAAAGATCAACCTCCATGAACTACTGCTCGACAACCGGTACGAAGCGGTTGAAAAAGGTGCAGTTGGCTTCCAGGAAAAAATTGCATGGAAGCTGTGGAAGAAGGCAAGCCTTAACAGAAAACTCATGAACAAGGGAAGCCATTCTGTAAAGAACTGGGTGGCAAATAAACTTATAAGCGGGTGGTCGAAACACAGGGCGCCATTACAGTTTCCTGAAAAAACATTCAATGAAATGTGGATGGACAAGAAGGGTTAAATTCGCGAAATGAAACTATCGCACCTCTCAGAAACACTCATCGGTTCAGAAATCGTTAAGCTTGGTGGCGACATCCGCGAAAAGATCAGGCAGGGAGAAAAAATTTACAATTTCACTGTTGGAGATTTTGATCCCTTGGTATTCCCGATACCAAAAGAGCTCGAAGAAGAAATAATTGCAGCGTACAGAAATCATTTCACCAATTATCCGGCAGCTGAAGGGAACATAGATCTCCGGGAATCCATCTCAGCGTTTATACGTAAGCGTGAAAACCTTGATTATCATCCTGATGAAATTTTAGTTGCATCCGGTGGCAGGCCGTTGATATATGCCGTGTTCCGTGCGCTATGTGATAAAGGCGACAAGGTGATTTATGCCGTGCCATCATGGAATAATAATCACTACTCACACTTTGTAGGCGCCGAGCACGTAGTTATTGAGGCTACTCCTGAAACGAGGTTCATGCCCACTGCTGAAGCAATACGACCGAACCTCAAAGGAGCAACACTTATTTCACTTTGCTCTCCACAGAATCCAACCGGCACCACCTTAAGTAAAAAAGCGCTTCAAGACATTTGCGACTCGATCATCGCGGAAAATGCATCGCGTGGCGAAAATGAAAAAAAGCTCTACCTCATGTATGATCAGATGTACTGGCATCTTACTTATGGTAACATCAGGCACTATGATCCTGTTTCACTGCGGCCCGAAATGAAACCTTATACGATTTACATCGATGCAATCAGCAAAGTTTTCGCTGCTACCGGTGTGCGTGTGGGGTGGGCTCTGGGACCTGAAAATATATTGTCGAAGATGAAAGCTATCCTCACTCACGTGGGTGCATGGGCACCCATGGCCGAGCAGAAAGCAGTTGCACGGTTTCTTAAAATGGATGATAGTATCGATGCGTTTTTATCACATTTCAAAAAGGAGATCGAGGAAAGGCTCAGAGCTATTTATGATGAGTTGATCAGCTTTAAAGAAGATGGTTTGCCGGTAGATGCCATTGCGCCTGAGGGTGCAATTTATCTCACTATTAAATTCGATCTGGTTGGGAAGAGGATGGCTACAGGCGAATTGTTACAATCGCAAGCCGATGTTACTGCCTATCTTCTTAATGAAGCCAAGCTGGCAATTGTACCTTTCTATGCTTTCGGCGCGTCAAAAACTTCGCCCTGGTACCGATTGAGTGTGGGAACTTGTAAAAAAGAAAGTATAAATGAAATGTCGCTTCAGCTAAGAAGGGCTCTTGAAAAGATACACTAGTGATTTTTCGCACTGCGGACAAGTTGCCCACAGGGGATATCAGTTCTTGTTAGAAATGAAAACGAACGGTTTCAGTTCTTTCTGATTCATGATTTGCCTTATGGCCCTTGCGTTATAAATAATCTTATACTTGTTAAGATCAAATACTTCGTGCGCAACACAAAAATTGTCAACAGTCTCAAATACAAAAAGTAACTGGTTTAATTGCTCCAGCTCAAACTCAATAGCATCTTTATCGAGGTGATCATCTTTAACCAGTACAAGTAAGTCGCGATTAGGTGTTTTCATTTCTTTATAGGATTTTAATAACCAACAAAGCCTTTATTTAAACCGCAGCCGCATTTTTTTGAAGTTCCACTCACGCGATTACCTGTACTACAGCTTGCAGTAACAACAGACATAAACAATAATAAATAAATCAATCGATGGTTGACCGTCTTCATACTTTGGTCTCCTAAATTACTCTATTTTACATCAAATAAAGTACCCCAATTTGAGCACAAATTGGAAATTTACTGATTGTAAGGAAAAACCCTTATTATTATTTTCATGCCTCGATTGGGGGCTGGGTCACACAACACGTTCTGTTCCACTGATAAAGGAATTTTTAATTTTAGGATGCGATTTGATAGTTGCTTGTAACTCAACTCAAAAGGCTATCCTTCAGCCAGAATTTCCTGATATCAGCTTCGTGGAACTACAAGGTTATGGCATCAAATACGCCCGAAACACATGGGTCACAAGGTTTAAAATCATCCTTCAATTAAGCAAAATTTTGACCAAGATCAAGCGTGAGAACAGATGGCTCAGCTCATTTATTAGTGAAAATAAGATCGATGGCTTGATCAGCGATAACAGATACGGCCTCTACCACCCTAAAATACCCTGCGTTTTCATTACCCATCAGCTTCGTATTAGGTCAGGGTACGGGGGGCTTGCGGATAAGATATCACAAAAAATTCTATATAGGTTTATTAACCGGTTTTCGGTTTGTTGGGTACCGGATTACGAAAAAACACACAAACTAGCTGGTATTCTCTCCCACCCTAAAACACCTCCTTCAATTCCCGTTCAATACATCGGTGCTTTGTCGCGCCTTTCCCCCTGTAAACGGTTAGCTGAAAAAAAAATCGATGTGCTGGTCATCATTTCAGGTCCGGAACCCCAACGCACCATTCTTGAATCATTAATTATAAAGCAATCGGACTCTTTAACCGCCAGGAAAATTGTGTTGGTGCGCGGCCTGCCCGACGTAGCTAATTATAAATTGCCATCAGCAATGACCATATTCAACCATCTTGACTCCGGCGCGCTGAATAAACTTGTCTGTGAATCTGAATTTATCGTATGCCGCTCGGGCTATACAACTATTATGGATATGGTGAAATTGAAAAAGAAAATGATCGTGATACCAACGCCTGGGCAGCCCGAGCAGGAATACCTGTCAAGATATCTTTCAGAAAATCATTTTGCCCTGGCATTTGCACAAAAGAATTTTGATCTTGCTTTTGCATTGCAAAAGGCAACAAACTTTACATTCAACCAAATTGATACAAA
>Ga0075421_100006094_pt1 | contig 14661 bp, 10 predicted proteins | sample SoiMetdeltSBSDD5_FD_75292 | JGI IMG/M metagenome (GOLD analysis project Ga0075421, IMG submission 75292) | Bulk soil microbial communities from a Populus tree surrounding site in Tennessee, USA - Soil MetaG P. deltoides SBSDD5 | ecosystem: Environmental > Terrestrial > Soil > Tree plantation...
GACCCTGCTGCGCGACTTCCACGGCCGGATGGAGGAGGTCGTGTTCCGCCACGACGGCTGCCTGGAGAAGTTCATCGGCGACGCGCTGCTGGCGACGTTCGGCGTGCCCGAGCCCGGGCCACGTGACGCCACCGACACGCTCGCCTGCGCGCGCCGTATGCTGGCCTCGCTGCACGCCTGGAACGACGAGCGAGCGGCGGCCGGGCTGCCCGCGTTGCGCATGGGGCTCGGCCTGCACTACGGCCCGGTCGTCGCCGGTGACATCGGCAGCCGCCGCAGCATGGCCTTCGCGACCGTGGGCGATACCACCAACGTCACCAGCCGCCTGCAGGCTCTCACGCGCGAGCTGGGCGCGAGCATCGTGGCCAGCGGCGCGCTGGTCGGCGCCGTCGAGCGCGAGGCCGCCGACACGAAGCTGCTCGAGGGGTTGACGGCGCGCGGTCCCCACACACTGCGGGGCCGCGACACGCCGATCGAGCTGTGGGCGGTGTGAAGCGAGGACTGCTACTCGATCACCTGATCCGCCCGCAGCAGCAACGACCGCGGGATAGTCAGGCCCAGGGCCTTGGCGGTTTTGAGATTGATCACCAGCTCAAACTTCGTGGGCTGTTCGACGGGAAGGTCGGCGGGCTTGGCGCCCTTCAGGATCTTGTCGACATAGGTCGCCGCGCGCCGGACCAAATCTGGGACGCTCGCGCCGTACGACATGAGCCCACCATGCTCGACGTTCTCCTTGAGCTGGTACATCGCAGGCAATCGATTCTTGGATGTGAACGTGAGAATAACGTCGATGAGACGCTGATGGACGCTGTCGGCTGTCATGAGCAGCGCGTCAGGCCGGTCGCGCATCAGCACGGTAAACACCCGCTCAAGCTCCTCCCGATTGTGGGCTTCGGCGGATTGCAGGGTCACGTTGAGCAATCGTGCGCCCGTCTGCGCTTCGTGGAAATGTGATTTCTGGTCCGGATTAGCCGGGTTCCAGAGAAATGCGACCCGAGAAAGCTGCGGTACGGTTTCTTTCAGGATCTCCAGACGTTTTGTGGCGAGCCCGGCCCCAAGTTGGGTAGACCCCGTGACATTGCCACCCGGTCGGGCGAGGCTCACAACAAGCCCGGTGGCCAGGGGATCGCCCGTGCCCACCATGACAATAGGAATGGTCCTGGTTGCTTGCGTGGCGGCGAGCGTCGCTGGCGTGCCCTGGGTCACGATGACGTCGACTTTGAGCCGGATCAGTTCCGCGGCAAGCTCGGGCCACCGTTCACTTCGCCCGTCGGACCGTCGAACCTCGAACACAATGCTCTTCCCCTCCACGTAACCGAGATCGCGCAGTCCTTCGCGCAATGGCTCCCAGACTAGGTCTGTGAGAAGACCGATTCGCGCGATCGTCGTCGAGGGCTGCGTCTCGGCGGCGCGCGGCGCGGCGAGCACGGCTCCGAGGCCAGCTACGAAGACGCGGCGGCTCACTCGATGACGTGATCCGCCCGCAGCAGCAACGATAGCGGGGATCGCCACATCGATGGCGCATCGCCACATGGAGCGACCGCTCATCCGGCGTGCGCGATCGCAACCAGGCGCGTGAAGAGAAGCACGCCCGCGAGCAACATGAGAATCGTCCCCACGAGTATCCCTCCAAAGGTATCCGTGCGCGGATAGCGTCCCGTCCGTGCCGTCCACAAGGCGCCGATCTGAAACGTCACCCCCACAATCAGCGCGCTCGCCAGGAAATAGTCGTAGGTCAGCAGCCGGTGGCGTGCAAAGAACTGTGGATAGGGTGTGGAAGATGACGACCAACTCGCGCCCTCGACATAAACGGCGATCAGCGCCGAGCCAAGCCCGAATACCGCGCCAACGAGCCCACCGAACAGACCCCACTGCCGCTCGCGCCGCATGCTCACTCCGGAACCCCGTTCCACTGGGCGGTCGACGTGCCGATCCATTGTCGCGTTCACCTTCCCCCGTTGAAGCGACGTGCGATCTGCACACATGCTCTTGCGCGCAGACGGTTAGACGTACGAGCCGGCGCGGCGAGCACGGCTCCGAGACCGGCGACGAGCGCGACGGTTCGTCTGTGGCCCGGCCCGGATGCTAGCGCCCGACGTCGAAGCGGGCAAGACTGCGAATGGCGACGAACGGGACATGCAAGACGCGACGGAGAAAACTACGGTCTACGTCGAAACGTTGCCAATAGACCCGCGCGTTGCTGCACTGCATGCGATGCGGTCGGCGGGTCTCCGTTCGGCCAACGGATGCTGCCGGGCGCGGGTCCATGTTCAGATCGTAACGACGAAGATCAGGTCGCGTAGGTCCTCGATCTCGCGGCGGTTAACGGCGTCATCGTGTAGACGTCGATCCCACCGATCTCCGTTACGTGCGCGCCCGACCGCGGGAACGTCGGCGCCGCGTACTTGTTGTCGCAATGAACGGCGGCACATCTCCGTACCCCTGCCCCATCAAGCCTCCGCTATAGAATACGGACAGAACACGGACAAACACACGAAGGGCGCCGGGACCATGATCCCGAAGCCCTTGATCCTCATGGTTGCGGGCCCGCACTCACCGATATCAAACACGCTGCGATTCGAAGTGGACTTAGTCTAATCCGCACGTGATGGGGATTCGAACCCGTGTTTCAGCCTTGAGAGGGCCATTCCTCTCCTTATTCTCTAGGTACTCAACTGCCCCACTGTGTATGTACTGGGGGCGAGGGACGAAATGACCCTGGAGCGGCAGGCAAATCACGAGGACGGCGCCGACGATGAGCAAGTCGCGGTCGAGATGTCATTGGAAGCCTCCAGGTGTCGATATTTCTTCAAAGAGACGGATCAAGACCCGAAGCGGACGACCCGACTCGACCCCGTCGGAGACGTCTCCGTCTCATCACCGCAACACCAGCACCAGCGAGGAGTAGTAGTGACAGTGTCGCTGGCTCAGGAACGGCGGCCACGGGCGTGAACGTTACGGCGAAGTCGAAGTTACTTCCTCCGCCGCCTCCCCCAAATTGCCCTGACATCGTTGAAGTCGCTCGGACGTCGAGGAAGTAGTTGCCTGGATTGAGAAGGGTGTTGATCACCGCAGTCTCGGTGTCCGGGAGGAAAGGTGGGGAGCCGCTCGCGGCACCCAAAGAGATAGTAGTCGGCCCAGAAAGGTCAAACCTCGCGCGCGCCTCGGCCAGTGCCGCTTCCGCCGAGAGGTTTACATTCCCGGTGAGCTGATGTGGCGCCGACAAACTAAAGGCCACCTGAAAGACAGATCGAGCATCATGAGCGCCGGGATCGACGACATCGGCCTGCCCGGTGCCTTGAAACACAGACGGTTGAATGTCGCTGGTCTGTGTGGCGTTCGCGATGCCTTCTTCGGGAGGCACGAGACTGGCCGCCGACTCGTTGAAGACTCCGCTGGTTGCTGTCGAGCTGTCCTGATCCGTGTCTGCTTGGACTAGTCGAAACGCAGTAGTAACGACTGGGACAGCATCGGCGATAGATGCGGGAACAAGACCGACGAGAACCAACGCGACTGCGAACAGCATCTTCATTTTGCGATCCTCCGGGCCGTTAGGCGTCAACGTTGAGGGTTCGCGCTCTCGAGAGTGGCGCCGAATTTATGCATCTCGTCTCGCGTCGTCCATGTCGGTCTTCTTACCCCTCTGTCCGATCTTAGTGACTGAGCTGATCGATGCTGAGCACGACGCCGGCGCGCTCCAGGCGCGCGGCCTGTCTCTCGCCGCCCCAGATCCGCGAGACCACTTCGCGCCGCTCGCCTCGGGGGTTGTCCAGCGTGAAGGCCTCGACCCAGACGGCCATGCCGTCGCCCCGAACCACGCGCGCTTCCACGGTCGGTCGGCCGTCCCGTTTGCGGACGACCGACAGCGGCCCGTGAGCGTGGAGGCCGACACGGCGCGCCTGATCGAGGAGCGCGGCGGCGTCCGCGTGGGCGGCGAGATCGGGCGGCAGCGGAGAGTGATAATCGGCCAGCGTGCCGTTGGCGCGGAACACGAGGATGCCGTGATTGTTCAGGAGCACCGCACCAGCGCCGCGGCCCTGGGTGAGCTGGACACGCACGATCGTCTGCTGCCGGTCGTCTCGAATCACGCTCTGGACAATCAGGCCGAAGCCGGGACCGATGCCGAGCAGACCCAGGTTTCGTCGCACGAACTGGTCGACCTCGCGCGCGGACCGCTCCGGTGGGAGCCGGAGATCCGGAATCTCCGCTTCATGTGCCAGCCACTGAGTCAATGAGGCGGCGTTGAAGATCTCACGTCGAATGAACTCGTCGACCAGCTGCGGCCGGAGGCGCCCGCGCAACAGCTCCTTGTCCAGCTTGAGATAGGCCTTGCCCACGTCCTCGAGCGTGACGGTGTTCTCAGGCGTGTAGTCAGTGGCGCGAGTCAGGAAGGTCCCCATGATGGCACCGGCCTCGTCGAGCGCGCGCTCCGCGCCACGACGCTGGAGGTCATCGTAGAGGCTCACGAACAGCCGATAGAGAGCACCCGTCAGCACCTCGGAACGGTCGTGCAGTTCCGGAGAGGTCGTGGCGACGGTCGCGTCGTTCACGGCATCACGGAGGGGCTCATCGGTCACCGTGAGCGCCCCGAACACCTCGGCCATCCGGCTCAGCGCGTTCGACGTGCTCAGGTCTCCGTGCGTGCCCTCCAGCAGCGCGCGCGCACGGCCCGGATCGCGCAGCCCCGTCCATATCGCGATCTGGTCCGCGAACGACTCACCCCACGTTCGGAAGCCCACGTCGGCGAGATCGGCGTTGGGCTTCAGGGTGTGGTGTATCCCATGCCCGGCCTCGTGGGCCGCGATCTCCCACGATGTCGCCGTCTCGAACATCTTGATCTCGGTCGTGTTGGGCAGACGGTACGGGACGACGCCGAAGAAGATCATGCGAGCGGACGGGCTGTAGAACGCGTTGAAGTCGATGAAGGCATGGGCGTTGATCTCGAGGATCTCGTCGAAGCCCCAGGACAGGTGCCGCCCCGACCAGCTCTCGGCCGCGTCCTTCGCCTTGTTGGCCGCCTCGAACGCGGTGGTCATTCCGAGGTGCAGGTCCCGGGGCTTCCAGACTTGAAGGCCGTTCTGCAGAAGCGGACGACCGTCCGGACCGCGCTCGATCTCGTGCCGGGGAAACCGCGGCTCGTCGGGAAACCGAAAGCTGCCGTCCGCGTTCGAAGTCCCCGGCGGCCACGGGTTGTTGGCGAAGGGCAAGAAGATCACGTCCTGTACCTCTCCGGGGTCGCCGAACACTCGGGTGCCGCGATAGATGACGGCCTCGTCCTGGATGCGCACGCGGGTGTTCGACAGTAACGGCCGGCCGTCCTGGCCGTGAGCAAATCCCGAATCGGACAGGCACTCGACGAAGGCGTCGTGCACGAAGGGATCGTCGTCGTACGACGAGATCGGCATGACGCGCCCGGCTTCGAAGGCCCGCTCGACCGCCTCGGTCGTCCGCCTCTCCGTCCTGAGATCGCACAGTAGGGAGGCTCGGGATTCGTCGCTCTCCAGCGCGTGCCCGGCCACCGGCCAGCCGAGCAGCAGAAACATCCCCGTGGCCAATCGACGTACGCACCCCATTGCACTTCGTTGGAATCCATGCCCGCGCGCGGGACGCTGAGCAACGACGGTTCTCATCGAGCTACCCCATCGACGGTCGTCGACTTCTTACTGCAGTACAGCGCTTTCTTCGGCTTCCTGGATCATGCGATCCACGTCTTCGTCGAGCAGCAACCGTTGGTGTGCAAGTCTTCGCGTTGCCTTAGCGACCTTCGTCACGTAGCCTTCGTGCGTCCCGTACAACTCCTCGAGCGACGGTCGAGGGTCGCCCGCGGCGAGCCGCGCCGCCCGCGTTTCGAAAAGGGGGATCATCATTCCCCCCTGCTGGACAGGGCACAGATCGCCATCCGTGAACTCCGGCGTGCGGAGGTTCCAGCCTGTGTGTGTCGCAACCGGCGCTTCGACGAAGGGGTGGCGGATACCGGCGATCTCGTTGCCGGTGCGATCCACTTTGGGCACGAGCACTCGGTGCTCACTCAAGACCACTGGGATCAAGTTGTCGATGATCCCGCGATTACCTTGCACCCGCGGGCCGAAGTCCCGCTCGCCCGAAGCGTTGAACAGGCCGTTGTAGGTGACAGCATCCCAGGTCGGCCCGGCCGGGATGACCGGGAACCGAGTTCTCGCCTGGTCAGAGGGAACGAGCGTCTCCTCGTCAATGCGCGGCACGCGGCTCTCGGGAGGCTCTGTTCCCGAGCGCACCCATCGGTCCAGCGCCACGAGCAAGGCCCGGGCGAGCGCGCCGTAGTGAAGCGGGTTCGAGAACTGCTGGCACTGTCTGTTCCCGATCCCACGGGTCGAGGGCAGTCCTGGGCCGTGCTGCATGCTCGAGAAGAGGTACCGGCGCACGTTCTCCGGTTGGATCAGATCTGTCGTGCCGTTTTCATCGGTGTCGAGGAGGGAGGCTCGGAACAGCCAGTACTCGGTGGAGGTAACGGAGTCGATGATCTTAGGGTCGGTCGCCGGCCGCTTGAGGATGCCATCGACCATCGCCGGATGGATAGGGTCGTTCCGAACGGCATAGGTTCGAGGAAAGTTCGTGTCCGGCCTATACCGAAACGTATGCTGGTTGGAGCTAGGGTCGGGTTGGGCGAAGCGGTAGTTGAGGGCGAGTTTGTTGCCACCTGTGCCATGAATATTCATGCCATCGAACACCTGCCGCCCCTGCTCATCCTCATTGAAGCCCTGGTAAAGAAAGTCCCGCAGGTACCACCCACTCTGGGAGAACCCATAGCCGAGTACCGTGGTGATCCCAGGCACGGGGTTAGGATTTCCCGCGTCGTCCGCGGTCGCGTTACGGAGGAACGATACGAAGTCCCGAGTGGTGACGTGGCCCAGTCCCATCACGGGAGGATTCTTGGCCGTATAAATGAGTTGATAGACCATGTCGTTGCGAAAGCCACTAGCCAGGCAGATGTCCGTCGCACTCGGGACGCCAGGAGGACCATTTGGGCATCTGGCGAAGGACCACTGGCTCGTGGGAATCACGTCGCCCGCTGGAATATCAGGAGCTGAAGGCCGGGGTGAGTCGCTCGGCCGCATCCGAAGCTCCGCCATGGCTAGAGCCTGATCCGTTGAGACCGCTTCGTAACTTCTGAAATTAGGATTGCCGCTCAGCGGTAGCGTGAACACCGCTGGTGCGGCGCCCTTTGCGTCGCTGAACTCGACGAGAATTCGCTGGGTGATCGGCTGGCCCCCATCCGTGGCGACAGGAAACCGGACTGCCAGCCGGTTGTTTCCGGGCAAGACGTCTGCCGCCCAGCCGACCCAGGCGAGGGTGTAGCCTTGCCGCAGCAGAAACCCATTGCCGAAGTCGGAGAGCGTGGTCGGGTTGTTCGAGCGGGGGGCGTTGTTCAGGTCCGCCGACAGCAGGTTGCCGCGAGTGTTCACCTCGAAGAATAGCGCGCCGTTCCCCCTGATCAGATCCACGGGCTTGACGATCATCCAGTCGGCAGAGAATTCGACCGTGCCGCGGTCGTTGCGCGGCGCCTTGTCGAGGTCGAAGACAACAGCGTTGCGCGGATCCGAAGGGTTCACCTCGAAGAACGCGGTGCCTCGCAGTTTTTCGTAGGGGCCGGTGTCACCAAACGCAGCGCCATCGGCCACCACCACGCGCGACGTGATTTGAATCTGCGTGACACGTGCTTCGGCCAGGGAGGCGAGGAGACTCAGACTGGTGAAGACCACCGCGAAGCCCACAAAGAGATTTTTCATCACAGTTGCGACCACGATGACCGACGCGGTTTCGAGCGACATGTCACAGCCCTCCCGGCCCGGCCATAGCGCAAGCAAAATGCCACAGCAGATTGTTGGAAATTTAGAGAGTTACGGACCGCTCACTGTTTGATTGAGCGCCGGCGCCTCGAGTTGAGCACCGTTTGAGCGGAGGCGGCCGAGCGGGTATGATCCCTGGCCATGCTGCTCGGCGAGCTCATCGGTGATAGTCCGGCGATCCGCGAGGTTCGCGATCAGATCGGTCGTCTACTGGATCGCCCGCGCGAATCCAGCCGGCTACCACCGGTCCTGTTCCAAGGCGAAACCGGAACGGGCAAGGGGCTCCTGGCCAGAGCCATTCATCGCGCGGGGCCGCGCCGCAACGGCCCATTCATTGACGTCAATTGCGCGGCTATCCCGGAGACCCTGCTCGAGGCCGAGATGTTCGGCTTCGAGCGGGGCGCCTTCACGGATGCTCGTCAGTCCAAGGCCGGCCTCTTCGAGACGGCCGACCGTGGAACGCTCTTCCTCGACGAGGTCGGCTTTCTCGCCGACCCGCTCCAAGCCAAGCTCCTCAAGGTGATCGAAGAGCAGACCGTGCGTCGTCTCGGCGCGACGCGCAGCCGCCCCGTGGACGTCTGGATCTTCGGCGCCACGAGCGAGGATCTCGCGAAGGCGATGCGCCAGGGCCGTTTTCGGCCGGAGCTCTATCACCGGCTGGCCGTCTTCACGGTTCGACTGCCGGCCCTCCGCGAGCGCGGTGACGACATCGTGCTGCTCGCCGAGCACTTTCTCGGCCGTGCGTGCGCAGACTACCATCTGCCGCCGAAGAGCTTCAGCCATGATGCTCGTGCGGCACTCCGCGGACAACCCTGGACGGGCAACGTCAGAGAGCTGAGTAACGTGATCGAGCGCGCGGCTCTTCTGGTCACCACGCCGATCATTTCCGCGCGGGATCTTGCGCTGTCCGACGTCGGCGAGAGTCCGCCGCCGCGGCGGCGGCGTAGGATCGATGGCGAGTCGACGCCGGCGACCACCGAACGTCATCATTTGCTGGAAGCCCTCCACGAGGCGAGCTGGAATCTCACCGCAGCGGCGGCGCGCCTGGAGATCCCGCGCAACACGCTCCGCTACCGGATGGAGCGCCACGGTCTGCGGCCACCGCCGCCGTCCCGTCGGCGAGTGACCCGGTCCGGCGTTGACGTGCCGTCGCGGTCGCCCGCAAACGAGCCCGGCCACGGCAACGAAATCGACAGGGACCGGACGCCGCTCATCGCGGAAGCGCCCATCCACGTCGGAGTTCGATGGGAGCGCCGGCGTGTGGCGCTCCTGCGAGTGGACCTGGTGATCGCGCCCGGGGGGGTCACTCCCGAGACCGACACGAGCCGGCCGCTGGCGGTGCTCGCGCAGAAGCTCCGGAGCTTCGGAGGCCGCATCGAAGAAGCGGGCCTGACGCAAGTCGTCGCCGCGTTCGGGCTGGACCCGGTGGAGGACGCGCCGCGACGGGCGGCGCTCGCCGCGATCGCAATCGTGAAGACCGCCGAGCGCGCTCGGCGCACGACGGCCCCACACGGTGCGGTGAAGCTGGCGATCGACGTCGCGGACTGCCTCGTTGGTCACATCGACGGCGCCGCGACCATGGACGTGGACAGCAAGCGTCAGTCGTGCTCTCGGCTGGAGTCTTTGATCGGCCACGCTGAGCCCTACGCTGTGATCCTGAGCGAGGCGGCCTCGACATTCGTCGAGCGCCACTTCGACCTTCTTCCCCTGGGTCACCAGACGCCCGGGGCAGGCGCCTGCTATGTCCTCGGCGGTCCGGAGCGGCTGGGATACGACGTGAAGGACCGCGCGGGAACGTTCCGGGGGCGTCAACACGAACTATCGCTGCTGGAGAGTCACCTCGCCTCGGTATGCGGCGCGCGGGGTCAGGTCGTCGCGATCATCGGAGAGGCGGGAATCGGCAAGTCCCGAATCGTGTACGAGTTCCGCCAGCACTTCCACACGCAGCAGATCACGTACCTCGAAGGACGCTGCTACTCGTATGCGTCCGACGTTCCGTATTTCCCTGTTCTCGACATCATACGACAGCTTTGCGGAATCATCGATGCCGATGACGCGGACGTGATCGAGACAAAAATGCGGCTCGCCCTCGAGCGACTCGGCATCGCCACGAGCGAGAGCTGCTTGTATCTCCTTCATCTGTTCGGCATCGACCGCGAGCGCAGTCTGCGCGACGTGAATCCGGAGCTGATCAAGGTGAAAACGTTCGACGCCGTCCGGCAGACGATCCTATCTGCCAGTCGACTCCAACCTTGCGTTGTCCTCGTCGAGGACCTCCACTGGATCGACAACGCCTCCGCCGAGCTCCTGGCGTTGCTCGTGGCGAGCGTGCCTGGGGCGCGCCTCCTGTTCGTGGTGACCTACAGACCCGAATACCAGCCGGCCTGGTTGGCGCGATCGTACGTGACCCAGATGGCGCTCGCACCATTGTCCCCCGAGGACAGCCGGGCCGTGATCGAGTCGACGCGCGCCCGTACGCCCCTCCCACCGGAGGTCGTCGACGTCATCGTGGAAAAGGCCGACGGCAATCCATTTTTCCTCGAGGAGCTCACCAGGGCCATCGGCGAATACGGCCAGACGGACAGCAGCGTGCCCGACACCATTCACACCGTCCTGATGGCGCGCATCGGCAAGCTTACGGCCGAGGACAGGCGGCTGCTCCAGGTCGCCGCGGTCATCGGCAGGGACGTGCCAGTGGCCGTCATCGAGAAGGTCGCCGATGAAGCCCCCGCGCTTCTGCGCCAGCGTCTGCGTTACCTGCAGGCCGCGGAGTTCCTCTACGAGCGAGCGCCAGCGCCCGAGGCCGAGTACGTCTTCAAGCACGCGCTCACGCAGGAGGTCGCATACAGAAGCCTGCCGCCGCACGAGCGGCGTCCCCTTCACGCCAAGACGGCTCAGGTGCTGGCGCGCCTGTCGCCTGATGTCAAAGAACATCGGCCCGAGAGCATCGCGCGGCATCTAACCGCCGCAGAACAGCCGGACGAGGCGGTCCCGCTGTGGCTCCGCGCCGGGCGGAACGCCATCCGTCGCTCGGCGAACGCCGAAGCGGTCACCCACCTCACGACGGCGCTGGATCTGTTGATGACAACGCTCGAGAGCCGGGAGCGCGATCGGCGAGAGCTCGAGCTGCGGGTGACGCTCGGACCCGCGCTCGTCATGACGAAAGGCTACGCGGCCGCCGAAGTGGAGAGCGTGTATCGCCGAGCGCGGGCCCTGTGTCAGCGACTCGGTGATGCTCCGCAGCTCTTCAGAGCGACACGCGGTGTGTGGCTCTTCTACCTGGTGCGCGGCGACCTGCGTGCTGCGCAGGACACCGGCGAGCAGCTCCTGGCAATGGCGACCAAGGCCGACAACGCCGTGCTGCTGGCTCAGGCGCACCTCGCTCTGGGGGCCCCACTCTTCTACCGTGGGGAGTTCGCGGAGGCGCGCTCGAACCTCGAGCAGAGCATCGCCCTGTGCCGGGCGAATGGTGATGCGGCGCGCGGACCCGACGGGCCGGAGCCCTCGGTCGAGAGCTTCGGGTTTCTCGCCTGGACGTTGGGGATGCAAGGTTGCGAGGCCGAATCGCTCGGGTGCCTCGAGGCCGCGCTGCGTCGCGCCGACCGACACGGCCAGGCGTTCAGTCTCGCGTCTGCTCTGAACTTTGCCGGCGTGCTCCGTACGGTCTATCGGGATTTCGACGCGACCCGGGAGTACGCCGAGCGCGAGGCCGCCATCGCTCGCGAGCATCGCTTCCCGCACCTGCTCGGCACCGCGATCTGGCTGCGTGGGCGGGTGCTTGCCGCGGAAGGCCGTCCCGCGGAGGGGTTGAAGCTCATGAGCGAGGGCCTCGCGATGTTGATGGCAAGTGGTGGCTTGGCGGCCACGTACTATCTGAGCCACATCGCTGACACACACCTGATCGCGGGCGACATCGAGCAGGGGCTCGCCGTGATCACGGAGGCCTTTGTCGCCGCCGAGCGCAATGACGAAAACTTCTACCTACCCGAGCTTCACCGCCTCAGAGCCGAGCTCCTCGCGGCGAACCTCGTCACCAGCCACGAGGCCGAGAGCCACTTCACGCAAGCGATCGCGCTCGCCCGTCGCCAGGGATCAGCCGTGCTCGGTCGTCGCGCCGAGGAATCCTTCGCGGCATACCTGCGCGCACGAGGACGCGCGTCGGAGGCGGATCGTGCGACGCAACCAGAGACATTCGGACGCTAAATACGGTTGAGGTCAACGTAGAGGGATGGACTTCTCGGCGTCCTGGAGCGCGACGCACGCTCCTCCTGGGCTATGTCCCGCATATCCCGCATACTTTGAAGCACGCCAGCAGCAAAACGGGGCGACAAGCCGCGGCTGCGGCGAGGAGTTATTCACGTGCGGAAGACTTCGGGCAGTGCAAGCGCATCTGCGACACACCGATATTCAGACGACGCCGTACACACGCCTGACGCAGACGCAGCTGAAGGAAGTCGTTGGCGTGTTCGAGGCGCCACAACGATGGATTTCAATCCCGACACGGCGGGATTGAAATTCGCGTGGCGACGACCCGGAGGTGTCGGGTTGGCTCGAACCCACCCTGCGATCGATCGCTCACGAGTCAGCACAGGCACTCCCCGGTCGTGCGGTGGTGCTGAACCGGCTAGCCGACGTCCTCTTCGTGAGGGTGGTCCGCGCCTATTTGCTGAAGATGTCAGTCGCCGGCGGGACCAGCTCGCCGAGCTGGTTGCGTGGCCTGACCGATCCACAGATCGCGCGGGCCCTGGCCCAGATCCACGGTGCTCCGAGCAGGCCTGGACGCTCACCCAGCTTGCCTCATACGCGGCCATGTCCCGCACGGCCTTCGCCCAGCGTTTCCGCTCCCTCGTGGGCCAGACGCCCGTGAGCTATATAGCCACCTGGCGGATGCAGAAGGCGGCCTACTTGCTAAAGATGGGTTCGTTGTCGATCGCACAGATCGCCGCGCGCGTCGGCTATGCGTCAGAACTCGCCTTCGCCAAAGCGTTTCGTCGTCGCATTGGCATTCCCCCCGGGGCGTACGCACGACAACACACGAAAAATGAGCGCCATTGAAGTCATCGACAACGTGAACGGCATCCCAGTAGGCCCGAAAGTGTTACCCATGTGCTCGGAATGAACTGTTACCCGTGTGTCCGGAATGGACCTCGTCGTTCATGGTTGCCGGGGGGGGCTGGATTTGAACCAGCGACCTTTTGTTATGAGCCCTTTTCAAATCGAGGCTGGAGCCAACGCGCCACAAACGACGCCTCGTAATTCAGCGCTTCTCATGGCGTCGACTTTGGGGCCCTTTGGCTCTCGCTGGGAGCAACTTCCTGGGTAATTCCTGGGTGAGTCCCGGGTATCACTGCTCCGAGGCGGTTCGGCGGTTCCACCCGCGAATCGCCGCCAGTACGCCGTCTGCGATCCGCCGCGGACGCTCCGCGATGCCTCGCACCTCGGCCTCTCGATTGCGCGGGTCCACCTCGATGACCTTCGTACGTACGCTGACAGGCACGCCATCACGGGTGAGACCCCGAAGAATTCCATCCAGCGGTACCGTCAAGACGATGGCGCCTATCTCGGCCATCTCCTGACCCTTCCGAACTGCATCGCCGATGCGCGCCTTTGTGCGAAAGATGCCCTCGACAGGTGCGTAGACGTAGCGGTCGCGGCCATGCCCGGCGATCTCCCGTGGCTCACCCGCGAGGGTTCGGGATGAGCCGTCCGTGATGACCATGCCGAGCCCTTCCCAACTCGTCTCTACCACCACGTCCGCGTGTCGTCCGGCTACGAGGTCTGGGCCGAGTCCGATCGTTAGCGGAGCGAGTTCGCGCTGCACTTCGGGTGCCGCGTGCTTGCGCATGCGAGCATCGACCAGCACCGACGGCCGAATGTCAGCGAGCAGTGCGCCGATGTCCCGGACGTACACAGGAATCGCGCTCTGCGAATCGAGTGCTTCCTTAACGCGAACGAGGTCGTGTGCACGGACGGCGTGCACACCCTCAAAAGCGGCATGCCCGTCGAATACCGCATCCGTGAAGGCCATCCCGCGCCTCGTGGTCGTTGGCATCGGCACGTCATGAAGCACGACGGCGTAGCCCTCTTGGAACAAACGATGCGCTACGGCCGAGCCGATGTCCCCGATGCCGCGAACAAGCACGCTGACGCGTTGCGGTTCCACGGCTACATCCTATAGCAACGAGCGTTGGGGTATCACGTCTCCCTATCGAGCCCACTCAGGCTCTCGTTGGGAGCAACCTTGTCGATATCGAGTTCGTGAATGCTGACGCTGGCCGTCCATTTTATGCTTTCGACGTGGACCAAATCTTCCATGGCGCGCTGGGTTGGCGCCGCGCCGCTATCGTGTGCTCGACGCGGCCCGAAACCCGATGACCACCGGCGAGCCGCTGCGCCGCCGGCTCGCCGCCATCCTGGCTGCCGACATCGCCGGCTACAGCCGTCTCATGGGCCAAGACGAGGCCGCCACGGTCCGCGATCTCAAGGGACACCAAGCGGCAATCCTGCCGCTGGTCGCCCGTCACGGCGGCCATATCATCGACACGGCTGGTGATGGCATCCTCGCCGAATTCCCGAGCGTGGTGGGCGCGACGGAGTGCGCGGTTGAGATCCAGGCCGTCATGGCCGCGCGCAACATCGACGTGCCGGAGCAGCGCCGGATGCTCTTCCGCATCGGGCTCAATCTAGGAGATGTGATCCACGACGACACCCGGATCTATGGTGACGGGATCAACATCGCGGCGCGGCTGGAAGCGCTGGCTGAGCCGGGTCATGTGCTCGTGTCCAGTACGGTTTACGACCACGTCCGCGGCAAGCTGCCTATCACTTTCGCGGA
>Ga0075421_100006095_pt1 | contig 14660 bp, 15 predicted proteins | sample SoiMetdeltSBSDD5_FD_75292 | JGI IMG/M metagenome (GOLD analysis project Ga0075421, IMG submission 75292) | Bulk soil microbial communities from a Populus tree surrounding site in Tennessee, USA - Soil MetaG P. deltoides SBSDD5 | ecosystem: Environmental > Terrestrial > Soil > Tree plantation...
GAGGCGCGCCCCGGCTCCGCCGGGGCGTGTCCGAATGCTGGGGGTCTGGGGGCCATTTCGGGGCCCCCAGTAGGGCAGGAGGCGCGAGCCGGCTCCGCCGGGCGCGGCCTATGAAACTCTTCGAGGGCGTGCGCGTGCTGGATCTGTCGCGCATGCTGGCCGGGCCGTACGGGTCCATGCTGCTGGCCGACCAGGGCGCCGAGGTGATCAAGGTCGAGGAGATCGACGGCGGCGACCCGATGCGCGTGATGGGGCCGCCGTTCCTGCCCGACGGCGAGTCGGCGTACTTCCTGTCGATCAATCGCAACAAGAAGTCGGTGGCGCTCGACCTCACCCGCGAGGTTGGGCGCCGCGTGTTCCACGACCTCGTGGCCCAGGCCGACGTCGTCTGGGAGAACTTTCGCCCCGGGATCATGGCACGGCTCGGCTGCGACTATGCGACGCTGACCGCCATCAATCCTCGCCTCGTGCTGTGCTCCGTCTCGGCGTATGGCCAGGAGGGGCCCTATCGTGACTGGCCCGCGTTCGACCTGGCGCTGCAGGCCATGGGCGGCGCCATGTCGCTGACGGGCGAGCGCGAGGGCCGGCCGGTGCGCATGGGCCTGCCGATGGGCGATCTCGCCGGCGGCATGTTCGCGGCCTACGCGGTGGCGGGAGCGCTGTTCCGCCGCAGCCGGAGCGGGCAGGGCGCCCACATCGACCTCTCGCTGCTCGACTGCCAGGTCTCGCTGCTGTCCTATCTCGCCCAGTACTTCTGGGCGGACGGCCGTGTGCCGACGCCGATGGGCTCCGCGCACACGTCGGTGGTGCCGTACCAGGCGCTGGCCACGCGCGATGGGCAGCTCATCGTGGCGATCTTCGCCGAGAAGTTCTGGGCCTCCTTCTGCGCCGCCGTCGAGCGACCGGAGTGGGCGACCGATCCGCGCTTCGCGACCAATCAAAAGCGCGTCGCCAACCGCGACGCGCTCGTCCCCCTCGTCGAGGCGCTCTTCACCGAGCGGACGACGAGCGACTGGCTCGCGCGGCTCCAGGCGGCCGGCGTGCCGGCCACGCCCATCCAGACGGTGGACCGCGTGCTCTCCGACCCCCAGGTCAGGCACCGGCGCATGGTGGTGGAGGTCGAGCATGAGCGTCTGGGGCCGCTGCCCACGCTCGGCACCCCGATCAAGGTCGACGGCGTCATGGGCCTCGACGTCACCGCCGCGCCGCGGCTCGGTCAGCACACGGACGAGATCCTGACCGGTCTGCTGAAATATTCCGGCGAGTGCGTCGCCGCGCTTCGCCAGCAGGGAGTCATCGCGTGAACGTCGCCGTCCTCGGAGGCAGCCACGGAGCCTACGCCACCGCCGCCGATCTCACCCTGGCCGGTCACCGCGTCCGGCTCTGGCGTCGAAAGAAGGAAGACCTGGCGCCCGTGGCCGGCGGCATCACCCTGAAGGGTGAGGGCCGCGAGGGTGTGGCCAAGCTGGATCGCGCCACCGCCGAGCTGCGCGACGCCGTCGACGGCGCCGACGTCGTTGTTGTTCCGCTGCCGGCCACGACGCACGAGGACATCGCCGCTCGCCTGGCCGGCGTGCTGACCGAGCGCCAGGTGGTACTGCTGACGCCGGGCACGCTCGGCTCGTTCGTGATCGCGCGCGAGATCGCCCGCGCGGGCGGCACGCTGCCGCTCGCCATTGCGGAGACGGGCACGCTGCCCTATCTGACCCGCAAGACCGGACCGGCCGCGGTGTCGGCGCCGGTGCGCGCCGCGAACCTGCCGGTCGGCGTGTTTCCCGCGTCGCGGTCAAAGGACGCGCTGGCCCGGGTGCGCGAGCTGTTCCCGGCCACGCGGCCGTGTGCCGACGCCATCGACGTGGCGCTCAACAACGCGGGGCCCGTGATCCATCCGCCGCTCGTCCTCGTGAACGCGGGGGCCATCGATGCGGGCCGCTTCGACATCCACGCGGCCGGCACCACCGCCAGCGCGCGCACGCTCATCGACGGCGTCGACGCCGAGCGGATCGCCACGCGCAAGGGCTGGGGGTATGCGGCGCCGCACTACGAGCTGGCCACGTACTACGACGAGGCCCGCGCGGCCGAGGGACTCTACGGCGCCGGCGCCAAGCAGAAGTTGCTCGCGAGCGGTCTCTGGAGCGAGGTGCTGACCTTCACGCATCGCTATGTCTCCGAGGACGTTGCCCTCGGCCTGCCGTTCTTCGAGTCGGCGGCGCGGACGGCCTCGACGGCATCACCGACGATCTCTGGTCTGCTGGGCGTCTTCGGCACGCTGCTGGGGACGACGCTGGCCGGACAGGGGCGCGACCTCGATCACCTCGGCTTCGGCGAGCTGACGCTGCGCGAGGTGCGCGAGCTCTTCCAAACCGGCTGGGAGTCGCCGACCTGGCGGCGCGTGCTGCGATGATTCCGCCCGGCTACATCCTGATCCGGCCGGAGACGCTGGCCGGCGTGCAGAAGGCGATGGAGGCCGCGCTGGGCGCCGGCGCGGGGGAGTGCCTCGCGGCCGGCGGCCGGGCCGGGGGCGGGCGCGCGACGGCCGCGCTCGCCGGTGACGCGGCCGCACGTGTCGCCCGCCTGCTCGCCCAGGGAGGCGAGATCGGCTGGGGCGAGTTCGCGCTGGAGCGTCTGACGCCGAGCGCGCTGGCGGTGAGCGTGGCCGGCTCGCCGTTCGCGCGGGCCTACGGCGGCGCCACCGCGCCCGTGTGTCACCTGACGCGCGGCGTGCTGGAAGCGCTGGCGGCCACGGTGCTGGCGCGGCCGGTGCGCGTGCGCGAGACCGCGTGCGCGGCCCTGGGCGCCGCGCGCTGCCGCTTCGAATCGGTCGACGCGTGACCACGGCCGCCCTCGTGCACGTGGTCGTGTCGGGCCTCGCCACCGGCTCGATCTACGCGCTGATGGCGCTCTCGCTCGTGATCATCTACAACGCGACGCGCACCCTCAACTTCGCGCAGGGCGAGATGCTGATGGTCTCGACCTTCGTGGCCTGGGCGGCGCAGCGCGCGCTGGGGCTGCCGCTCCCGGTGACACTGGTCGTGGCGGTGGCGGCAGCCGGCCTCATGGGCTGGCTCGTGGAGCGCGTCGTCATCCGGCGCGCCATCGGCGCCACCCACTGGGACGTGCTCATCATCACGCTCGGGCTGTCCCTGATGCTCCGCGCGGGGGCGGGGATCGCGTGGACGCACGACGAGTTCCCGTTTCCGTCGTTCTTCGGCACCCGGCCGCTGGCGCTGGGACCCGTCCGGCTGGCGCCGGTCTCGCTCGGCATCATCGCCGCCTCGCTGGGGCTGATGGCGATGCTCTACGCGCTGTTCACGTGGACGCGGCTCGGGCGAGCGATGCGGGCGGTGGCGCAGAATCAGCGGGCCGCGCGACTCATGGGCATCAGCGTCGAGCGCGTGTACTCGCGCGCGTGGATGCTGGCGGCCATGGTGGGCGCGGTGGCGGGCGTGCTGGTGGCGCCGGTCGTGTTTCTGTCGTCCAAGATGGGGCTGATCGTGATCAACGGTTTCACCGCCGCCGTCATCGGCGGCTTCGGCTCCATGCCGGGCGCGGTGGCGGGCGGCATGCTCCTCGGCGTGGTCGAGAACCTGGCTCCGCTCTATCTGCCGTCGGGCATCCGCTACTCCGTGCCGTTCCTCGTCCTCACCGCCATCCTCCTCGTGCGGCCGGCAGGCCTCCTGGGCCGCGTCGAGCAGAGGAAGGTGTGACGGTCCGACGCGCGCTCCTGCCGGGCGCACTCCTGGTGCTGCTCGCCGTCTGGCCATGGGTGGCGCCGCGGTACTTCGTCTTCCTGGCCAGCGTGGTGCTCGTGAACGCCATCGTGGCCCTCGGCCTGAATCTCCTGTCCGGCTACACCAACCAGCTGTCGTTCGGACACGCGGGCTTCTTCGCCATCGGCGCCTACACGGCCGCCGTGCTGACGCTGCGCGCGCCGGGCGTGCCCGTGCTCGTGACCCTCGCCGTGGCGGGCGCGCTGACGGCGCTCGTGGGCCTCGCCTTCGGGGTGCCGTGCCTGCGGCTCGGCGGGCTCTACCTGACCATGGCCACGCTGGCGTTCGGCTTCGTCATCGCGGAGATCCTCCTGAACCTGGACACGCTCACCAACGGCGCGGACGGGCTCCGGGTGCCGCCCGCGCGCCTCGGCGCGCTCGCCTTCGCCACCGACACGTCGCGCTACTACCTGACCGCGGCCGTGGCCACGGTGCTGGTGGCGGCGGCCGTGAACCTGGTCGGCACGCGGACGGGCCGCGCGTTTCTCGCCATCCGCGAGAGCGAGATCGCCGCCCAGGCGAGCGGGGTGCCGGTGGCCGCGTACAAGACGCTGGCCTTCGGGCTCTCGGCCTTCTACACGGGCGTGGCCGGCGGGCTCTTCGCCTTCGTGGTGGGGTTTCTGTCGCCCGACGCCTTCGACGTGTTCCTGTCGGTCGACTTCGTGGTCATGATCATCGTGGGCGGGCTCGGCTCCGTGCCGGGCTCCATCCTCGGCGCCACCATCGTCACCGTGCTCCACGACGGGCTGGCCGCCTTCCAGAACTATCGGCCGCTGATCTTCGGCGCCATCCTCATCGCCTGCATGCTGTTCATGCCGGGCGGCGTGACGGCGGCATGGAGCCGGGTGGCGCGCCGGTGAAGGAGACCTTCATGCACTTCGTCTTCTGCCTCGTGACCGTGGCCCTGGCGCTCGGCGCGGCCGCTCCTGCGGCCGCCCAGCAGGGCGTGACGGACACCGAGATCGTGCTGGGCTGCTCCAACTCGTTCTCCGGCCCGCTCGCCTACACGGGCGAGCAGGCGACGCGGTTCGGCGTCGACCTCTACTTCAAGGCCCTCAACGACGCGGGCGGCGTCAACGGGCGCAAGGTGCGCACCGTCTACTACGACGACGGCTACAAGCCGCAGGAGGCCGTCGCCAACACGCGCAAGCTGGTGGAACAGGACAAGATCTTCGCCGTCATCGCCCCTCAGGGGACGCCGCCCGTCATGGCCACCCTCGAGTACCTCGAGGAGAATCGCGTCCCGCTGCTGTTTCCGTTCCAGGGCTCGCCGGTCATTCGCGGCAAGAAGTACGTCTTCAGCGGCATGACCCTCTACGACCGCCAGTCGCGCATGATGATCGACTACCTGGTGGGCCCGCGGAAGCTGAAGAGCTTCGGCGTCCTCTACCAGGACGACGACTACGGCAAGGCCTTCCTGGCGGCCTTCGAGAAGGATCTGGCGCGACACGCGCTCAAGCTCACGGCCACGGAGTCGGTCAAGCGCGGCGTGACCGACGTCAGCGCGCAAATGGCCAAGCTCCGCGCCGCCGCGCCGCAGGCGGTCTTCCTGGTGCTGACGCCGGGGCCGGGCGCGCAGGCGCTCAAGGAGCGGCAGAAGATCGGCTGGAACGACGTGGTGATGGTGTCGTCGGGTCCGCTCACCGACGAGAAGTATCTCGCCCTCGCCGGGGACGCCTCCGAGGGCGTCGAGGGCCTCTCTCTCTGGCCGGACCCCGTGACGTCGGACCTGCCGGGCATGAAGACGTATCGGGAGGCGATGCAGAAGCACTTCGGCAAGAACGAGCCGAACCGCTACTCGCTGTCCGGCTACTTCGCGGCCATGCTGTTCACCGAGGGCGCCCGGCGCGCGGGCAAGAACCTCACGCGGGAGACGCTCGTCAGCGCGCTGGAGGGCATCAACGGGTTCCAGAGCGGGATCCTGCCCCCCGTCAGCATCGGCGCCGACCACGAGACGCAGCGGCAGGGCTTCTGGGTGCGCGTCGAGCAGGGCCGGTTCAAACAGCTCACGGACTGGCTGAAGTCCGACTAGGAATGGCCCGGCTGGGCGTCGAGGATCTGTCGATCACCTTCGGCGGCCTGGCCGCGCTCACCGGAGTCAGCCTCGAGACGGCGGACGGCGAGATTCTCGGGCTGATCGGCCCGAACGGCGCCGGCAAGTCCACCGTCTTCAACGTGGTGACCGGTCTCTACCGGCCGTCGCGCGGCCGCGTCAGGCTCGACGGCGTCGACCTGTGCGGGCTGGCCCCGCACGAGATCAGCCGGCGCGGCGTGGCGCGGACGTTCCAGAACACGGAGGTCTTCAAGCCGCTCACCGCCCTCGACAACGTCCTCGTGGGCCGGCACGCCCACCTTCGCCGCGGCTTTCTCGCCGCCATGGCCTGGCGGCCCGCCGTCAGTCGCGAGGAAGCGGGGGCACGCGAGAGCGCCCGGGCGCTGCTGGAGCGGCTCGGCCTCGGTGACGTCGCCGACGTCCCCGCGGGCAGCCTGCCGCTTGGCCGCCAGAAGCGTCTGGAGCTGGCGCGCGCGCTCGCCACGGAGCCTCGCTGCCTCCTGCTCGACGAGCCCGCCGGCGGGCTCAACCCGACCGAGACCCACGCGCTCATGGACCTGATCGTCCGACTGCGCGACGAGCTGCGGCTGACCATCGTGGTCGTCGAGCACGACATGGACCTCGTCATGTCCATCTCGGACCGGGTGGTGGTGCTGCACTACGGCCGGAAGATCGCCGAGGGCAAGCCACGCGAGATCGCCGGCGATCCCGCCGTCGTCGAGGCGTACCTCGGGGGCGAGGACGACTGATGCTCGAGCTGGTCGACGTGAGCGTCTCCTATGGCGAGCGGCGCGCCCTCGACTCCGTCTCCCTCAGCGTGGACGAGGGCGACATCGTGACCCTGCTCGGCGCCAACGGCAGCGGCAAGTCGACCACGCTCCGCGCGATCTCCGGTCTCGTGCGGCCGCGACGCGGGCGCATCCTCTATCGCGGGCAGGACATCGCGCGCTGGAGCGCCGACGCCATCGTGGCCGCCGGCATCGGCCACGTGCCGGAGGGGCGTGAGATCTTCCCCGACTTCAGCGTGCGCGAGAACCTCCTGGTCGGCGCCCACACCGTGCCACGGCGCGAGCTGGCGCCGCGGCTCGAGGCGGCGTGGGCGCTGTTTCCCGCGCTGCGCGAGCGGCAGGGGCAGCGGGCGGGCACCCTGTCCGGCGGCGAGCAGCAGATGCTGGCCATCGCGCGGGCCCTCATGACGCGGCCACGGCTCTTGCTGCTCGACGAGCCATCGCTCGGTCTGGCCCCGCGGCTGACGCGCGAGATCTTCCGGGTGGTCGAGCGCGTCAATCAGAGCGGGGTGACCGTGCTGCTGGTCGAGCAGAACGCCCGGCGGGCGCTGGCCGTGGCCGCGCGCGGCTACGTGCTCGAGACGGGCCGGGTGGCGGTGGCCGGGCCCAGCGCGGCCCTGGCCGCGGATTCGCGCATTCGCGCCGCCTATTTGGGCCTCGGCGACGGCAAGGCGCGGTCCTGAGGCCTGTGATCGTTTACGATCGTCCAGAGGCCTCATGGGCCGGGCAGCGGGACGCCGGGGAGGGAGGGGCGAACCGTGGACGAAAAGCTCGACGACAAGGCGCGGCTGGAGCTGCAGTTCCGCCAGGAGTGGGCGGCCGAGGCGAAGGCGGAGCGGGAGCTGCGGGAGAAGATCCTCAAGGGCTTCTACGGCATCATGGTGGTCTTCATCCTCTTCATCGTGCTGCTCTTCTTCTTCTGAGCCGCGTGGCCGGCTGATGCTGCAGCCCGAGCTGGAAGCGCTCGAGCGTGAGCGTCTCCGCGCGCTTCAGCTGGACCGCATGCGCGCCACCCTCGCGCGCGTTCTGCGCAATCCCGCCTGGGCCAAGCGCCTCGGCTCCGTTCGCGCCGAGGATCTTCGCTCCCCCGACGACTGGGCGCGGCTGCCCTTCCTCACCAAGCGCGAGCTGCGCGACGCCTATCCGCTCACGCTCGCGTGCGGGGAGAACTACCGGCGCTTTCACATGTCGAGCGGCACCACCGGCAATCCGATCCTGAACCCCTGCACGGCGGCCGACGTGGCGCAGTGGGGCGAGGTGATGGCGCGCTGCTACGTGGCGGCCGGCGTGACGGGCGACGACGTGATCCAGATCACGCCGTCGTTCGGGCTCTTCACCGGCGGCTTCGGCTTCCACTACGGCGCCGAGCGCCTGGGCGCCCTGGTCGTCCCCGTCGGCGCCGGCCGCACGTCGCTCCAGCTCCGGCTCATGCGTGATCTGAGCACCACCGTGCTGACCGCCATCGCCACTTATCCGCTGCGGCTGCTCGAGGTGGCGCGCGAGGAGGGCTTCGATCTCTCGACGCTGTCGCTGCGCGTCGGCATCTTTGGCTCGGAGATGTGGTCGGACGAGCTGCGCGGGCACATCGAGCGCGCGCTCTCGATCCGGAGCTTCGACATCATCGGGATGACCGAGACGGGCGGCCCCGGGCTCGGCATCGACTGCGGCGCGCGCGACGGCATCCACGTGTGGGAGGACCACTACGTCGTCGAGATCGTCGATCCCGTCAGCGCCGCTCCGCGCGCCGACGGGGTGGAGGGCGAGCTCGTCGTCTCCACGCTGACCCGCGAGGGGCTGCCGCTGGTGCGCTATCGCACGCACGACCTGACGCGGGTCGTCTCCCGCGCGCCGTGCGCGTGCGGCCGCACGTCGCTGCGGCTCGATCGGCTGCGCGGGCGCACCGACGACATGGTCATCTTCAAGGGCGTGAACTTCTACCCGCGCCAGGTCGAGCGCCTGGTTCTCGCGCACGCGGGCGTGGGACCGGAGTATCAGGTGGTGCTCGAGGCCGACGGCGGCGGTGACCGGATGATCGTCCTCGTGGAATCGGAGGGCGGCGATCCGGCGGTGGCCGGGCGCATCCGGCGCGAGCTCCACGACGCGCTGGCGCTCAGCCCCGACGTCCGGCTCTGCGCGCCCGGCACGATCGAGCGGCCGCAGGGCAAAGCCGTGCGCGTCATCGACCGCCGGCCGCGGTGAAGAGCTCCCCCCGCGCCCTTCAGGGGCTCACCGTGCTCTCGCTGGAGCAGGCGACCACGCTGCCGTTCCTCACCTACCGGCTCGCCTGCGACGGGGCGCGCATCATCCGGGTGGAGCACCCGGAGCGGCCGGATCCGAACCGCTTCGTCGGCGCCGACCTCCTTGGCGAGCCCGCCATGCGCGCGTACTTCCTGCCGAACAACTGTGGCAAGGAGGCGATCACGCTCGACCTCGGCCGTCCGGAGGGCCGCGCGCTGCTCGGCGAGCTCATCACGCGGCTGCCCGTCGACATCTTTGCGACCAACCAGCGGCCGCGCAGCTACGCGCGGCTCGGCATCGATCCGGACACGCTGCGCGCGGCGCGCCCGGCCCTCATCTGGCTCGGCATCAGCGGCTTCGGGCCCGAGCACGACGAGGCGGCCTACGATCCGGTGCTGCAGGCGCGCGCGGGCTTCATGGCCCTTACCGGCGAGCGCGAGGGGCCGCCGACGCCGTTCGGCCTGCCCATGGTGGACCTCGGCGCCGCCGAGCACGGCTACGGCGAGGTGATGAAGGCGCTCTATCGTCGGGCCCGGACGGGAGAGGGGGCTCGCATCGACGTGTCGATGTTCCGCAGCGCCGTGTCGTGGATGGTCGCGCCCGTGCTGCTGGAGCACGCCGGAGAGCGTGTCGGGCGCCGCGGCAGCACGCACCAGTTCTTCGCGCCGGTGGGGGTGCACGCCACGCGCGACGGCCACGTGTACGTCGCCGTCGGCAACGACCAGCAGTGGAAGGCGCTGGCGGCGCTGCCGGCGTTCGCCGGCGTCGACCGGCCGGAGTACGGCGCCAACGCGGGACGGATCGCCGACGTCGACCGCCTGCAGGGGGCGCTGGCCGCTCGGTTCGCGGCGCTCACGACGGCGGAAGCGCTGGCGCTCCTGCGCGGAGCCGAGGTGCCGATCGCCGCGGTGGCCGCGGTCCCCGAGGTCGTGGCCGACCCGCTCGTCGCGCCCGCGCTCGTGCGCGTCCGTGATCCGCGCAGCGGCCTCACCGTCGCGCTGCCGGCACCGCCGACGGAATCGTCGGCCGCCCTCAGCTTCCCGCCGCGCCTCGGCGAGCACAACGAGGACATCTACGGCGCCCTCGGATACTCACCGTCTCAGATCGCCGAGTTTCGTCGGCGCGGCGTCGTGTGACGGCCGCCCGGGTATAGTATCGGCTGATGCAGGACGCCTTCTATCTCACCGACGACCAGCGCATGATCCGGGACCTCTCCCGCAAGATCGCGCGCGAGCGGATCGCGCCGCACGCCGCCCACTACGACGAGACGGAGACGTATCCCGAGAAGTCGATCCAGGCGCTCGTCGAGTCGGGGTTGTTCGCGATCTGGGTGCCGGAGGAGTACGGCGGTAGCGCCATGGGCTGCCTGGCGCTCTCGCTCGTCACCGAGGAGATCGCGGCCGCCTGCGCGTCGACGGCGACGCAGTATCTCGACCAGCCGCTCGGCGGCCTGCCGATCCTGCTCGCGGGCAGCGAGGAGCAGAAGAAGAAGTACCTGCCGCGGCTGGCCACCGGCGAACTCTTGTCCGCGTACTCGCTTTCCGAGCCCGGCGCCGGCTCCGACGCGGCCGGGCTGCGGACGACCGCCGTGCGCCGCGGCGACCACTACGTCCTCAACGGCGCCAAGCAGTGGTGCACCAACGGTGACCACGCGGACGTGATCACGGTGTTCGCCACCGTCGACCCGGCGAAGCGCGCGAAGGGCATCACGGCCTTCCTGGTGGAGAAGGGCACGCCGGGCTTCACCGTCGGCAAGAAGGAGCGGAAGCTCGGTATCCGCGCCTCGCCCACGGTGGCGCTGCACTTCACCGACTGCGCGGTGCCGGTCGAGCAGCGCCTGGGCGCCGAGGGCGAGGGCTTCAAGATCGCGATGCGAACCCTCGACATCACGCGCCCGGCCACGGGCTCGATGGCGGTCGGCATCGCCCAGGCCGCCCTCGACGCGGCGGTTGGCTACGCGCGGGAGCGCCAGCAGTTCGGTCAGCCGATCGGCGCCTTCCAGGGCATCCAGTTCATGCTGGCGGACATGGCCATGGCCGTCCACGGGGCGCGGCTCATGGTCCATCACAGCGCGCGCCAGGTGGACGCCGGCGTCACCGACAACACGCTGGAGGCGTCGATGGCCAAGTGCTTCGCCGGCGACGCCGCCATGAAAGTCACGGTCGACGCCGTGCAGGTCTTCGGCGGTTACGGCTACACGCGCGATTATCCGGTCGAGCGGTACATGCGAGACGCGAAGATCATGCAGATCTACGAGGGCACCAACCAGATCCAGCGCGTGATCATCGCCAAGGAGCTGCTCGCGGATTGAGCGGACGACGGCCGGTGGCGTACGCGGTCGGCGTGCTGCTGCTGGCACTCGTGACGGCCCTCGTTCCGGCCGGACGTCGACCGTTCTGGTCGTCGGACGAGGCGCGCTTTGCCCTGCTCGCCCAGGACGTGCTCGACCACGGGCACTGGGTCGTGGCCGAGCTGCGCCATCAGTCCTACCTGAACAAGCCGCAGCTCTTCTTCTGGGCGGTGGCCGCGGCCTCCTGGCCCTTTGGCCGGGTGACGGAGCTCAGCGCGGCGCTGCCGGCGGTGCTGTCGTCGGTGGCGAGCACGGCCGGCGTCATCGCGGTGGGGCAACTGCTCTGGGGCTGGCCGGCCGGTCTGCTCGCCGGTCTCATCCTCGTCACCACGCCGCTGAACTTCGAGATGAGCCATCAGGTGCTGCCCGACGTCATGCTCAACGCGTGGCTCGTGTGGGCCCTCTACTGGTTCGTGCGCGCGGAGCGGGCGGGGTGGGCGCGGGGGCCGCTGGCGGGCTTCTATGCGTGCCTGGCCGTCGGGCTTCTGTGCAAGGGGCCGCAGGCGCTGGCCGGGCTCGCGGCGGCCGCGGCCGCGGTGGCGGCCACCGACGGAGTGGCGGCGCTGCGCAAGCTGCGTCTCCTGCCGGGGGTCGCCCTCATCGTGCTCGTGGCGGCGGTGGTGTGGCTGGGCCCGTATCAGACGCACTCGAAGGGGGCGTTCGAGGAGAAGGTGGTGACCGGACACTACGTGACGTGGTACTTCCTCGGCTCGATGCGCGCCCGGCTCACCGCGCTGTTCGAGCCGATCATGGCCTTTTTGCCGTGGACGGTGCTGCTGGCGGCGGCGCCGTGGTGGTGGCGGTCGGCGCGCGACGGTGCGCGGAGCCGGCTCCTGGTGTGGACGGCCACGCTGTGGCTGCTCTCGGCGCTCTCGGGCAATTACCGCTCTCGCTACATGCTGCCCGTCTTCCCCGGGCTCGCGCTGCTCACGGCGGAGTTCTTGACGGCGCCGCTCTTTGGCGCGGCCGCGCGGGCGCGGGACGTGGCGCTGCGCGCGTGCGGGGTCCTGGTGCTGCTGGCGGCCGCCGTCACCCTGTCGCCGTTGGCCTCGCTGCTCAACAATGAAGACGCCTCCTACGTACCCACCGGCGCCCTCGAGCGGGCAGCGCTGGTCGTGCTGGCAGCCATCGCGTGTGCGGGGCTCGTGCGCGCCGCCGGCCGGGATCGGACGCGCGGCCCGGTGGTCCTCGGCCTCGCCCTCGCCGCCGTCTTCATCGTCCTCGGCGTGACTTACCCGGCGCGCTATGCGCGTGACTTCGACATACGACCGCTGGCCGCCGCCGCCGTCGGAAGCTTGCCGGCCGACGGGGCGGTGATCGGGTATCCTGATCTGCGTTTGAGCTATGACGTCTATCTGCGCCGCCGGCGTGTCGTCGAGCTGCGTGACGTCGAGGCGGTCCAGGCGCGAGTCCGGACCGCTCCCCGCGATGCCTTCATCATGACGGCGAGCCGCTGGCAGGCCCTCGCCCCGAGCGCCGACCCCGGGTGGCGCGTGCTCGCCACGGCCCGGATCGGGGACCGCACCATGGTTACCGTCGGACGGAGTCAGCCATGAAGGACCTCTCGATCGTGCTCCCGGTGTTCAACGAGGTCGACAACGTGCCCGTCATCGCCTCCGAGGTCGGCGCCGTGGCCGACCAGCTCCGGCTCCAGACGGAGATCGTCTTCGTCGACGACGGCTCCACCGATGGCAGCACGGAGGCCATCCTCGCCGTCATGGCGCGCGACGCCCGGGTGCGACTGGTCCGGCTGGAATCGAACGCCGGGCTCACCTCGGCGTTCGACGCCGGCTACGCCGCCGTGCAGGGGCGCATCGTGGTGACCATGGACGCCGACCTGCAGAGCGATCCGCGCGACATTCCCGCGCTCCTCGACGTGCTGGAGAGCGGCGCCGACGCGGTGGTGGGGTGGCGCCGTGAGCGGCACGACACGTGGCTCAAGCGCAGGTCGTCCCGCATCGCCAACGCGATCCGCAACCGCGTCACCGGCGACGACGTGATCGACAGCGCGTGCAGCCTCCGGGCCATGCGCCGCGAGTGTCTGACCGCGCTCCTGCCGTACGACGGTCTGCACCGCTTCGTGCCGACGCTCCTGCGCAACGCGGGGTTCCGCGTGGTGCAGGTCCCCGTGCATCACCGGGCGCGCCGCTTCGGCCGCTCCAAGTACGGCGTGCGCAATCGGGCCGCGCGCGCCTTCCTCGACCTGCTCGCGGTGAAGTGGCTCATGCGGCGCTCGCTGCACTACCGGGCCCGCGAGGTCGAGGCGCGGTCGCCGAGCCCGCGCGGCTGATGATCGTTCGGAGCGACGTGGTCGGCAGCCTGCTGCGCCCCGACGAGCTCAAGACGGCGCGGGCGAGCTTCGAGGCGGGGAGCCTGACGGCGGCCGCGCTGAAGCGGATCGAGGATCGCGCGGTGGACGAGGCCGTGCGGCGCCAGGAGGCGGCCGGGCTCGACGTGGTCACCGACGGCGAGCTGCGGCGCTACGCCTTCTTCGGCCATCTGATCGAGGCGCTGGCGGGCTTCGACAAGCAGGGCGGATGGGCGGTGCCGTTCCGCGACGAGGCGGGCGAGCAGCTCGTCTTCAAGCGGCCGGTGGTGGTGGACAAGCTGAGCTGGCGGCGCAGCATGTGCGGCGAGGAGTTCGCCTACCTGCGCGCGCGGGCCACCCGGCCCACCAAGGTCACGCTCATCAGCACCCAGCAGGCGGCGGCTTACTACGATCCCGCGCAGTCGAGCGGCGCCTACCCCACGCGCGACGCATTCCTGGCCGACGTGGTGGACTTCACGCGGCGCGAGGTGGACGAGCTGGTGCGGCTCGGCTGCACCTACATCCAGATCGACGCGCCGCAGTACGCGGCCCTGCTCGATCCCGAGCTGCGCGAGGGCTACCGCCGTCGCGGCAGCGATCCGGACCGGCTGATCGACGCGTGCATCGAGATGGACAACGCCGTGATCGGGCGCCATCCGGGCGTCACCTTCGGCCTCCACATCTGTCGGGGCAACAACCAGTCCAAGTTCTACGCGAGCGGTGGCTACGAACCCATCTCCCGCGTGTTCAGCCGGAGCCGCTTCCAGCGCTTCCTGCTGGAATACGATGACGAGCGCTCCGGCGACTTCGAGCCGCTGCGTGTGGTGCCGCCGGACCGCGAGGTGGTCCTGGGCCTGGTGACCACCAAGAAGCCGCGTCTCGAGTCCGTCGACGAGCTGCGGCGGCGCCTCGATGCCGCCGCCAAGTACATCCCGCTGGAGCGGCTGGCTCTCAGCCCGCAGTGCGGCTTCGCCTCGACGATGGAAGGCAACCGTGTCACCGCCGACGATCAATGGGGGAAGCTCGCGCGCGTGGCCGAGACCGCCCGTCTCGTCTGGGGCCCGTGAGCAGGTGAGCACAGAAACGGCGATGCGGAGCCCCGACCATCTCTCTCAGGCCACCCACGGAGGAAGAGGACGCCGCGCTCCTATAC
>Ga0075421_100006096_pt1 | contig 14660 bp, 8 predicted proteins | sample SoiMetdeltSBSDD5_FD_75292 | JGI IMG/M metagenome (GOLD analysis project Ga0075421, IMG submission 75292) | Bulk soil microbial communities from a Populus tree surrounding site in Tennessee, USA - Soil MetaG P. deltoides SBSDD5 | ecosystem: Environmental > Terrestrial > Soil > Tree plantation...
GAAAAGCGATCGCTGTAAAAATTGAAGGCAAGTATTATATGTACTGGGGCGATACGGATATTTTTCTTGCTGTATCGGACGATCTGATCAACTGGTATATTCTTGCGGATGAAAAGGGGACGACAAGGACAATCTTTGGTCCGCGTTCAAAAAAATTTGATAGTGATCTTGTAGAGCCCGGACCACCGGCCATGCTTACTGAAAAAGGAATCGTTCTTATTTATAATAGCAGGAATGTGCGATCAAAAGGGGATACAAGTTTGGCAGAGGGAACGTATGCTGCTTCTCAAATTTTGTTCGATAAAAACAACCCGGCAACGATCATTGATAGAATGGATACATACTTCATGAAACCGGATAAGCCTTACGAGATAACCGGCCAGGTAAATTATGTATGTTTTGTTGAAGGATTAGTTCAATACAAAGGCAAATGGTTTTTGTATTATGGTACTGCGGATTCAAAGATTGCTGTAGCTGTGAAATAATTAGCAAATATGAAAATGTGACAATGTGAAAATGAATTTATCTTCTATTTTCAAATTTTTTCATTTGCTAATTTGCTAATTTGCACTCCATGTCAATAGAAGTGAAAAACCTCCTCAAAGTCTATGGCGAACAAAAAGCTGTAAACAACATTTCTTTCAAAGTAAATAAAGGTGAGATCGTTGGTTTTCTTGGTCCAAATGGTGCCGGGAAATCCACAACAATGAAGATCATTACAGGCTATCTTGAGCAATCGGGAGGTGAGGCGTATGTCTGCGGATTAAATGTGAATGATGAACCGCTGGAAACAAAAAAGAAGCTTGGTTATCTTCCTGAATTGAACGCCTTGTACTATGATATGTATGTAAGAGAGTATTTGGCTTTTGTCGCAGAGGTTCACGGAATTCAAAAGCCAAAGGCCAAAATTGAAAACGTGATCCGGTTAACTGGTTTGACAGTTGAAAGCAAGAAAAAAATTGGCCAGCTTTCAAAAGGATTTAAGCAAAGAGTTGGATTAGCCGCTGCACTTATTCATGATCCGGAAGTATTGATATTAGATGAACCTACCAGCGGACTTGACCCAAACCAGATAATTGAAATAAGAAATGTAATAAAAAACCAGGGAAAGGATAAAACAGTTTTGTTCTCCACTCATATTTTACAGGAAGTGGAAGCGATCTGTGACCGGGTAATAATTATTAATAAAGGAGAATTAGTTGCTGATGAGAAACTCAGCAATCTTCGCCGGCGTTCGTCTTCTTCAAACACAGTCAAAGTAGGTTTCAAAGAATCGGTAGAAATAGATTTGCTCCAAAACTTACCTGGAGCAAGATCTGTTAATAAGGTTGATGCAAACAACTGGCAGTTAGCGACCGATAACCCTGAACAACTTCGTAAACAAATTCTTGAACTCTCATTGCATCATAATCTCAACATCGTTTCTTTGCAAAACGAAAGTCATAGCCTAGAAGATGTGTTCAGAGCACTTACGCAAAAAGCTGATTAGTATTACAGAACGTACAAGAGTGCGAATCTTCCACTGGAAGATTCGAAGGCAACAGTAGTCAAATAGAATTACCTGCGCTGGTAACCAAATTAAAAATTAACAATTAAAAATTAATAAGAACTCATGAGTTACATTTCCGAGATTTTTGCAAGACAGATATTAGATTCAAGAGGCAATCCCACAGTTGAAGTTGATGTATTGACGGATGAAGGCGCATTGGGACGTGCAGCAGTGCCAAGCGGCGCAAGCACTGGTATCCACGAAGCAGTAGAACTGCGTGATGATGATAAAAAAACCTACGCAGGCAAAGGAGTTTTGAAAGCAGTCAAAAATGTAAATGATAAAATTGCTCCGGCATTGATGGGAAATGATGTGGCGGATCAAACCGGCATTGATGAAATGATGATACGATTGGATGGCAGCGCTAATAAAGGAAAGCTCGGAGCAAACGCGATGCTTGCAGTAAGTATGGCTGTTGCAAAAGCGGCTGCTGAAGAAGCCGGCCTTCCCTTGTATAGATACATTGGTGGTACAAACGCAAAGACATTACCGATACCGATGATGAATATATTAAATGGTGGTGCACATGCTGATAATAAGATCGACTTCCAGGAATTTATGGTAATGCCTGTTGGCGCCGAAAATTTTAGCGAAGGTTTGCGCTGGGGCGTTGAGATCTTTCATGCATTGAAAACTGTGCTGAAGAAAAAAGGATTCAGCACTAATGTGGGTGATGAAGGGGGTTTTGCACCAAACATTCAAAGCAATGAAGAAGCAATTGAAACTGTATTGACAGCGATCGATGCCGCAGGATATAAAACGGGTTCGCAAATTGTGATCGCAATGGATGCGGCAAACAGCGAGCTGTGGGATAGCAAAAAGAAAAAATATGTTTTTCATAAAAGCAGTGGAAAGGAAATGACGAGTGAGCAACTGGTAAAGTATTGGGAAAAATGGGTGAAGCAATACCCGATCGCTTCTATCGAAGATGGGATGGCTGAAGATGATTGGGATGGCTGGAAATTGTTGACAAAAACCATCGGTAGCAAATGCCAATTAGTAGGTGATGATCTTTTTGTAACTAATGTTACAAGATTGCAACAAGGTATTGACAAGGGAATTGGTAATGCATTGCTTGTAAAAGTTAACCAGATAGGAACTGTAACTGAGACCCTCAATGCCGTTACATTGGCGCAGCATAATGGTTATAATACAATCATGAGTCACCGTAGCGGGGAAACAGAAGATACAACGATAGCTGACCTTGCTGTTGCACTTAATTGCGGACAAATAAAAACAGGCAGTGCATCAAGAACGGATCGCATGGCAAAGTATAACCAGCTGATAAGAATTGAAGAATTGCTGGGTATGTCTGCAATTTATCCGAAAGGAAAGATTAAATTTGGCAAATAGGTGTTCGATGTTTGAGGTTTGAAGTTCGAGGTTAGAGAAACTAACCAGTATGTTTCAAACCAAAAACATCAAACCTAAAACTTCAAACTATGAAATTCCTAAACCACATTCCTGCCTGGCTGAAAAACAAGTATTTTCTTTCGGCAAGTGCTTTTATAGTCTGGTTATTATTTTTTGATCCCAGGGACGTTTTTACTCAAATGGCGCACCGCCGGGAATTAAAGGAGTTGCAGGCCAGTAAGGCTTGGTATCAAAAGGAAATAGCTAAGGAATCGGCTGAGGCTGAACAACTTAAGACAGATCCCGCTGTGGTAGAAAAATACGCCCGCGAGAATTACCTGATGAAAAGGGAAAGTGAGGACATATTTTTAGTACCGGAAAAGCCCGATGTTAAGAATTAATAACAATAATAGGCACAATAAGGGTACCCCAGTGCCGTTTAAATAGTGGACGTTTCGAAATTCATTTTCTTTAAGGACAAACAAAATTTAGGACATCAATTGGATTGCCAATGACAAACTTTACCCCTGAGGATCTTTTATTGTATTTGTACAAGGAGACCACTCCCGAGCAAAGTGAGGCGATTGAAGCAGCATTAAAGAAAGACTGGACACTTCGTGAAAAGCTTTCTGTGCTCAAGACTTCAATGCAGCGGTTAGACAAGATCAAACAATCGCCCCGCACAGAAGTAGTACTGAATGTTTTGAACTACGCAAGAGAAAAAACAGAACAGACAGTTTAAGATCCCTGAAAAAAAATTACGAGCATCATAACTTAGCAGTTGTGATGCTTTTTTATTTGCCCCAAACCCCTAAAAGGGGCTTACGTTGCACTATGCCGATTAATCCGAAGTTTTTTAATATTATTGCGACACAGTAAAAAGAAACAGGAACGATAACAAATCTAAGTTCCCCTTTTAGGGGGACAGGGGGTATGACCAAAAAAGAACGATACGAATTCGTCATTGATTATTTTCAGAAACATTTGCCAGATGCAGAAACCGAACTAGAGTATGAAGATCCTTATGAATTATTAGTAGCGGTGATCTTATCAGCCCAGTGTACCGATAAAAGAGTGAACCTTACCACGCCTGCTTTGTTTAAAAGATTTCCCAATGTTGCTTCATTAAGCAAAACAAATTTTGATGAGCTCTTCCCCTTTATAAAAAGTATTTCTTACCCGAATAATAAAACAAAACATCTTATTGCGATGGCCAAAATGGTGATGGAACACTTCAAAGGAAATATCCCCATGACGGTTGATGAACTTATGCAATTACCGGGTGTAGGAAGAAAAACGGCGAATGTTGTCACATCAGTGGTAGAAAACCAACCTAATATGCCAGTGGATACACATGTGTTCAGGGTAAGTAAACGTATTGGCCTGGCACCGGCAACAGCAAACACTCCCCTGGCTGTTGAAAGAGAATTGATAAAAAATATTCCTGAAGAATTAATTCACAAAGCACATCATTGGCTCATCCTTCATGGCCGTTATATATGTGTGGCACGAAATCCAAAATGTGAACAATGTGGCGTACGACGTGTATGTCACTACTTTAACTCTGTTATTTCACCAAAAAACAAGAAGCTAACTTCTTTCTCAAAAAGACAGAATAACTAAACTGCATTTATTAATTTTACGTATTTACATCCTGTCTGTTTAATTGTCCGCACTTCCTTTGAAAAAATCCATTTTAAAACCTTATTTAATTGGTCGATGGAGCATAAAACGTTTACATCAGTACATTATCAAAGTAAAGTGTCTTTTCAGCCGCTGCTTAGTGTATTAAGAAGAACATTACAGCACGGCTCATCGGAAGGAGCAAGAAAACTATATTCAGGGATTTTAGAATACCCTGATCAGCATCCTGAACTGCAAAATCCCATTGACGATCTCTCAGCATTGGAACCGCATCATGAATGGATCGAAATGTTGCTAAGCATTATTTTTCCTCCTACTGCCAGCGATCATGAAATGCTCTATTCTGCTGGTCTTCCTTTTTCTTATAAAACGATCTATACTTCACGTCTTTTCAGAATGTTGTTTCTTGAACCGGGCACAAATAATATAAAAATTCCCGACAATGAAACTGGAAAAGATATTGAACGGGACAGAGCTACCGGCGCCTATAATCTTATATTGAGAAAATTCTGTAACTATCAGGCTCCCGAATTTGTAGCTTCTGTTCATCCATATCATGATCCGCACTCTGGGCTGATAAAATACATGGAGTTACAGTTGGACACACGCTATATTGATGTAAAATATATCGGAAGTCATCTGCCAATTCCTGAAGACTTTATTAATAAAAAAGACCATGGCCTCTTATCATTAGAAGAATTGCAACATAATATCCCGATCGAGCAGTTCACATTTGAAGGTATTGTTATCGGACGTGTCATTGATGTGACAGAAAGAGAAGTTATCTCACAGATGAAATCAGAGTTGCTTAACCTGAATGCATTTTCCGAAGGAGCAGTTTATCACAAACTACAAGATCTCGTTCAGTCACTTATTGGTCTAAAAGATATACGCATTGGCATTACTCCGTTTTTTAAAGTAAATGGTCATTATGTTTTTTCAGAATTGCATAACAGCAACAGCCTTTTGTTTAAGCATTACAAGGCTGTAATGGAAAGAGACAGTGTAAATGATTGTTGCCGTGAATTATTCATGGAAACCGACAAACCTATCATTTATGAAATGATCGATGAGGAGCTTGTAAAAGAAATTGATTATCTCGGTTTTTATTTTGACCAGGGCTACAGGAGTTTGATACTGGCACCCTTAAAACATAACGGAGATCTATGGGGCATTCTTGAGATAGGGTCAGATCATGAGGGAAAACTTAATTATAAACATATAGCAAGGCTCGACGTTGCGATTCCTTTATTTACCCGTGCAATTGAAAAAAGTGCTGAATCATTGGATAACCAGATCGATAAAGTTATAAAAGAACAGTTTACTGCCGTACAGCCTTCCGTTGAATGGAAATTTACCGAATCAGCCTACAATTTTATTATCCAAAAACAACTGGGTAAAGATCCAAAACCGGAAAGGATTGCCTTTGAATCGGTATATCCTTTGTATGGCGCTATCGATATTCGTAATTCATCTGTAGAAAGATCCCAGTCAATTCAATTGGATTTTATTGAGCAATTGCAGATGGCTGCTTCCGTGATAAAAAAAGCACAGGCCAGTATGGCTTTTCCATTGTTGCAGGAAGTACAATTTAAAATAGATAAGCATATTTCTTCTGCATCTGATGTTTTATTAAGCGATGAAGAAACCTCTATCCATGATTTTTTGCAAAACCAGGTAGGTTCAATTTTTAAACATCTGAAAGGTACAACTCCTGCCGTGCAAAAAGATATTGATAATTATTTTGCAGCGCTTGATAAGAATATCGGGACGATCTATCATCATCGCAAGGAGTTTGAAGAGAGCATTGCTAAAATAAATGAGCAGGTAAGCCGCTTTGTTGACAAGGAGCAGATTGCGGTTCAGCAGATCTTCCCACATTATTTTGAGCGTTACGTAACAGATGGTGTTGAGTTCAATATATATATTGGTCAAACTCTTTCGCCAAGAAAAAAATTCGATGAGCTTTACCTGCGCAACATGAAAATGTGGCAATTGACAACATTGGCAAAAGCAGCACGACTTACCAATGACCTGTGCAAGGAACTAAGTCACCCAATGAAAACAACGCAGCTTATACTTGCACACGGCACACCGATCTCAATTAGTTTCCGTGCAGACGAGAGAAAGTTTGATGTTGATGGCGCCTATAATATTCGTTATGAAATAATAAAAAAGCGGATCGATAAAGTACATATTAAAGAAACAAATGAAAGATTAACTCAGCCCGGTAAGATCGCCATTGTTTACAGTCAGCCTAAAGAAGCAGAAGAATATGCTGAATACATCGAATTTTTACAAAATCTAAAACTATTAAAACCAGGTATCGAACATCATGACCTGGAAGAATTACAAGGTGTTGTTGGATTAAAGGGTTTGAGAGTGGATGTTCAATATGATGAAGATGTATCTAAAGGTCCTGCGCTTTCTTCAATTACAGATGAGCACTTGATCAAAGGAAAATAATTTGTGTACTCACAAATGAAAAAAGGTCGCATTAACGCGACCTTTCGTTTTTATAAATTTTTTTTTAAAATTTCCATCCTAACCCGACAAGAGGCAACTTATCTTCTTTAGACGCCGCATAAGTAAATGTAATGACCAACCTGCGAAGCGGCGCAAACCACAATCCTCCTCCATACCCGCTGAACCATTTATCAGTCTCATTTACGTCAGACCAAATCCGCCCTGTATCATAAAATCCAATAATGCCAATAGCACCGGGGAAAAGATAAGTTTTGAAATTGGCAAGTCTTATCCTTACTTCTGCATTGTTGTACACTTTGGAACGGCCTGCGAACCTGTACTTACGGTAACCACGGAGATTGGCTTCGTTACCCAAGTACTGAGCCTGGTAAAATTCGAAATCTCCGAAATTATGACCACCTCCGAAGCGATTCGCAAGTACGATCCATTTCGGAACAACACTCAGGTAAAATGTAAAGTCGGAATTTAGTTGTGTCACATTATAACTGGCATCATTTAATCCGGACAAATGGCGTAAAGTAGTTACCCAATTAATTCCCTTTTGCGGTATTATAGGATTATCCCTCAGGTCTACATTCAAACTGAATCTACCTCCCAGGTAAGATTGCTTGGCAAATAAAGTAGCCGGGTCAAGATCAGTGATCGGAGCGGTTAATACAATATATCGTGTTTTATTCAGCGTTTCATTTGGATCAAGTTTATAGAACTGGAATGTTGGACCAATTGTAGCAATTACTTTTTCAGAAAATCTCTTTCTCAGTAATAATGAAATATCGCCCAATTCGTACCGTGCTCTATAATATCTGTATTTTCCGGGGCTTGATTTAATGTAGGCCGAATTTCCATAACCAAAAAAATTGGTGGTATTGTTGGGCGCCTTAATATCCGCTTCGAACAATAGATCAGACTTATGACCAAACGTGCTGATGAACTCGCTATAATACCTGAAATTCCATGCACTGGTCGAAAAAGCGGTACTGACGGCAAACTCATGCAGATTCTTATAAGGTGTTTTCCTAAATCCATGGGCGATAAACTTCAGTGATGCACCAAGAAATAAGCCGTCATCCTTATTATAACCGACATTAACGAACGGTATCACATTGTTATACTTATAACCAAGCCTGTCATAAAAATTGGCAAGCGTATCATTTCTCATTTTATCTTTCAACTGACCGCTCAGTTTATTGTTTTCCGATTCCATGTCGTACACAATCCCCGTTTCTCCTGAGTTGGTTTCATTTACAAATTCATCTACACCTTCCCCGCCAATCATTCTTATTTTAATTTTATCCTCCCTGCCCCGGATCATGAATTTATCATCTCCGCCCATCCCGTACAGGCGCAATTCCTTTGTTACCTGGGGGTCGAAAAGTCTTTCATACATTTTTGTTGATTGGTTACCCTCATTAGTGATCTTAAACACACGTAACAGTACGGAAGCATCGTCGTTAAGTGTAATATCAAATAATTCTTTTTTGTCACTGGTGACTACATCCACATTTTCCGAAAGGAAACGGTAATACTGCATTACTTCACCGGCCAGATACTGGCGCCGGGCTTTCAATTTTTCAATGATCTCATTCCATCGAAGATGTTTGATTTCGTTTGGCTGTTTGTTAAGGGCCTTTTGAATGACGTCATCCGTCATCTGTGACACAAACAAATCAACAGCCTGCTTCCAATCCTGTTCACTTAATTCATTCAAAAAAAACCGATCCACGTTACGCGCCGCCCAGTTGAACCGTTTGATGTTCTTGGCCTGGGGCCTGAATCCTTGTAGTTGCGGTACCAGCCAGGGCCATTTTGCTATACCCGGCAAGAGACCCTGGTTAACATAAAAAGCCTGGTCCCTGTCACGAGGTATGGGATAATACAGTTTGCCTTTATCCTTATCAACGGCTCCCCAAAGCCACTGGTCTTCGTGACGGTCAAGATCCATTACAAACATGTCGAGAATCCTTGCCTTTAGCATTCCCATCTGATCAACCTCGTTATCATTATCGTCTTTTAATTTTTCAACCACTTCGTCAGTATCATAATTTTTTTTCACTGAGTCCGGAACTCTTATCTCCAATATGGCAAGCATATTTTTAAAATCCTCACGGAATTCTCCCAACTTCGGATCGTCACCAATATAAACAAGCCTGATATTACCCGAGGGAATACCGGCTGCATCAGCCAACACAGGAATCGATGAATTAGCATATGGATAGGATGCCGAAACCCCATCAGAAACCAAATCAGCCGCAGCTTCACTTTCAAACTGGCCTGGAAGAGTTTTAGCTGTGATAAATTTTTCTATTGATCGAATAGAATATTCTCTTCCGTTAGGATCCTCAAGACGCAGGCTTTTTGTTTGTTTTCCCCCGCCACGTTTAATGGGAGTTAAACCGCCATATACTGTAGACAGGTTGATAACTGGAACACGAATCGGAGTTTTCCATTCAAGGCGGTAATTGCTACCCATCCAGAATTTTTTTGATCCATTAATTTTAAATGTAGAGTTACCTGCGGCGGTCATCGAATCGGTCTGAGACCGGGAAACGAAAGAAATAAAGAAAAAAACAAAACATAATGCGGCATTGAGTAAGGGTCTGTTTAAGCAGTTCATGTAAAAAATTTAAATGAATAATGGAATGATATTGGTTTCCAGGATAAATAAATACAAGTGTTTCCGATAGGGAGGTGATAGATCAATTTAATTATTGCGTTTAAATGTACAATGTTTTTAGTGAAAATAAAAAGTTGGAATTTGTTAGTGGCGCAGGTTGAGGTTATATCATAAAGCATATAAAATCATGCCATAAGAGCTAAACTTTTACGTAACTTACTTGTTTAAATAGCCGATGAAATACTTTCTGTATAACAAGGAAAGCTTATAACCGGCTCGGCGAAATCAACGGCACGGTTTTTAAGTGAATTTATAGGTTGCCGAAGACATACTTCAGGCAACTCAAACCAAGGCTTAATTTTTAAAATGGCAATGAAAAAGATTACCGGCTTTTGCGTTCTTCTTCTCGGATTTCATCTTTCCCTGACTGCGCAAACTGATACTATTCTTCAGCGGATCGTTTTAGTAGGTGATGGGGGTGAATTGACTGCCGATAAGAAACACCCTGTGGCAGCCGCAATAAGACAATTTGTAAAGCTTGATAAGAAGACAACCGTACTCTATTTAGGAGATAATTTATATAGAACTGGTCTGCCCGATGACCAATCTGCGGAATACCAAGCTGCAAAAGCAGTGCTCGATTCACAATTATCTGTGGTAGAAAATACACAGGCAAGAGTAATTCTGATCCCAGGAAATCATGATTGGAAAAATGGAGGACGGGATGGATACCAGGCCATAATCCGGGAGCAAGTTTATGTCGACATTCTGAATAAGCCAAATGTTCAATTTTATCCAAAAGATGGTTGCCCGGGACCCGTTGAAGTCAGTCTTGGTACTGACGTCACACTTGTAATATTCGACAGTCAATGGTGGATCCATCCTTATGAAAAACCGGGGATAGAATCCGATTGTGACAGTAAGACAAATGAAGAACTGCTGACGCAAATTGAAGATATTATCACACGTAATTCAAAAAAACTGGTATTGGTTGCCTGTCATCATCCATTCAAAAGCAATAGTGTTCACGGTGGGTTCTTTACATGGAAACAACACATTTTTCCTTTTACTGAAATAAAAAGAAATTTATATATCCCTCTTCCTGGTTTGGGTTCTATTTATCCAATTGCAAGAAGTGTTTTTGGCTCACCGCAGGATCTTAGCCACCCTACCTATGCTAACATGATCAACCAGATAACAAATGCGGTGAAGTCACATCCACATGTTGTTTTCGTAGCGGGGCACGACCATGGTTTGCAGTTGATACAAGACAGCAGTCATAACTATATCGTTAGTGGAGGGGGCTGTAAAATTCAAAGGGTTTCGCAAAGCAGGAAAAGTCTTTATGCAGAATCAATCAGGGGTTTTGCTGTAATGGAGGTTTCTACAAATAAAAATGTTACAGTCAACTTTTATTCTGTGAGTGATTCAGTGCGAAGCACCTTTGGCACTTCGATCTTGAATTTTGCTTCGCTTCCCGATTCAGTTGGTGGCGATTCTACAAAACGTATTGTCAATATTGTAAACGCAAAATATAAAGACACAGTTAATATTTCTGCCAGTGATAAATACAAGCCGATCCATGGTTTTAGAAAATTTGTGCTTGGACAAAACTACCGGGAAGAATGGTCGGCGCCGGTTAATATGAAAGTTTTCAAACTTAATGAAGAAAAGGGTGGATTCAATGTTGTTAGCTTAGGTGGAAGCAAACAAACGCGGTCATTGAAGTTAGTAAATAAAAAAACGGGTAAAGAATGGGCATTGCGAGCGGTCGATAAACTTCCAACGGGAGCCTTACCACCTGAATTCAGAGGTACTATTGCCCAGGATCTTGTATCGGAATTCAACTCAGCGGCGCATCCGTATGCTCCACTTGTAATTCCAGAGTTGGCCAAGCCGCTGGATATTATTACGGCGCGTCCTGAATTGTTTTTTGTACCTGATGACCCTGCTTTTGGTTTTTACCAACCACTTTTTGCCAATAGGGTTTGCCTGCTTGAAGAAAGAGATCCTATGGCTGATGCTTCAGATACAAGAAGCACCGCCAAAGTTTTTAACAAGTTGGTAGAAGAGAACGATCACCGGGCGGATCAATTAGCCGTATTGCGTGCAAGATTACTTGATATCATGATCGGTGATTTTGACCGTCATTTTGATCAGTGGAAATGGATGACAACTGATACGGGAAAAGGCAAATTGTATTTTCCCGTACCAAGAGATAGGGACCAGGCATTCTTTTATTCTGATGGAAAATTACTCCAGGCATCAAGCAGAAATCTTTTGCCATTTCTCCAGGGATTCAGAAGCAATATTCCCGATGTGAATTGGTTGGGTTACCCGGCAAGAGATTTTGATCGGGTGTTTCTTACAGATCTTGATGAAAAAGAATGGAAAGAAACAATCGCAGAAGTACAGCAAAAGCTAAACGATAGTGTGATCGCAAGGGCCGTAAGAAAATTGCCTCCGGAAGTTTATCCAATGCACGGTAAAACGATCACCGATAAACTTATCAGTCGGCGAAATGCCTTAACTGCCGAAGGGATTAAGTATCATAAATTTCTTTCCAGAGAAGTGAATGTTGTGGGCAGCAACCAAAAAGAATATTTTAAGATAAGCGATCATCCAAATGGCATACAGGTAAGAGTGTATGCAAGGGAAGACGGCAATGATACAAGCTTTATAATGTATGACAGAGTTTTTCAAGCGCCTGTTACCCGCGAGATACGGTTGTATGGTTTGAATGGTGATGATCTTTTTGAGATCGATGAAAATGCAAGATCAAGGATCAAGCTGCGCATTATTGGTGGTAAGGGCAATGATACATTTAATATCAAAGGACATGTGGAAAACCTGATTTATGACATTAATGTGGAAGCAAATTACATAAAGGAGATGAGTGCCACCAAGATCAGGTTTTCACGGGATCCGAATGTGAACACCTATAATATTCTTGGATACAAATACAACGCGCTTGATTTTCCACGAATACTGTTAGCGGCAAATTCAGACGATGGATTTGTTGGTGGCGCAGGATTCGAGAAAAAAACCTATGGTTTCAGAAATGACCCTTATGCAAGCTATCAAAAGTTTGGGGTCCTCTATTCGTTAAGCCGCAAAAGCTTTCGTGTGAGATATGAAGGGGAGTTTAATCATATCACACGCAATACAGATCTTGTAATAAAAGGAGACATAGGATATCCCGAGGTAAATAATTTCTTTGGATTGGGAAACAGGACGACTATCGATCGGAACAATGGAAAATCTTATGATTATTATCGCATTCGTTTTAGATCAATAGAATTGCAAGCTCTCTTCCGTGAACGGCTTTTTGAACGTCTAAATTTAATGGCGGGGCCTTATTTCTTTTATTATTGGAACAAACATTCAGATAACGGAAATACAGTTTTAGGCAAACCATCTTTGATCGGACTTGATTCTGCAAGAGTTTATAGTCAAAAAACATGGTTAGGTGCAAAATTGGCAATGAAGTTCGATAACCGTAACAATGAAATATTTCCTACGCGGGGTATTAGTTGGTCGAATGAGCTTATTCTGGCGGCTGGCATTAGAAACAGCAACAACTTAACAAAGTTTACTTCTGATATGACCATCTACGCAAGTCTAAGCGACCCCGCGAAATTGATCGGTGTAATTTCATTTGGCGGTAGTAGGATCTTTAATAGACATTTTGAATTCTTCCAGGCTTCAAATCTTGGAGGAAGTAATCTGCACGGATTTAGAGCGAACAGGTACCTTGGAAAATCGTCTTTATATGGAAGCACGGAACTAAGATGGAAGTTATTTGAGTTGAAATCATATTTGATGCCAGGGCCTGTTGGCATTACGGGATTTTATGATGTAGGCAGAGTATGGTTAGACCGTGAAGATTCTAAAGGCTGGCATACAGCTATTGGCGGGGGATTTTTTTTCGTTCCCTATAACAGGTTTCTGGTTGCTGCTTCTGTTGGATTTTCCGGTAGCGAAAGAATATACAATATCACATTAGGTACGAAAATAAATTTAAGCTTCTGATCTTTTAAGAAATTAATTGTCTGGAGTGTGACAGACTAGATTTTTAACATGGGTGTTTCAAGACTGATAGTACCAAGCGGATCGATCGTAAACAAGAGGAAGCTTCCCATCATTTTCGTAATTGCAATTTGCTGGACACTTGCTGATTTTATTATTTTCCTGATCAAATTAAGTTCTGATTCTTTTTCTTTTAAATATGAAGAGCAGGAATCAATTACTCTACAAGCGATCCTTTTAAGAGAAATAAATGTCCTGATAGTAAGTTTTATCATTGGCTTTTTACTTGTTTCTGTTTTAAAAAGATTTCTAAGACATACTTTACCCGTCTTCCATTTTCTTATCAAAACGCTTATCCTTATTGCGGCTGGTCTTGTCATGAGTTTTTTTATTTATATAACTTATGAAATGATCATTGGTCACAGAACATTTAATGAATCAATACATCGTTTTGCTGTGAATACCTTTAACGCCGGGTGGATCATTCCTAAAATGGCGGAATGGGGCTCTCTTTATATTTTGACGCAGCTTGCTATAGAGGTCAATGAAAAATACTCCCCCGGAGTATTTATTGATATTATGCTGGGACGATATTTGAAACCCAGAGAAGAGGACAGGATAATAATTTTTATAGACCTGCGCAACTCTACTCCTATTGCTGAAAAGCTTGGAACGAATTATTTTGAATTCATCCGTGATTTTATCTTCTGTATCTCAGCAGGCGTTATGGAGCATGATGGCCGCATTTATCAATATGTAGGTGATGAAATTGTTGCGTGGTGGCCAAGCTCAAGGGAAAATGCAAAAAAAGCCGTTAGTTCTTTGATCGAATCAAGAAAAATTTTAAATATAAACAATGATATCTTTAAGTCAAACTATGATATCGTTCCGGAATATAAGGCAGGCATTCATACGGGAAAGGTTACTGTAGGACAGGTAGGTATATCAAAAAAAGAACTGGTGATGAGTGGCGATACGATAAAT
>Ga0075421_100006099_pt1 | contig 14658 bp, 13 predicted proteins | sample SoiMetdeltSBSDD5_FD_75292 | JGI IMG/M metagenome (GOLD analysis project Ga0075421, IMG submission 75292) | Bulk soil microbial communities from a Populus tree surrounding site in Tennessee, USA - Soil MetaG P. deltoides SBSDD5 | ecosystem: Environmental > Terrestrial > Soil > Tree plantation...
AAAATGCATGGACCGTGTTTCTCCCGAGCGTCGTTAGGGTTGCCGGCTGCTCGCCGTGCGTTTCGCTGCGTCGGACTTCGAAGTCTCGCCCTTCGGTTCCGCGCCTTTCGTGCTGGCGCTCGTCGTCGCGTCGTCGTCGGCGGCCGCGACCGGCACGCGCCGCGACCGGAACGCGTCACTCGTGACGACGCCGAGGACGAAGTCGCCGAACTTGTAACCGCCGGGCTGGGCCTCACGGGCGATGCGGCGGATCGTGGGCCCGTCGTAGTACTCGACGCGTCGCCCCAATCCGTACGCCATCAGGTTTGCCGTGAACGTGCGGATGAGCGGCTCCGGGCGCTTGAGCAGCGCCTTCTGCAACTCCGCCGGATTCGACACCGGCGTGCCGTCGTAGAAGTCGCCGCGCGTGTCGAGCGGCGCGCCGTTCTCGCGAATCCGCCACTGGCCCGTCACGTCGAAGTTGTCGAGCGCGAGGCCGATCGGATCCATGAACAGATGGCACGAGCGGCACTGCGGGTTCGAGCGGTGCATCTCCATGCGTTCGCGTGTCGTCAGCATCCGCCCTTCCTTCGCCTCGGCCGTCTTGTCGAGGTCGGGCACGCCGGGCGGCGGCGGTGGCGGTGGCGAGCCTAACAAGACTTCCATCACCCACTTTCCGCGCAACACGGGCGACGTTCGGTTCGCGTGGGACGTGAGTGTCAGCACGCTCGCATGGCCGAGGAGGCCGCGGCGCCGGTCGTCGGGGTACGTGACGCGCTGAAATTCCGTGCCCGACACGCCCTGGTAGCCGTAGTGGTTCGCGAGTGCCTCGTTCACGTACGTGTAGTCCGCCGTGTAGAGGTCGAGGATGCTCCGGTTCTCGCGGACGATCGAGTAGAAGAACAGCTCGGTCTCGCGACGCATCGCTTCGGCGAGCTGCTTGTGGAAATCGGGGAACTGGAGGGCGTCGGGGTGGACCTTGTCGATGTCCTGCAGGCGAAGCCACTGCGCCGCGAAGCGGGTCGCGAGCGCTTCGGCGCGCGGATCGGCGAGGAGGCGCTTCGTCTGGGCCTTCAGAGCCGCGGGCGACGACAGCAGTCCGCGGCGGGCGACGGTGACGAGCGAGTCGTCAGGCGGCTCGCCCCAGATGAAGAACGACAGCCGCGACGCCAGGTCGAGATCGCTGAGCGTGTACGCGGCGCCAGGCTTGACGTTCGCGGGCGCCTCCTCCATGCGGAAGACGAAGTGCGGGCTGGCGAGGATCGCCTCGAGCGCCGCGCGGATCCCGACCTCGAAGCCGCCTTCGGTGGCGCCTTCGTCGTAGAAGGCCATGAGGGCTCTGACGTCGTTAGGCGCGAGCGGCCGCCGGTACGCTTCGCCGCCCAGCCGCGCCACGATCCTCTCCGCGCACGGGCGCGCCTCGCTCGGCGACGTCGGCCGGCAGGTGAAGATCCGCCGCCGGCTCGGCGTATCGGACACGCCGGTGGGGTTGTACGGTCCCGTGACAATCAGGTCCGACAGGTGAGGCATGTTCGTGATGCCCTGCTCGGACCCGATCTGGGTGTCGGCGATGCTGTGCCCGATGGGGGCGATGTTGTCGTTGACCGGGCCGTCGTACGTCTTGAGGAAAGCGGCTGCGATGCGCTGCGGACCTGCGCGCACGGGGATCGGGTTCGTCTTGATCGTCAGCCCGTTCGGGTCGGCCTGCGACGACCAGCGGTCGATGTCGAGGACGGCAACGCGCTCACCGTTGACGGAGACCTCGATCTTCTCGTCGAACGGGGCGTCGGATCCGAAGAGCTGCCCCGTCGGGATGGCGTGCAGGAGGATCCCGAAGACGTACTCGCCGTCCGCCGGGAAGTTGTGCGTGGCCGCCATGCCGCCGCGGGTGCCGATGGGCGCCCCCTCGACGCGGTCCCACTGGGACGCGAGGCGGGGCTGCTTGTACGTGACCGACGAGACGCTCGCCTTCGGGTCGCCAACGGCGAGCCGGCTCACTTCACTCGCGGCGTCGAGGTAGGCGTCCAGGAGGGTAGCGGAAGGCGTCTGGGCGTCGGCGATGTTGTCGAAGTTCGCGCTCTTCGTATCGAGCGGAAGCCATTTGCCGGCATCGACTTCGAGCCCGAGGAGGTCGCGGACGGAGCGCTCGTACTCGGCCTGGTTCAGGCGCTGGAACGAGCGGGTGCCCGGTTCCGGCTTGAGGGCGGCGGCGCGGTCGACGAGCCGCTCGAGCGTCTCCGCCAAGGCGACGAGGGTATCGCCGCCCGGCCGCTTTCGTCCCGGGGGCGGCATCATGCCCGCACGCAGCTTGGCGATCATCTTCTCGGCGGTCTCGGGAGTCGAGGCGGCCGAGGCGACGTCGAAGCCGGCGAGAATCAGGTTGCCGGCGCGCTGGCGCTCACTGTGGCAGGTGGCGGCGCAGGTCTGTTTGACGACGGCAGTTAGCGCTTCGTTCGAGACGGTCGGAGCGCGCGGACGGATGGGGCCGTGGCCGTACCGCGGAGGGGAAATCGGCTGGCTGGCGGCAGCGACTGGGGCTGGTCGCGCGTGGACGTAAACAACAGATACCGCACCGACGAGCACTACACTCGACGCCGCGGCAACGACCAGTGACTTCATGCCGGACCTCCGGACCAAGGCCAGGAGTGGGGGGCCTGCCAAACTACGTATAGTGGGACCCGCATGTTGGGGCAGCAAGTAGTGAACCCCGTTGCTGGCTTATTGCCCGCTCACGGGCTGGAGGCGGCCGGGCTTGGTGTGCGCGACGCCGACTCGTTCGCGTGGGCAACCACAGTTTCAGTCTTCAGTCTTCAGTCATCCGTTTTTCTGTAACCGGCCTTTGGCTCCCTCCTTACCCCATCGAGGCTGCGCCGCGACGCGTTCCCTGTTGCGACGATCGGCTTCGAGGACAGCGCGTCGGAGGCCGTAGATCATTTTGCGAATCTCGACCGACTCCGCCGACAGCCGGTGCCAGCTGGCCGAATCCACAACGCCTTGGTCAAACGCTAATTGAAGCCGGTACTCGACTCCGACGTCGATTTCAGACTGATGTCGAGGTAAACGCGCGAATTCCTTCCTCGTCGCGGCCGCGCAGCCTTCGACGATGTTACTCGCGATGGAATCCGCGGCGCGAACGAGCTGCGACTTCAGGGTCCGCGTATCCGCTCCGCGGAAACCGTCTCATTGCGTATCGCACGTCCAGCGCGAGAGCGTGAGCGCGTGCCCAAGCGGCTATTCGGCGGAAGTCCTGCACTCATGAAAGGTGGCCACAGACGGCAGAACACGTGGCACCCATTGATCGCCGCGATGGTCAATTCATTTCCGACCTGAGCATGGGTACGAGCGGCTTGTGTTCGGATCGAGGGGCCGCCCGAAGGGTGCTGACTGATGACTGAAAACTGAAAACTGAGAACTGAAACTGTGGTTGCCTTGCTAGAAGCCAGTGAAGGCGGAACACAGCTCGGCGTCGCCGCCACCAACCTCCTCTGGCCGACATGAGTTTTTCTGTTGATACTTGCGCCTCAATCCCGAGCCTCGCGTTGACGAGGTCCCCTCCGCGCTACCGCCTTCCGATAGTGCCGCCATGCGACTCCGCGTGTTTCTCCTGATTGCAACAGCAGCGCTCCTCACTGGCGCGTGGGTCAGCCAGCGCGGTTCTCACCTGAACCCCGTGGTGGATCTCCTCGACAAGAAGCAGCCGGTGTTCGGGATCTACGCGCCGCGTAATGCCCGCCCCCCACGTAACGCGCCGGCGGGGACTGACACCGTCAGGCAGAAGTCACCGGCCGAGCTCGCGAAGGACGCGTTAGGCTACCGCAGCGCCGATTACGTCTTCGACGGCACGATGGAAGGCGACTTCGCGCGCGGGTATCCCGTGTTCGCCGAATTCGTGAAGGGGATGACGACAGGGGGCGCGCTACCGAAGGCCGGCGGGCGAATGTCGCACCCGCTCTTCGTGAAGATGCACGAGATCGCGCCCGACCCGGCCAAGGCCGCCGAGCACATCGCGCAGCAGCTCAACCTCGGCGTGAACGGCGTCGTGTTCGTCGGCGTCGAGAGTCCCGAGGAAGTGAAGGCGGGGCTCGCCGCGATGCGCTTCACGGCGAAGGGGGGAACACGACCCGACGACGTCGGCAATGCGCCGGCGCTCTGGGGGATGAGCGAGCAGGAGTACAAGGAAAAGGCCGACGTCTGGCCGCTCGATCCTCGCGGCGAGCTCATCAACTTCACGATCGTCGAGAGCAAGGAAGGGCTCGCACGTGTCCGAGAGATCGCGGCGGTGAAGGGGATCGGCGTCCTGTTCCCCGGCGCCGGGACGCTGCGCAGTGTGTTCACCACCACGGACGCGAGCGGGCAGCGCGTGTTCGACGAGAAGGGGTGGGAAGCAGCCATCCAGCAGGTCCTCGCCGCGTGCAAGGAGTTCAACGTCGCGTGCGGTTACCCTGCGTCGGCGAACGACATCGAGCTCCGCATGCAGCAGGGGTTCAGCGTGTTCGTGATCGGGTGGGGCGAGCAGGGATTCAAGGCCGTGGACATCGGGCGCAAGGTGGCGGGTCGGGCGGAGAAGCCGAATGGCACTACGCGTTAGGCGAGTCCCCGGCGGTGGCGAAACGCCCGTCCGGAGGCCATCATCGACGCACAGCCGTCGTCCTGCTTCCTGCCAGGTACCTATGCCCTCGTCCGTCTCTCCCCTTCGTTCCCGCACGGTCGCCGCGACCGTCGCGGTTCCGGTCGTGCTGTCGGTGTTCGCCGTCGCGCTCGGTGCTCAGGGCGCGACGCCGTCCGTCGCGCGGCTGCGCATCACCCCGGCCGTCCGCACGATCGCCGTCAACGACTCGTTGCTGCTCAACGTGCAGGCGCTCGATGCCAGCGGAAATGTCGTGCCTGGCGCCCTCGTGCGATTCGCCGCGCAGGGTGGACGGTTCCAGGGCGCGGTCGATTCGTTAGGCTGGGTACGCGCCGGGTCGCCCGGGACGATCCCGATCGCCGTCACGGCCATGGTCCCGGGCGGGCGACCCGTGGTGGAGAAGATCGAGGTGCGTATCACGCCGGGGCCTGCGGCACGCATTACGATTGCGCCGACGGTCTCCAAGCTCCTGGCCGGCCAGCGCCTGCGGTTGCGAGCGGCGCCGCTCACGGCGACAGGCGACGCGCGTGACGACCAGGTGAGCTGGACGAGCTCGAACACGAACGTCGTCCGCGTCACCGATGGCGTCCTCGTGGCCGTCGCACCGGGCACGGCGACCGTGGTTGCGAAGGTCGGGGCAGTCGAGGCGAGCGTGCCGCTTCAGGTGATCCCGTCGGCTGGCGTCACGGTCTCCATCACTCCCGATCGTGCGCGCGCTCGACAGGGCGATGTGGTTCGGTTCAGTGTCACGGCGAAGGACTCGCGCGGACAGCCGATCACCGGGCTGACGCCCGCGTGGAGCTTTTCGCCCGGCAACGGCGCGATCGACGACGACGGCGCGTTCGTCGGTAATACCCCCGGCACGTACGTCGTCACCGCTGCGCTCGGTGCGCAAACCGTAGACGGCACCGTGACGCTCGCCGCGCGCGACGTCCGCCGCACCGCCAGTGTCGTCGGCCGGCTACCGCGGAAGGCATACTATACGAGCGAAGTGTGGGTCCATCCCGACGGCAAGCATGCCTACCTGGGGACCACGCTAGGCGGTGACCGGATCTACACGATCGACATCAGCAATCCTGCGAGCCCGGTGATCACCGACTCGATCGTGGCGAACTCGCGGTCGATGAACGACGTCATGACGACGGAAGACGGCAAGTGGATGGTGTTCACGCGCGAGGGCGCGGCCGATCGGAAGAACGGCATCGTCATCGCGTCCACGGCCGATCCCGCCCACCCGAAGCCGGTCGCCGAATTCACCGACGGCGTGACGGCCGGCGTTCACTCGGCATTCGTCTACACGCACCCGAAGCACGGCACGCACGTATACCTGACGAACAGCGGCACCGGCTCGCTCAACATCATCGACATCAACGATCCGCTGAAACCAAAACGGGTGGCGGAATGGAAGCCGAGAGAGACGAGAGCCGGACGGTCGCTGCACGACATCGACGTGAAGGATGGTCTCGCCTACGTGAGTTACTGGAGCGACGGCCTGGTGATTCTTGACGTCGGGAACGGGATCAAGGGCGGCACGCCGTCGAACCCGACGCTCGTCAGCAACTATCGGTACAACGCCGAAGCGCTGTATCCGGGGGCGACGGCGGACTACGGCCCCGGGTTCATCAGCGGCACGCACACGGCGTGGCGTCACAAGAACTACGTCTTCATCGCCGATGAGGTCTTTCCGCCCTTCGCGCCGGCGGGAACGTGGGATGTCGCATCCATCCGCGCGTACGGTCGCCTTCAGGTGATCGACGTCAGTGACATCGAGCGGCCGAAGTCGGTGGCGTGGTACGAGCCGGAGTACGGGGGCGTGCATAACGTGTGGGCCGCCGGCGACACGCTCTACCTCGGCGCCTACAACGGGGGCTTCCACGCGTTCGACGTGAGCGGCGAGCTTCGCGGCGACCTCAAGGCGCAGGGGCGCACGATCGTCGAGATGCTGCCGTCGGACTCGACGGGCGTCGTACCTAACAAGACGATGACGTGGGGCGTGGTGGTGAAAAACGGGCTCGCCTACGTCAACGACATGGTCACGGGATTGTGGGTGGTTCGCATCGAGCCACGACGAGTCGTGCCGTAGGGTCAACCGGGTCAGACTCCGGTGCGGTTATCAACGGGGTCTCACCCCGTTGACCCGAGGTACTCGCGGATGCGAGCGGCGTCGCGCTCGATGGATTGCTTCGCGTAGGACGGCTGTGCGTGGAGTGGAATCTCACGTCCATCGCGCAGGAGCAGGCGCAGCGAGTACTGCTCCGCGCCGTCGCCATCGCGGCTGGGCAGCACCTGGACGGCGCCGATGTCGGCGAGCGAGGCCTCCTCGATCCGGGCCTGCCCGAACGGTGTGCGGATGCGAACGCGTACGCGGTTGCCGGCAGCATCGAACTCCGCGCGTGTCGTCGGACTGCGGCGAATCGCTACGACGCCGACCACGACCGACGCCGCGCCTAGGAGCACGGCGAGAACCTTTCCCCAGCCGGGTACGACATCGCGGTTCGACGCGACGAACGGCATGAGGAGGGCGATCACCCCGCCGACGACGAACCATGCCCCGAAGATCCAGAGGCATCCGGGCGTGTCCTCGACGACGAGGGTCGTGCCGCGGTCCGTGACCCGCATGCGGGGCCGATGTGCCTAACGTGCCCGCGTTACCACGGTTCGTCGGCGGTCGGCCCGTACATCGATGGTACCGGGATGTCCACCAGGCGCAGGTACACGGTGAGCTGCCCTCGATGGTGGATGAGATGGTTAATGGTGGAACGGATCGTCTCGCGGCGCGGTGCAGTCCACAACACACGATCCCCGTGTTTGAGGGACCACGACACCTGAAAGTCCGCGTCGCTGGCTGCCGCGAGCGCGGCACGAGCCTCGGCGACGAGGTTGTCGAAGGTCGCGAGTAGCGACTCCGTGCTCTGCATGCTGTAGCCAGCGCCCTTCGCGAGGTCGAGCTCGGTCTTGGTGGCCATGTTCGTGATCCACCCCGGCATCGTGGCGACGAGTTGCGTGAGATGGCCGAGGGCGAACGACTTCGGATGAGGCTTGAACTCCCCCTTGTCGGAGGGCACGCGAGCGATGGCCTTGCGCGTGCTGGCCATCTCCTGGTCGAACTCGGGGAGCAGCGTCTCGGCGATGGTCATTGGAGCGCTCGGGGCATTCGGGGAGGGTATTATAGCATGCCCCGGCTGTTTCGTGACTACCCTACGTAGGCCGCTCTCATCCCGTCAATCCCGTCCATCCTGTCTTTCTTCACGTGCCTGACGTGAGGGGTATTAAGGGGCGAAGAATTCGACTCTTTCTTTTGAACTCGAGGCGCTCCGAGCCAAAATTGAGAAGCAGACCGATGTCCACGCCCGTTGCGGTCAGGTAGACCGATTCCAAGAGTGCTGGGCCGGCACTTGTATCATCCCAACATTTCCATCGCTAGCAATCCGGCGCTACGCACCACTCCGATAGTCCCACTGCACAAACGCGAAGTTGCGCGCCGCGAGCGCATTCTGCCGGAGCGTGCACGCCGCGCGCACCCACGCTTCCTGCGCCGGCTTGAGACGCTCCCGGTCCTTCGGCGCCTGACGCTTCAGCTCGAAGAACATGACGTCCTGCTCGCGCCACGCGACCACCGGCCACAGTCCGGCGAACCGGTTGCCTGACCGGTCGGCGATCGCGTAGAGCGTCGCGCGGGCAGCGTCATGCTGGATCGGGCGGTTCCTCTGCTCCTGACGAGGGACGTCCCGCCACTCCGTGAGATATCGCGTGATCTCACCGCTCGCGTTCGTGTGAATCCACCGGCCTTGCCAACCGTCCCGTTCCAACCGCCGGAGCAGGGCGAGCTCGGCGAACAGGTGCTCGGCCTCGAGCTCCACCATTGCGGCCAGTTTCTTCCCCAAGTCGTCGACGAACGGCGCGCCTGCCCACATCGGGAAACGCACGAAGATGCTCGGCACGGCATCCACGCGCTCGCCCGCTGCCGTAAGAAACGGATGGGCAAGCTCGACGACGAGGTCATCTCGCTCGACGTACGGCGCGAGCGCCGGGAACCATGGAGTGTCGCGTGTGAGCATGGCGGCGCCGCCTGACGCCGTTAGGGGAGCGAATGAGAGAGTGGTCAGCGCGTCAGGAGGCCGAGGTCCGCACGCCGTCGAGCGACGCACGCACCGCCCGGAGCAGCGTTTCCGCGTCGAACGGCTTCTCGATGAGCGTAGCGCCTGGGAGCTCGTCGGACCTCGCGGCCTCCGACGCGTATCCCGACATGTATAGAATCTTCGTATCCGGCGCCTGCGCACGGACGCTCGATGCGAGCTCGGTGCCGCGCATCTCCGGCATCACCACGTCCGTGAGCACCAGCGCGATCTGCTCCCGGTGCTCGCGCCAGAGGAGCAGCGCGTCCGCGCCGTGCCGCGCCTCGATCACGGTGTAGCCCGCGCGTTCGAGGATGCGCCGCACGGACTCGCGCACTGCCGCTTCATCCTCGGCGACGAGCACCGTCTCGCGACCACTGGTCACGACGGGCGCCGGCCTATCGGGTTCTGTCGCTTGGGATGCGGCTGCCAGCGCATCGTGCCTCGGGAGGTACACCTCGACCGTCGTCCCGCGCCCGGGGGCGCTGCGGAGTCGAAGCGAACCGCCAGCTTGCGCCACGATGCCGTAGATCGTCGGGAGGCCGAGTCCCGTCCCTTTGCCGTGCGGTTTGGTCGTGAAGAACGGCTCGAAGACGCGGCGCAGCGTCGCGTCGTCCATCCCGAGTCCGGTGTCCGTCACCCTAACGACGACATGGTCGCCCGGGTTTCCGACGAGCGTTGCCACTCCGCCATCGGCTGACGGATGTAGCAGGTCGCCAGCGGTGAGCTGGATCCGCTCCGTTTCGACGGTGAGCAATCCACCTGACGGCATCGCGTCGCGCGAGTTCACCGCGAGGTTCACGATCACCTGCTCCAACTGCCCCGGGTCGACCAGCACGCAGCCCACATCGGCGTCGAGGTCCGTCACGAACGCGATGTGCTCGCCGATGAGCCGACGCAGCATCTCCTCGACGCCTCGGATCACCATGTTCGGATCGAGAAGCTTCGGCACCGACACTTGCCGTCGGCCGAACGTCAGCAGTTGGCGTGTGAGCGCCGCCGCTCGGCGCGTGGCGCCGAGGAGCTCCTCGAGATCGGCGCGCCCGGCGCTGCCCAGCGCAAGCTCCCGCTTGAGGAACTCGCCATAATTGCCAATGACGGTCAGCAGGTTATTGAAGTCGTGCGCGACACCACCGGCGAGCTGACCAACCGCCTCGAGCTTCTGCGAGTGGCGCAGGTGGGCCTCGAGCGCACGACGCTCCGTCACGTCATCGGTGACGCCGATATAGCCCTCCGTGCGTCCATCGGGCGTGCGCAGCCGCACCTGCTCGACCACGACATCGCGGGTGGCCCCGTCACCGCGGATGATCCGGTACTCGTAGCGCATCTCGTCATCATTCCCGCGGAAGAACGCCTCGCACCCGGCGAAGAGTCGGTCGCGATCGTCCGGGTGCACGGCGTCTCGCCACGCACCTCTCACGATGTCGTCTGCCGGGCGGCCGAAGATCGCTTCCAGACGCGGGTTACAGTAGATCGTATTGCCGTCGGCATCATTGAGGTAGCTGCCGAGCGGCGCGCGCTCCACGAGCCGACGGAACCGCGCTTCGCTTTCGCGCAGCCGCTCCTCGTTCGCGCGCCGTTCCGTCACGTCGTGAGTCACGCACAACGCCGCGATGACGATGCCGCTCTGGTCGCGAAGCGGCGCGATCCGCGAGTCCATCACGCGACGCCTGCCGCCCAGCGTCTCGATCTCGAACTCGAGCAGGGCCGGCACGCCGTCACAGGCCGCCTCGATAGCCCGACGGAACTCCTCCCGATCGTGTTCCACGACCATGGGGTAGACACAGCGACCGGCCACCGCGTCGAGGGACGGGGCTTCGATGAGCGAGAGACCCGCGCGGTTCATGTCGAGCAGGGCGCCATCCCGGCGGACGACCTTGATGCATTCCGGCGCGGTGTCGAGGATGGCCCGGAGGTAGCGTGATTGCTGCACTCCGTGCATCCTGCGCGCATCAGTGGCGTTGTCCTCGGCGAAGAGGATGAGCAGTCCACCGGCGCTCGGGTACAGGCGGCTGGTGCACCGACACTCCCATGGGGCGAAGCACCCGTCGGTGAGGAGCGGGGTCGAGGTCGCGACGGCTCGTTCGCAAGCGTAGTAGAACGGACGGCCGATCGCCTCCGGGAACTCGCTCCAGACGTGCCGCCCAATGAGCGAGGCCGGCTCGCGGCCCAGAATGGCTCCGGCGCGCGAGTTGACCTGGACGATGCGCCAGTGGCGATCGAGCGCGACAAACGCGTGGGAGATGGCTTCGTAGAGCTGCTCGGCGAAGAAGTCTCGCGCGCCGCCGTGGAGCGGCGCGCCGAGAGTGCCGACGCGATGGGCGTCGCCGGTGGATGTCTCCAAGATTTTATTGCCCACGCCGGCCGGACTTGGCCGAGGTGGCTTTGGGCTTCACGAGAGTTTCGCGCGGGCGCTGGTGCACGGTCGCGCCGGGATCGGCAGCCACCTGCCCGGTCCGCGCCGGCAACTTCCGAGAGAAGTCAGGGATGGAACGTGGTCCTTTCTTTTTCATGGTAATCCTCCCGCGAAGGAGTTGGTCGTACCGCTGTCGGAACTTATGCGCGCGCCCCATGTCCCATCAACTTAGCGTAACCTGTTCCAGCTGCTCGAGGAGCCGCTCGCAGACTTCCTGACGTTTCACCATCTCGTGCCTGAAGTCGCGTGCGTCCGTGCGGGCAACCTCCATGCGGAGTCCTGGCAGGTAGTCGCGCAACACCGCGCGCAACGTGCGAGCATCGTCGTCGTTCATGTTGAGTTGCATGGGCGCCTCTCTGCTGATGATGTCGTTGCGGAGGCACGTCGGCCAATCGCTGTGCGAAGGCCCGTCCGCGAGCCTCTATGCAGGATACACCCGGGAACGTGACGGTGGACCGGGGCGCGCCACGCCATGGACTGCGGCTTCGGCTGCGGTCCGTAGATTGGGGCGAGGTCTCGACTGCCTCCCAATCTCAGCCGCGAGGTATCTCCATGCGTCTCACGTCCGTGAGTCGGTCCGTCACGCACTCGATCACGCGAGCTGTCGTCCCGCTGCTGCTGACGGCGCCGTCTCTTCCCGCGCAGGGGGCCCAACCCGGTCCGGTCACCGCGATTCGCGCTGGTCGCGTCGTCGATCCGGAGACCGGCACGACGGCCACCAATCAAGTCATCCTCGTTCAGAACGGCCGGTTCACCGCCGTCGGCGGGAACGTGTCGATCCCCGCCGGTGCGCAGGTGATCGACCTGTCGACCCTAACTGTGCTCCCCGGGCTGGTGGATGCTCACAACCACCTCGCCCTCACGTACAAGGAGGTCCCCGAGCGGAACATCTACTACCTGACGTACGTGCTGGACCCGACGCCGCTGCGCGCGATCCAAGCGGCATCGAACGGCATTCAGATGCTCGCCTCAGGGTTCACGATCGTGCGCGACATGGGCAATAATGGCAACTACGCCGACGTGGCGCTGCGGCAGGCGATCGAGCAGGGGTGGCTGCCCGGCCCGACGATTATCCCGTCAGGGCTGATCATTGGCGGCATGGGCGGGCAGTTCTCGCCGACGCCGGAGATGGCCGTGGACAAGAAGATCGTCTACCCCGAATACCTCGAGGCCGATACGCCTGACGAGATCGTAAAGGCGGTCCGCCAGAATGCGCTCTTCGGGGCGCGGGTGATCAAGATCTGTGTGGACTGCAAGCCGTGGGGCTACAGCCTCGACGAGATCAAGCTCGTGATCGCCGAAGCGGCGAAGGCGGGGCTCAAGGTCGAGGGCCATTGTCAGACCATCGATGGCGTTAGGCGTGCGGTGGAAGCGGGGATCTGGTCGATTGCGCACGATCGCGGCATGACGGACGAGAACCACAAGGCGATGGCGCGGACGGGCGTGTTCCGCGCCGGCACCGAGACGCCGATCTCGTTGACCGGACACACCACGCAGCAGCGCTACACGAACACGGTGGCCATGCTGAAGAACGCCTGGGAGAACAAGGTGCGGCTGACGTTCTCCACGGATGCGGACTACTACGTGCCCGGCAAGACGCGCGGCGAGGTGGCGATCGAGTTCATCGAGACATGGAAGGCCGCGGGCATTCCGGCACCCGACATCCTGCGGGCGATGACGACGAACGGGTTCAAGGTGAGCCAGACGGAGACGACGCGCGGGCCGATCAAGGTCGGGATGTTCGCGGATCTGATCGCCGTGCCGGGCAATCCGTTGGAGAGCATCGACGTGCTGCGGGATGTGCGGTTCGTGCTCAAGAACGGCTTGGTCTTCAAGCGTGACGGGGTCATGACGCCGGCTGCCTTCTTCAACGGCGGGCCCGTGAACGGGTGGAACGCGAGATGACCTCTCGCGGCGTCAACCGCCGCGCTTGAAGAACTGCACCGCGCGCTCGTGTTTCTCCGCGGCCGCGCGCGTTTTGAACGTTCCGAGGTTTCGCCGTTTCCCGGTTTTGGGATCCTTCTTTCGAGAGTACAGACGGTAACGGCCGTCGGCGAGCTTGCGAATCATGATGTCACCACCGGACTGGGGGCATGCCCTGCTTCACCACCGCCCCCTCGCCGTCGCTCGAGGGGAAGAAGCTGTGGTGGTAGATGTCGAAGCCGTCCTGCACCGCGGCCGAGTCGACCTTGGCGGCCATGGAGCGGAGGGTGGCGCTACCGGTGCGGCGTGGCATGCTCGCTACTCGACAGAGACGTCATGAGACACAAAATTAGACGTCGCGTTTTGGCGTAAGCGTTACCACGGTTGGATCGTGCAGGCAAGCGCTGGTGAGATGACGTTGCGATGCTTGGCGTGGGTGTGGGTAGTTGCCTCGACGGCCGCCGCCGCAGTTGCCGCCTGCGCTGACCATGCGGTGGACCCAGGTGGTGAACCCGTTGCGACAGTAGAGGTCGCTCCCCCGATCACGACGGTGATGATAGGCGCGACTGCGTCGCTCACCGCCACCGCGCTGGATGCCGCCGGCAACGTCGTCAGCGGGCGAAGGGTGCTCTGGGTGAGCGCCGACTCGAATTTCGCGACGGTAACCGACGACGGCGTGGTCACGGGCAGGTGGGCCGGGACGGTTCCGGTCGCCGCCAGCGTCGAGGGGAAGACCGCGACCGCGCAGGTGATCGTCATCCCGGTCCCCGTGGTGACGGTCCGGGTCTCGCCGTCGAGCCGCGACCTCACAGTGGGCGAAAGTGCTCTGCTGACGGCGGAGGCGCTCGATGCACGAGGCGCCGTCCTTTCCGGCCGACCGATCGCGTGGACGACGAGTCGGCCCAACGTCGCGAACGTGAGCGCGAGTGGCGTTGTCACGGCCGTCGCCACGGGCAGCGCGGTCATCACGGCAACGGCCGAAGGGAAGACAGGGGTTGCCGCGATCACGGTATCCCCCGCGGCCGTCGCCACCGTCGTGGTGAGCCCGAGCTCGGCAACGCTGGTCGTTGGGGAGACGATCGCATTCGAGGCGCAGCCACGCGGCGCCGCCGGACAGCCGCTGAGTGGCCGCGAGGTCACCTGGGTCTCGAATCGGACGAACGTGGCGACCGTCACGGCGGCCGGCGTCGTGTTCGCCGTGTCACCAGGAACCGCGACGATCACCGCGTCGAGCGAGGGGCGAAGCGGCACCGCGTTGGTCACTGTCGTGGCGCCGTCGATACAGCGAGTGGAGATCACGCCGGCGGAGGCCACCATTGGAGCAGGCGGGTCGTTTCGCCTGACCGCGACGGTGTACGACTCGCGCGGCAACGTCATCCCGGGGCAGGCGGTGGAGTGGGCGAGCAGTGACACCCGGATCGCGACCGTGGACGAGACGGGCCGCGTGCGCGGTGTGCGGCAGGGGACGGTGACGATCACTGCGACCGCGGGAGGTAAGGTGGGTACATCACGCGTACGCGTGGATGGCTGACCGGCCACCTCGCATTCGCCGCGGGGTAGGCCGTCAGCGGAACACCGACCTCAGGCTCCAGCGTCTA
>Ga0075421_100006100_pt1 | contig 14658 bp, 16 predicted proteins | sample SoiMetdeltSBSDD5_FD_75292 | JGI IMG/M metagenome (GOLD analysis project Ga0075421, IMG submission 75292) | Bulk soil microbial communities from a Populus tree surrounding site in Tennessee, USA - Soil MetaG P. deltoides SBSDD5 | ecosystem: Environmental > Terrestrial > Soil > Tree plantation...
CGGCAAGCACCACAACTCCGCGCTCTGCCATATCGCCGCCACCCTGCTCACCCGCACCATCGCTTGCTGGCGAGCCAACACCCCCTACGTCATCCGCGACCTCGACGGCACGCCCCTCACCACCAGCCAAGGACGCGACATCGTCACTCAGCGCTACACCGTCAGCGCCGAGCTCCGACGCCAACGACGCACCACGCGCGGACGAGCCGGCGAAACAAGGAGTCGCGAAGCGCTCCGTCAACCGGCCCGTCCAACCACCAACCTAGAACCACAACCAGTTGACAGCCCTTAAGAACTCAACGGCGCCGAGTTCCAAGGCGCCTTCCACTGGCACGTCCTCGACCGAGGCATCGGCCACGTCTACATCCGCCCCGCCACCCCCAGGCTCAACGGCAAGGTCGAGAGATCCCACCGCATCGACGCCGAAGAGTTCTACCGAATGCTCGACGGCGTCGTGATCGACGACACCCAACTCTTCAACGACAAGCTCCAGGAGTGGCAGGACTTCTACAACTTCAACCGCCCCCACGGCGCCCTCAACGGCCAAACTCCCTACGAACGCCTACGACAGAAGACCACGACCCCGGCCGCGTAACCCGCCTACGTCAGTCGCACAAGGAGCCAGGCAAGGTGGGCGCTCTCAACCGGTCGATGCAAGGACTTCGGTGAGTCGTTCGGATGGTGTCATCCAGCCGAGGGTCTGTCGAGGTCGGTTGTTGAGCATGGCGGCGAAGCGGTCGAGGTCGGCGGCGGTGAACCTCGACCCCCAAGAGCCGGATTCGGCAGCGCAGGAGCCAGGCAAGGTGGGCGGTCGCAACCGGTCGATGCAAGGACTTCGGTGAGTCGTTTGGATGGTGTCATCCAGTCGAGGGTCTGTCGAGGTCGGTTGTTGAGCATGGTGGCGTAGCGGTCGAGGTCGGCGGCGGTGAGCCTGGACAGGTCGGTTCGCTTGGGCATCCATTGGCGTAGAAGACCGTTGGTGTTTTCGTTGCTGCCCCGTGGCCAGGGGGTGTGAGGGTCGCAGAAGTAGATCTGGGTTCCGGTGTCGATCCGGATCTGGGTGTGCTGGGCCATCTCCTTGCCCTGATCCCAGGTGAGGGTCCGCCACAGGTGTTGGGGCAGGGTGGTGATGGCTTTGGCCATGGCGGCACGGACCTGCTCGGCGCCCGTGCCGTCGGGCAGATGCAAGAGCAGGACGTAGCGGGTGGAGCGCTCGACGAGCGTGCCGACAGCGGAGCGCCCGGCCTGGCCGATGATGAGGTCTCCCTCCCAGTGTCCGGGGACCGCCCGATCGGCGACCTCGGCCGGTCGCTCGCTGATGATGACCAAGTCGACGATTCGCCCGTCGGCCTTGGGTCGGGACCGCGGCCGACGCTTGGCCCGCCCGGTCCGCAGGCAGCGGGCCAGCTCGCGTCGCAGTTCGCCTCGCCCCTGAACGAACAAGGACTGGTAGATCGTCTCGTGCGACACGTGCATCATCGGATCACTCGGATGCTCCCGGCGCAGCCGGCGGGCGATCTGTTCGGGGTGACCAGCACTCGAGGCTGACTGGCCTGCTCCGGCCCTGCGGTTCGGGCCATGATCGGTCTCAGCGCAACGCCGACGTCGACAACATTGCGGCCTGAACTCGTCGGCATCAGACTTCTGCGTTTCGGTCTGGCCCGGCGTGGTTAGCTTGAGCTCGCACGAGGTCTCACGACGAGTCTGTCGAGGCCACGACCTGTACGCTTTCGTTGCCACAACACCGAGTCTTGGTCAGCTTCAAGCGCCGGCAGCACAGGCGTCAGGTGACGCATGACGGCCGACATCTCCGCCCTGGTGAGCGCAGCACCGAAGCAGACATGGGTCCCACCGGCGAACGCCAGATGATCGTTGTGGTGCCGCCCGAGGTCGAGGCAATCGGGTTCAGCGAACACCTCAGGATCGCGGTTCGCTGCCGCGATAAGTAGCCAGACTAGGTCGCCGCGTTCGAACGAAGCCCCGTCCACGACGACCCGGTCGAGGACTCGCCGCACTACCAGCTGGATCGGACTGGTGAATCTCAGTAACTCATCAACTGCCCGCCCAACTGATTCTCGCCCCGACAGAGGCCCAGGCAACTCTGGCCGTTGTGTCAACAGCGCGAGCACACCCATCGAGACAAGGTTGACAGTCGTCTCCTGGCCGGCTGTTAGGAGGAGCACTGCGTGCGCGAGCCCAACGCCCGCCTCCATATCGGCGCCATCGACCAAGGCCTCAAGACAGCCAGCGCGACCCCTTCGCCTGGTGGAACCTAGCTCCTCGAAGTACTGGCACAACTCGCGTGCCGCTCGCTCAGCGCGATCTAGTCGAGCGGTTCCGAGAAACGGCTCCATCGACTCGCTCATCACGACTGTCAGTGTCCTGAGACGCCCAAGGTCACGTCCCGGAACGCCAAGAATATCGCCGATTACAGCAGTCGGATAAGGCTGCGCAAGCCTCGTCACGATGTCTACCGGTCGAGACCAGTCGATCGCTCGAACCATCTCCGACGCCAGTGGGTCGAGGTTGTTAGCGATAGTGGTGCGTATTGCACGCGCGGTGGATTCGGCTACCCGACGTCGAACCAGATCGTGCCGCGGTGGATCGGCAAAGAGAAACCACGAATCATGGAGCCTCTCCAGAGTTGGATACGTGCCTCTTACAACGTCCGGGCGGTTGGCGAATCCCGATAGCGCTCCCATCCGTTCATCCCCCAGCAGCGCGGCGCACTCCTGGTGGCCTGTCACAAGCCAGTAGCCGAGGTTGCTACGGACTACCCGGCCAGTCGCTGCCAGCGCGCGATAGATCGCATACGGGTCGGCGCCAGCCTTCGGCCGAAGGAGCTGGAACTCAGGACTCTCGCCTCGGCGGATCAGGTCGACGAGGCGAGAGTTTCCAGCCGGTTGGTCCATCTCAGCGCACATCCCCGTTGACCCAATCCACGATGTGCGAGTGGAACGCTCGCATTGACAGCTGATCTAGGTCGTCGCAGGCCAAACAGACGTCCAGCATTGGGACGCCGCTCGCCTCCTCAATTGAGTACAACCACTCTATGAGCACCAGCGAGTCGATCGGCAACTCCGTAATGGGCATGTCCGCGTCAAGCCCCTCTTCGCCCGCAAGGTTCTCAAGTTGGTACACCAAGTCATGAAGTGTGATCGTCACGCTTTCGTCCTTCCAGGCTCCAACTCACCGGCCAAATAGCGGTCGCGGCAGACGCGTCGCTGAAGCTTGCCGGACAGCGTCCTGGGAATCGCGCCAGGATCGACAAAGACGACGTCGCTTGCAGTGACGCCGAGCTCCAAGTGGACGCCATGGATCAGCGTCCGAACCACCGCGTTGGTGTGCAACCTCCTCGGCAGGCTCGCCACGAGAACGAGTTTCTCCCCGCGCTTGGTCGAGGGAATCCCAATAGCCGCGACTGACCCCGGGCGTACGTTGGCGTACCGTTCCGCCACTCCCTCCACTTGCTGAGGCGCTAAATTGCGACCGCCAATTACGATGAGATCCTTCCATCGACCGCATAGAACAAGCTCGCCGCCGGTCATGTAACCGCGGTCCCCGGTACGCAGCCACTCTCCGTCGAATAGGCCGTCCAGCGAGTCAGATGTCCCTACGTACCCATCAGTTACGGTGCTTCCGGAGACTTGTATCTCACCGACATGTCGCTCGGGAAGTGGGGAGCCTGTCGTGTGATCTGTAATCCGCACGCGCACGCAGTCCAGCGGTGTTCCTAGCAGCGCCAGGACTTCTGTATCGATTGACTTCGTCGCGGTAGGATTTGCCACGCCCTCCGCAGCCAGCGTGTGCCTGTCGACCGTATCCCACGCCATCCCGCGTCCGTCGACCGCAGCCGTAACAGCCAGCGTGGCCTCTGCTAGACCATAGCTAGCCACGAATGACTGATGACGAAAGCCTGCTGGTGCGAACACATCGCAGAACCGCGTGACGTCGTCGACGCTTATCTGCTCGCCGCCATTGAATGCCAGTCGCCACGAGCTTAGATCGAGACCGGCTAGAGGCCTTGGGCTACGGGCGACCACTCCGTAGGCGAAGCCTGGCGCTGCAGACTGGACATTTGGAAAACGTGAAATCCACGATAGCCATAGATGCGGCCGGACAACGAACAGATCTGGAGAAGCGAGGAGCAGGTCCGCGCCACTGATCAATCCGCCAAATAGATAGCCGATCAGGCCCATGTCATGAGCCAACGGCAACCAGGACACGAGGGTCTCAGTTGTCGGATCGAATGGTACGGCTCTTCGCAACGCCGCGAAGTAGGATGCGACATTGCTGTGGCTTATCCGGACTACGCGGGGCTCGCCAGTGACGCCGCTTGTAAACTGTAGGACAGCGGTTGAGTTCGGCTCAATGTCGACTTCTTCGAAGTCCGTCGCTCGCCTTCGACGAGCACCTTCGACGATTTCTTCGATTCGCCATACGGCGATGGTTCCACGCACCGCTGCGTCGAACTCAACGCCCGACCGGTCGACCAGCACTGCGCGGACCCCAAGCTGTACCGCTCGGCTGGTGATCTCCGCCGCGACCCCTCTCTTGCGTTGCCGGGCCGCTGTCGTGACTACTGATACGGCACTACCGGATAGGATCGCTGCCGAGATCGTTTCAACCAGTTCGATGGTCACGTCTCCGACGACAAGGATGACATCACCCGGATGGAGTCCGCGGGCTTGCAGCTCCGCCGCCACACGACGGGCCCGGTCGCCGATGCGAGCCCATGCCTCGGAGCGTTCGCCGGCCCGGGTACATACAATGAGTCGCCGACTCGAACGGTCGAGATTGGTGATCGCGCTCGCCAGATCAATCGCTTCCATAGCGCCTGTATCGATGCAGGGAGTAGGGATGGTCGGTGGGCGGTTCGCATCGCTCGTTGCAGCAGTGGAGCGAACTCAAGCAGACGAAGAGTCAACCGGTGCGGGTAACGCCGTGCCTTCGCAGTTTCACTCGTTCATGGCCTCCGAACCCCCGGCTGCTCACCTAGACTGTAGACGACGGTGACGTCGCGTGTATGGGCGGATCCGCAGAGCGACCGGCTTGGTAGGCGTTCGGGACGTTGGCCGACCGTCATGAGGATTTCGCAGTGACCGACGAGCGCAAGGTCCAGCGGATGATGACTGGGATTGGATCAGAGGACGAGAAAGCAGCGAGTTGGTTCCAGACGCCGGCTCCACTTCCGACTCGGATCATTGAAACATGCGACGCTTGGGGAACGATGGTCGTGTTCGCCGGCCCTCGACGTGAGGAGTCCGTCTCGCTCGCCGAGCTCTTGGACGAAGCGCGTGATGTCGCTGCGTCCCTGCAAGCCCGCGGGGTGATGCCCCGAGATCATGTCGCTGTCATGGGGCTGACTTCACGGTCGGTTGTCGTCACCATACTCGGGGTGTGGCTGGCTGGCGCGGCAGTCAGTGTTCTCCCGATCCCCATGCGACTACGCGACCCCAACGCCGTAGCGGCCCAGGCGCACCGGCATGCCAATGCAGCGCGTGCCAGTCTTGTCGTTGCGGAGGATGGCTTTGGCGCGCTGCTAAGCGCGGCGCCAGGCACCGTGCCGGTCGTCACGCGCTCGGACCTCACGTCGGGATCAGCACGAGGAATGGCATCCCGCTTCCTGGAACCCACCATCGATCTCAACGACTTGGCGGTCCTGCAACTGACCAGCGGCGCGACCGGCGACCCTAAGATCGTCCAGGTAACACATCGGCAGATCGCTGAGAATCACCGACGCATCGTGGATGCCGCTAGGTTGGAAGTCGGCAACGAGGTCACAGCCTCCTGGTTACCCCTCTACCACGATATGGGGCTAATCGGTTTTTTCGCTTTGCCGCTCTCCGGTGCCCGCAAGCTCGTACTTGCATCCCCCGACAGCTTCATACTCTCACCGGGATCGTGGATGGAGGTGGTCGCTCGTCACCGAGCCACCGTCACCGGAGGGCCATCGTTTGCTTACGCCTTGGCAGCACGTGCGCTTGGGACATCGAGCAATCTCGATTTGTCATCTCTACGAGTAGCCTTCAACGGTGGCGAGCCGGTCTCCTACGATGCGACAAGTCGATTCATCGAGGCCGGCCGTACGCACGGCTTGAGAGAGGGCGCCGTGTTGCCCGTCTACGGCATGGCCGAGGCTACGTTGATGGCGACGTGTCCTCGTCCGGGGGAAACACCGCTGTGGGATTTTATCGATACCACAACGTTGCGTGCGGAAGACCGTGCAGTCGTGTCTCAAGACGGGCAAGGTCGCGCACTTGCGATCTTGGGTCCCCCCGTTGCCGGTATGTCCGCGCGAGTCGTCGACATCAGCGGAGTCGAACTCCCCGAACGTTACGTCGGTGAGATCGAACTGCTCGGGACGTCTCTAACACTGGGCTATCTCGGCCGAGATGACCTAACACGGGCAGCGTTCCGTGGCGGATGGCTCCGCACTGGCGACCGCGGCTACATGGTCGACGGCTGTCTCGTGGTATGTGGACGGTGGAAGGACCTTCTGATTCTGGGCGGTCGTAATATCGAGCCCGAAGAGATCGAGCTAGTTGTCGAACGGACGAACGGCATTCGTGCCGGGAACGTCGCAGCCTTTACGGTTGGCGAGACGGGTGAACCGCACAAGCTTGTCGTCGTGGCCGAGACCAAGACGCCAAGCCCCTCGTTGCGGCGCGAAGTAGGGCGCGCTATACGAATGTCGGTGGGGGCTTGGCCCGACGATGTCATCCTCGTGCCTCCATCAACTCTTCCCAAGACCTCATCAGGCAAGCTTCAGCGCGGCGCCTGCCGCACGGCATTTGTCACCGGTCGGCTCGACGAAGTGCCCGGCCTAGATTGATGGACGCCGCGCTCATCACAGGGCTGGTCGAGGCGAAACAGTTCAAGAGGTGGGTGGCGGAGCAGATGCGAGTCGATCGTCGGCACGGTGGAGGCGAGCCGTCAATCACCAACCACCCCGATTCACAGCGCCCCGGGCGCCCGCCAGCTGATCGGTACGGAACGGAACCAGGGCAAGCCTGATCACGATCGGCGAACCATGGCCTGGCAGTCGCCCGTCTTGCCTATTTCTGCAGCATCGTTGCGTGCTGGTGTTGGCGGCGCATTGGAGCTTCCCGTCCCACCAGCAGCACCCGACAGTGCAGCCCGCGCGGGTGGGCGGCAACGAGCGGCGACTCAGCCCTGCCGGTTCCTGTGCGGGTCGACCGGCTGACCCTCAAGGCCTATCTGCCTGCCGATCGCGTCTCGCCGCCGACAGCGCTCGTTCCGCCGAGTGCTGTGCGCGCCGGAGGTCTGGCTCGACCGACCACAAACCCACCGCCACCCAGAGCCGCGTGGAGGTCTGCCCTCCTCCGCCCGTGGCATTCGCATCAGGAGCCTGCCGCGGGGAGGGAAGACCGGGTTTTGCGCCCGCAGAGACGGCACGCCGACAGCACCGGGCCGATCATGGGCAGCGTCGTGGTCACGCGTTGCGAGATGAGACGCATGCCGCTCTCACAGCTCGTTCGGGATACGTCAACTCAGCGACGCGCGGGACTAAATGGAGCTATGCCTAGGCAGCCCAGCGTGTCCCGGTGACAAGCCGATCTGTGACCCGATCCGTCGCCACGTCTGCCGGTATAAGCTGCGCCGCGATGGAAGCACATGTCTCTTGGTATGAGGACGTGGTGAGGACTTGCTCCAGAGCCTGACGCAATGTGTGGCGGATTCCCACCTCAATGCCCGCTCCCGCCGACTCGACGACGCGAGCATTGAACCCCTGATCAAAAGCAACAGGTCGAACGATAGATGGGGTTCCTGCCCTAAGCGCCGCAAAGGTCGTTCCCAAGCCACCATGATGGATGAAGGCACTCACCCGGCCGGCGAGCGGTGCAAACGGCAGGAAGCCGGCCACCTGGAAGTCGCCGGCGATGTCGGCCACCGCCTCTGCGATGGCGCGCCGCGGCCCAATCAATAGGCCACGGACGCCAAGACTTGCCAGGACCTCTGCCAACTGCCTCCACGCCTGGATCTGGCCGGTTCCGACAAATGAACCCATCGTGACCAGAACCGTGGGGCTTCGCACCTGACTGAGCCAACTGTCGATTGAGCTGACGTCAGCCTGTTGGTGCAATGGCCCACCCCAGTAGGGTAAGCCGACGGGCTCGGGGTACCCGTGCCGCCACCACGGGATCTCCGCATGCTTGAGCATGGCCGGGTCATGTAGCAGGACCGTTTCAGGGCCTTGACCCCACGCGAGCCGCGTCGCCTCCGGAGAGGCGATCTCGTCGTCGGGCAGCCCCGCTTGTTCGATACACCGGTGCCGCAGCCGCAGGCCGAACCCAGACGTGCTCATCACTCGAGCTAGCTTGGGGTAGATGCTCACGTCGACGTGCTCAAGTCCCCGCCGCCGTGCCACGATTCGTGAGCTTGGCGAGAACGAGGCCGAGACAATGAGGTCTATCCCCCAGCAATCGACAACCTCATCAAGGCGGACAACGCTTTCGGCCAATGACTCCCCGAGCAGGTGATCTGCGAGACGGCGAGCTGATGCCCAGCCGTCAAACCGGGTCGTAACGGCCCCCGGCGTGCTCAGGGCGCTTGCCTCATTACCCCTACCGAGCGGAACGACCGGAATGCCGAGCGGCCTCAGGTGAAATCCCAGGGACCCAGGCATAACGGCGGCCCGGACATCATTGCCCTGGACCAGTAGACGAAGCATGACGGGGATCAGAGGGAAGAGGTCACCTACCGACCCCGCGATGGAGAACAGGACGCGCCTAGTCATCTGGCTATGACCTCAAACCCGATCATGTTGCCGACGCCGCCTCGTCGTGACCGAATCAGCCGAACGCCCATCGTTGATGGGTGCGCGGACGAACAGGCAAACCCACGCGACAAACGTGGTCGAGCGGATGAGGAACCGGCGAACCCCGAGGCCCCCCGCTAGGCGGGATCCAGACCTGCACCGCTTTCGGTGCCCGAATCTGGTGGCAACTCACCCTTTGGTGGGGTCAGCGATATCGTCTCGTCGGCCAATCGGAGGTCAACTTGAGCATCGAACGTTTGCGTTTCAACGACGAAGGCGTTTTCGCCCAACATGGCACTCGTCCGGCCGGCACGCGCCTCCATCACCCCATCGATTGTCAGCCCTGCAATCGCACGTATCGTTGCACCCTCGCTAGAGTGCGTCATCGACATCGTTATTGCGCCAGCGCTCGTGATCTCCGAGGGCGGTCCACACGTGGCGCCAGCACCGAGGCGACTGATGGCAAGCAGGCAAACGTCGCCGACTCGCTCACTACTCTCTCCAACGTAGATCCGCCATCCGCCAGAGTCCAACGCCAGGCGGACGTCCTCGGGAGTTCGAAACAGTCCGGCGAAGGAACTGTCAACCCCAGCACGGAGCCCATCGCTGCTAGCTCTCGGTCGGGCGAGGATCGAGAAACTGCGGCTCTCTTCTTGCTCATGCGAATTCATGGCAGCGCTCTGACTACTAGGCGACGTGGATCCTTCGCGTACTTCGGTGTCATCCTCATCCGGTGCGACAAGGATCGCCGCGAGCGCGAAAACGATCATCGCAGGAACCAACCCTAAGGCAATACGGCCGATACCACTAAGTCGTTTCATCACAGACCGGTCCCAACGAAGAAGTTAGACGACGCATTTGCCAATCTCTTTGACGCCACTCGCCGTCCCGTTGCTGGACGAACCACCCTGGAACGAGATGATCGTGCCTTTCGCACCTGTCATCCATTGCCCAGTGCGGCAGTTTGCCAGCGCAGTCGTGACGCAAGTGAATCGTGCAGCACAGCCATTCGTGGAGCTGCCCATTTCATGCCACCCGAAGAAGCTCCACTTTAAGGTTGCACCCACTATCGCATCGGCGAACGGCTCATCGCAGTTACCGATGCGACCTGTGCCGATCATTGCGGAAATGCCGCCGATGCTGCCGGGATTCTCCGGTTCTTCAGCATCAATAAAGCAATGCAAAGGCGACAGTGATGCCGATCGAGGCCGTCCAACGAAGCTCGGAGACGCCAACAGCGAGCCGACTGGAGCTCCAGGTCCTGCCGCTGTACTCCCGGGCGGTGCAGCCGTGCCCGTCCGACCCGATTCGGGGACCGTGGTGGGCTGGCCGGAAGGGCTAGCCGAAACTCGAGCAGGTCCAGCAACAGGAGCGCTGACCAGGCCCACTAGAAACGCTACCCATGCGCGCTTCACAGACGCAGCCCAACTTGCCACGCGGATCCCCTTCCGCCTACAGTGCGTCAGATTGTAGCGGAGCGGCTACCTAGCGTCAAGCTGCTGGGAACGGCACAGCGGCTCGCTCGCGGCTCTTGCACCTAAAGTGCTCGCGCTCGTCACTATCGACGCGATCACGCGTCCAGCCAAGCTGCCACTTGCTGGGCGCGAGAAGCCTCTACCCGCCTGACCATCCGAGGCGCACCGCCGGCGCGCGTTGAAGAATCGGTGCGGGCGTGCTATGAGGTGATCAGCCAGGGACCGAGCTCACGGGGAAAAGTCTCACGGGGGAAGAATGGACGGCCTAAGCGAAGATCGTCTAATGACATTCGATGAGTTCGTGAGCTACCTTGCAGACGCCCTCGACCTCACCGGTGTATCAATATCACCGGAGACGACTCTTCACGACGACTTAGACCTCGACTCCCTACAGATGCAGGAACTCGGACTTGTGATGTACGAGCTGGGAGCCGAGGTCATCGAAGAGATGATCCCGACAATTGAGACGCTCGCAGACCTGTATAACCTCTACCATACACGCGTCTCGGCTGAGTATAGCTCGGCTCGATATCCACGGTTCGGGTTCGACGACGACTGAGCGGTCACCAAATGGACGAACGCTTCACCACGAGCTCGATTGATATACCGGCGCCACGTGCCCACGACGTCGCCGCTCGGCTCCGTGGTCGTCGTGTTGCGCTTCGACCGCTAACTGCCCAGGACTATGACTTCGTCTATTCCATCTCGACCGCGCCCGAGAATCTCGTCCGATGGCGCTTTCGCGGTTCGACACCCAGCCCGGAGGCGTTCATTCAGTCGCTGTGGCAGGGTGTTATGGCACAGTTCATGATTACTCGACCGGACGACGGCGCTCCAGTAGGACTTATCTACTGCTACAACACCGATCCGCGGAGTCAAACAACACATATTGCTATCATCATAGCGCCGGAGTACGAGAGACAGGGTTGGGTTATGGACGCCTTCACCCTGTTCATCGGGTATCTTTTCGAGACCTGGAACCTCCGCAAGGTGTACTACGAGACCATCGAGTTCAACTATGCACAGTTTGCCAGCGGCGCCGGAAGCCACTTCCACGTCGAGGGCTGCTTCAAGGATCATGAGTTCCATGCGGGCCAGTACTGGCACATCTACACCTTGGCCTTTTACCGCGAAGAATGGCTCACGATGTCGGACCGAACATTGGCGTATGTGCTTGGAACACCACCGAGCGTCAAGCATCCGCAATGAGCTAGCCCAGTGCGATTAGTGGCGGCGACCCGGGTTGTCCGGGGCCGCGAGCCGTGCATCCGCCACGGCCTCGCTACTGCTTAAGCCCGTACCGTTGGTGGAGGCCAAGCAGCAGCACTCGATTTTGCAGGATGGGTAAGATGAGTCGAGTACTGGTCTCGGTGACCGGCTCTGCCGGCGATCTATTTCCGATTATTCCGATCGTTCTGCGACTTAAGGCCGAGGGCCATGATGTTCAGTGCGCGGTATCGCGACCGCTGTCCCTCTATATGCGACACCTCAGTCTCCCGGTCCATTGCCTTGACCAGGCTCGGATAGCTGAAACCATTCGAAGGCCGGCGCCTCTGACGACTCGCTTCGACGGATGGGAGTCGGTTCGGCATCTCGTCGATCCATTCCTCGCGGGGTCGCTATCTGACCAGGTCGCATCTTTAGAGCGACTCACGTCCGGCTGGGCACCTGATCTCGTTGTTGCGTCGAGTTTCGCGGCGCCCGCGAGGATAGTTGCATATCGGCGAGGGATTCCCCAGCGTACCGTCAGCATCTATCCACAAGTAGCGCGCTTGCAGTACGCAACCAAGTTTGGTCGGCGGTTCCGGCGCCTTTGCCTGGACCTCGCAGGCTTGCCGGCGCACGATGTCGACTCCCCTATAGTAGGCGACCTCGCATGGGGGGTTAGCGAGACGACAATTTGGCTGCACGACGCTGCCCTATTGCGGAGCGCGGCGGGGGTGGGCGTGACCGCCCTCCCGTCCCAACGAGTGGTTGGCTTTCCATACTGGGACGAGGGTTTGCGGCAAACCGCAGAGGAGGAGGCCATCCGCCGCTGGCTCGCGCGGTCTCGAACGCCCGCGGTGATGGTCACCATGGGTTCCCACTTGGGCGCGAGCCAGTCAGCCTTGTGGCGGCTAATCGCCGAGACCGTGCAAGGTCTAGGCATACGAGGCGTCTATCTCGGTCCTCGTCGTGCGATCGAAGAAGCACTCGCGGACTGTGACGGCGACTGGTACATCGCTCGTTTCATTCGCCTTTCACAGATTGCGGGCGCGGTGTCGGCCGTCGTGCATCATGGCGGTGTCGGCACGATGTTTGGGGTGATCCGAGCGGGCAAACCAGCTGTGGTCCTACCTCTTGCCTATGACCAGACCTTTAACGCAAGGATGGTCGAGGCCGCAGGGGTTGGCCTCCAGGTTGGGGCTAAAACGTTACATGCTTCGCTCGATCGGTTGCTTGCCGACCCGTCATTTGAAGATCGATGCCAAGCGCTTTCGACGGAGCTGACGCCTGCCGCTTCCGCGGCGCTGCGGGCAGTCGAGGAGCTTCGTTAGACGGCCGCTTCGGATCTGGTAGGGGTTTGAGCTCCAGTGAGAGTTGCCCGGGCGCTGCGCGGAAGATCTGAGAACGGTGCGTCCGCACGCCAACCCGTCCGGGGCAGCCCCTTTGGCGTTTCGAGACCTTTCGCGAATGTGCGGGACGCTCGTCGGCTTGCCCGCGATCACCGCGCTCGCCGTCGCGACGACCACGCCGACATCGTGGTGGCGCACATCAAGACCCGCCTGTCGCGGCCGGGCTGCCTGGGCGCTGGGGACGTTCGTGGTCGTGACGACCCCCGGCTGCTGCCGGTCCATCGTGGCGGTCGAACTCACGTTTGCCTGCGTTGGCATGATGCGCCGAAGGCGCCCGCGCCTAGGTAGATCAGGCGGTATACAGGAGCGCTGTTGCGTCGTCGCTGGGCTTGAAGTGGGGCCAGCGGGTGCCTTCGGGGTCTGAGCGCTCGGCCTCACGAACTCGGTTGATCAGAGCCGTAGGTCCTTCGTGGTCGAGGATGTCTAGGACGCCCTTCCAGTCGGTGAGGCCATACTCAACGAGAGAGGCAGCGCCGTCGGAAAGCACGGCCGCGCGTTGCACGTCGGAGCGGGGCAGCTCGCCCGTGATGGCATGGTCGGCAGCGTCTGGCTTGCCCGCGACTACCCAGTAGCCGTCCGACGCATTGCGGTACGACCGTTGGAGGTGGACCATCGCTCGCCGGTTCTTGGCATGTCTGTCCGGTGGCGGGGCTGGGTCAAGCGCCGGAGAGGCGAAGAAGTCCCAGCCGTGGGTGCAGGGGCGCGCGGCTCGCGTCGGACTTCTTCGCCGTGCTCTTGACGCAGACCCGGCGCCGGTCACACTCCGGCCGAGGCGTGACGGCGCCCGCCCCAGTCAGGTGGTCGCGGCATGAAAGCCACACTCGACCCCGAGCTGGTCAGCGAGGCGGCGCTGAATCAAGGCGTCTGCGCGCGTCCGGTCATCGCCAAGGTGACCGACCTGGAGACGGCGAGACGAAGGTGGTGCCCATCTGGTGCGGCTCCACTCGCGATGACCGTTGCCCCGCCTGTGCCGAGCGCGCCCGCAAGCTGCGACTGCAGCAGTGCCGGGAGGGCTGGCACCTCGACACCGAGCCGGAATGGGCACTGGCCGAGGACGACGGCCAAGCGGACGACGGCGACGGCCGGCGGACGATGACGAGGGTGAGCTGTCCCGGCGGGTGCGGTCGACGCGCCGGCGCCAGGACGCGCCCGACCTACCGCGGGTGCCGGCGGAGGATCGCACGATCGGGCGGGTGTTCACCGCGCCGGACGGCAGGACGTACCGGCCGTCGATGTTCGTCACGTTCACGCTGGGGTCGTATGGGCGGGTGACGGGCGAGGGTGTGCCTGTCGATCCGGACCGGTACGACTACCGGCGGGCCGCGCTGGACGCGCTGCACTTCCCCAAGCTGGTCGACCGGTTCTGGCAGAACCTGCGTCGGTGCGCGGGTTACCAGGTGCAGTACTTCGCCGTGATCGAGGCGCAGCGGCGACTTGCGCCGCACCTCCACGCGGCGATTCGTGGTGCGATCCCGCGGCGGCTGCTGCGCCAGGTGCGGGCGGCTACCTATCACCAGGTCTGGTGGCCGGCCCATGAGACGCCCGTCTACACGGACCGTCTCCCGGTGTGGACCGACGCCGGCTATGCCGACCCGAGCACGGGTGCGCTGCTCCCGAGGTGGGAGGAGGCGCTCGATGCCGTCGACGACGATTCCGAGGCGGAGCCTGCGCATGTCGTGCGGTTCGGGGACCAGGATGACTTGCAGGGCGTCACGGCCGGCTCGCCCGGAGCGGAGCGGGCGATCGGCTATCTCGGCAAGTACCTGACCAAGAGCATCGCCGGCAC
>Ga0075421_100006101_pt1 | contig 14657 bp, 12 predicted proteins | sample SoiMetdeltSBSDD5_FD_75292 | JGI IMG/M metagenome (GOLD analysis project Ga0075421, IMG submission 75292) | Bulk soil microbial communities from a Populus tree surrounding site in Tennessee, USA - Soil MetaG P. deltoides SBSDD5 | ecosystem: Environmental > Terrestrial > Soil > Tree plantation...
GACTTGAGGGATGACGGACGGGCGCGCAAGGCGTCGTCTTTGGTGACCCGATCGAAAACGTGGACGCCCCGGTTGTGCAGTAAGGTGGGTTGGGAGATCGCGCGCTTGGCGGACCCTGCGCATATTTCGCAGCGCTTTAGAGGTCTCTCCGTGACTTTTTGAATGGCTTCGAAGCGATGCCCCTTGCGGCATTCGTATTCGTAAAGTGGCATAGTCGGTGTCTGTTGCTATCATATTGATATCACTCCCTCAAGTTTGAGCGACCTTGCTGCTCGAAAAGTTTCCTGGTATAAGATTTCATGTTTGGTTGTAAACAATTTTCTAGCGCGAAAAACCCAGGCCCAAGTCTGGGTTTTTTTTTAGCTTCGCTCGGAGGTGAACGATGCTAGAACAAGAAGTCCTACCCGTCGGTTTGACTTTCGATGATGTTTTATTGATTCCGGCCGAGTCCTCCGTTTTGCCGCGCGACATCGATGTTTCCACCCGTTTGACCGAGCGCATCACGCTCAACATTCCCCTGGTGAGCGCGGCGATGGACACTGTGACCGAGTCCAAGACCGCGATTGCTATGGCCCAAGAAGGCGGTTTGGGAATTATCCATCGCAATCTGTCGGTATGGGCTCAAGCCGGCGAAGTCGAGAAAGTCAAAAAATTCGAGAGCGGCATGATCACGGATCCGATTACTGTGGCGCCAGACCAAAAGATCTCCGACGCCCAAGAGATCATGAACAAGTACCGTATCTCCGGTTTGCCGGTTACCAAAAACGGCAAGCTGGTCGGGATTCTCACCAACCGCGACCTGCGCTTCGAGAAGCGCCATGATCGACCGGTTTCCGAAGTGATGACCAAGGAAAATCTCGTCACGGTTAAACTCGGCGTCGGTCTCGATGAAGCGAAAGAGTTACTGCACCAACACCGCATCGAGAAGCTGCTTGTCGTCGACGACCGCTTCGAGCTCAAGGGCTTGATCACGGTCAAGGACATCGAAAAGAAGATTCAGTATCCCAATGCGTCAAAGGACGAGCGCGGCCGCTTGCGTGTCGGTGCGGCGGTAGGGGTGGGCTCCGATTGGGAAGAGCGGGTCGAAGCTTTAGTGCGAGCCGGTGTCGATTTGATCGCCGTTGATACGGCGCACGGACATTCGAAAAACGTTCTCGATGTGATTGGACAAATTCGCCGGCGCTGTCCGGATCTGGAAATCTCCGGCGGCAACGTCGCCACCGCCGAAGGAACCACCGCTTTGATTGAAGCCGGCGTCAACGTCGTCAAAGTGGGTGTGGGTCCCGGATCGATCTGCACCACGCGCGTCGTTTCGGGCGTGGGTGTGCCGCAGATCACTGCCATTGGCAGTTGCGCTAAAGCGGCGGCGCGTCACAATGTGCCGATCATCGCTGACGGCGGCATCAAATATTCCGGCGATATCACAAAGGCACTTGCCGCCGGCGCGGCTTCGGTGATGATCGGTAGTCTATTCGCCGGCACCGAAGAAAGCCCGGGCGAAACGATTTTGTATCAAGGCCGAACCTACAAGGCCTATCGCGGCATGGGTTCGATCGGGGCCATGGGGCAAGGAAGCCGCGATCGTTACGGGCAGGCCGACGTGATGGATTCCAATAAGCTGGTGCCGGAAGGTATCGAAGGGCAGGTTCCCTACAAGGGTTCACTCTCGTTCAACATCCACCAACTCGTCGGCGGCTTGCGGGCGGGTATGGGTTATCTCGGTTGTAAGAATGTGACGGCGCTGCACAACAAGGCGAAGTTCATGCAGATCACTTCCGCCTCACTTCGGGAAGGACACGTGCATGACGTCTTCATCACCAAGGAAGCGCCCAATTACAGAGTCGAATGATTCTCGTTCTCGATTTCGGTTCTCAGTACACGCAACTGATCGCTCGCCGCATTCGCGAGTCTAAAGTCTACTGCGAAATCCGTCCGTTCAATCTAACGTTGGAAAAGATTCAGGAGCTGAAGCCGGAAGGGATCATTCTTTCCGGCGGGCCAGCCAGCGTCTACCAGGAAAACGCGCCGAAAGTCGATGAAGCGCTTTTCCGGTTGCCGGTGCCTTTTCTCGGCATCTGCTACGGCATGGGCGTCCTTAATTTAGCCTTTGGCGGCGAAGCCGGCCGGGCCGATCGCCGCGAATACGGTCCCGCCGACTTGATCATCGACAATAACGGCGATCTGTTCCAGGGTTTTTCTGCGAACGAACTAGCGCGGGTTTGGATGAGCCACGGCGACAAGATGATCGCCTTTCCAAAAGGCTGGAGCGTCTTGGCGCACAGCGCCAATTCGCCCATCGCAGCTTTCGCCGATCCGCCGCGGCGCTTCTTCGGCGTGCAGTTTCATCCCGAAGTCGCGCATACGCCGCGCGGGCGTGAGATCCTCGACAATTTTGTTTTTCGTGTCTGCCATTGCTGCCCGGACTGGACGATGGGGCATTTCATCGAAACGTCCGTAAAAAAAATCCGCGACCAAGTCGGCGCTGGCCGCGTGCTCTGCGCGCTTAGCGGCGGCGTCGATTCTTCGGTGGCGGCGACCCTGATTCATCGCGCGATCAAAGATCGGCTCATCTGTGTGTTCGTCAACAACGGCCTGCTGCGTAAAAACGAAGCCGAGCGAGTGTGCGCTCTATTTGCCGAAAGATTCGGCGCCAGTTTTCGTTACGTCGATGCCAGCGAACAGTTTCTCGCGGCGTTGAGCGGAATCGAAGATCCGGAGATCAAGCGCAAACGCATCGGCAATGAGTTCATCGAAGTCTTCGAAGAAGAGGCGAGCAAGCTCGGCGCGATTCAATATTTGGCGCAAGGAACTCTTTATCCGGACGTCATCGAGTCGGTGTCGGTGCTCGGGCCTTCGGCGACGATCAAGTCGCACCATAACGTCGGCGGCCTTCCGACCCATATGAAATTCCAGCTCATCGAGCCGCTCCGCGAGCTATTCAAGGACGAAGTCAGAATATTGGGCAAAGAGCTTGGTTTGCCTAATGAAATGATCCAGCGCCAGCCTTTTCCCGGACCCGGCTTGGCGATCCGTGTCTTGGGCGAAGTAACCGACGCGCGCCTACAGGTTTTGCGCGAAGCGGACGTGATCGTGCTCGATGAAATCACAGCTGCGGGATTCTACGAAAAGGTTTGGCAATCGTTCGCAGTGCTTCTGCCGGTCAAAACTGTCGGCGTTGTCGGCGATGAGCGAAGCTATGAAAACGTCATCGCGCTGCGCGTGGTCGACAGCCAAGACGGCATGACCGCCGATTGGGTGCCGTTGCCGTTCGATCTGCTCGGCAAAATTTCCAATCGCATCTTAAACGAAGTGCGCGGCGTCAATCGGGTCGTTTACGATATCTCCTCTAAACCTCCCGCGACTATCGAGTGGGAATAACGGCAGCTTCAATCGCCGGCAAACCGAGGCGGCAAATCATTTCCGAATGACCACAGCGGAAGGCGAAATCAGCACGAGCAGCAAGTGGGGCGCGACGCCCGGAGGCTCCGAGAGGTGCGCTTCCTCGAAGGGCCGCAGAATCGCACTTCGGAGCTACTCCGCGCCGTGCGGATATTTTGCGAGTTTATGCGCGGTTTCCGCGCGCTCCATTTCGTCGGTCCCTGTGTGACGGTATTCGGCTCGGCCCGTTTTAGCGAAAGCCATCCCTATTATGAGATGGCGCGTCAATGCGGCGCCGGATTGGCCGGAGCCGGCTTTACCGTGATGACCGGCGGCGGCCCGGGAATCATGGAAGCGGCAAACGGCGGCGCGAAGGAAGCCGGCGGGCGCTCGATCGGCTGTAATATTGAACTTCCGGAAGAGCAAAAGCCCAATCGTTATCTCGACCGCTGGATTACTTTTCGCCACTTCTTTGTCCGGAAAGTCATGCTGGTCAAATATTCTTATGCGTTGATCGCTTTGCCCGGCGGATTTGGCACTCTGGATGAGATATTTGAAGCCGCGACCTTGATTCAAACCGCCAAGATCCGCAATTTTCCCCTGGTGCTGATGGGAAAAGAATTCTGGCGGCCGCTGCTCGAATTTCTCGCCGAACGCTTGGTTAGGGAAAAGACGATTGATCAGGCGGATCTCGATCGGTTGATCGTGACCGATTCCCCCCAAGAAGCCGTGCAAGTGATCACCGAAATAGCGATGGGTCAATTCGGCCTGACTTATCCGGCGCGGCTCAAGCGACGCTGGTTTTTCGCTGAAAAAAAACTCGCGTGCGTCGCGACCGGAGATTTGGGTTCCGGTACTCGCCCGACTCGCCATGATTAAAATCCAGATCGCGCAAGCGCTTTTATTCGACCGTAACAACAGGTTGTTGATCTATCTACGCGATAACAAACCGGAGATTCCATTTCCGAACCGGTGGGATTTTTTCGGCGGCCACGTCGAGGAAGGGGAGACGCCGGAGCAAGCGTTGGTACGCGAGATCAAGGAAGAGTTGGGAATCACATTGCCGACTTGGGAATTTTTTCGCGCCTACGAGTGCGCGACAGGCGATGCCTATCCCAATATCAAATATATTTATCGCTCGCGCGTCGACAAAACGCCCGACGACCTGATTCTGTACGAGGGCCAAAGACTCGCGAGCATTTCGCGCGCGGAGCGTTCGCGCTTCAACTTCGCCAATATTCTCGGCGCGATCTTGGAAGATTTCATCGCTGCCGGTTGGTGGCCCAGTTCTGTGGATAACTTCGCGATGAAATTTGTCACGAAATAATTGTCGAGTCATCGCCTTTGTGATAGTTGATGATTAGCCGCAATGGAACATTCTCGTTTCGTTCATCTTCATTGTCATAGCGAATACAGTCTGCTCGATGGCGCGAACAAGATCGATAAGTTGTTCGCGCGCATCAAGAAGCTGAAGCAGCCTGCCGTCGCCATGACCGATCATGGCAACATGTTCGGCGCCGTAGAGTTTTATCGCGAGGCAATGAGCAACGGCATCAAGCCGATCATCGGTTGCGAAATCTATGTCGCGCCGACGAGCCGTTTCGAGCGCAAAGGCGTCGATAAGGGGCCCAAAGAATACAACAATCATCTGATCCTTCTAGCGAAGAACCGAGAGGGTTATCGAAATCTTTGTAAACTGGTTTCTCTTGGCTATATCGAGGGCTTTTACTACAAGCCGCGCATCGACAAGGAAATATTGCGGGAGTTCAACGGCGGTCTGATCGCCTTGAGCGCCTGCCTGCAGGGGGAAGTTTCGCAAGCGTTGTCGGGAGGACAATTCGAAAAGGCCAAGTTCGCCGCGGAAACTTATGCGTCGATTTTCGGCGACCGCTACTATATCGAGATCCAAGACAACAAGCTTGCCGAGCAGGAAAAGGTCAATCGTTTGCTCGTCGACCTCGCCAAAGACCTTTCCATTCCGGTAGTCGCAACCAACGATTGCCATTACGGCGAGCGCGAAGACTACCACGCCCACGACGTGCTTTTGTGCGTGCAGACCGGCAAGACGATTAACGACGACAATCGCCTTAAACTGGAAACCGACGAGCTTTATCTCAAGTCAGCCGAAGAGATGCATCAAGGCTTCGAATATTGTCCGGGCGCCGTGGAACGAACTCTGGAAATCGCCGATCGCTGTAACGTCGAGCTCGAGTTTGGCAAGTATCATTTTCCAAATTTCACTCCGCCCAAAGAGATCAGCCTCGACGATTACCTCGATGAGCTAGCGCACAAAGGCCTGAACGAAAGGCTCGAAGGCGTGACCGATCCGGAAGTCATAAAAAATTATTGCGAACGGCTCGACTACGAGCTCGGTGTTATCAAGAGCATGCAGTTTCCGGGTTATTTCCTGGTGGTCGCGGATTTTATCAATTACGCCAAGCAGAACGGCATTCCGGTGGGGCCGGGACGCGGTTCGTCGGCGGGCAGTCTGGTGGCCTACGCGCTGCGCATCACCGATCTCGACCCGATTCGCCACGTGCTTTTGTTCGAGCGCTTTCTCAATCCCGAGCGCCGCTCCATGCCGGATATCGACGTCGATTTCTGCATCCGCGGCCGGGCCCAAGTGATTCAGTACGTCAAGGACAAGTACGGTGCCGACCGGGTTGCCCAGATCGCAACGTTTGGGACGCTCAAAGCCAAAGCCGCGATTCGGGATGTCGGCCGTGCGCTGGGCTTTTCTTTTGCAGAGACCGACGCCATTGCCAAGCTGGTCCCCGCGCCGAAGCAGGGCTTCGATTATCCGCTGACCGAGGCGATGAAAATGGAGCCGCGCCTCCCGGAAATGATGAAGAGCGACCCGCGGGTTAAGACTCTGATGGACCATGCGCTACGGCTCGAAGGGCTGGTTCGCCACGCTTCGACCCACGCTGCGGGTGTGGTGTTGTCGAACTTGCCGCTCGTCGATCATCTGCCGCTTTTCGTCGATAAGGAAGGCGGCATCGTCACTCAGTTTGACATGAGCGCGGTGGAGAAAATCGGGCTGGTCAAATTCGATTTTCTCGGCCTTAAGACGCTCACTTTGTTGTACGATTGTTTGAAGCTCATCGAAGTCACCCGCGGCGAAAAGATCGACCTCAATCGTCTGGCGCTCGACGACAAGAAAACGTACCGGACCCTTTGCGACGGCAACACCACCGGCGTGTTTCAACTGGAAAGCACGGGCATCCGCGAGATGACCGTCAAGATCCGGCCCAACTGTTTCGAGGACCTGGTCGCGATTCTCGCTCTCTATCGGCCCGGTCCGCTCGACAGCGGCATGGCCGAAGAGTACATCAAGCGCAAGCACGGCAAAGAAAAGTTCAAATATTTGCACCCACTGCTCGAGTCGATTTTAAAAGATACCTACGGCGTGATCGTCTACCAAGAACAGGTTATGCAAATCGCTCAGGTGCTCAGCGGCTACAGCATGGGCGACGCGGACATTCTGCGCCGCGCCATGGGCAAGAAAGATCCCGACGAAATGGCGGCGCAGCGCGAGCGCTTCGTCGACGGCGCGCGCAAAAAAAAGATCGACGACAAAAAAGCCACGGAAATTTTTGACCAGATGGAAACCTTTGCGCGTTATGGTTTCAATAAATCGCATTCCGCGGCTTACGCGCTGGTTTCTTACCAGACCGCTTATTTGAAAACTCACTATCCGGTCGAGTTCATGGCATCCTTGATGACCTCGGAAATGGGCGACACCGATAAGGTGATCAAAAATCTCGCCGAGTGTCGTGACAAGGACATCGAGGTACTTGCGCCCGATGTCAACGAGAGTCGCGCCTACTTCACACCGGTTGGCGATAAGATCCGTTTCGGCCTGGCGGCGGTAAAAAACGTCGGTGAAAAGGCTGTCGAGGTTATTCTTGAAAGTCGATCTCAGGCCGGGCCTTTCGAATCGCTCTTTGATTTTTGCCGGCGCGTCGATATGACGGCGGTCAACCGCCGGGTGATCGAGAGCTTGATCAAATGCGGCGCCTTCGATGGCACCCATGTTTCGCGCGCGCGCATGACCGGCGCGCTCGATGACGCGATGAAAGCCGGGCAGGCGCACCAACGTGATCAGTCGAGCAATCAGATCGATATCTTTGCCATGCTCGGCACACCGGCAAAAGGCGCCAACAAACCGGGCGACGTTTATCCTCAGGTGACGGAATGGACGTCGCAGGAGACGCTGGCGTTCGAAAAAGAGGCCCTGGGTTTTTATATTACCGGTCATCCTCTGGATAAATTCGAGCGCGCGCTGACAAGGATCACGAGCGGGACAGTCTCGGCATCGAAAGAAAAGGCGCAATCGGGGGAAATCAGACTCGGTGGGGTGGTGTCAGCCCTGAAATTGCGCAATACTAAAAAAGGTGAGCGCTATGCCAATTTCAATCTCGAAGACAAAACCGGTTTCATCGAAGTGATCGTCTGGCCCGATACCTATAAAAAGAGCGCGGAACTGCTTAGCGCAGACGATCCGATCTTTGTGAAAGGACGCTTGGAAGTCGGCGAAGAACGGATGCAAGTCATCGCCAACGAGGTCGTGCTCTTGGCTGATGCCGCGAAAAATCAGAAAAACGGCCAGACCAACGGCAATGGCAGGTCGAACGGCGAAAAGGTGCATCTTTATGTCCGCGAGTCGGAAGTCTCGGCCGATGAGCTGGTCCGCCTGCGCGACACATTGCTCGACTATCCGGGACCGGCTACCGTTTATCTGCATATGCTCGCCTCCGCCAACGGCGAGACCATCATCGAACTCCCCGAACAGGTGCGTATCACCTCTTCTCCGGCATTGGCCGACACGGTCGAGCGACTTTTCGGTTCTCGAGTAAGTTTTCATTCTTTAGACTCTTGAAGCAGTTGATTTCCACCGAGCATCGTAGGGAGAAAGCCGTTCTGGTGGGCGTCGAGCTGCCGTCGCGCGATCACAAACTAGCGCTCGACGAGAGCATGGAAGAGCTCGAACGGCTGGCAGAAACAGCGGGCGCGACGGTCTTAACCAAATTCGCCCAGCAGGTAAGAAACGTCACGCCGGCGACTTTGATCGGCCGTGGCAAGGTCGACGAAATTCAAAAGAGCCTCAGCGAGAATCACGCCGACTTGATCATCGTCGATGAAGATCTCACGCCAGCGCAGCAGCGTAACTTGGAAGCGGCGTTCAAACTCCGCGTCATCGATCGCAGTCAGTTGATTCTAGATATCTTTGCGCAGCGCGCGCGCAGCAACGAGGGCAAGCTGCAGGTCGAGTTGGCACAGCTCGAATATCTGTTGCCGCGCCTGACCCGCCAATGGACCCATCTGTCGCGGCTCGGTGGCGGTATCGGCACCCGAGGTCCCGGCGAGACGCAGTTGGAAGTCGATCGACGCCGCATTCGCGAGCGCATCGGCCATCTCAAGCATCGGCTTGAGACCGTCGAACGCACCCGTGGGCTGCAACGTAAGGAACGCCATGAGGTGCCGTTTCCGACCGTGGCGCTGGTCGGGTATACCAACGCGGGTAAATCGACTCTGATGAACACGCTCACGCGCGCGGGCGTCTTTGTCGAAGACAAACTGTTTGCGACGCTTGACCCGACCACGCGCGCGCTGCGTTTGCCCAGCGGCGATAAAGTGATGCTCGTCGATACCGTCGGTTTTATCCACAAGATTCCCCATTCCTTGATCGAAGCGTTCAAGAGCACGCTCGAAGAAGTCAGCCGCGCCGATTTGCTGCTGCACCTGGTGGATTTGGCCAATCCGCTTTTTGAGGAACAGATTCGGGTTATCGAGAATGTGCTGGACGAGATTGGCGCTGGCGAGTTGCCGACACTGCTGGTGCCGAACAAGACCGATAGGATCTCAGACGTGCCAACGGCGCAGTTCAAGGACAACGATGTGCTGGGAGTTTGTCCGATCTCGGCATTGACCGGTTCCGGCGTCGAGCAGCTTTTGCTAACGGTCGGAAACATTCTCGATCGGAAGAAAGAGCAATTCCAAGCGAGCTTCACGCCGTCTCAGGGACCCTTGCTGGCGCTATTGCGTGAGCGCGGCCGAATCGTCCAGGAAGAATATGATAATGATTTGATCCGCGTCACCGCTCTGGTTACGCCCAAGCTCGCCGGACAGATGCGCAAGCTACTCACGGCCAGTGCCGTTCAGGCCGAGCGGCCGTCGTGACCCTTCATGCTGAACCTGCCGAATTTTCTTACGCTCCTGCGCATATTGACGATCCCGGTGTTTCTGGAATTCTTATCCTATCATTTCTATTGGGAAGCACTCGTGGTTTTCGCCATCGGCGGTCTGACCGATTTTTTAGATGGCTTCGTTGCCCGCTGGATGAAACAGCAGACCGCCCTCGGCGCCTATTTGGATCCAGTCGCCGACAAGCTGCTCGTGATTACTTCCTTCATTGTGCTCGGATCCATCGGCGGCATACCCATGTGGCTTGCGATTGTCGTCGTGGGGCGCGACGTTCTGATCCTGGTAGGTTACGCTATTATTTATTTTCTGATCGAAGAGCGGCTGCAAGTGAAGCCGACGGTCGTGGGTAAATGGAGCACCACGCTGCAGCTTTTAACGTTGGCGGTGGCTTTGGTGATGCTTGAGGACCCCCGGCTTTTAGATCCGCGAGTCCTGGATGTTTTCGTCGGCGCGACGGCCGTTGTAACGGTTGTTTCTGGATGTCAGTATCTCTACCGAGGGCTGGTCTGGTTGCAAAGTCGAGCCCCGTCTATCACCCGGCCTGGTTGACATGCGGGCTGGAAATTGATAATAAAATCGATCTCTTGCGCTGTTTGCCGCGCTTTCGGGCAGAGCCCTGAAGGGGAGCATCAGCACAAAGCCAAATTCAAAACTATTTAATGTTTGTTCGATTCTGCGAAACTAACTTCTTCTATCGGACCCCGCAGGCACGTAGCTCAGTGGGAGAGCGCTTCCTTGACACGGAAGAGGTCGGCAGTTCAATCCTGCCCGTGCCTACCATTTTCTAACCGATCGCATGGACAGTATCCACGTCACATTGCCTGCCGGAAAATCCGTCGACGTTCGTCCTGGTATACGGATCAACGAGTTGGCCTCCGAGGTGGGGGGCCAGAGGGACCTCATCGCGGCCAAAGTCGATGGCCAGCTGGTCGATCTAAGCCGGATTTTGGACAAAGACTCGACGGTGGAGTGGGTGTCGCCGGAAAGCCCAGAGGGGCTTGATACTCTGCGCCACTCGACGGCTCATTTAATGGCGCAAGCGGTTCAGAGTCTTTTCCCCGGCACGCAGGTCACGATCGGCCCAACGATTGAAAACGGTTTCTATTACGACTTCAAACGGGATGCGCCTTTCTCTCCCGAAGAGTTGCAGTTGATCGAAAAGAAGATGCAGGAATTGGTCAAAGCCAATTTGCCAATCGTGCGCGAAGAAATGCCGCGCAGCGAAGCCATCGAGCTTTTTCGCAAAATGGGCGAGCACTACAAGGTCGAGATCATCGAAGGAATCGCGGATGACAAAGTGTCGCTTTACCGCCAGGGCGATTGGCTCGATCTCTGCCGCGGTCCCCACGTGCCGCGCACCTCGGCCATCAAGGCATTTAAGCTGACCAGTATCGCCGGTGCGTACTGGCGCGGCGATTCGCGCAACGAACAACTGCAGCGCATCTACGGCACCGCCTGGGCCAATCGCAAAGACCTCGATGCTTATCTCAAGCGGATCGAAGAAGCGAAGCAGCGTGATCATCGGCGCCTTGGCCCGGCCTTGGATTTGTTCTCGCTTCACCCGATCGCGCCGGGATCGCCTTTTTTTCATCCCAAGGGCACGGTCATCTACAACCGGCTGATCCAATATATCCGCGCGCTTTACGGCCGCTACGGTTACACCGAGGTGGTAACGCCGCTGATCTATAAGACGGATTTGTGGAAAACCTCGGGGCATTATGAAGCCTTTCGTGACGACATGTTCTTGATGGAAGTGCACGACGGCGAATACGGCGTAAAGCCGATGAACTGTCCCGGCCATTGTTACCTATTCGCTTCGCGCAAATATTCGTATCGTGATCTGCCGATTCGCTTTGCCGACTTTAGCCGATTGCACCGCTTCGAGCCGTCGGGCGTATTGTCCGGTTTGACGCGCGTGCGCTCATTCGCTCAAGACGATGCGCATATTTACTGCACGCCCGAGCAGCTTGACAGTGAGCTCGAACAATTTGTCGCCATGACCAAGGAGGTCTACAAGGTCTTCGGTTTCGATAAAATCGAAGTCACGCTGCAGACGCGGCCGGAGAAATTTCTCGGCCGAATCGAGCTATGGGAAGCCGCCGAGGCCGCGCTGCGCCGCTGTCTTGAAGAGTCAGGATTTTCGGTAAAAGTTCTTCCGGGCGAGGGCGCGTTTTACGGCCCGAAGATCGGTTTTGATTTTCGCGACGTGCTCGAACGCTCTTGGACGCTGGCGACCGTGCAGATCGACTGCGCGATGCCCGAGCGCTTTGATCTCAAATACGTAACCGCGGAAGGCAGCGAGGCGATGCCGGTCATGCTGCACCGGGCGGTTTTGGGTTCGATTGAGCGCTTCATTGCCATCCTGCTGGAGCATTGCGCCGGCGCATTTCCACTCTGGCTGGCGCCGGTGCAAGTAAAAATCCTGACCGTTACCGACGATCAGAAAGAATATGCTACAAAAGTATTCGAGCAACTTCGCGACACTGGCTGGCGCATCGAGTTGGACAGCCGAAATGAAAAGCTCGGCTATAAAATTCGCGAAGCGCAATTGGCCAAGGTGCCGTACGCGCTCGTGATCGGTGACAAGGAAGTCGAGGCTGGGACGGTCGCGCCCCGGCGGCGTGGCGGCGAGAATTTACCGGCCATGTCGCTTGCCGAATTTAGCCAAAAGATTTGCGCCGAGGTTGCGCAAGAAATGGGAGAGGCATAAATATGAAAATCAAACTGGACATGGAGGTGGCCTATAGCTAGGGAAGCGAGGATCAATCATCAAATTCGCGCGCGCGAAGTGCGGGTGATCGGACCGAAGGGCGAGCAACTGGGAGTATTGCCATTGCACGAGGCGCTCAAACAAGTGGAAGCCCAGGAGCTCGATTTGGTTGAAGTGGCTCCGGACGCGCAGCCGCCCGTGTGCCGCATGATGGATTACGGCAAATTTCGCTACGAGCAAAAAAAGAAATCCCATGGGCCGAAAAAGCATTCGGTAGTCGAGATCAAAGAAGTGAAAATGGGCTCTCGCACCGACGCCCACGACGTCGAGCATAAGGTCCGAAACATTCGTCAATTTATCGGGAAAGGCCAAAGAGTCAAAGTATCGGTTTTCTTTCGCGGTCGAGAAATCACGCATCCTGAATTGGGCCGACAGATGCTCCGGGGCGTTGTCGGTCAGGTACTCGATGTTGCTAAAGTCGACATCGAACCACGGCTGGAGGGAAGAAACATGGCGATGCTCTTGTCGCCAAAGTGACCGCTCAACCGAGACCGCGAAAAGAAAAATTAGAGGAGTGAAAAAGTGCCCAAAATTAAAACTAATAGAGCGGCGGCGAAAAGATTTCGCGTTACCGGCAATGGTAAGATCAAGCGCAACAAAGGCTATAAACGTCACATTCTCTCGAGCAAGAGCAAGAAACGAAAAAGACATTTGCGCCAGTCAACGACGGTGGCCGCGGTTGAAACGAAGAATATTCGTAAACTGATACCCTATAAATAAAGCAGGACTGAGGACCGAGTAGCGAGGATTGAGTGTCAACATAGACTCCGATTTCTCGTCATTCACATTAACTCAGGAAGGAGTTTTCCAGTGCCCAGAGCTAAAGGTGGAAGCAAATCGAGGCAAAGACGCAAGAAGATCATGAAGCTTGCGAAAGGCTACGTCGGCGGCCGAGGACGCTTGTATCGGTCGGCGCGGGAAACGGTAGAGCGGGCGCTGACGTTCGCGTATCGTGATCGCCGAATCAAGAAAAGAACCTTTCGCGGCCTATGGATCACCCGCATTGGCGCAGCGGCCAAAATCAACGGTCTTTCGTACAGCCAATTGATCAAGGGACTCAAGCAAGCCGGCGTGGAGCTCGACCGCAAGATTTTGGCTGAGATTGCCGTTGCCGACATGTCTGCGTTCGGTCAGTTAGCGCAAACCGCAAAATCTCACCTAGGCGCGTAAGCGTCCCTTTTGTGCCGTCGAATGAACGATTCCGTGGAAACTCTCCAGGGAGAGGTTCTGGCTCGTATTCAGCAAGCAAGTTCCGAGAAAGAGCTGGAACAAATCCGGATCGAGGTTTTGGGTCGAAGCGGCAGCGTGACACTTCGGCTCCGTGGCCTCAAAGATTTGCCCGGAGAAGAGCGGCGGCGTGCCGGCGAGCAGCTCAACCAGTTGCGCCGCACTCTCGAAGAGCGTTTGGAGGAGCAGCTCGGCGCGCTAAAACAACAAGCTAAAACCCAGGCGTTAAAAGAAGAACGGGTCGACATCACACTTCCCGGAACGCGTTGGGTTAGGGGCAGTGCTCATCCGATCACTCTGGTTATCGACGAGATCATCGATATTTTTTCTGGAATGGGCTTTGAAATCGCGCGCGGTCCCGATATCGAGGACGACTATCATAATTTCGTGGCGCTTAACTTTCCGAAAGATCATCCGGCGCGTGATATGCAGGACACGATCTTCGTGTCCCACGACAGGTTGTTGAGAACTCATACTTCGCCGGTGCAAATCCGCACTATGGAAACTCGCCAGCCGCCGCTTCAAGTGATCGTCCCTGGCGCCGTTTATCGCCACGACGACGATGCCACGCATTCGCCGATGTTCCATCAGGTCGAAGGCTTCATGGTCGACCAATCGATATCCTTCTCTGATCTGAAAGGCGTCTTGACGCATTTTTTGCAGCAGATTTTTAATCGTGATGCCGAGGTCAGATTTCGACCGAGCTTTTTTCCATTTACCGAGCCGAGTGCTGAGATCGATATTCAGTGTGTCATTTGCGGCGGCAGCGGCACGCTCCGAGACGGGCAGACCTGTCGCGTTTGTAAAACCTCGGGTTGGCTGGAAATCCTCGGCGCCGGTATGATCGACCCGGCCGTTTTTGAGTTTGTCGGCTACGATCCGGAAAAAGTCTCCGGCTTTGCCTTCGGCATGGGCGTTGAGCGCATTGCAATGCTCAAGTACGGCATCGACGATATTCGGCTGTTTTTCCAAAACGACTTGAGATTTCTGCGGCAGTTTGGCTAGACAGGCAGAGGTGGAGTATTGGGTAGAAAAACCATCACTCCAATCCTATGAAATTCACTCTCAACTGGCT
>Ga0075421_100006104_pt1 | contig 14649 bp, 13 predicted proteins | sample SoiMetdeltSBSDD5_FD_75292 | JGI IMG/M metagenome (GOLD analysis project Ga0075421, IMG submission 75292) | Bulk soil microbial communities from a Populus tree surrounding site in Tennessee, USA - Soil MetaG P. deltoides SBSDD5 | ecosystem: Environmental > Terrestrial > Soil > Tree plantation...
ACGGCGTGCGACTGACGGTCCGAGCCAGCTTCTAGCAGCAGGCCCACATTCCGGGGCCGGCTGTGGCAGGGGCCCCCGCCCGAGTAGTTTGCTGTCGCCGCGGATTCTGCCGCGCCGACAGCGACGCCTCACGGCGCCGAGTTTCGTTCGCCTCCGGACCCGACCCCAGCACACCATCCAATGTCAGGGCCACTCGTCGGCGTCATCATGGGAAGCAAGAGCGATTACGAGCATCTCGCCCCGGCCTGTGCTCTGCTCGACGAGTTGTCGGTTGCGTACGAAGCGCGAGTCGTGTCCGCGCACCGCACACCGGACTGGATGTTCGAGTACGCGAATACGGCCGAGTCCCGAGGGTTGCTCGTGATCATCGCGGCGGCAGGCGGAGCCGCCCACCTGCCCGGCATGGTGGCCTCGAAGACCCTGCTCCCGGTCCTCGGCGTGCCCGTGCCGGCGACGCTGCTCAACGGCGTGGATGCGCTCCTCTCGATCGTGCAGATGCCAGCGGGTGTGCCCGTCGGCACGCTGGCGATCGGCAAGCCGGGAGCGACGAACGCGGCAATCCTCGCGGCCGAGATTGTCGCCGTGCGATTCCCCGAGGTTCGCGAGCGCCTGCGCGCGTGGCGTGAGAAACGTCGCGACGACGTACTGGGTCAGCGTCTACCCTAACGCCGATGATCGAGCCCGGCGCGACGATCGGGATTCTCGGAGGCGGTCAGCTCGGGCGAATGACGGGGTTCGCCGCGCGGTCGCTGGGCTACGACGTGCACGTGCTCGATCCGGATCCGAACTGCCCTGCGTCGGCGATCGCGAGCCGCGTGGTCGCAGCACGCTTCGACGATGCCGACGCGGCCGCCTCGCTTGCCGAGCGATGCGCCGTCGTGACGCTGGAAATCGAGCAGATCGGCGCGGCAGCAATGCGTGCGGTGGCCGATCGCGCGCCGCTCCGTCCCGGCGCCGATGCGGTGTACATCATTCAGGACCGCATCCGCCAGAAGCAGTGGCTCCACCACAAGGGATTTCCCGTCGGCCCATTCCGCACCGTTTCGACGCGTGAGGACGCCACCGCGGCGTTCACGAGCCTTGGCCGTTGCATCTTCAAGTCCGCCCACGGCGGATACGACGGTCGCGGCCAGGTTCGGGTCGACTCGGCAAATGGTGCCGCGGCGGCGTGGGAGGCGCTCGGTGCGGTCCCCTGCCTCGTCGAACAGTTTCTGGACATCGAGGTGGAGATCTCGATGCAGGTGGCAAGGCGCCCGGCCGTGCCGGTGACTGCGCCACGCCCTGTCATTTTTCCACCGGCGCTGAACTTTCACACCGCGGGAATTCTCGACTGGTCCGTGCTGCCTGCGGCGGTCTCGTCGGATGTCGTTAGGCACGCGGAGACCGTCGCGAGCGGGATCGCTGAAGGACTCGGCATCGAGGGGCTTCTGGCGGTCGAGCTCTTCGTCCTCCGCGACGGAAGGCTGCTCGTCAACGAGCTCGCTCCGCGACCACACAACACCTTTCACGCGACCGAACGCTCGTGCGCGACGAGCCAGTTCGAGCAGCTCGTGCGGGCAGTCTGCGGCCTGCCGCTGGGCAGCCCGGAGCTCCTGCGTCCGGCGGCGATCGCGAATCTGCTCGGCGATCTCTGGACCGACGGTACTCCAGACTTCGCAGCGGCGATGGAGGTGCCATCAGTGCGCCTCCATCTCTACGGCAAGGCCACCGCGCGGCCGGGCCGCAAGATGGGGCACCTGTCGGCTGTTGGTGCGACGGGTGACGAGGCGCTCGAGCGCGTGCTCAGCGGACGTCGCGCGCTTCGGCCTTGACGAGACCCTCACCCTCCGATTTCGATCACGCGGAACGGAGCGCGCTCGGGCCAGCACTTACGCAAGAGAGGCATTGCGACGTTGTAGACCGGCGTCCCGGCGCTGGTATGGCCCTCCAACGCCCCGTTGTGCGCGTGCCCATGAATGACCGCCGTGACCGGGTAGCGCGCGAGCGGCTCCTCGAGGCGGCTGCATCCGAGATACGGAAAGATCTCGAGCGGCTCGCCCTCCACCGTCGCGCGAACCGGCGAGTAGTGCAGTAGCGCGACGCGGTGCGCGCTCCGCAACCGCGCGAGTGCGCTCTCGAGCTTGAAGGCTTCGTTCACCGCCTCGTGGACGAACAGCTTCACCGCCTCCTCTCCCCACGGGCCAAGGACGCCACGGCCGAAGCCTCCGCAAAACCCTTTGACGCCGGCGAAACCGATGCCGTGCGACTCGCACGTGTCGCCGTCGAGGACCGTGACACCGGCATCGACCAGGATCTGGCGGATCTCCTCTGCCTTGCCCGCCTCGTAATCGTGGTTGCCCAGCACGGCCACGCATGGCACGCGAAGCGCAGTGTTGACCTCACGCGCGAGAACCCGTGCCTCGTCGGGCAGCCCGTAGTCCGTGAGATCGCCGCACATCACCAGCAGGTCGGCCTGCTCGGAAACCTGTGCGAAGACCGACGTCAACGATCCCTGTCCGGACTTGGTGACGTGCATGTCCCCGATGGCCGCGAGGCGGACCTTTCCGTTCGTGGCAGCCATTGAATCAGGCAGTCTCCGCCGTAGGCCCGGCGTACTCAGCTAGCCCTAGTCTTGCAAAGTGGTCGCGCATACGGCTGACCTTCCTCTTCAACAAGCGTTCCGTGCCGCATACGCCCAACGCCAAAACTCCGGGTGAGATCGATCGCGAGGGCACTGCGCGGTACACCCGGCGGTTCTACCGTGACGTGCTCACGTCGCTGGAGCGCGCCGACGTGCCGGCACTGGTCGGAGGTGCGTTCGCCTTCTCCTACTTCACCGGCATTCAGCGGCCGACGAAGGATTTCGATTTGTTCGTCCGTCGAGAGCACATCGAGCGTGCGCTGTCGGTTCTCGCGGACGAGGGGTTCCGCACGGAGCTCACGTTTCCGCATTGGCTGGGGAAGGCACGCTCCGACGAGTTCCTCGTGGATCTCATCTTCGGCTCGGGGAATGGCGTGGCGTCCGTCGACGACGTCTGGTTCGAGTACGCGATCCAGGCCGAAGCCGTCGGCGTTCCGGTGCGAATCTGCCCGGCGGAAGAGCTGTTGTGGTCGAAGTCGTTCGTGATGGAGCGCGAGCGCTACGACGGTGCGGACGTGATTCACATTCTCCACACGCGGGGACCGCGGCTCGAATGGGCGCGCGTGGTGGACCGCTTCGGAGACCATTGGCGGGTCCTGCTGGCCAATCTGATCCTGTACGGGTTCGTCTACCCCGGGGAGGAATCCCCGGCGCCCGCGTGGGTGATGGAGACGCTGCTCGGGCAGCTGAACCAGGAGTCCGACGTACCGCTCTGCCAGGAGCGTCTCTGCCGCGGTACGCTCATTTCACGCGAACAGTATCTTGTGGACATCCTCGAGTGGGGCTACACCGATGCGCGAATGGCTCCCCGCGGGCCCATGAGCGCGACGGAGATCGCGCACTGGACGGAGGCCATCGGCAAAGGCTAGTCGCGGAGGGTCTCGTCGGAGCGTACGCGATCGGTGAGCTCGCCGCGCGACGCGACGCCTAACTTCGCGAAGACGTTCGACAGATGCGTGCTCACGGTCCGCGCCGAGATCCCGAGCGCGCGCCCGATCTCCTTGTTGGACTTGCGTGCCGCAACGAGGCGCGCGATCTCGCGCTCACGCCCGGTGAGCGATCCTGCGCCTTCCGCAATCACGCGCGCGGGCGGACGCGCGCCGAGCTCTCGAAGCTGCTCGCGCGCGGCCGTCAACTCGCCTTCGGCGCCGATCCGCGAAAATACGTCGTGCGCTCGGCGAAGCTCGCGCATCGCGCCGTCGCGGTCGCCCAGTTCCTTGAGGAGCTGCGCGAGGTTGCGCCGGATGCGCGCCGCGTCGAACACGAAGGGCACGGCGTCGAGTTGATCGGCGGCCGTCTGGAGGAGACCGGCGGCCTGCACAAGATCACGGTCACGCAGTCGCGCGACGAGCGCGTCGCTGGCCGTTGCCCAGGCGATGCCTAACGCGTGACCCATGCGCGTCGAGTCGCGGCGGAGCCGCTTGCGGTAGCGACCCGCTCGCTCGAAGTCCTGGATCCAGAGCGCCGCCTCGATGATGATGGGAATCAGGCGATGAATCGACCACGTGACGAGGCCGAACCGGTCCGCGATGGCGACCCCCGCCTCGCCAAGCTCGATCGCACGCGCTCGATCGCCCGTGGCTAACGCATACGCGGCCATCCCCGTGTGCGCCGGGATGACGGTATGTACGTCGGTGGTCCGCCGCATCGCATCGCCGGCGCGAGAGAGCGACCAGCTCTCCTCGAAGAGTGAACGTGCCTTGTCGAGCTCACCGCGGCCAAGATGCATCAGTCCCGTCCACACGAGGAGCCGCGGCGCCAGCGTTCGTGGGCCCACGGCACGCGCGATGGGGATGGTTCGTTCGGCGAGCGCCAGCCCGGCCTCCCAATCGCCGATCCCCGACGCGTACTCGATGGACACCTCGCTCGTCCACGCCGCCAGCACGGGCGAACGAAGCTCGTCGGCGATGCGCTCGGCGACGTGAATGTTCCGGTCGAGCTCCGCCGCGTTTCCGGTCAGGCCCGCGAGGACGGCGAGTCCCCATCGTGCCGACCACTCGACCGCACGATCATTGGTCGCCGTCGCGTGCGCGATCGCACGCTCCCCGTGCACGCGGGCTTCCGTGGCGCGGCCGACGAACAGGTTCACTTGCATGAGCGCGCGATGCACACGGGCGAGCATGGCGTCATCACCGGAGCGCTCTGCGATGACGAGCGCTTCATCGAGTTCGCGCCGCGCATCGGCCGCGCGCCCGAGCTCGAGAGACGCCGCTGCCTGTGCGATCCGCAGTTGCGCCGCGCTTGCCTCGTCGCCAGCACGCTCTGCCGCATTGATGCCAGCCGAATAGTGCGTAAACGCCTCGTCGGGGAGTCCGGCCCAGAAGCTCGTAAGTCCGATCCGTCGCTCGATGGTCGCGACGCGCCCGGGGTCGTCGGCTGCCTGCGCGTAGCCAAGCGCGCGCGACCAGAGCGCACGCGCCGAGTCGTACTCGCCGTTGCGCTGCTTGGCGCGCGCGAGGTCGGAGACGAGCGCTGCCACGCTTCCTGTTCCTGGTTCCCACTCCGCCGATGCGGCGCCACGGTCCACGATTTCGAGCGCGGCCGTCAGGTACGCCGCAGCTTCGCGCGTGGCGTACTTCTGGAGCGCGGCTCGCCCGGCCGCACCCAGGTACCGGGCGGCTTTGGGATTCGTTTCGCTCGACGCGCCGCGCGAGAAATGGAACGCGAGCTCGTCGGCGTGCGCATCGGCCGTCCGGCCGTAGAGTCGCTCGAGCGCGAGCGCGATTCGCCCGTGCATGAGACGAGTCTTCGCGCGCCCCAACTCGGCGTACAGCGTGGCCTGGAGCGTCGGGTGCGTGAAGTCGTAATGGATCCCATCGACGGTCTCACCGTCGACGAGGACGCGGTCCCGCCGGAGCTCGTCGAGCGCGTCCACGAGTGTCGCTTCGGGCAGTTCGCTCACGGCAGCGAGGACGGTGTAGGACGCGCGCGACCCGAGCACGGCCGCAAGGTCCGCGACGGTCCGCGCGCCAGGACTCAGGCGCGTGAGACGCGCGATGATCGCATCGCGCACCGTGCGAGGCAGATCGAAATCACCGACGTTCCACCCGGTCCACCGGCCCTCGTCACGCCGAAGCTGGCCGGAGTCGACCAGCGACTTGAGCATCTCCTCCGTGAAGAACGGGTTTCCTCGCGTCCGCTCGTAGAGCAGCGTGGCGAAGTCCCGCGTCACCGACGGGTCGACATCGAAGAGCGCGACGAGGAGCTCGTCGATGTCAGGTCTCGTTAGGGGCTGGAGATGCATCGTCGTCGCTGCGCCGAGGCTCACCAGCGACCGCTCCGAGTTGGCGAGGGCGACGTTTGCGTCGCGCTGCGTATCGTTGTACGAGCACAGCAAGAGAAGCCGGTGGTTCCCGAGCTGGCGGGCCGTGAAGTGCAGGAGCTCGAGCGACGACGCGTCCGCCCACTGGAGATTCTCGAGCACGATCAGGAGCGGACGCTTCGCGGCGAAGCGGCCGAGGAATTGGGCGAAGTTCCACAGCAGGCGCGCCTTGACGTCCGACGACCCCTCGTCGCGGCCGCGCGAATCCGCGCGTAGCCCGAGCGCCGGAAACAGTCGAGCCAACTCGGCCTCGCCGCCGCGCGAGAGGACGGAGAGGGTTGCGGTATCGAACGCCTTGAGCGTCGGGAGCAGCGCGTCCGAGAACAGGGCGTACGGGACACCACTTTCGACCGGGTAGGCGCGGCCCACCGCCGTCGCCCAGCCACGCCGTCCGGCGTCGCCGATGATGCCCTCAGCGAGTCGTGTCTTGCCGATCCCCCCTTCTCCCGCGAGAAACATGGTCGACGGGACACCGCGGTCCGCGGCGTCGAGCGCGCGCGTGAGCGTCTGCATCTCGGTGCGCCGGCCGACGAGCGGCATGGCGCCTAACGAATATCGCCCGTTCGCGATCACGGTGAGGGCATGGGTGGCTGGAAGTCGGGATGCGGAGCCCGAATGTTACGCCCCGTGCGATGCGCCGCGCCAGCGCCCAGCGCGCCTCTTAGCGCACTCTAAGCAAGCCGGGGCGACCTGAGGGTCGCCCCGGAGTTCAGAGTGCTGTAATGCGAATTCGACGCACGGCCTAACGGGTCACCATGTCGGCTTTTCCCCTACGCGCCGCCGTACGCGGTCGCGGGCTCGCTCTCGTCGATGTCGCCAAAGCGACGCTCGCGCCGCTGATACTCGGTGATCGCCGCTTCGAGATCGCGGGCCGCAAACTCCGGCCACATCCGCGGGGTGAACACGAGCTCCGCGTAGGCGCATTCCCAGAGCAGGAAGTCGCTCAGCCGCTGTTCCCCACCCGTCCGGATGAGCAGGTCGACGTCAGGGATCGGGTCCTGCACGTGCGCCGCCGCCGCCATCGCGGCCGCAAACCGCTCGCGCGTGGGTAGACCACCACGCAGACGCCCAGCCGCATTGAGAATCATGTCGCGCGCCGAGTAGTCCACGGCCACACGGAGGTGCATGTCGCGCCCGTTGACGGTTGCCTCCTCCGACGCGGCGATCGCCCGCCGGAGCGTGCTGCCGAGTCGATCGCGTCGCCCGACGACCGAGAGCCGGATTCCGTTCTCGATGCACCGCTCGGTCTCCGCCGCGAGGTACCGGCGAAAGAGTGCCATGAGGGCCGCGATCTCGGACTCTGGCCGCCGCCAGTTGTCCGATGAAAACGCGTAGAGGGTGAGCGCCTCGATCTGCAGCCGGCGCGCTGCCTCGACCGTTCGCTTGACGGCGCGCGCTCCCGCAGCGTGCCCGAAGGTCCGCGGGCGTCCACGTGCGGTCGCCCATCGTCCGTTGCCGTCCATGATCACCGCGATGTGACGAGGCATCCGCCGCGTCGCGGGGGAATGATCGATCGTGCTCTTGTTCATAAAAATCAGGCGGCCGGACGCTCGGTCACGCGTCTCTCGCGGCGCGGATGAGGGCTTCCATGTGGTCGAGGTAGCGTTCGAACGCTTTCCGGCCCGGTGCCGTCAACGCGTATTCGGTCTTCGGCATGCGGCCCTCGAACGACTTCGTGCACGAGATGTAGCCGGCCTCCTCGAGCTTCCGAGCGTGGACGCTCAGATTGCCGTCGGTGGTCTGCAACAGCGCCTTGAGCTCGTTGAACGTCAGGGACTCGTTCGCCGCCAACGCGCTGACGATCCCGAGCCGCATGCGCTCGTGAATCAGACGATCGAGTGAAGCCGGCGTCGCCTCGGCGCGACCGCGCACGCCTCGCAGCGCCTCCTTCTCGTCGTCCCGACGGCGTCGCTCTCCCCGCGGCTCAGGAACCGCGCTGTGTCTAGCCACCGTGCCTCCTCGCGATCTGAATTCCAAACACCACGTGCGCCAACCCGAACCCGGCCACCATGAGCCATTGGCCAACGTCCGGCGGGGCGAACAACGCCGCCGCCCCAAGGACCATGAAGCAGAGCCCCATGACCGGAATGATGCGCACCGAGAACGCGCCCCCGGCGACGACGGCGGTTCCGTAGAGCAGCAGCCACACCCCCGGCAGGAGATCGTTCGCACCAATCCGCAACAGCGCCACCGTGAGCAGCGCCCCGACGACCATCGCGGGCGAAAACGCGAGCGCCAGCTTCTGTGCTGGCCCAGACACCATCGAGAGCCGCGACCGTCGCGCCTTTCGGGCTGTCAGCGCGAGCGACAGCGCGATACACACCGCTGCCGTCGCGACCCACGTCCCGACCATCCAGGCGACCGTCGGCCGAACGCGTGAGACGAGAGCCGCGACCATCGCCACCACCCCCACCGACGCGATGCCCCAACCGGAGATGGCGGTGAACGTTCCTGCCCGCTCCATCGTGTCGCGGATGAAGCGAAGATTGTCGAGCGCCCGGTCGCTCAGCGCGGGGTCGCGCTCGACAGGCTCAGGACGCAGCGGTCGCACAGTGGCCATGGTTGAGGCTATCCCGTCGGCTCACAATTGTCAAGCACTTTTCATTAAAAAGCGCACGAGTCGCGCGCGATGACCACGAGAGCGTCGCAATCTCACGATTCATGCCGAGCCGACTGGCCCGCGTTCCGCTCCGCGCTCATTTTCCGGACGTGTCGATCGTTCCACTCTACGGCCACGCCGCGCTCCGCGAACGCCTCCTCGGCGCCGTGCGGCGGGGTGCGCTGCCCGCCAGCCTGCTCCTGCATGGCCCCGCCGGCATCGGCAAACAGCGGCTCGCGCTCTGGCTCGCGCAGGCGCTCATCTGCGCGAACCCACCGGCCACACGAGAACCGTGCGGCCGTTGCCAGGGATGCCGGTACGCGAGCGCGCTGGCCCACCCAGACGTGCACTGGTTCTTCCCGCGGCCACGCCCGCGTGATGCGGACCCCACGACGGACGACGTCGCCGCCGATTATCGCGACGCGGTCGCCGAACGCGCGGCGGCCGGGGGCCTCTACCCACCTTCGAGCGGCAGCGATGGAATCTACGTCGCCACCGTTCGGGCGATCGTGCAGCTCGCGTCGCTGACGCCTGCCATGGCGCAGCGAAAGGTCTTTATCATCGGCGACGCCGAGCGGATGGTGCCGCAGGAGGGGTCGGAGTTTGCCGCCAACGCGCTCCTCAAGCTGCTGGAAGAGCCGTCGGCGAACACGCATCTGATCCTGACGTCGAGCGAACCGGGTGCGCTGCTGCCGACCATTCGCTCGCGTGTGGTGAACGTGCGCGCTGCGCCACTTGCTGACCGCGACGTGGAAGCGTTCGTGACCGACTCGATCGTTGCAGGCGCCCTGCGATCACAGCCCGGCCGCTCGACGGCGGAACGTGTTCGCGCGGCCGAGGGCGCGCCGGGCCGTCTGTTTGGGTCCCGGGAGCGCGAGAGCGCCGTCACCGCGGCGGAACGGCTCCTCGAGAGCGCGCTGAGTGGAGATCGGTCGCGGGCGCTTCGCACCGCGATGGCACAGGGCAGCACGAAAGCGCGCGGGCTATTCTCCGATACGCTCGACGAGCTGACCGTACTTCTCGCCTCGCGTGCACGGGCGGCCGTCGGGCGCGGCGACCAGCCAATGGCGCTGGCCGCCACGCGCGCGATCGCGTCGGTCGAAGAGGCCAAGACGCTCGCTGCCGGGAACGTCAACCCCGCGCTCATCACCGCGACGCTCCTTCGTGACCTAACGAGTGCCCTCACGTGAGCGACGAGCGGCTCCCGTCCGTGAGTGACCTGTCTCACATCGACGCCGAAGGGCGCGCGCGCATGGTCGACGTCTCTGCCAAGCCGGTGTCCGCGCGGTGGGCGCGGGCAACCGGGTCGATTCGCATGCGCCCCGCCACCCTCGCAGCCATTCGCAGCAACAACGTCGCCAAGGGCGACGTGTTAGGCGTCGCGCGGATCGCCGGCATCATGGCGGCGAAGCGCACGTCCGAGCTCATCCCGCTGTGCCATCCCATTCCACTGACCGACGTGACGGTGGACATCACATTCGATGACGGACTGCCCGGACTGCACGTCGAGGCAACGGCAAGAACTGCCGCACAAACCGGCGTCGAAATGGAAGCGTTGGTCGCGGTGTCAGTGACGCTTGTCACCGTGTACGACATGGCAAAAGCGGTAGATAGAAGCATGGTGATCGGTGAGATTTCTTTGGCCGAGAAGGTAGGCGGCCGCTCCGGTCACTGGGTGCGATCCTAGCACTCGTTGTGGCACACGCGTTGCCCGCATCGCGGGAGCGGGCAGCGGCGGTACGCGTCGTACCGCCGTAACCTTTGTAACCCAAACATCATGCGAAACCTTCGAGGGACGTACGTCCACCGTGGTGATCGCGAACGTCGTCGCCGTCGGGTGCGCGCAGGGCTGCTTCTCGCAGCCTTCGTCGCATCGGTGGGCGTCGTGGTTCGTGACCACGGGCCCACCGAGGCGAAAGCGGAAGCCCCGCGCTTCCCTGTCGTCATCGGGAGCGAGGCGGTGCGCATCCGCGCCGAGTTGGAGGCGGCGCGCGGTGAGCTCGATCTCGCGAAGGCACAGCTCGACCGGTGGGACAAGATTTTCACGTTTTCTTCGTCGTATCGAGTCGGCGCCGACCTCGCGACGTCGATCTACGACATCGCGTTGGCGGAAGGCATCGAACCCGAGCTCGCGTTCCGGCTCGTTCGCGTCGAAAGCCAGTTCAACGAGCGGGCGACGAGTCCCGTCGGCGCCGTCGGCCTGACGCAGCTGATGCTCCCCACGGCGCGGTACTTCCAAAAGGGCATCACGCGCGAGGAGTTGTACGACCGGAATACCAACCTCCGGATTGGATTCCGGTACCTCCGGACGCTGGTGCGGGAATACAAGGGCAACGTGCAGCTCGCGCTGCTCGTGTACAACCGCGGTCCAGTCGCGGTCGAAGCCTCGCGTGAGCAAGGCCGCGATCCGTCGAATGGCTACGAGCGCCTGGTCATGAAGGGCTACAAGGGACGAGGCGTGATTGATTGATTGAAGGACGGATGTGAAAACGGCCCCGGGGAAACCCGGGGCCGTTTTCACATCCACCGCAGTCAATCGTCTCCGGCCCGTCGTCGTTGGAACCTAACGACGGCTTGCGGTCGTGCGCGTCCCCGTGCTCTTGCTCGCATTCGACGAGGGCCGGGCGGCGCCGGAGCTCGTCTTCGACGCGCCGGCCTTCGACGGCTTGGACGACGAGGATTTCCGCCCGGTGGACTTCGCCCCCGTCGACTTCGATGCGATGCGCTTCGCCGGCGTGGCCTTCCGGGCCGGCCGAACGAGCAGCTCCTGGCCCGGATGAATGACCTGCTTCTTCAGTCGATTCAGCCGCACGATCGCGCTCACCGTCGTGCCGTACCGCTTCGCGATACCGCCTAACGTCTCACCCCGACGCACCACGTGCGTGCGGGCGCCAGCGCGGGTGGTCGAGCCGTACCGCTCGATCGCGGGGTCGGGAACGTCCAGCGCGGCGCTGACGACGGCGCGCGACGGCACGAGCACGACCTGTCCAGGGCGGAGACGTCCGCTCTTGAGCGTCGCAACCTTCGGGTTGTACCACTTGAGCTGCCGCGCCGACAACCCCGCGTTCGACGCGAGGGACGCCAGCGTCTGGCCCTTCTTCGCCTCGACGCGGGTGAACGCCGTGCGAACCGACGGATCGAGCGACGCCAGCGCCGAATCGAACGCGGCCGCATGCCCCACGGGGACGCGCGCCAGGAAGCGGCCGCCCGGCGGCGTGACGCCCCGGAGAATCTGCGGATTGAGCTCGCGGATGGAGTCGAGCGGTGCACGACTCGCTCTGGCGATCGCGGCGAGCGGCGTGGACGCCGGCACCACCACCGAGTCGTACGCGAACGGCGGAAGCGTTCGCAGCGTCATTCCGTATCGAGCTGGCTCCTTCGCGATCAGCGCCGCGGCAATGAGCTGTGGGACGTAGTTCTTCGTCTCACCACGCAGATAGTCGTTCTCGGCCAACGCAAAAAACGCATCGTCACCGGTCGCGGCGTCGTCCTCACCGAGACGCGAGAGTCCGCGCGCCACGCGCCCGGGCCCGCCGTTGTACGCGGCGGCCGCGAGGTAGAGCGACCCGAACTGTTCGCGAAGCCAGCCAAGGAACTTCACCGCCGCATCGGTCGAGCGCACGGGATCTCGTCGCTCGTCGACCCACCAATCGACTCGAAGCCCGGTGCCCCGGGCCGTCCCGGTCATGAATTGCCACATGCCCACCGCGGCGGCGCGCGAGTAGGCGTGCTGCTCGAACCCGCTCTCGACCAGAGCCAGATAATACATGTCTTCGGGGATATTGCCGGCCCGGAGCTTCTCGCGAATCATCGGCTCGTACCGCGATCCCTTCTCGAGTCGCGAGATGAATCGCTGGCGTGCCGACCCCGTAAACGCGTTGACATAGTGCTCGACGCGCCGGTGCCCCTCGTAACTTCTGACGTCGATGTCCCACGTGGGTCCTTCGGGGACGCTCGAGTCGACCGCCGCAGGAGCAGCGGAGTCGCCGAAGACCGCGGCAACTTGCCGCGTGACTAACGAGTCGGGAATGGAGATGGCGACCTGCGGCATCGAGTCTGGTCGCGCCGCGGTCGTATCGACGCGGCGCGACGACGCAGTCACCGCCGTGTTCGAGGGTTTCGCCGGGACGGGCTTCGGGGTTGGCTTCGAGCGCCCACCACAGGCAACGGTCGCCGCTGCACCGAGCGCGAGCATCAAGGCGCGTGCCTCAGCCTTCATCAATGACCCCCCTAATTGTGTAGCGCTACGGCGCCGGCAGTCACGAAACCACGTTCCGACCGACCGGCGTGCATACTGGCCGGCTTGCACCCCACTTCACCTGTCGAAGTTCCCACAACGAGGGGGCCGGGGCGGAGAGGCCGAAAGGTGATACATCGACCGCCGCTCGGAAACCACCAGATCGTGAGTGCGGTCTCATGAACGGACCGCGCCGCGACCCGGCCTGGCGCTACCTCGTCGCAATGAAGTTACCGAGGACCCGATTCGTCGCGTGAAGAACGGCGACGACGGCGCTGCGGAGCGGGTCGTCTTCGGCAAGGTGGCATCCCAGCAGGCGCTGCTGCGGACCGCCACCATGCGTGGCGAGCACCGAAACGATCACGATGTTCGCGTCGAACGCGCGCATCGTTTTCACACCAACGAGCTCGAAGCGCAGCGAGCCAGCGGAGAACTGCTCGATGGCTCGGAGCGCGGCATCGGCGGCAACGCGAAGATCGCCAAGCGTGCTCGTGACGCCATCCGCCTTGCCGGTCACGCGCTCGCCTTCGAGCCACTCGAGCTCGACCTCGGATCGGCACGTGCCGGAAGGAGCGCGCTGGAAGACGAAATTGGTGAAGCGAAGTCGCTCCCGCTTCATTTGCAGCTGACTGATCACCGGCCCGCTGGGTTGCTCGCTCGACGACGACGGAGGAAGCATGCGGATTCGACGCGGGTGAAGGCTGAAGGGCAATGAAGGGGATTGCTTCAGCAACACGAGCGAACCCCGTGTCAGGCAACGCGATTCGGGCTCATCGGCGATCGTTTTTCGCGTCCATCATCGACTCGGACACCAGTCACAGCACCGAGGGACCTGCGTCCACAGGTCTTTCGTGGCGCGTGTCACCAACGCGGTTGGCATGCGCCAGCTTAACGGTGCCTAACGTGGCGTGCGTGTCGGGCGATCAGGCCTGCGGTGGCGCCGACAACGGCAGGTCCACGATGAACGTGCTGCCGGACCCGATGGTACTCCGCACGCTCACGTCGCCACCGAGCAGTCGCGCGAGCTGTCGGGCAACGCTCAGGCCCAGCCCCGTGCCGCCGGTCTTGCGCGTGATGCGCTGGTCGGCCTGCCAGAACGCGTCGAACACGCGCTCGAGATGTTCTCCCGCGATGCCGGGACCGGTGTCGGCCACCTCGAAGGCCACACGCTCATCGTAGGCCCGCGCTGCCAGGCGCACACTTCCCTGCGCCGTGAACTTCACGGCGTTCGCGAGCAGGTTGATGATGATCTGGCGGACCTTCTGGGGGTCGCTCCGCATGATGGCCCGCGAATCGTAGCCCGACAGCGTGAACGCGAGGCCCTTTTTCTCGGCGAGCGGGCGGACGATCACGGCGGCCTGCTCGAGCAGGGCGGCGAGACCGAATTCCTCGATCCGGATCTGTTCGCGACCCGCCTCGATGCGAGCGAAGCTCAGGATGTCCTCGATGAGCATGAGGAGGTGCTCGCTGCTCGCGCGCACGCGAGCGAGGTGGTCTCGCTGCGTCTCATTGACCGGACCCACGACCTCGTCCGCGAGAAGCTCGGTATAGCCGACGACCGCCGTCAGCGGGGTGCGAAGCTCGTGACTCATGATCGCGAGGAAATCGCTCTTCGCCTGATTGGCGGCTTCCGCCTCGGCGCGTGCCCGGCGCTCCGCCTCGTGCAACCGGGCGTTGTCCACAGCCATGGCTACGCGCTGGGCCAGCTCTTCGATCAACCGGCGGTCACGATCGTCGAATCGCCGGCGGACGCCGGCGGTCGACAACGACATGACGCCTAACGTCTTTCCCCGCGCCCGCAGGGCCACGAAGACGCACGACGTCGGGTCGAGTCGGCGCGCGAGCTCGAGGGAGTCCGGACGGTCATCGAC